>Ga0185299_10001671_pt1 | contig 39953 bp, 39 predicted proteins | sample PaiPotPPA55metaG_FD_128002 | JGI IMG/M metagenome (GOLD analysis project Ga0185299, IMG submission 128002) | Iron sulfur acid spring bacterial and archeal communities from Banff, Canada, to study Microbial Dark Matter (Phase II) - Paint Pots PPA... ...
CCGCATAAAAAAGAGAAAACGCCCCTCCCACACCCCTAAAGAGAAAAAAACCTAAGGACGGAAAATACCTTGCACTTCAAGAGAGAATCTTTGGGGCTTGTACCCGTGACCGTTTGGACCTCTACGCTCCATTTTGGAGCTGATAATAGTCGCCGGGTAGTACAGTGTGCTTCTTCGGCGATATAAGCATCCGCGAAATGCAGGGGTTTCTCCACTCCCGTTGGTCGGTCGAAATGACAGGCTTTTGGGTGGTGGTGGAAATACGACTGTGGGATTAGAGGTAAAGCAGATCGAGCCCTGTAAGCGCTGCCTATCGTGACGGCGGACATCTGTTCATGGCTTCCGATCGCTTCGGCAAGGGGTTTCGAAGGTTGCGGCGCGCTTTCTCGCCGAAGCCAGCCGTGCAGCCGGAGGCTTCTCCATTTACGATTCTCCACAGCGAAGAAGGAGACTCAGGTTGACCGAACAGGCATTCAGGCAGGAAGAGCAATTGCGACGTGAGCTGGTCCGATTCAGCCGCTGGCTCTCACGTCTTGGTTTTACACCCGGCACGTCTGGAAACTTGTCCGTTCGACTGGACGAGGAACGCCTCCTTATGACACCTACTGGAATCAGCAAGGGCTTAGTGAAGGCTGCAGATATGGCGATCGTCGACCTTCGGGGCCGTCTTCTCGCCGGCACAAGGAACGTAACGAGCGAGGTTGGCATGCACCTTGCGGTCTACGAAGGGCGCCCGGATGTGGCGGCAGTCGTCCACGCCCACCCCCCGACAGCGACCGCTTTCGCCTGTTCTAAGCGAGCACTCGACGAGATGCTTTGCCAGGAAGCGGTGATGACGGTCGGGTGTGTGCCCCTGGCTCGATATGCGACGACGGGAACACAGGAGGTAGCAGAAAGCCTTGGTCCACACCTTGCCGCCCATGACGCCATCCTATTGGAGAACCACGGTGCAGTGAGTTATGGATCGACGCTCCTTGAAGCATTCATGAGGATGGAGACGGTCGAGCACCTCGCACACGTCGCCCTTGTAGCCCACCAACTGGGGTCTGCTCGCCCCTTGTTGGCCGAGCAGGTGAAGAAATTAGAGAGTGCTAAAGCAAAATACCAGCACAATGCCGAGGGTCACTCTGAGACCACATGTGTGTCCGTAAATCAAACTATCGGTCTGGATCGCAGAGGGGTTCCGGCATGAGCCAGAAGCTTGAAAAGCTTTCGGATGCGATCCGACCTGTAGTACCCTTTGCGCCATGACAGATCGACCGGATCCTGTTTTCCGAACTATCGAAGAAGTGTCACTGATCGGCACGATGGCGACCTACGATTCGCAAGCTGAAGCCTCTCAGGGCATCCCGCAGCAGTGGCGCGCGTTTCGCCTGGCCCATCCCGCCCTTGAGAGCAGCTCAAAGTTCTATGGTGCGTCGCCTTGCACTGGCGATCGCAAAATCCACTACCTCACCGGCATCGCAGATGAAGGCGCGAATAGTGTGGTTGGCGGTGAGCGCCTGACCCTTGAGGCGGGAGAGTATGCCCTCATCCATGTCAACGACCCAGCCTTGCTCCGCGATACCTGGACCTGGTTGTTGGGACATTGGCTGGCTACCTCCGGACGTCGAGAGAAGAACGCACCAGAGTTTGAGCGATTTACCAGCATATCGGAAGCTGGTACCCCCATTGGACCAGTCGAAATTTGGATTCCCCTCGAACCACTTTCAAAAGATTGAGTCCGCCCTTGCAGCCATCAAGCCGTCATGAATGGGGCACCCGGCCAGTCTGGGAAAAATCTTTAACGCAGAGGACGCGGAGGTTTCGCGGAGGTCGCAGTGGCGGTCTGTCCGAACCCTCGGGTTGCCCGTGATCCAGGCACCGTGCGGCATCCTCTCACGCCTCTCGTGAATCTGAACTGGTGTCGAGGAGAAACGAAGATGACTGTGATTTTAATAACTGCCATTTGCGGCGTGTGCCTGTTGATCGTTCTCGTGCTACGGATCAGACGATCAAGGGCCCGTCATGAGATGGAGCAGTATGGCATCACTCCAGAAGGTCTCCATACCTTGTTTGCTTCCAATCAGGATGTACTTCTCTTCGACGTTCGCCTTCCGCTCGACTTGTTGGCCAGTTCCGAAATCATTCCTGGCGCAAAGCGGCTTGCCCCAAGTGAAGTGATTGAGAATCCGTCGCTCATCCCGAATGACAAAGATTCGATCGTTTATTGCACGTGCCCGAGTGACAAAACCAGTCGTCTCATCCTGCATCGAGCTCTCGCTTTGGGCTTTTTGCGGATCAAATTCCTCAAAGGCGGACTGGCGGCATGGAAAGCAAGCGGCTTCCCGGTCGAGCCGTATGAAAAGCCCTTCCATCTCGACACGGGCATGTAGCACCGAGACGCCGGGGAACGCACTTCGCGCCGCGGTGCTGGTGGAAAGAGAGCATGTCCCAGGGGCTAAAGCCCATTTTGTGGTTGCCCTTAATGTCCGGGCTAAAGCCCGGACCTATCTCAGAAACAAAACGGAAATGCTCACGTCTTCCTTCTCATCATTCGTTACAGAGTTTGATGACAGGGTCTAGAGCTTTTGTCCCAATCGCTTCTCCAATGAGTTGCGATAGGTTCTGCTGACGCGAGAGTGAGAACCGTCCTTTAGGAAGACTTCAAACTCTCCGTGGGAGAGCGGCTCTAACTGCACAATGCTTTCGATGTTGACGATGACCGAGCGATGTATGCGAAGAAAGCGAATCGGGTCGAGGCTCTGCACCAATTCCGTCAACGAGGCCCGGTAGAGAAATTCTTTCCCTGAGGAGTGGAGGGTGACATAGACTCCCGCGGCTTCGATCCATTCGATGTCTTTCACGCGAACGAACCTTGTGATCCCATCCACCTTGACGGCGAGCCGGTCCAGATACCGGGTTTCTGTTGATTGCATCGCGATCACTCGCGCTACACTTTGGCCGAACTCGCGAAGATGGAGGTCGTCCCTCCGCCGCTTGACCCGCGTCAGCATCGTCTCGAAGCGCTCATCGCTGAAGGGCTTGAGGAGGTAGTCCAACGCATTGGCTTCGAAGGCGCGAATAGCGTGCTGGTCGTAGGCCGTGACAAAGACCGTTAGTGGCATATTCTCCGGGCCAACGGCTTCGATCACCTCCAGGCCGTTCAATTCAGGCATCTGCACATCCAGTAGCACCAGGTTGGGCTTTTCACTGAGGATCATTCGCACGGCTGTCTCCCCATCGGCCGCTTCGTGCAGGGAACGCACTTCCGCGTCCTGCTTCAACAAGTCGGAGAGGCGCTGGCGCGCTGGCGCCTCGTCGTCCACGATGAGTGCGTGGATACCGTCAGCGTGTAAGGCCGTCATCTGCTTCCTTTCGTAGGTGCAACGGAAATGAGAGGTATACCTCTGTTCCGCCTTCGCTTCGCCGCCGAACCTCAAATTGGCTCGCATTGCCGGGATACAAGCCGGCGATTCGCTCTCGTGTCACGGAGAGGCCAATGCCCTTGTGATCTTCGAACGACCATCCTGACGGTAGTCCCACGCCATCGTCCAGCACTTGAATGAGGAGCTTCTCTTCGAAACGCTGCGCACTCAAAACAATTGCCCCGCCCCTGGCTCTTTTAGAGATGCCGTGGCGAATGGCGTTTTCCACCAATGGCTGAATAAAGAGGCTGGGAACCAGAGCCTCTTTTACGCCTGGAGCGATTCTCATCTCGATCTTCAAGGCATCGCCAAAGCGGATCTTCTGTATGGCGAGATAGTGATCGAGGAAGGCCAGTTCTTCGGCAAGAGATATCTCTTGAACGCCCTGCGAGTTTAGAGAAAGGCGGAGTAAATCGCCCAGGTGTTCGATCATTCTTCTCGCGAGTTTTGGTTCGCGTTCGACCTGGGACGATACGGTGTTGAGCGCATTGAAGAGGAAGTGTGGATCTAACTGCATGCGCAATGCGTTGAGACGAGCCTCTGAAAAGTTTCTTTGCAGCCGCTCCATCTGCAGTTCAGAGGAGACGTAGCGCTGGTGGTACAGGTAGGCTTCCCACACGCCAACGATGAGGCAGTACACGAGCATGCTCCAGAACATCTCTTGAACAGCTTCCGTGATGACTGATGTTCCGAACAGTCTCGACCATGCACCTATGCCGAGCAGGGCCTTCAAAGCGGTCTCGACATAGACATACACCACGGTCATGAAGGGGCCCAGAAAAAGATGCGCGATGAGACGCGGCACGATCCGTTGCGCTGAGAAGGGAAGGATATGATCCAGTGCCAGGATGCCAGGAACTAAGATTCCCCAGGACCACCATTGAACCAGCGCCGAGATAAGAACCTTGTGCAGGTTATGGTTCTGCCCTAGTTGAGGCAACGCAAAGACCAGCGCAATGGCCGTCCAAAAGACCACGGAGAGGGCCGACGATCTGAGAATGCGTTTCATCATTGCGCTAGCCATTCTGACTTGAGCCATTCTGACAGATCACGCTCGTCAGCGTGGCCGTTGAGAGAGTGCAGGTTCTCGTTGTGCTTGGTTAAGCATCCGTCTCGTTCCATCACTATACCGATCTGCAACGGCCAGGACCGCTTCAGAACATATCGTCCAGCAGCGGGGTAAATGTGCGTAGATTCACGTTAGACATTCCTGCTCTCACATCCCAATGTGACCTTTGCAGGCGTCGTCTTCAAGGAGATAACCCATGAAGCATTCCATCAGCAGAACCCTCTTTGCTCTCACGATTCTGATCGGTACCGCGAGCTTCGCGCAGAGCCCACCCCCTGCGGAGAGCAGCAAGGCTGTCCCTGCCAGCACCGCGTCGGATACTGTCGACGTTCAGCATGTGATCGACGCCTACCACGAAGCCGTTCTTACTCACGACGGATCTCGGCTAGCGAGTCTATTCATTCCCCAAGGCAGTACGTGGCTCAACGTGCTTTCTGATGACGCTTACGCTCGCGCTAAAGCAAAATCACCGGATGCGGTGAAGATTCGTGTGGGAAGTTACACAGACTTCGCAAAGGTAGTTTCGACCTCAAAGGCTAGTTTCAATCCGACACACACCCATCTGCAGGAGAACAGCGACGGAACGATTGCGTCGGTGTACTTCGACTTCGTATTCCTGGTAGATGGAAAGGAAGAAAATCGCGGGAGCGAGACCTGGGTCCTGGTTAAGGGAGCCGACGGTTGGAGGATAGCTGCCATTACCTACTCGTCAAATCCACACATGTCATAAGCGTTCGAGAACGGCAAATTGAACACGGCACAACAAAAGGAAGACAATGCATAAGTTCCAACTGGGCATACTCGTACTAACATTTTGCCTCTCGCAGCCTAACGCCCTCAGCGCGGCGGAGCCTGGCGCTGGGACGAGCCAGGTAATCTCGATGACCTCAAGTCATTGGCATCCTGTCAGCGATAAGCCTGACGTGCAATATGTGATGCAGGAAGGCTTCCCCGACGGGATCATCGTTCTGAAATCAGGGGATCTCGCCCTCAACGAACTGACCTTTCGTGACGGAACGATTGAGTTCGATATGAAGCCGCTGGCTGAGGACATACCGGGTATACGTTTCCGGCAGCGTGACCATGGGAACGGCGAGGAGTTCTACATTCGCAGTTTTCCGGACTGCAGGGCCGAGAACGACTGCATTCAGTACAGCCCAGTGATCAACGGCTTTATGCTTTGGAACGTCTATCCCGAGTACCAGAAGCGGGCTCCTGTCTTCGCGGACGGCTGGAATCACGTGCGGCTTGTGGTTTCGGGCAAGCGGATGAACGTCTTCCTCAACGACTCTGTCCAGCCCACGCTCGCAGTCGATGAACTGCTTGGAGATACCCAGCAGGGTGGTTTGGAGCTGCACGGTCCCGCGGCGTTTGCCAATCTTGTGGTCACGGCGGGCAAGACGGACGGCTTGTCCCCGGTCCCTCTCGCTGACAGCCTGGGAAACGCGGCTGGAATCGTCCATGCGTGGGAGCTCGGACCACTGACACCCCTGCACTTTGGATCGGACCCCACGTACGCCGAGCGGCCGCAAGTCCTGAACGCATGGAAGTCTGTACGCTCCGAGCGGTTTGGAATCGTGAATCTCAACCGGCAATTCAGCGCTTCCAAGGAACCGCCCGCGCTGACCTGGGTCAGGACGTCCGTTGATTCCGATCGAGACCAGAAGAAACAAGTGTCGCTGGGCTGGATCGGCCAGGCATGGGTCTTCGTGAATGGAGCTCTGATTGACTCCGGAAAAAACTTCTACTATCCGGAGTCCGAGAGGCGAAGTCCGGACGGCCGTCTCTCCTTACAAAATGGCTCATTTTCTATTCCACTACATGCTGGCCACAACGAGATCGTGATTGCGTTGTATAGCTCAGTCCATGACGACGCCCGCTCTCGAACAGCCTACGGCTGGGGCTTGGCCATGCGCTTTGACGACATGCGGGGTCTCGCACTCCAGCGCTAGATGGAAGTGCGAGCGAGTAGCCCGTATCGATGGAAAGGAGCAGAGTTGCAGAAGTGCAAACACGCCTGGCAGTTGATGATGGGCATCTCTGGCGAGGTAGTGCAATGTGTTCCTTTAGCTTCTTTGGGAGTACAAGCAGTCGCAAAATGCAGGGGTTTCTCCACTCCCGTTGGTCGGTCGAAATGACAGATTTAGAGGGTGGGTTTGTAAGGACCACTTTAGTACTAGAGGCAGTTAGAGGCTGCGCCTAGCTAACAGCCACCAGGAGTTCAGCCGCCGCAAGGTCTGCGCTCGCGCGTGCCCACGACGTCGCAGAAATCCATCCAAGGAATAGCACGATAGCTCCGCATCCCGTCATGATCCACCAGATCGGGTGTGTCGCCAGCGTGAAGCTGGATCCCCTCGTACGGCTCGCGGCCACTACCGTTCCCGCGATCGCTACCCCCATAGCTGCCCCCACCTGTCTACTGGTCGAAGCGATCGCCGCAGCCACGCCCGCCTGCGCCAGAGGCATCCCTGCGACTGCGCTGTTGGAGATCGCCGGGTTCACCATCCCGAGCCCCATTCCGAACGAAGCATACGCCACCAACAAGACATCCAGAGGGGTTGCCGAGGTGAGCTGTGCCATCAGCAGTGTGCTCAGCAAAAAGAAGGTGCCCGCGGCGTAGAGCGATGGCCGTGCCCCATACCGCCCAACCAGTCGTCCACTCCATGGGGAACTTACCATCATCGCCAACGCCAGCGGCAGTGTAGATAGCCCCGTATGGAATGCCGAGAATCCACGCACCTGCTGCAGATAAAGCGCATTCAAGAACAAGAAGGACGAGAACGATGAGAATACACACACCCCAAGAACCGTAGCGCTGCTGAACGGCACGCTGCGAAAGAACCGGAGGTTTACGAGCGGCTCTTTGCAGCGTGGCTCATAGAGCAGGAAGCCGACAAACGACGCTCCGGCCACGACGAACAGCGCACAGATCAGAGAGGAACTCCAACCTGCGTGAGGTCCTTCGATGACCGCATACGTCAAGGTCGTCAGCCCCACGAACACCAACGCTTGTCCCACCGGATCGAACGCTCGAGCACGCGCTGCCTTCGACTCCGGCACATATACCGCCGCGAGAATGACGGTGATCACACCAATCGGCGCGTTAATCCAGAAGATCGAACGCCAGCCTACAGCCTGTGTCAAAGCGCCACCCAGCAGGGGCCCCAGCGCCAACGCCAACCCGCCCACAGCACCCCACACGCCTACCGCCTGCGCCCGCGCCCTGGGTTCGGTAAAAACATTCGCAACGATCGAAAGCGCGACGGGATTGAGCATGGAAGCGCCCAGGCCCTGCAGGGCACGATACGCAATCAATTGATCGATATTGTGTGCCAGGCTGCAAAGCAGCGAGCCTGCTATGAACAGCGTCAGCCCGATCTGAAACACACGCCTGCGCCCGAACCGATCGGACATCGAGCCCGACAGCATCAGCAAACTCGCGACGACCAGGGTGTAGGCGTCAATAATCCATTGCAGGCCCGAGAGACTCGCATGCAGATCATGCTGAATGGCCGGCAATGCCACATTGACGATGGTTACATCCATGGCCACGAGCAGCACGCTCATGCAACAGATACCCAGCACGAGATTGCGCCGTACTGGACTGACGGCGGGTGCAACTTCAGGCGAGCGCATCGATGATCTCCTGACTGGTGCTGACTCGCCCGATCAGGGGAAAGATCTTCTCTATCGCAAACGTATGCGCCTCAGCCTCAAGCGTGGTGCATGCATCTTCCGCGATCACCACATGAAAGCCCACTGCCACTGCGTGCCGCGCCGTGGACTCCACACCGAAGTTGGTGGCCACACCTCCCAGCACAATCGTTGTTACACCCAACTTCTTCAGCGTGTCCTCCAGCTCTGTCTGGCCAAACGCGCTCCAGTGACGCTTCGTGATGAGCAGATCACTCTCCTGAAACCCAGCCGCAGGCACCAGCTCAGAGGCGATCGCGGGCAATGGTGGAGCAGACGGGTCTCTGTGCGAGCGGTCCACGATAAGCGGCAACAGATCGTTCAGATCCACCCGCACATAGACAACCTTCGCGTGCTGCTCGCGGAAAGCCGCAGCCATCACGCTTGAAGCTTTTATAACCGCATCGACGGAATGGGGCTGGAGCGGCATACCCAGAATGCCGTGCTGCAGGTCGATCAGGACAAGGGCTGTGGACTTCGAATCAAGGGCAACGGCCATGATATTTCTCTCTTTCGTAAAGTTGAGGGTTCCCTCAACTTCCATTTCCTTTTAATATACGAGGGTGCCCTCAACTTCTGCAACTCCAAGACGCCGCCCGCAACAGAACCGAGCAGAGGTCCGCCGGGCCAGCTTCCTCAAGGTCGCCGAAGAGCTCTTCGGCAGCGTTGGCTACGAGGCTGCCACGATGACCGCCATCGCCGAGCAGGCGCAGGCCTCCATCGGCACGCTCTACGACTATTTCCCGGATAAGCCGGCCCTTGCGTTGACGCTCATCACGCAGTACGCCCATGAGGCGGAGGAGCATTGGGCGAAGCTCCTGCAATTTCCATCCGCGCGCGGCAAGGCCATGATCGCGGACACCTTCATCGAAGGCATCCTGGAGTTCGTGCGCGAGCGCCCCGCCTATCTGCCGCTGCTTGGCGCGCCGATAGCCTATGCCCGCACTAAGGCTGCGCGCGAGCCTCTGCGCAGAACCATCGCCGCCGCACTCCAGAATCTGAAACCCAGTCTGTCCGCGGACGGAGCTTTTCTCTATGCGCAGGTCATCGTCGAGATCATCAAAGGGATGCTTAGCGTTTACCGCCTAGCTATGGGAAAAGACAGGGAGAACGTGGTCTCGGAGTTTAAGAAGGTGATGCGTCTGTATCTGACCGACACACTAGGCTGAGTGTGGCGAAGGCGTTGCGGCTGCTGTGGAGTGCGCTGTGGAACATCCATTCGCAACCGTGCTTCGGGGATACGTGTCGAGGGCCAATGTGTTTCGCATCTACCGAAGAAAGCAATTCAGTCGTTGCGGCTGCGCCTTCACTCCAGCCTTCGGCAGAGCGGTACGGGCCTTTGGTCTGGCTTTTACGGCACGGTTGAAACCGTGCCCTTCCGGTCCGTACCACTGCAAAATATTTACACCCGCTTAGCGTCCATACCTCTGACGCAGAGCGCGATGCCAATGTTTGTGGCCCGCTCAGCGTCGATACCCCACCCTGCCGCGCAAAGAACGCGCGTCGAGGATGGGGCACCCGGTTCCGTGATCCGCTCTATGTTTCGTAGGGGAATCGCCCTAGCGGTCTCCCACCAGGTGCAGCCGCATGAAGTTGGTCGCGCCGGTCTTCGTGGCGGTGCCTGCAACAATTCCTACGACTTGTCTCGGCTTCACATACCCGGCACTTTCGAGGATGTCCTCGGCCATGTTCACGAGCTTGTCGGTGCCGACGAACCGTTCGCACTGGATGGGGAATGTGCCCCACAGCAGCATCGCCCTGCGCACCACGTGCTCAAAGGGGGAGAGAGCGTAGATGGGCGCGTCGGGGCGGTATTTGGAGAGCAGTCTTGCGGTGTTGCCGCTCTCGGTGAAGATGGCGATCGCGGCCAGGTCGAGGTCCTGCGCGGAGTGAGCCATACACTCGCAGATGGTCTCGGGGACCGTCAACGACTTGCGGGTGTGGCGCAGCACAGCCAACTGCGGCTCCAGGTGCATCTGGCTCTCCGTCTCGAGGACGATCTTGTTCATCATCGCCACCGACTCCACCGGGTATTTGCCGGCGGCGCTCTCGGCGGAGAGCATGACCGCGTCGGTGCCGTCGTAGATGGCGTTGGCTACGTCGGAGGCCTCGGCCCGCGTGGGACGCGGGTTGTCGATCATCGACTCCAGCATCTGGGTGGCCGTAATGACGGGCTTGCGATACTCCGCCGCGCGGCGGATGATGTGCTTCTGAATGGCGGGTACCTTCTCGGGCGGCACTTCCACGCCGAGATCGCCGCGCGCCACCATGATGGCGTCGGAGGCCTCGAGAATGCTGTCGAGATGGTCGATGGCCTGCGGCTTTTCGAGCTTGGATACGACCCAGGTGTCATAGCCAAGCGCCGCGATGCGGGTCTTGACGTAACGCACATCGTCGGCGGTCTGGACGAAGGAGACGGCGATGATGTCCGCGCCCGCCTTGAGCGCGAATTCGAGATCGATTTCGTCCTTCTCGGTCAGCGCGGAGACCTTGATCACGACGCCGGGGAGGTTGATTCCCTTCTTCTCGCCCAGCAGGCCGCCGTTGATGATCTCGGTGACAACGTCGGCGCCCTGCAACTCCAGCACGCGCAGTTCGATGAGGCCGTCGGAGAGCAGCACCTGGTCGCCCGGCTTCAGATTTTCCGCCAGCGTGGTGAAGACAGTGCTGACGCGTTCGGCAGTACCGTCGATCTTCTCCGGCGTAATCGTCAGGCGCTTGCCCGCTTCGAGCATCACAGGCTTGTGATCGACCAGCGTTCCGGTACGAATCTTGGGACCCTGCAGGTCGGCGAGGATGCAGATGGGCTTGTTCTCTTCGAGGGCGACTTTGCGCACCATGGCGATCAGTTCGCTCTTCTGCTCGTGCGATCCGTGCGAAAAGTTGAGGCGCGCGACGTCCAGTCCAGCGCGTACGAGCTGGCGAAACGTCTCCTCCGAGCTGGAGGCTGGTCCCAATGTCGCCACGATCTTCGCACGCCGCAGATTTTCGCCCCAACCTGCGCCTAAACCACCGTTCTTAACCGCCATTTGCACTTTTCCTTCCACCTAAAGCTTCTTGAGGCCCCGGATGAATCCTTTTATTGCCTGTCAGTCAGCCATTCTACCTGCCCGACGTTGCAGCCTGGGCGATTCCCTGGTGGGTATATCCGCGGAGGAAGAATGTTTGAGTGATTTTCTCAAGGAAAATCCACATTGCAGGGCCCAGCCATTGTGGAAACACGCTGACGATAAGAGTCTCTGGCAAGGCGGTGCAGCATGTCCCTTTGGCTTCTTCGGTAGTACATGCAGCCGCGAAATACAGGGGTTTCTCCGCTCCCGTTGGTCGGTCGAAATGACAGGCTTTGGGTGGGCTTGTAAGGTCAGACAGCTGCAGTACTAGCTGGAGAACTCATCCACCGGGAGGTCAGGCTCTGCATTGCGGCGTTCGGCGGCGAGCTGCGCGTTGAACTCCGAACCTGCCAGGACGCAAAGCGCGATGATGTAGAGCCAGAACATCAGCGCGATAGCCGCCCCCAGCGAGCCATATACCCGCGAATAGTTGGCGAAACGCGTGACATACAAGCCAAAGATGAGGGTGGAGACGAACCAGAGCAGAGTTGCGACCATCGCCCCAGGAAGGCTCGCGCGCCAGCTCCAGTCCATACGCAGGGAGAGCCAGGACTCCACATGCTGACGCATGTGCCTGCTCACGTCCGTGCCCAGGTGGTAGATAACGGCGATGATGCCGACGCTGCCGGCCAGGGCCATCGTCCAGCGGACGATGAAAGAGGCGATATAGATCGGCAGGCGCTTTCCAGGCGCCATCTCCGCAGCCAGCCAGTGGGTTATAAAGTGGCCAAAAACTACGAGCACGCTGGCTGCGGTCATGGGGACCAGCGACAAGGGCACCAAGGTTAGCGCGCGGATGCGCCTGGGCCAGAAACTCCCTTTTGGAAGAGGCAGATTGTGGGCACGGCGGAAGCCTTCCATCAGCGTGACCATGACATTGGCCGCACCGAGGATACTGACCACAACGGAACCAAACAGCGCCCGCGCGGTCTGATGGGTATCGTGCGACGTGGCAAAGTAGGCATCGAGCACCGGACTGACGTTCGACGGCAGTATGCGGTCGAAGAACAAGGCCATCTGGATGCGCAGCGGCGTTGTGTCCGGCAGGAGAGAGACGAAGGCCGCAGCGACGATCAATCCGGGAAATAGAGCGACCACTGCGGAGTAGGCCGTCGCCTGCGCAAGCGTCAACACATCATGATCGATCGCTGCCCAGAATGTGGCGCGCAGCAGCAACCCGAACCGGAAAGCTCGATGTGTCGGCTCAAGGCAGACGTACTTCCACAAGGCTCCGGCTATCTCAGTCGAGGTGCGCGCCATAGGGTTTCGCCGCTAGGGTTTCCACTTATTCAGAAAGGCAGTGAGATCGGAGGACTGCATGTGACGCATGTCCTCGAACTCGCCGGTCTTCTGCGCGAAGATTACATTGCCATGCTCGTCCAGCACAGCCAGCGCGGGAACACCTTTCTTGAGCACCACGCCATACTTTTCGCCGATATCGAGGTTCGCGTCGATATGGCCGATGTTGACGTTTACCTTGACGAAGTTCTTGGCCAGCAACTCGTCGTTGGGGCTCTGGTGAGCGTAGATGTCCAGCACCTGGCAATCGCCGCACCAGTCGCCACCGAAGTCCAGGAGCACACGGCGGTGCGTGCGATGGGCTTCAGCCAGCGCTGCTTTGATGTCTGCCGGAGCAGCTTCGATGGTGGGATAGATATGCTTTGCCTGCGCCACCGCCGTAGCGACGCCCCCTGTGCTCAACAAGGCGGCCAGAACAACCGCGCCAAGTGCCTTGCGCTTACCGGAACGAAAAAACGCCTTCACTGTCATTTTGTTGCTCCTCGGAAATATCTCCTCCATCATCCGCCAAAAGTGGCGTATGGAGCAAAGGGCAAAGCCGTTCTCCCCTGGAGTCAGCAGGCCAGAATGCACTTCAGGCACCATGGGAGGGCTTACTTAAAGATATCTGCTGCCGCTGTCGCGACTGCAACGTCTTGCTCCCCCAAACCTCCCGATACACCCACTCCACCAATGACCTCTCCATCGATCAGGATCGGAACGCCTCCCTGGAAGGCGCATGCCTCCGGGAGAGACAACGCCTGTTGCGCCAATGCAGGTGGCAGGGTCTTCACGAACTCTGCTGTCCTATGAGTCGCGATGCGATAGCGGGCCGCTCCCTTCGCCTTCAGGATCGAAGCCTCCGGCGCTCCAGGTGGCGCGGAATCCGCGGTTTCCATCAGCAGGATGACGCCGGCCCGATCGACGACTACGACAGAAACAGATATTCCCAGCTCCGACGCTTTGATCAGGGCGTGGTCTCGCACTCGCTTCGCGCCTGCAAGAGTGAGATTGTGCCAAACCGTCCGAAACTCGCTCATGCAGATGTCTCCTGACAAGGGACACTATAGAAACAGGACCCGCTTGTCACCTGACGGCAGTTGCAATCAAGCCGGGTTTGGCGTCACGACGGACGAAGCCTAGACGTACGATTTTTGACGTTTGGTGTGGCGTCCCTTACTTGGAACGGGTATTCCCGAGCGGATAGATCGCGCCTTTAGCACTCAAGGGCAGTGGCTACATAAGCGAAAAACGGGAGAAAAGCAGGTTCCTCGCTGCACTCGGAATGACAACCAGAAAAGCAAAAGCATCGCAACCCTTTATTTGCTGCCGGCGTAATACCCTTCGCGGGTCTGTACGGTGAGTTTATTCTTGCTCTGTGCGGCGGTCATCTCCAGGTCGATCTCGTGGTAGCCGTCGGAGGTTGCTGCTGTTTCCGGCGTAAAGCCTAAGCGGTACTGCGAATGCAGTTCCTCGGCGATCTCCGCATAGATCGTGTCGACCGTGTCTTTCTTCGAGACCTCAAAGACGCGTCCACCGGTTTCGCCGCACATACGCTCCAGGATCTTTTTCCCGTCGACGTGCTGCGGGTAGTTGTTGCCACCGCCACGGCCACCACCACCTCCTGAGCCGCCGCCGGGATATCCACCGCCTCCGCCGCCTGGCCAGCCACCGCCACCACCAGGAAACCCTCCGCCTCCACCGCGATGTCCGCCGCCGGGACCGCCAGGGTTGTTGTTCTGATGCTGCTCTTCCCCCTTGAAGTAGATCGCATAGAGGATGGTATCGGCACGCTGCGCTGTTTCGATGGCCTCGGCGAGCGACTCCTTGCTGTTGCGGTCGACGCCATCGGTGAGCAGGATGAGCGCGCGGCGGCCCTTCTGCTTCGACGTGATCTCATCGGCGGAGAGGAAGACGGCGTCGTAGAGGGCTGTGCCGCCGCGGGCGTGGTCGCTATTGTCGTCGCCGCCATTCGCCGTGGGCTGGAACGAAGGCGCTGAGGGTGCGGTCGTGTCGAGTTCCTTGAGCGCCTGCTGCAGCTTGGGGCGGGAGTCAGTGACGTCTTGCAAGAGCTCTACCTGACGCGCAAACTGCACGACGAAAGCCTTGTCCGAAGCGCGGTTGGCGCTCGCCGGGGTGAGCATCTTATCGAGGAAGGTGGTGCTCGCCGAGCGTTCGCTGTCGATTACCGTACGCTGGCTCTGGCTGGTGTCGACCAGAAGACCGAGCGTCAGCGGAACGTCCGTGTCATGGTCAAAGTAGCGGATCGTCTGCGCCTTTCCGTCAACTTTCAGGGCGAAGTCGTCTTTGCCGAGGTTCTGAACGAGCGCTCCATGCTTATCACGAACCACAGTGGGGACGATGACGAGCTTGGCGTCGACCGACAGGCTGGCCGCCGGAACCGGAGGCGTTGTCTCTTGTCCGAACGCACTGGCACCCAGTGCCAGCAGGGCTATTCCAGTAAAAAGCCGCAGGGATCGCATGCCTCTTTAGACGGTCGCCCCGAAGGCGGGTTTCAGGATTATGGGAATGGCCGGAAGAACGCACATGCGAATCTCCGCTAAGCAGTTTCACAGTGGGTATAGTGCGGAGTGAAAGACTTTTGCGTGGTTTTCACCAAGAAAACCACATTGCACTCTCTTTCCGAGGCCACAGCAACGGTGAAACTGCTCTAGCATCTCAAAGGAAGAGATTTATGTCTGGAAGAGGTTGTAATGCGTAAGTTGTTTGGAACGGATGGGATTCGCGCCGTGGCTGGAGAACCGCCCCTGGACCGGCGCACGGTGCGGGCTGTGGGCGTGGCCCTGGCGACGAAGTTGAAGGATGAGGCCAACGGCAAGCCGGTGCATGTCGTGATGGGCATGGACACGCGAGAGAGCGGTCCCTGGATTGCGGCGACGCTGGCGGCCGGACTGCGCGAGGCGGGCGCTGAGGTGGAGTCGGCCGGGGTGATTACGACTCCCGCTATTGCGTTCCTGGCGCGGAAGCATGGATTCAGCGCGGGGGTGGTGATCTCGGCCTCGCACAATCCGTGGCGGGATAACGGCATCAAGATCTTTGGCGGCGATGGGTACAAGCTGCCTGATGCGGTGGAGCTTGGTATTGAGGCGGAGATTGAACGGGTACTGGCGGAAGAACAACCTGCAGGTCTCTCCACTACGGCGGCAAAGAACGCCGCGTTGCACCCCAGCGAACAAAGAACGTTCGCCGGGGACCCCGCCTTCGGTCGAGATGACAGTGATGTTGGTGGGGAAGGAGAGCTGCCGGAGGTCAATGAGAGCTATCGCGCTGAGTACATCCAGTTTCTGCTCGAGGCCGTGCCGGACATCTCGCTGGATAATCGCAGCGTGGTTATTGACTGCGCCAACGGTGCGGCCAGCTCGGTCGCTCCGCAGTTGTTCGAGTCGCTCAGGGGGACCGTCGAGGTGACGCATGCTTCTCCTGACGGCCGCAATATCAATGAGGGTTGCGGGGCGCTGCATCCTGAGGTTGTCGCCGCCGAGGTAAAGGCTCGCCATGCGTCGATGGGATTTACGTTTGACGGCGACGCCGACCGCGCACTCTTTGCCGATGAGCATGGCAACGTCGTAAACGGCGACGCGGTGATGCTGGTCTGCGCGCGCGACCTGCAGGCTCGCGGCAAACTTGCGGACAACCTTGTGGTTGCGACGACGATGTCGAATATGGGCCTGGAGGCTGCGTTCAAGCGCTCGGGGATTCGTATGCTGCGTGCGCCGGTGGGCGATAAGTATGTGCTCGAAGAGATGCGGAACTCAGGGGCGTCGCTGGGCGGTGAGCAATCAGGACACATCCTATTCCCGGCCAAGGCGACCACAGGCGATGGCTTGCTGACTGCGCTGCTGGTGCTGGATGTCGTGCATCGCTCGGGGAAGACGCTCGGAGAGTTAATTGCCGACCTCAAGAACTATCCGCAGGTCATTTTGAACGTGAAGGTGCGGGAGAAGAAGCCGCTCGATTCCATTCCTGCCGTCGTCACGACCATTCGCGCAGCCGAGGAAGAGTTGAAGGATTCGGGTCGCGTGGTGATTCGGTACTCCGGCACCGAAGCGCTGGCACGCGTGATGATCGAGGCCGAAAGCGAAGAGGCCATGCGACGGCACGCGGAGGCGATTGCCGGTGCTATACGAGCGGAGCTGGGGGTTTAGAGCATTATCGCGGTTGGTGAGATTGTAGAGATGAACCGCCACAGAACTGTCATCTCGACCGAAGGCGCGCTTTTGCGCCGTAGTGGAGAGACCTGCAGGTTGCTTGCATTGGCAATAGTGCCAGTACAAGCAACCTGCAGGTCTCTCCGCTACGCATGACATGAAGCCGTCATGCTTCGGTCGAGATGACAGATTTGGGATAGGTTCGGAAAAGACCCCCTACACGATTTGTGAAACGCTTTGAAGCGCCAGCTCAGGCGAAGATGACGGTCTTGTTCGCGTAGGACAGGATGCGATGGTCGAGGTGCCATTGCACGGCGCGGGAGAGGACCATACGCTCAAGGTCGCGGCCCTTCTGAATGAGGCTGGGAAGCTGGTCGTTCTGCGAGACACGGGCGACATCCTGCTCGATGATCGGGCCTTCGTCGAGGACCTCTGTGACGTAATGGCTGGTCGCTCCGATGAGCTTGACGCCGCGTGCGAAGGCGGCGTGGTATGGCCGCGCTCCTGTGAATGCCGGCAGGAACGAGTGATGCACGTTGATGATGCGGTGCGGATAGGCATCGACGAATGCCGGCGAGAGGATCTGCATGTAACGCGCAAGCACGACGAGGTCGATTTTGTTCTCGGCGAGCAGGGCGAGTTGTTGGGCTTCGACTTGCTGTTTGTTCTCGCGCTGGACGGGCAGATAGTGGAATGGGATGTTGTGAAACTCAGCCAGTGGCCGTGCGCTCTCATGATTGCTGACGATCAGAGCGAGGTTGCAGTGAAACTCGCCGGTCTGGTGGCGATGCAGCAGGTCGGCGAGGCAGTGCAGATACTGTGAGACGAAGAGGCAGACGTTCTGCGGCGCATCCTCGAACTCGATGCGCCAGTTCATGACAAATTGCTGGGCGATGGGCAGGAAGGCTGCGCGGAAGCTGGACTCATGGAAGTCCGCAACGTCGGTTGCGAACTCGACGCGCATGAAGAAGAGGCCCAGCTCCGCGTCCTGATGCTGGTCGGCGTTGAGGATGCTGACGTCGTACTGCTGGACGAGGAAGTTGATGATGGCAGCGACAAGTCCCTTGCGGTCTGGGCAATCGATGAGAAGCGTGGCAGTCTTGGTCATGTTTGGTAAGGGCTCGCCTACAGGCTACCGGATGTGAGGACCAATGCAAAAATGCTGATTCATTAGTGAGGGTAAGAGGTAGCCGTACAGGGCCGGATGCGGAGCATGGCGATGTACGGCTGCTACACTGGGCGACACAGACAGCAGAGGAGCACAACCATGCCCCCTCTGTGTTGGGCACATAGCTGGGCACAACAACGCCTACGATCTCTGGCTTACCGAACGCCCCGATGATCTTCAATACCTTCGTCTACTATGTGCTCTTCCTGCTTCCTGCCGCAGCGCTGTATCGCTGGGTTGGAGCCCGGAGCCGACCGTGGGTGATTGCAGTTTCCGGATGCCTCTTTTTTGTTTATTTCGCGTATTCGCTGGCGGGTCTTCCGGGTACGCTTTGCCTCGGCATCTTTTTGTGGGAGGCGCTTACCAGCCGTCTCTATCAACAGGGATCGCGCTGGTGCCTGGTTGGAATGCTGCAGAGCGTGCTCTTTCTGGGGATCTTCAAGTACTGGAACTTCTTCAGCGGCATCCTCTTCTGGCGACACGCGAATCCGCTTCACTGGCGAGGGGCGTTTCTGCCGCTGGGTATCTCGTTTTTCACGTTCGAGTTCTACCACTACGCCTTCGATCGTCGAGCGGGACGGAGCGAAAAAGGAACTCTCGGCGAGTATCTGGCGTTCATCCTTTTCTTTCCCACGATGGTTGCCGGGCCCATCAAACGATTTCAGGACTTTCTCCCCAAGCTGCGAGCAACGCCCGAAGATTGGCAGCATGACTGGGAGCGCGGCCTCACCAGGATCCTTACGGGGCTCGCCAAGAAGTTCGCCATCGCCGACCTGATGACGGCGTGGACCGTGCATCTGAACCGGCACGACATCGCCCTGGCCGATCGCCCGGTGCTACTTCTATGGCTATTCGCGTATGGGCTGCAGATCTATGCCGACTTCTCGGCGTACTCCGATATCGCTATCGGCTCTGCCCGGCTCTTCGGCCTGGGAGTGCCGGAGAACTTCAACTGGCCCTACGGGCGTCGCAATATCCAGAGCTTCTGGCGTTGCTGGCATATGTCGTTCACGCGCTGGCTGATCGACTACGTCTTCGTTCCGCTGGGCGGATCGCGTGTGCCCCTGCCTCGCGTGTGCTTCAACATTCTGGCCGTGATGCTGATCTGCGGATTGTGGCACGGCGCGGGTTGGAACTTTCTGGCATGGGGTTTGTGGCACGGTATACTGCTCGTGATCCATCGGTTGTGGCGAAGAGTCCGCGGCGCTCCCAGCACTCATGCGGTTCCGGTGCTGGCCAGCCGGGCGCTTACGTTTCTGGCCGTGAATGCCGGCTGGGCGTTGTTCTGCATGGATCTTTCGACTGCTACGCTCTTCTATAGGAGGCTTCTGGCGGGCTGATGCTTACGAACCTTCGCGAAACGATCGAGTACCTTGCCGGCCAGCGTGACGAACCAGGGCCGTGGCTGCTGCGCACGCCAACGTGGATCTCCGGCTCCATCGTCTGGCTTCTCGCGATCGCGCTGATATATTGCTTTTGTGGTCAGTCGACCCAATTCACGTACATCAATTTTTGAGCATGACGCGAGTCCGCTGCTTCGGATGCTCGTCATCTGCCTCGTCTCGCTGGTCGCGGGAAATGTTCTGCTGTGGATATGGAGCCGTGGCCTTAACTTCCGCAAGGATTTAGACAACATCCAGCAGGCACGGAATCCGGACATATTGTTTGTGGGCAATTCCCTGCTCGACTACCGCATAGACAGCGCGGCTTTGAATCAAGGAGCAGCGAATCAAGGAGCAGCGTCCGGTGGGCAAACCTTTACGCCGCTCAATACCGCGCTCGGTGCGACCGACGCCAACGATCAGGCGTTTCTTGCGCTGTACGCGCTGCAGCAGCATCCGCAGTTGCACACGATGGTCGTGGGCTTCTATGACTATCAACTCACCGAGGAAGACCGCGTCACGCCCGTGGACCTGGTGGGGAACCACAGCATCGCGTTCGACAGCAGGATCCCCGTCCGCGAGATTGCTGCCGTCGACCACTTCGACACGTTCCAAACTGGCGAGTTACTTTTGCTGCGGATTCTTCCCATGGCGGCCTGTCGTGTGAACATCTGGAAGTATGCGGAGAGGCTGCGCCGTTCGATGGGTGGGCTGGGTATACGCCCTGAAACAACGGAGATCATGGGCAGGCCGCGGTCATACTATGTGACTGAGCCGCGAAGGTTTCTGGAGGATCCCTCTCATTTCGATTCCAGCTACGAGTACCTCTTCAGCCAGGCCACCGCCGCCAGGATGCATGTCGTTCTCGTGCTGATGCCGATGTCGCCGATTCATCGTAAGGTCTACTACACGCGACAGACCTGGCAGGACTACATGGTAAAGCTGCAGAGTCTTTCTCAGCAGCGTGGGTTTACCTTCGTGGATGCTTCCGCCTGGATGCCGGATGCGACGCAGTTTGAAGATGCCATACACATGACGGGAACGGCCGCGACTGCATTTTCCTTCCGGCTTGGGGCGGAGTTGGCGACGGTGCCGGGAGATACAAAGCCGGGAAATTGAGCTCAGTTCTTCGTATCTCCCATGAGCTATTTGATGTCGCGCCAGTTGTGCCCCAGGCCTACGTCGGCGACGATAGGCACCGAGAATTCCGCGGCTGATTCCATCTCTTCTTTGACCAGCTTCTGCATCTCATCGGCTTCTTCGGGGACTACGTCAAAGAGTAGTTCGTCATGAACCTGGAGCGTCATCAACGAGCGCAAACTGCGTGCCCGCATGGCAGCGTCGATGCGGAGCATGGCGATCTTGATGAGGTCGGCCGCGGTGCCTTGCAGCGGCGTGTTGATGGCGGTGCGCTCGGCGAAGCCGCGCTGGTTGGGGTTGCGGGATTGGATGTCGGGGATGGGGCGTACGCGACCGAAGGCGGTGCGGACCGCCTGGTCGCGGCGCACAGTTTCGAGCGTCTGCTCGATGAAGGTTGCCACGCCTTTATAGCGATCGAAGTAACGCTCGATGTACTCACGCGCCGTCTTCTGGTCGATGCCCAGCTGCGCGGCCAGGCCGAAGGGCGAGATGCCATAGACGATGCCGAAGTTTACGGCCTTGGCGCGGGCGCGGGTCTCCTTGTCCATCGTCGCCGCGTCGACCTCGAAGACCTCGGCCGCGGTGAGGGTGTGAATGTCCTTGCCGGTGCGGTAGGCGTCGAGCAGCAGCGGGTCCTGCGAGAAGTGCGCCATGAGGCGCAGCTCGATCTGCGAGTAGTCGGCTGACATGAGCAGATTGCCCGGCGCGGCGATAAACGCCGCGCGAATCTCGCGACCGACCGCGGTGCGGATAGGGATGTTCTGCAGGTTGGGATTGATCGACGAGAGGCGGCCCGTCGCCGTTCCTACCTGGTTGAACGTGGTGTGGATGCGGCCGTTCGCGTCGGTGAGCGCGGGAAGCTGGTCGAGGTAGGTGGACTTCAACTTCTGCAGCTGGCGATACTCGAGAACGATCGCCGGCACCTCGTGGTGCTGGGCGAGGTCTTCGAGGATGTCCTGGGCTGTCGAGATGACTTTGCCCTTGCCGTGCTTGGTCGGTTTGGGCAGGTCCATCTTGTTGAAGAGCACGTCGCCGAGCTGCTTGGGCGAGTTGATGTTGAAGCGGTGGCCGGAGCTGGCATAGATACGCTCGGCAAGGTCGTCGATGGTGACGGCGAGGCGCGAGCTCATCTCGCGCAGGAGATCGCTGTCGACTCGAACGCCGGTCTGCTCCATGTGCAGGAGGACGGAGACGAGTGGGAGGTCGAGTTGCTCGTAGACTTCGGCGAGGGTGGAGTGTTCGTTCAAGGGATTAGGGATTAGGGAATAGGGATTAGAAGGCGCAGATGTTGGCGGTATCGTCTTCTGTTGTTTGGTCCCTAATCCCTGCTCCCTAATCCCTAATCCCTGTTCTTTGTCCGCGAAGAGCATCTCCTTGGTGACGGCGCCACCCAGGGCGGGATCGTCCTTGGGGATGATGTGCGTTGTGGGGACTTCGGTGAGCTGTTCGCTGAGAGTAACGGCCAGGCGCGCGATCGCTGCAGCAGCCTCCGGAAGGCGCTTGGGGTCGCTGGGATTTTCTTTGGTCGGCTGATGCGTCAAAGCCCGGCTCGTCGTTCGCGCAGCCAGGTCGATGAGCGTGTGTGTGCTGTGGGTTGGGTTGAGCAGGTAGCTCTGCAGCATGGTGTCTGTGATCGGACCGGCGAGCGTGATGTCATGCGGCTGGAGAGCGCGGAGCACGGCCTTAAGGTCGTGGACCTGCTTGGGAAGCGCAGGGTCGGCGAGGGCTTCGCGAATGCCGGGGGTGTCGAGTGTGACTTCGATGGCGTGCGTGGAGGTGACGGCGAGGCCGAGACGACAGGCAGGGTCCGAAGGCGAGGGATTAGGGATTAGGGAATAGGGATTAGGCTGAAGCTCGTTCGCCGTCGCTTCTGGGCTGCCGAAGAGGGACATCGTCTGCGCCGGTTCGGGTTCGGCTTCTTCGGTTTCGGGGTTGGCACCTGGATCGGCAATTTCTTCAGAGACAGCCTGCACTGTTTCGGCGAGCGCGATGGCCAGGTGGCCAGCGGTACGGGCTTCGGCGAGTAGTTTTGCGAGGTCGTCTGCTGTGGGCTTGATGTTGTAGGTGACCGGCGTGGCGTCAACGTCGGGAGCGAGCTCTTTGAGCATCGTCGTGAACTCAAGCTCCGTGAAGAGGGCGCGGCAGGCGGCGTTGTCGACCGGCTGGGTGCGCATATCGTCGAGCGAGAACTCGATGGGAACTGCCGTGTGAATGGTGACGAGCTCTTTGGAGAGCAGGATGTTGTCACGGTTGTTCTGCAGCGACTCGCGATAGGTCTTCTTCTTGACCTCCTCGGCGCGGTCGAGTGCGCCTTCCACCGTGCCGAACTGCTGAATGAGTTCGACCGAGCCCTTGTCGCCAATACCCGGAGCGCCGGGGATGTTGTCGATGGCATCGCCGCGCAGCGCCATCACGTCGATCACACGCGCCGGAGGAACGCCGAGTACGTTCTCGACGCCGGCCGGATCGAGTATGAGATTGTCCTTGGTGGGATTGAGGATGGAGACGTTCTCGTTGACGAGCTGCATCATGTCCTTGTCCGACGAGACGACATAGACGTGATGGCCAAGCGCGCCAAGCTGCGTGCTGAGCGTGCCGATCACATCGTCGGCTTCGAAGCCCTCGTAGAAGAGGATCGGGATGCGAAAGGCCTCCAGCGCGCGGCGAATATAGGGCTGCTGCTGAATGAGGTCGGGTGGCGTCTCGGCGCGGTTGGCCTTGTAGCCACCGTACTCGATGGTCTCGAACTCCTGCGTTTTGATGTTGAACTTCTTGACGTCCTTCATCTGCTTGGCCTGCTCGTTGCGAAGCAGGGGCGCGCCGACATCGTAGATCGCGGCCAGGTACAGCGGCTGAAAGTCCTTGCGCAGCTTGTTGATCATGTTGACGAAGACATACGTCGCCGCCGTGGGGATGCCGGTGCGCGTGGACATCGGGCGCGAGCGCTGCATTGCGTGGTACGCGCGGAAGATGAAGGCCATCGAGTCGAGCAGGTAAATAGGCGGTTTGTCGGTCTGGTTCGGCATGATTTGATCTCTAGTTCCTATTGGATGCTACGTGATGAGCATGCAGTCGCCGTAGGAAAAGAAGCGATAGCGCGTTTCCACAGCGTGCGCGTAGGCGGCGAGTACGTGTTCGCGCCCGGCGAAGGCGGAGACGAGCATCAGCAGCGTCGATTGCGGGAGGTGAAAGTTGGTGAGAAGGCCGGAGACCAGCTTGAACTCCGCGCCGGGAGAGAGAAAAAGGCTTGTGCTTCCGGAGTGCGCGGCAATTGGATTGCCGTTGGCTTCGGCCTCGCGGGCGATGTGCTCCAGCGTGCGCGTGGTGGTGGTACCGACAGCCACGATGCGGCGGCGGTCGCTGCGGGCGCGGCTAACAGCTTCTGCGGTCGCCGCAGAGAGGCTGTAGTGCTCGGCATGGAGGCGGATGTCCTCCGTGCGCTCGACGCGGACGGGCTGAAAGGTTCCCAGTCCGACGTGCAGCGTGAGGGTAGCGAGTTTTACGCCGCGTTTTTTGAGCTGGGAGAGGATCTCCGGCGTGAAGTGCAGGCCTGCGGTCGGCGCTGCGGCAGAGCCTTGCGCATCCGCACGGGTCAGTTGCTGCGAGTAGACGGTCTGGTAGCGCTCGCGGTCTTCCGGGGTGTTGGGTTCCTGCTTCGAGCGATGAATGTAGGGCGGCAGGGGTAAATGGCCGATGCGTTCCAGCGCAGCATGAAAGCTTTCTGTGGGATCGAAGCGAAGGGTGCGCTCGCCGAAGTCTCCCGTGGAGAGCACGGTTGCTTGCAGTAAGGGTGTACTCGAACCCTCAGGGGCGAAGAGCAGGGTCTCGCCGGGTTGAATCTTCTTCGCCGGACGAACCAGGGCCGACCAGTCGTTGTGGCCTTCGGCGGAAGAGAGTCGCTGGGTCAGCAGGACTTCGATGTGACCGCTGGGCGCGGGGGAGTTGTGCTGCGTTGCGAGACCTGCGCGGGTGGCAAACAGGCGCGCAGGGATGACACGCGAGTCGTTCATCACCAGCAGGTCGCCTGGCTGGAGCAGCGACGGCAGTTCGGCGAAGGTGTGGTCGGCAAAGAGGCCGGCGCGGCGATCCAGCGTCAGCATGCGGCTGACGCCGCGCACTGCGGGAGGCCGCTGCGCGATGAGGTCTTCGGGAAGGTCGTAGTGGAAGTCGGAAACTAGCATTCGCTCTGTGATTGTAGGTGGCGCGATCAGCGGGAGGTCATGGCTACCGCTTCGTCGAGCGCCTGTTGCAGGGATTCGAGCTCGGGAGCGATGTGGGCCGGCCAGGAGAAGGTGACGGTGGCAAAGGGTTTGGGGATCATGAAACGGTCCCAGGAACGTAGTTGCCAGGTACGATCGGGCTGTGCATGGAAGGCTCCGACCCAGGTCGCTCCGGTGAGTTCGGCGAGCTGTACGGGGCCGGGCTTGGCGATGCGCGCGGGGCCCTTGGGGCCATCGGCGGTGAAGGCGCAGATGCGGTGGGCCTCGGTGTAGGCCTGCTGCATGCCGCGCAGCGCCAGGGGGCCTCCGCGAGTGCTGGAGCCTCGGATAGCGACGAATCCGAGGCGCTCGACGATGCGTGCGATGAGTTCGCCGTCGAAAGAACGGGAGATGAGGATCGCAATGCCCTCGTTGCGGAAGCGGTACGCGCAGACCAGCAGAGCGCAGTGCCAAAAGGCGAAGATCGTAGGGCCCGAAACGGTGATGCCGACAGGCGTGGCGGGGGCGTTTACGTCGCGATAACGCAGGGTCATGCCGAGCAGACGAATCAGCGCAACGGCAAGCGGAGGGATAACGGCCAGGAGCAGACGTTGCTTTGGAGTGAAAACAGCCACGCAGATGAGTTTACTTGTATGCGGTAGAGCCATTGAAGAGAAGGTCTGGGACAAAGCCGGAGGTACAACGAAAACACGTACCGAGTGGGATATCGTCCGTAAGGGTAATTACCTTTGGTTTCTGGAAGCGACCATGCCCGGGTAGAAGAGAGCGGTCGTTTGCTACCGCAAACGATACCCCACCCTGCCGCGCAAAGAACGCGCGTCGAGGATGGGGCACCCGGTTGTGGTGGGGCACCTGGGTTTATGGCTGGCTCTACATCTGTGCGGGATCTGCTCTAGCATGGTGCGTATGCGCTATGTGGAGTTCGGGGAGATCAGGACGTCCGTGCTGGGATTCGGGTGCGGATCGGTGCTGGGGCGCGTGGGGCGCAGGGATTCTCTGCGAGCGATGAACGTCGCGTGGGACGCGGGGGTTACGCTGTTCGATACCGCGCGCAGCTATGGCTATGGCGAGGCAGAAGGCCTGCTTGGACAGTTTCTGCAGGGTAAGCGTGGACAGGCGACCGTTGTTACCAAGTTCGGGATTCTGCCAGGGCGGCCCGTTGCATGGAAGCGCCTGGCCAAGCCGATCGTGCGTGCCGGGCTCAGTCTCCTGCCGCGTGCGCGAGGCCTGGTACGGCATAGGATTGCCGGCGAGATGTCCGCGGGACACTTCGATGTGGCGACGCTGCGGGCCTCGCTGGAGGAGAGCCTGCAGCAGCTTCGTACCGACTATGTCGATGTGCTCCTGATGCACCTGCCGCCGATAAGCGTCTTTCAGCAGCAGGATTTGATGGCAGAGCTGGAGACAGTGGTTCGAGAGGGCAAGGTCAGGCGTGTAGGGGTGTCGACCGACGATGTTGCGACGTTTCGGGGGATACCGGATTTTCTCACTGCCACGCAGTTCCCTTACCCGGTGCTCTCGCTCGACCGAGTGAACTGGGATGTCAGGGACAAAGGGCTTTTTGTGATGGCAAACCATCCGTTTGGTGGAGCGGCGCTGGCGCAACAGGCTACCCAAAGGATTACGCAGATGGCAGCCGATGCTCGCGTTGATCCTGCGCTTCGAGAGAAGCTACGGGGAGACAGCAGAGAGCGGCTGGCGGAGATCGTCTTTGGGGGGGTGCTGGCGGATACGGGGGCGCATGCGGTGGTGACGTCTATGCTGCAGCCCGAAAATTTGCGCGCGAATCTTGCGGCGATGGGGAGTGAGAGGTTTATGGCGGAGGAGATGGCGGTAGTGCGGGAGAGGGTTGTGGGATCGGGGCAATAAGAGCGAGGGTTTCTTGTTGGTGCTTCCTTCAAATCTGTCATCTCGACCGGAGCATGATGGCTTTATCGTCATGCGTAGCGGAGAGACCTGCAGCTGGCCTGCGCTGGCACCATCGCTCGTACGAGCAAACTGCAGGTCGTGACGCAAAGCGCGCCACAAACATTTGCATCGCGCTCTGCAACCTGCAGGTCTCTCCACTGCGGCGCAAAAGCGCGCCTCCGGTCGTGATGACAATGTTGGGGTAATACAGGCGAAAAACGTTTGCGGGTACACTCGCGGCAAACGTTCTACACACTTGACGCAATACGATCTGCCAAACGCAGAGCAAACGCCATCAGCGGCAGCGTGAGCAGTTGGCTGCCCCCGGTGGGAAATGTGGACGCACTCGCGATAGAGAGGTTCGCCACACCATGCACGGTGAGATCCGTGTCGACCACGCTGTTGCGTGGGTCGAGACCCATCTGAGTGCCGCCCATCGAGTGAAAGACATCGATGATTCCCGATAGATTTGCGCTTTCGCTCAGCAGTTCGGCGTTCCACTGCATCTCCGCGGGATCGAGTGATGCAAGATGCTCGCAGAGGTGGCCTGCAAAACGGTGCAGGGTGTTCGTCTCGGCGTCCGAGATCCTCCAGTCAACGATCGCCAGCGGCATGCCCAGCGCATCGCGATCGGTGCTGAGTGTAATGCGGGAGTCAGATCGGGCTTCCTGCTCGACGTTGAGGCGCAGACTCACCGCTGCTTTGGCGGAGACGAAGCGGCGGTGGCGAACCTTCGCATGCCACGCCAGACGAGAGGCTTCGAGAAGCGATGCAGGTAGTTGCGGAGCGCGCTGGAGCAACGTGCGCAGGGTACCGCCGCGCTGCCGTGACTGCAGCATCTCGCGGACGACGGCGATGCCGGAGTCTTCCGGCTCGTCGACGGTAAGGTGAGCCAGGATGGCATTGAGCTGGAGGCGTTGACGCAACGCGGGGGATGCCTCCAGCTTTGCAGTGTGGACGGTGCCGTCGAAGATATACGGCGCAAGCCAGCGCAGCAGATGTGCGCGCGTCTTGCCCACAGGCGAGGCGACGACGAGGCTGAGGTGGTCGTGAAAGTAGCGGCCTACCTGATCGTACGTATTGCCGATACCCAGCGGCTGGACGCTGCGCGAGGCCAGCAGAAGGCGCGAGCTTTCGATGGTACCTGCGGCCACCACAAAGTGCTCTGCTTCAAACCGGAACGTAGTGCCTGCATAGTTTCGGGCAAGCACGACCTCGGTGCGATCCCCCTTCGCCGTGAGAAGGATCTCGGTAACATTCGCGTGCAGGAAGAGGGTGACGACTCCATTGGTCTTATTGGTTGAAGCTACGAGATCATGACCGATGGTCGTCGCCAGATTACGCCGGGCAAACGGTGCCCACTTGGAGTACCGGACATCGATCTCCGGCAAAGTCGCGAGGAGAGAAGGAGCGGTTACTTCCGTTGCAGCAAAGAAGGCGTCGGCGTCGAAGGGCAGCTCATCGACCCCGAGCAGGCGCTGCGCTTCGGCATAGAAGGGCTCGAGCGCCGCGGCTGAGAGCGGCCAGGGGCTTTCTTCGTGGTCCACCTGCATGGGGAGAATCTGTCCGCCCCACTGCGTGGAAGAGCCTCCGAAGATGCGAAATCGTCCTTCATGGGCGCCGAGATGCTGCACCCCGGCAAACTGCGCGCTGGTGAAGAGGCTTTGGCTGCGGGCCTCCAGCGTGTGCCCCCCAGCCTCCAGCAGCGCTACGTCGATTCCCTGCCGGCTGAGACGGTGCGCCAGCACAAGACCCGCGACGCCCGCACCGACGACGCACACCCGCGAGCGAAAGGGCTCCGAGCGGGCTTCGGCGAGGTCGAGGTCGATCTCCATCGGCGTGGAAATTGTACGCCTAGCTGTACTTCAGCCAGCGCAAAATCTCGGGAAGGTTGGGCTTCTTGCCGTACATGAGAATGCCGACGCGGTAGATGCGCGAGGAGACCCACAGAATGGCAAAGATCGTGGCCGACATCAACACGATAGAAAGCCAGATCTCCCAGGCAGGCACCTGTGTCAGGGAGATGCGGAAGTTCATCAGCAGCGGACTGCAGAAGGGAATGAGCGAGACCACACGAGCCATGGTCGAGTTCGGCGCACGGATGATCGAGAAGAGCATGACCATGCAGAACGCCAGCGGAAGGACCAGGAACATGTTGAGCTGTTGCAGCTCCTGCTCGGAGTTCGTCATCGCACCCAGCGCGGCTGCAATGCTGGAGTAAAGCAGGAATCCGAAGAGGAAGTACATCACGAAGAAGCCAATCTGAGCGGCGCTGATGAGGCCGTGCCCCGTGCCGACCAGACCGCTCGCAAGGCTGCTGCTGGAGAGCGCGAACGCTGCAATCATCCAGAGCCCTATCTGGGTAAGACCGACGGCACCGACACCCAGAATCTTTCCAGCGAGCAGCTCTTCCGGCTTGATCGTTGCAAGCAGAACCTCGAAGACGCGGCTGGTCTTTTCTTCAATGATCGAGCGCGCGGTGTTCATGCCATAGAGCATGATGACCATGTACATGAGGAAGAAGAGCGTGTACGCGGCGAAGAATGCAGCCGTGCTATTGCCGCTGGCGCTGGTATCGATCTTGACCGGTGCGACGAGTGCATCGATTTCGGAACCAGCCATGCCCTTTGCCTCAAGATGCTCCCGCATCAACACCGCACGGAGAGCCGATTCGATCGCTTCCTGGGTGGCGATATCGCCTGCAGAGCGTGCGGTGTAGGTAAAGGTGGGGCGGTCACCGGCGGTTGCCGGTGGGGTCACCCAGAGATAGCCGGCGAGCGACGAAGATTTGGCATGCAACTGAATATCAAGCGCTGTACGGGTATCACTCGACGGCGTGCTCAGGTCGATCTGCATGTCGTTCTCTTTGCCGCCTTCAAGCTGATGCTTGAGGTCAGTGCCGAGGACAGAGTCGCTGGTGACTACAGCGATGTGCGATGAAGTCTTCGACTTCGAACCCATATAGGCGCTGCCAAAGACCAGGGCTCCCATCAGCAACGGGATGAGCACCGTCGCGATGATAAATCCCTTGGTACGTACGCGTTCCAGATATTCACGCTTTGCAATCAGCCAAATATTATGCATCGACTCTGCCTCCTGCTTCTGCATCGCCGAAGCTTGCGCGGACGTTTTCGATGAAGATCTCTTCCAGGGTGGGTTCCATGACTTCAAAGCGGTTGATATGCGTGCCGCGCGAGATAGCCTCCGCGAGGATCTGCTGGGCGGCAGCCTCGTCGTGCAGCTTGATCTCGGCGATGCCGGAGTAGTTCTTCGCCTCGACAACGCCGGGGTGACGGAGGAACGAATCGTCGCCGGTGAAGACGACCTGCACGCGGTTGCGCGGATAGCGCGACTTGATCTCGCGCATGCCGCCAGAGAGCAGCAGCTTGCCACGCGAGATGAGCGCGATGGCGTCGCAGAGCTTCTCGACCTGATCCATACGGTGCGTCGAGAAGAGGATGGCCTTGCCTTCGCCACGCAGGGCGACGAGCGTGTCCATGAGCAGCGTGGCGTTTACGGGGTCGAGGCCGCTGAAGGGTTCATCCATGATGATGAGTTCGGGCTCGTGGAGCAGCGCGGCGATGAACTGGATCTTCTGCTGCATGCCCTTGGAGAGCTCTTCGGTCTTCTTGGCGATGGCCTCGGAGATCTCCATGCGCTCGCACCAGGCGAGGGAGCGCTTGCGGGCTGTGGCTTCGTCCAGGCCGTGAAGCTGGCCGAGGAAGACGAGCTGATCGAGCACCTTCATCTTCTTGTAGAGGCCGCGCTCTTCGGGCAGATAGCCGACACGGTTTAGCGACGTTCGCGCGAAGGGCTTGTCGAAGAGGCTTACGGTGCCGGAGTCGGGCACAGTCATGCCGATCATCATGCGGATGGAGCTGGTCTTGCCCGAGCCGTTCGGCCCAAGCAGGCCGAACATGGTGCCGGGTTCGATAGCCAGGGTCAGGCCTTCGACCGCGACTTTGGTGTCGTAGACCTTGCGGATGTTCTGGAGTTCAACGATAGGCATGCAGATGTGGCTAGTTTAGCAAGAAGAAGAGGCGCGCCACGTGGGCGCGCCTCTTCTTCCTAAATACTGCTGAATGACTACTGCTCAGCGGGAGGGTTGGACTGATCGGCTGCACCCTGCTCTTCGAGCTGCTTCTGCAGTTCCTCACGCTTCTTGGCGCGGGCTTCTGAACGCTTCTCAGCCTTTTCGCTGAGCTCCTGCTCGGCTCCGAGGAGCTCGATGAAGGCCATCTCCGAGGCGTCACCCTTGCGGACGCCGGTGCGGATGATGCGGCTGTAGCCACCTGGACGCGTGCTGTAGCGGGGAGCGACGATGCTGAAGAGACGGTCGACCGACTCTGGCGTCATCAGGTAAGCAAGCGCCTGACGGCGGGAGTGAACGCTGCCATTCTTGCCGAGGGTGATCATCTTCTCGACGATGGGGCGCGTTGCCTTGGCCTTCGTAACGGTGGTGTGAACGCGGTCGTTCAGGATGATAGAGGTGACGAGATTGCGCAGAAGAGCGCGACGATGGCTAGTGTTGCGGCCGAGTTTGAAGCCGCCATTACGATGACGCATTTGAGATCTCCTTCGACCCGGACTTCTGCCCGGCTCGGAACTGCATACGAGGGATTAGGGATTAGGGATTAGGGATTAGGAAAAGCTCAAACTTCGCTCGTCAGAGGCCACGAAGAATTGACGCTATCATTTTGCCCACTTCGTTCGACAAACCCTCAGCGTTGTCGAGTGCCTGCGGACTTCCAAATCCTAACTCCCTTGCAATTACTAATTGCGTTTGCACCTCTGAGTTGGAACCACGCGCCATGCCGAGAAACTGCTTGTACTCGCCACGAGACATCCGCGCGTAACCTTCTGCGATATTGCTTGCTACTGAAACTCCAGCTCGACGGAGTTGGCTGGAAAGACCATACATCTCTTCTTTCGGGAAGCCGCCCGTCAATTTGTAAATAGCAACGCTCATCTGGATAGAACGTTGCCAAACCACGAGATCGCGAAATGATTCGCCCATTTTCGTACCACTCCGCTGAAAATGAAAGGACGGGAACAGGTTTTCTAATCCCTGTTCCCTAATCCCTAATCCCTGCCTTTAGAAGTTCTCCGGCTCGTCGAGGTCGAGGTCATCGTCCTCATCGTCGTAGCCGGCATAGCTGGCTGCCAGCGTTGCCGCTGGGAGGACCGAGGTCGGGCCCGGAACCGGGTTGCCTTGCTCGTCGATCTTCATGCCCAGCGAGAGGCCCATCTGAGCAAGGATTTCCTTGATCTCGTTCAGGCTCTTGCGACCGAAGTTCTTGGTCTTCAGCATCTCGGCTTCGGTCTTCTGGATGAGCTCACCGATGGTCGCGATGTTGGCGTTCTTCAGGCAGTTGTAGCTGCGTACCGAGAGCTCAAGCTCCTCAACAGAACGGTTCAGGTTCTCGTTGCGAATCTGCGGGCCGTCGTGGTCGCCAGTAACACCGGCCTCCATCTCCTCCTCGAAGTTGATGAAGATCGTCATGTGATCCTTCAGCAGCTTCGCGGACAAACCAAGAGCATCGGCAGGAAGAATCGTTCCGTTGGTCCAGATCTCCAGAGTGAGCTTGTCGTAGTCGGTGATCTGACCGAGACGTGCAGCTTCGACGAGGTAGTTGACCTTGCGCACAGGCGAGTGGACGGAGTCGACCGGAATGAAGCCGATGCCGAGATCGCTGTCAAAGTTCTTGTCAGCCGAAACATAGCCACGGCCGCGCTTGAGGCGCATCTCCATGTCGATGCGGCCACCTTCGCTGATGGTGCAGATGTAGACGCTGGGATCGAGGATCTCAACATCGGAATCGGCCTCGATGGAACCAGAGGTGACGACACCGGCTGCATCGGCGCGGAGGTACAGGGTCTTGGGGCCATCGCCATTGAGCTTGAACGGAATCTGCTTCAGGTTCAGGATGATGTCGGTCGCGTCTTCGACGACACCGGCGATGGATTGGAACTCGTGCAGCACGCCTTCGATCTTGACGGCGGTAACAGCGGCACCTTCAATCGAGGACAACAGGGTGCGACGCAGGGCGTTGCCGATGGTCGTACCGAAACCGCGCTCAAAGGGCTGCGCGGAAAACTTACCAAAGGTGGGGGTCAGTGTCTCCTGGTCGACTGCGAGACGCTTGGGCTTTTGAAAACCTCTCCAAAGCATGGGTGTTCCTTTCTTCGTTGCACCGCGAAGCATTCTGCGGGGCTAACGGTGGTACAGGTTGGTAGTGGAGGTTATTAGTGCTGTGATACAAGCTCTTAGCTTCTAGCTCTTAGCTAAGACAAGGTAGCCGCTAACTCCCAGCTAGAAGCTGAGAGCCAGCGGCTAAAAGCTATTACTTCGAGTAAAGTTCGACGATCAGCTGCTCGTTGACCGGCAGGTTGATGTCCTCGCGCTTCGGCAGGGCGATGACCTTGCCCGACAGATTCTCGCGGTTGGCATCGATCCAGGTCACGCGGTTCTGACCCGAGAGGAAGTCCTGCGAGGCTTCGAGCAGAACGAGCTTCTTGGAGCCCTCACGGATGGCGATCTCGTCGCCAACCTTGCACTGAAAGCTTGGGATGTTGACCTTGCGGCCGTTTACCTGCACGTGGCCGTGACGAACGACCTGACGGGCCTGGCGGCGCGAAAGCGCGAAACCGAGGCGGTAGGCGACGTTGTCGAGGCGGGTCTCAAGCTGCTGGAGCAGGAGTTCGCCGGTAACGCCGGTCTTGTTCGCAGCCTTCTCGTAGTAGGCGCGGAACTGGGTCTCGAGCGTGAAGTAGATGCGCTTGGCCTTCTGCTTCTCACGGAGCTGCAGACCGTAGCCCACAACCTTCTTCTGCTTCTTGGACTGACCGTGCTGGCCTGGGGGAAAGTTACGCTTCTCGACGGGGCACTTGTCGGTGAAACACTTGGGTCCTTTGAGGAACAGCTTGGTTCCGTCGCGGCGGCAGAGGCGGCAGACGGGTCCTGTATAACGTGCCATTTTATTCTCCTGAATCAGATGTCGATCGCTTTACACGCTGGCAGCGCTTCGTCGCGATCCGGTTGTTGTTGCAGAAAAGAGAGATCAGATAAGAGAGATCAGAGTCAGAGACCAGCCGTACATCGCTGATCTCTGTTCTCTCATCCCTGATACCTCAAACGCGGCGGCGCTTCGGCGGACGGCAGCCGTTGTGCGGCATCGGCGTAACGTCGCGGATGGAACGCACCTCGATGCCGGCGGCAGCGAGAGCGCGGATCGCGGACTCACGGCCGGAGCCGGGGCCAGCTACGCGCACATCGACCGAACGCAGACCGTGGTCGCGGGCCGCGTTGGCGGCGCCGACCGCTGCCTGCTGCGCGGCAAACGGGGTTCCCTTGCGGGAGCCGCGGAAGCCGAGCGAGCCGGAACTCTTCCAGCTCAGCGTGTTGCCGGTCTGGTCGGTGATGGTGACGATGGTGTTGTTGAAGCTCGCCTGGATGAATACCAGACCAAACGGAACATTCTTCCGCTCGCGCTTCTTGAACTTCTTGTTCTTCCCGACCTTTGCAGCGCCGGCTGTCTTGTTCTGTGTCTTTGCCATGGCTTACTTGGTCGCTTTCTTCTTGCCGGCAACGGTGCCCTTACGGGGGCCCTTGCGGGTACGAGCGTTGGTGTGAGTGCGCTGTCCGCGAACCGGGAGGCTGCGGCGGTGGCGAAGGCCACGGTAGGACTGGATTTCGATCAGGCGCTTGATGTTGAGGGAGATCTCCTTGCGGAGGTCGCCTTCAATGCCGCCTTCTTTCTCGATGACCTGACGGATGGCGTTGAGCTGATCCTCGTCGAGAGTAGCCATCTTTACGAACGGATCGATGCCCGCGGCCGTAAGAATACGGAGAGCGCGGGGGTCACCGATGCCGTAGATATAGGTGAGGGCGATGCGAACCTGTTTGTTTCCTGGCAGGTCGACGCCGGCAATACGGGCCATTGGAGTGCCTTTCGGTTGAGCTTCCAGCGTGGCTGGGGAGCGGGGTTAGGGGTCATGCGGCTGACCTGATTGCTGTCTCCTCCGGGTTCATCGCAAGCCTTGACTTCGGCTAACTCGCCCGGTGGGGCCGCGAAAAGCAGGGATTAGGGATTAGGGAACAGGGATTAGAAAACTCCCGCGCCCTGATCTCTTAGCCCTGGCGCTGCTTGTGCTTGGCGTTCTCGCAGATAACGCGAACGACACCGCGGCGGTGGATTACCTTGCACTTGTCGCAGATCTTCTTTACTGATGCACGGACCTTCATTTGAATCCTCGGTTCTCAGTTGGCAGTTGTCAGTTCTCAGTAAATGCGTTGCCGTTCCTGAGAACTGACAACTGAGAACGAACAACCTGTTGTTACTTGTAGCGGTAGACGATGCGACCGCGGTTCAGGTCGTAGGGGCTGAGTTCGATGGCTACGCGGTCACCGGGGAGGATGCGGATGAAGTTCTTGCGCATACGGCCTGAGACGTGCGCAAGCACCTGGTGCTTGTTTTCGAGCTCAACCTTAAAAAGCGCATTTGGCAGGGTTTCAACAACCACTGCCATTACTTCAATTGCATCTTCCTTCGACAAACGCTCTCCTTCGATTGGGCCGTGAAGGCCCGATCTCGTTGCAACCACGAATCTTTCTTCGTGGTCTCCTATACCTGTTTCGTGGGCTTCTGGTGCCCCCATCCAACCCCAAACGGGCAGACAGAGACGGCGGAAGGGACACGCACCATGTTTGAGTCTACCGGAAAACGGGGATTTATGGAAGATAAGAAAGCTTTAACCCATCCAAGAGCTCCAGCAGGACTCCCGAAGCACCGTAAATGGGCGACAGTTATTGGGAAATTGCCTGTTAGTCCTACTAGTTTTACTTACAAACCTACCCAAACCTGTCATTTCGACCGACCAACGGGAGCGGAGAAACCCCTGTATTTTGCGATGTCACTAGGGACACACTGCCTGCAGGAAGAACACACTTTGTGGTTGTTAATGACAGGCATCTCGTACAAAGCAAAGGCAGTAAAATGAGCCTCTTGAACTTCTTCGGCAGCATAAACACCCTGAAATGCAGGGGTTTCTCCACTCCCGTTGGTCGGTCGAAATGACAGGTTTGGGGTGCTTCGGTCCCCACTCTTCACAGAGGAGGTTTGACGATCTCTGCGTGGTATTTCTGGCCGTCGGGGGTCCAGCTGGCTTTGCCGAAGATGTCGGTTTTCCCCTTTATCACTTTCCCATTCGCAAGTCGTATGCGGTACGGCTGATCGACAACGGGTTGAATGCCGTCCTGGTACCAGAAGCTAACCCGCTCGTCGGGCTTTCCCGCTTGCGCGCCCAGTGAGATCAGCAACGTTCGCTGTTCTGCGAATGCCTTTAGGCCATCGTCTTTGTCCGCGTAATTGAGGATGGTCGAACCATACTTGTTTTTCTGATTGAGAGGCATGCCCGCAGCGACCAGCACAGGAATGATCTCGCTCAGATGGTTGTCGTAGTACATGTAGGCGAGCAGGGTGTTGCCGTCTGCATCCAGCCAACGCGGATTCGCGCCTCGCTTGATCAGGAGTTGAACCATGGACGCGCTTTTTGCAGAGGCCAGCAGAGGAGAGGGCATCCCCCTGGGGGTCTCTGAGCGCAACGTCGCACCCGCATCGAGAAGAACCTGGGCCAGCTCAAGCTGATCATTGGAGATCGCCTTTTCCAGAGCGGTTTCTCCTTCCTGATCTGTATCGTTGAGGCGAACCCCGGGAGTCTTCAAAAACAACCGGACCAGATCCACATTCCCGTTCTCTACCCCGGCAATCAGCCATGGACGCTTGCCATAGGTGCCGTCTTCGACAGTTCCATTGATACTGGCCCCATGGGCGATCAAAGCAGCCGAGATTTTGGGCTCTTTATTTTCCAGGGAGATGGATAACAGGCTGCCTTTTTCGCCCGATGCATTTGCGGATAGGCCAGCCGCGAATAGCCGCTCCAAAACGGGCACCGCGAGCGCATCATAGTCTTTCCCTGGAGAATCCTGGGTTGAAGGATCGCCGTACTCCTTCCCAGAAGAAGCATGCATCGAGGGGTCGTTCTGCGCCATCTGCAACAGGTTCAGAGATAGCTCGGTTACATCTTTCTTGTCGGCGTGATCGACAAGCCAGGCGGCGTTGTCATATCGATCCACCCCAAGCGCGTATTCGAAGGCCTCTTTTATCGAACAAGCCTGGGGAGGTATGGGGCACACGTTGGTCAACAGAAATTGCAATCCTTGAGGATCGGTATACTCGGCGGCCTCCCTGAAGATGCCGGGCCGCGACTCCGCGATGATGGCATGCAGCTCCTGGTGCTCAGACCAGAGCTTACGGACTGCCGGCAGATCGCTGGACCCACGATTCGGCTTGCGCAAGGGTTCAGGGTTATCCAGGTCATCCTCGGCACGCAGGTCTTCCCCTTCGCCAAGAGCCAGGGTGAAGGCGTCGATCAGCTTTTTGGTGGGTGCATAGGCGCGCACTTCCGCGAGACGCTTCTCTCTCGCCGGCCGAGTGATCCGCTCTTCAAACGGCTTGTAGTAGGCCACAAACGACTGGACCATGGCCGCACAAGCCGTTGGCGTGACTGCCTGCTTTTTCAGCTCAGCTTCTTTATCTGCCTTGAGGAGATCGGTCAGCGCATCCATATAACGATTCACGTCGGAGTTCGACTTTATTTTGTCGTCGTCAAAATCCAGGGATGGATTGCCCAATTGCCGCGCCAGGTCCTGACGAACACCTTCCATGAACAACTCATCGTATTGCTGCAGCAGAAGCCCTTCCTCTTCATGAAAGAAGCCTCCACACGCGGTGAAGCGGGCTGTCCAGATTGCATATTGTTCGGCGTCGGAGTGAATTCCATCCAATGACAACGGCGCGGCATAAGCCTTATGACTGAGAACCAGGAGCGTGATGGATAGAACCAAATTGATGATTGTGGAAGCTTTGGGGAGATGGAAGTTAGGCACTGTATGTTCCTGAGCAATATCGAAAGAGCAAAGCACATAGTACGCTGCTGGGTCCCTTCAAGTTAGATTGCCGCCTGATGGAGAGGCAGTCCTCGCATTTGTGGCCGCACCAATGCGGTGGTCCTTCGGCTACGCCTCAGGATGACGACGAGAAACAGACAACGACAACATCTAAATCTAACTAACCTAGATTCTTGCCTTTCTGCTAGGCTGCAAGCCATGCAGACACCCTTTCGCCTGGCTTTTGTGCCGCTGCTTGCTCTTTTATGCGTTCCGGCCGCGCTGGCCGCACCCAAGGTCCATACCGTCACGCTCGGCCCTTCCCGGCGCGTGCCCTACACTCCGCCCGAGGCAAACCCCGACAACAAGAGCGAGGAGGCGACCACACTACGCGTGCGGCCCCTGCTGGTCGATACGACGCAGAAGGAGTGGACAGTCGGCGAGATCCACGACGTCACCGACCGTTCGTTTGTAGTGCGGAGGGCTCTGCGCATCAACGATTCCCTGCCCGGCGAGCCGCCGCGATGGACCTGGCAACCCGGCCCCTGGCTGATGGTCGATCGCGTTACCGGCCACATCACCGCGCTGCATCTGCCCGCGTTCGATCCAGAGGTGTCCGAGGCGGTATGGTTTCGCGACTATGCGGCCTACTGCGGCATAGCGACCACGGTCAGGAATGGCGGCCTGGTGGCTGTCGTCGCCGAACTGGGGGCACGCAAAGCCATTGTGCAGAAGGTGATCGGGACGTGGCCGCAGGCCAATGCACCACATCCGGTGTGTGCCACCGCGAAGTGGCAACGGATGCCGATGCGCGCAACCATCCAGCCGACCGGCGGCCAGGCGATGACGTTTGATGTCGTCGGACTAAGCTCGCTGGTAGAGGAAGGCGAAGCCACTGAGGAATAAGACAGGACAGGCGCGCGCAGCGCCCCATGGCAAACGTGCAGCGCTCCTATGGCAAATTCGTCGCAACTAAGATGCGTCGATTCCGAAAAAAGTAACTTGCACTTTTCGCTACGCGCGTAGCACAGGAAAAACATTGCGGGGGTTTACTGTAAAGGAGCTTTTAATGAAGATTTGGGCGGAACTCCACAGGTCAGACGGGTTGACAAAGTAGTATCGTGGACGAAGCACGGGCAAACGCTGTGGTACGCACAACGAAGCGCAACGTATCCAGCCTGCGAAAGATCCCCTCCGGAACGAGGAAAGGAAGCAATACATCATGTGGAAACCGAACCAGACCGGCAGCTCAACACCTTCAACCCCGGAACCGGTACGTCCGGCGGCGCCTACCGGCGGAACGTTTGAAGCTGGACGCCCCTCAACACCCGCCGCCTCAGGTGCAATCCCTGTCGGCGAACAAGCCACAATCGGCAAAAGCCTTGTCATCAAGGGCGAGCTCTCGGGCTCGGAGTCGCTTTACATCGACGGCAAGGTCGAAGGCACGATCACCCTCCCGGGCAATCGCGTCACCGTCGGCCGCAACGGACAGGTTGCGGCGAACATCTCGGCGCGCGAGATCGTTGTCCTCGGCAAAGTGCGCGGCAACTGCCAGGCCTCCGATCGTGTGGACATCCGCAGCGAAGGATCGCTGACCGGCGATGTCATCGCAGCCCGCATCTCCATCGAGGATGGCGCCTTCTTCAAGGGCGGCATCGACATCCGCAAGCCCGGCTCCGAGGTCAAGAACGGAACAGCGTCCTCTTCTACTTCTCCCGCACAGGCAACACTCGAGCCTGCCGGAACAACCGAAAGCTAGTATTTTGTCTTCTGCTATGCAAGGCCCCAGCTTCGGCTGGGGCTTTGTTTCGTTTAGGGGCAATCAGCTCGGTCAGCTCTAGACGAGTGCTTTTAACGCAGAGGGCGCAAAGGTTTCGCGGAGGCCGCCACGGATGTCATCGCGGCCTCCGCGAAACCTCAGCGCCCTCTGCGTTAAAGATTTTTCTCCTGGCTGCCACGTAATCGCAGACGAAGATCTGCCGTAGCTTCGCGATGACAGGGCAGGCAGAGTGTGCGGATGTTGTCCAGATCGCACTGCCCTCCGCCCTCGGCGACGGGCAGAATGTGGTCCGCATCCCAGAGGGACCGTCGCGCCTGGACAGTCTTGAGCCCCCATAGAGCGAGGGCCTCCGCCCGAGCCTTGCCGCGACTGCGCTTGAGGGTAGCGTATGCGGCAACGGTGTCGGTGCCACAGGCCGTACAGATGCCGCGATCGCGTGCGAAGACCTGATCGCGCAGATAGCCGGGGTCTGACCGCAGCCGCCACTGATGCACGCAGTACTCCGAACAGAAGGTACGGCGGCGGCGCGCGAGGATCTCCAACTGACACCAGCGGCAAAGCGGCAGACCGTTCGGCCCCACCGGCAGGGCTGTGCGGTGTGCGTGGCCGGCTTCGGAGAGGATTCGCGAGGGCAGCGTGGACATCGGTGATTTTAAGAATACGATGTGTTTCGGCAATGCA
>Ga0185299_10001673_pt1 | contig 39927 bp, 37 predicted proteins | sample PaiPotPPA55metaG_FD_128002 | JGI IMG/M metagenome (GOLD analysis project Ga0185299, IMG submission 128002) | Iron sulfur acid spring bacterial and archeal communities from Banff, Canada, to study Microbial Dark Matter (Phase II) - Paint Pots PPA... ...
CAAGGCAATCAAGGATTACGTCCTACACTACAATAAGAATCCACAATCTTTTCAGTGGGTCGCCACCGCCAGCAAGATCATTCGAAAGGTCAACAAATATAAAGAGACTTTAGAGACGGGAGACTAGATTGACCGCCTCCAGCTTCGGTTTGACCAAGCTTAACACGGGGTCGCTTGGCGATTTGCACAAATTGGGCGACCATTCCCGCTGGTAATTAATTGCAGCGATGGCATTTAAGGCATATTTTCCGCGATCCTTGAAAACTGGTGAACGGGGTTCATCCAAGCCCCTACGTGCTCTGGCGGCAGGTAAAGACAACGTCATTACGAGTTTTTGATATACTAGATGTTTTAGGTGATCCTATGCGTGTTTCAGCTCGGGGATCCGTTAGACGCGAGGCACTCAACATTCGCATCAAGCCGCAGGTGCGCGAGCTGATCGATCGAGCCGCGGAACTGGCGGGTAAGAATCGCACCGATTTTGTTCTGGATGCGGCCCGTCGCGCCGCCGAGGACACACTGCTGGACCACACTGTTTTTACGGTCAGTCCTAAGGCTTATCGCGAGTTCCTGGCGCGTTTGGATGCTCCGCCGCGGCCCAATAGGCGCCTCATCAAAAGCATTCAGACGCCCGCTCCCTGGGAATGAGCGTGGCTTTGTCCCCGCCTGAACCGCTAAGTGACAATCACCAGATTGAAGGCTTTACTTCGGGTGAGCCGGTCCTGGACGACTGGCTGACGCGCCGCGCGCGGGCGAATCAGGCCAGTAGTGCGTCCCGAACCTACGTAGTGTGTGAAGGCAAGCGCGTCGTTGGCTACTACGTACTCGCCTCCGGTGCTATTGCGCAAGCAACCGTTCCCGGGAAGTTCCGGAGAAATATGCCGAATCCGATCCCCGTGGTGGTATTGGCGCGGCTGGCCGTGGATCGCAGTCAGCAGGGGCGCGGTTTGGGACGGGCGATGTTTCGTGATGCGGCCCGGCGAGTCGCTCAGGCGGCCGACACTATTGGGATTCGGGGGATCGTTGTTCAAGCTATATCCGATGAGGCGCGAAGATTCTATATCGCACTCGGTTTCGATCCGTGCCCTGCCGAAGCCATGACGCTGGTGGTGACGCTTCGCGATCTTCGCGCAACGCTGGAAAGGGGCTGAATCTTTCGCGGTCATGACGTCTTCTCAACAGAGGGGGCCGGTTCAGTCTCCAGGCGAAGGAGAACCGGCCCAATCAAACAACGGAATCAGAACGAAACGCGGAATGTTCCCTGAATCGTGCGAGGGCCAGCGCCTTCGGCAGCCTGCAGGCTGCTTATAGTGCCGAATGCCGAGGTGTTGAACGTCGTGTTAGGAGGCGAGTAGTTCGGATGATTGAACAGATTTGCGGTCTGCGCCCCCAGCTGTATCCGGTACCTCTCTTTGATCTGCACAGTCTTGAGCAGCGACAGTGAAATCGATTGAGTGCCAGGTCCCTGAGCAAGACCGATAGAGGATGTCGGGAAGCGCCCTATATTGTTCGCGGGAACGGCGAATGCGGCTTTATTGAGCCATTGGTTGATGCTCTGATTCGTCGGGTACAATGATACGCCCGACACAATATCGGCTCGTCCATTGCCCTCGATCTGCGGGAACCCGACTCCTGCCGGGTCCGCGCCGGGCACGCTCACGGTCAGGAATGGACCGCTTTGGTAGAGTGCAACTCCGGCCAGCTCCCATCCTCCAACGATCGCATTCCCGATACTGCCGGCGCTCAGGCGTCCCTTACCAAACGGCAACTGATAGAGGAAGGTAGCCAGGAACCGGTTGCGGCGTGTGAACGCCACATTTCCGTAATCGAGCATGAAGTTGCTTAAGCTGGTAGCGTTGCCGCCGGCCTCCGTTGCGAATGCGGTTGGATTGAAACCCTGCGCATCGGTGAGATTCCTCGCAAATGTATAGCTGGCGAGGAACTGCAGCCCGCCCGAGTAGCGCTTGCTCAATGCCACCGTCAAGGCATGATAGTTCTGAATGCCGCCGCCAACTTCCGACTCCACTTCACCGAACAGCGGATATTTCAGCAGCGATGTGGCGTTGTTGAACCCTATGGTATTCGGCGGAAGCTGCCCCAGGTTGACCTGTACGCCCATGTTGCTGCCGTGGTTTCCATCATAGGAAATCCGCAAGCCGGTATTGAATCCCAGATCGCGTTCAATCGTCAGGTTCCATTGTTGGATAATGGCTTCCGGGTAATGGAGATCGCTAGCCTGCTGGAAGAATTGGCTTCCGGTGACGGCTAGATTCGAAGGATAAGGAGAAGGGAACTTCAGGGCGGGCTGTCCATTCGTAATGCTGTTGTTGAAGAAGGCCTGATCTGCGCTGTGGATGGCCCAGCCAGCGCCGAGAAGCGTTCCCAGCGGGATTTCGATAAACTTGCCGTAGCCGCCCCGGATCACTGTCTTTCCGTCATTCGTCAACCGGTAGGCAAAGCCGAATCTCGGCGCAAAGTCAAGTTTGTTCGTTATATGGAGATTGTTGCTGAGCCCTGCCTGAGATGCGAGCAGGATCGGCGTGGGAGCAATCGACTGCGCGAAGCCGGGGCTCAGAATGCTCAGCCCGTTGTTCGGTATGACCACCGCACCCAGCACGGATTGCCCGCCGATGATCGACTGATAGTCCGGGAGGAAATTTGAAATATTGGCATCGTGATCGTAAAATCTTGGGTGCAGTTCGTACCGCAGTCCGAAGTTGATCGTCAATCGCGGTGTTACTTTCCAATCGTCCTGCGCATAGAACGCATATGCCGGATCGTATCCGTCAATCGCGCCCAGCGTGTTCGTATCGAGGTAAGTCTTATCCGGAATACCCAGCAGGAACGCTCCGAAAGGATTACCGATGTATGCGTTTTTCGCTCCCAGGGTGCCAGTGACGGCCCCCGTGAAGGCGTACTGGCCGAGTTCGAAAGCGTCATAAACGTTCTGGCCGTGGTAAGTCAGGTAGCGATAGTCGGCGCCGAATTTCAGCGTGTGAGCGCCCTTGATCCAGGTCAGGTTGTCGATGATCTGGTTGGAGCCGTTTCTCGATGCGGTGGAATTGGCATTGCTGCTGTTGCCGGTCGCCTGGAAGCCCGCGATGTTGAACCATGGTATGGCGCCGCTGGTCGGATAAGGCTGCGGCAGGTTTTGCAGGCCAATCTCGCTCACGTACTGCGCGGAGGAGCTTCCGCCGACGGTCACCCCGAAATGATTTCCGTTGAAGCCGCCACGTATCTCGTTAATGATAGTTGGTTTGATGATCCAGTTAAAAGCGACGGTATATCCAAAGTCTCTTTCCGGTGTTGAAACGGACCCCTGAAGCGGCGAACCGGTCGGCACAATCTGCACGGAGCGAACCTTATAGGTGCCGCGCGCGAACACCGTCATTTTGGAGTTGATAACGTGATCGAGGCGCAGGTCGGCCTGGTCGCTCGAAATCGGCGTCGGAAGGTTCGCCACGTAATTATTGGCAATCGCGTTGGGCCCTCCGGCGTTGGGCAAAGGGAACAGGTAGGTGAGGGCGTTCGCCGCGACGGGCGTGATCAGCGATTTAGGAATGACGTTATTCGCGAAAGGAGTGCCCGTTCCGGGCTGGTAGACTGGCGTTGAATAGGCCGAAAGGTCTCCGTTCCGCAACGCGACAGAAGGAACACTTTCGGTGATCGTTTGCTGTTTGGGCAAACGGAGTCCTTCGTAACTGGCGAAGTAAAACGTCTTGTCTTTCCAGATCTTTCCGCCGCCATAGGCGCCGAAGTCGTTTAGCTTCACTACCGGCTTGGTGGCGGCGAACAGATTTCTGGCGTTCATATCTGAGTTTTGAATGTTCTCGAACACACCTCCGTGAAGGCTGTTCGTTCCACTCTTGGAGATGGTCGTAATGTCGCTGACGCCGCCGTACTCGGCCGCGTTATTGACCTCACTGACCCGGATCTCCTCGATGGAGTTGAAGGAAGGAAACATTTCAGCGATCGGGCCGCCGACCGTCCCCGCCTGTGCACGGGCCCCAGTGCTGCTGATACCGTCGATGCTGGCCGAGAGCATGGTCGGCTTCGTGCCTGCCACGGAAATGTTTCCGCTGGCATCCGTCTGCACCCCCGGTTGGCTGGTCAGAGTCGAGATCGGGCTGGTCGACCCGCCGGCCCGAGTGGCGATGGCGATAGGAAGATCGATTAATTCGCGGCCAGACTTTGTCTCCGCTATGTTGGAGACTTCCGTATTGACGACGGGGGCACCTGTGGATTCGACGTTTACGGTCTGGGCCTGTCCGGCGACCGTCATCTGCCCGTCAACACGAACGGTCTCCCGGGCGGTAAGCTCAATCTGGCGAACGAACTGCTGAAATCCCGGTGCTGTTATCGTGACCCGGTAGAGACCGGGCTCCAGGTTGGGAACGGAATAATCCCCCGAGGCGTCGGTTAAAGTCTCGCGACGGGCCGAAGTACCGGTGTTTTCGACGGCGACCACGCATTTTGCGACGACGGCCCCAGAGGTGTCCCGGGCAGTACCGACTATAGATGCGAAGGTAGACTGCGCCATCGTTGGATTCGACCCAAGCAGTAGGCAGGCAATTGTCCCCCCTAATAAACTTGATCGGAAAATTCTGAAGAGTCTATCGAACAGCTGAAGACTGGTCATGTCTATTGTTCCTCTCGTTGAACATTTGTGGCATTCAAGGCCGGTTCAGGACTGGAAGAACCCCGTCGCGCGATTTGAAGTCCCGGCGCACTAACTCAAAGAATGCGAAGGAAACTACTGCGACGCAGCGACCTGATGCACGGCAGCCTGTCCGAACCTTGGACAGCACCTGCTCTCAACTTCACGGTTGCGAGCACCTACCGGTGGCTTGGGAAAGCCTGTCAGGAAACGAGTGGGTTCATTGTAGCATGGGGTACTCTATAGGTCTTATAGAATTTTGTTATTTGGATCATTTCTGCCTGTGCTTCGCCGCGCGGAAGCTTACTTTGTCTCACCTCAGGGGACACGCGAATCCGGACGCACCCACTTCTTACCCGCGTGTACCTGACGGATTAGCTGCACAAGCTCGCCGGGAGGAAGGCTCTTCAATAAGTATCCACAGGCTCCAGCTTGGAGCGCGCGCTGGATTTCCACATCGCCTTCAAAGGTCGTGAGCACGATGATGCGTGCATCGGGAAACTCGGCTCGGATTGCGAGCAACGCATCGATCCCGCTTAGATCCGGCATACGGAGATCCATTAGCGTAACATCGGGCCGGTGCTCACGATACTTCTGAATAGCCTCCTTCCCGCCGCAGGCTTGTGAGACAAGTTCCATGTCCGATTGGTGACTGATGATTAGCGCAAGCCCCTCGCGAAGGAGTGGATGGTCATCGACGCTGAGCACTCGAATGCGGCCACGCTCCATCACTTGCCGGCTCGTCTCTTGGCGGCGGGCAGTCGACCGCTAGAATCCGGATTGAAGTGCTGCCCGGCACTCATCGATTTATTTCAAGTCCCTTTACCCGAAGCCATCGACCGGCCCGCACCGGGGGATTTCGCGTATGCAATGGAGCCAGGAATGGTTAGCTCGACCTCCGTACCGGAATCGAGTTCACTTCTGAGAGCCAGTGTGCCCCTCACAAGCTTGGCGCGCTCGCTCATGCCAGGCAAGCCGTAGTGTCCTTCGCACCCGCCTCCACTTAGAACCTTCGGGTCAATTCCCTTTCCGTTGTCGCGGACCCGTACCCGAAGCTGCCGTTGGGCATACCGGATTTCCACTTCGATCCGCCCCGCTTGTGCGTGCCGGAAAGCATTGCGCACCGCCTCGGATGCAATCCGGTGGACTTCGTCCCGGACGAGCGGGGCGAGATCCCTGGATGTGCCTTCCACACGCACACGAAACTCGGGACGATTCTGCCCGGTTTGGTCGGCGGCGAGTTCTTCTCCGACCATGATGATCGCCCGGACAAGGTCGTTGGTAACGACCGTGGAAGCGCGCAACCCTTGCACCAAATCCCGGCCTTCGGTGATCGCCTGCCTGGCCTGCTCGATGACGCTCTCCAGCGTCTTCTGGGCTTCGGAGCGATCCGGTAGCAGGTACGTGACAGCGTGAAACTTCATCAACAGCCCTTGAAAACTCTGGAGCAGGGTGTCGTGTAAATCGCGCGCGATGCGTGTCCGCTCGTTGACGCGCTCTTCCATGCGAAGTTCCAGCATGCGTCGCGCTATGGCCCATCCGAAGAATGCGGCGACGAAAACCGTGGAGATCGCCGTTGCCGGCACGATAAGAAGGATCCTGCGCTGAACATTTTTCATGTTCGCGACGGCGCGTGGCAGCTCTTCATCGAGGTCCCGGTTAATGCTCTTAACGTGGGCAGAAGTCGTAGCCTCGATTCGTTTTAGTTCGTTGTCAAGGCGAAGGTGAACAGCCTCCCAGTCGCCTGCCGTAGCCAGGGCGGCGATGTCGTGAAGCTGAAACGGCAGGGTGATCTCAATCGTGTCCAGAGCGGTCAGAAATGTTGGATCTACGCGGAATTCAGGCGGCAAGTAAGCAAGAGTGCTCCTGGTTTGTCGAGTCTGTTCCTGGAGAGCTGCGCGTAACGGCTCGGCTTCAGTGACCAGGCGGGGCGCATCCTTGGACTGTGCGAGTTCGTTCAGCCGCTGATGAAATGACAGAAGGCTTTCCTGAAGCCGCAGGACCGCGATCAACTGCTGACTTACGCCGGTGAGACGATCAGTTTGGAGGCGAGCTCTCTCAAACTGCAAAATCACGAGTCCGTTTCCGCCCAGAATCAAGGCCACTAACAGAGCCAACGTGAGCGTCAAACGTCGGCCGATGTTGAAGTAGTTGCCGTCCGGTGACTTCATTCGAATCTTGCTTAAACCGTCTCCACACGCGTTTCACAGCGACAAGGGACGGGTGCAAACGACCAATCGTTCACGCTAGCACACCATCTAGTCCTCCGTCTTGGGCGGACCCACACGGAAACCGGTGATTTGGGTCAGTTGCTTTTCCAGTTCAGCCGCGGCCTCAGGCGCGCTCTTCTGTCCAGTCAGAACTGAATGCACGGCTTCGAAGTAAGCTTTTGAAACTTCCTTATATGTGCTGCCGGCCGGAACGGAGGGCCGGGCGACTATGCTCGCGCGTTGATTCGCTCCTGTCGGAGACACGGACGGCTTTGAAATGGACGGCGTGTCGGAGAATTCAGCCTGCATAGTGGCACCGGAACCGCCGTCCTTTTCGCTCGCCTGCATTAGGGTGTGAAGCTGGAACCGAACCAGCGCGATCGCTTCCTGGCGATGAGTCGAATGTAAGGAGACGGCCGTGCCGGTACCTCCTAATGTTCCGACCGATCCGCCGGCTCCCCCAGGCATTCTCGAAAAGCCGGTCTTGACCACCGGGGGCGAGAACGCGCGCCTAAAAATCTGGCGAGCTTGGCCGCTCCTGGTCATCGGCGTCAACAACCAGATGCGGTTAAAGGCGGCCCTGCCCGAGTCAAAAGCGAGTATGGAATCGAGCTCCCGATAGGCCAACACGCTGGGCGGTGATATCCAGCCAACCCAACGCTTGGCCTGTTGCCATGCCCGAATAGTCGCCGGATTATTCACGCTGATCGTCCGATCCTGCTCGATGATCCGCCCTCCTCCCGCGGAGGCTTGCCATTCCAGAGCATTGCAGGTCAAAGCTTCACCAGCTCCTCCCTGCCACACGTAGCCCCAAAAATCTTTCGTGCCTTTGGCGCGCTCGCCTGCCTGGATTCGCTCAGCCATGCTCTCGAGTTCGCTCCACGTCTTGGGAGGATGATCATAGCCGTATTCGCGGAGGAGATCGGTTCGATACTCCAAGCCGCCGAGCGGAACGTTGAAAGGAACAGCCACAAGCTTTCCGTTCACTGTATAACTGGCCAGCAATTGCGGCTCAAGCTGCGAGACTTCGGCCGCTAAGTAGGACCGCAGGTCGATCAAATCGGGTTCGAGAATCGGGGACCAGATCAAATCGATGTTCAGGAGATCAGGGCCGGAGCCATCCTTCAGGAGTTGGCGGGCGAGATCAAGGTAGTTGCGAGTGTACTCAGGAATGGGAATATTTTTGACGCGAATCGTCGTTTCTTGCGTGAACTGCTGTAACAGAGCCCTTTCTTGCGGTCGATCTTCGTTCCAGGAATAGGTATATCGTAACGTCACCGGCTCCCGTGGCGACTGCCGGCAACCAATCAGCGCGATCCCTAGCAGGAAAACTGCTAAAGCCCCTCTTGTTCTTGGCGAAATCCCTCGCGTGGGCGCCACCCGGCGGCAACTGGCGTTACCTTCCATCAGAACTTCCAGATCTCCCAGTCCTGCTGAACTTGATTCAATCCATGGTACAGGATTCGCTCCGCAATGGAGCATACTTGTCGTATTTTCGATAAACGCTACTGGTCAAGAGCGGCCCGGTGACGGACCCGAATCGAGATGGCGAATGTCACGAACGAAATCAACACGCAAAACGGACCACCAGCGAAGCAGCTCGTTGCTTGTTATGAATCCCGAGAGCTGCGCTTCTGGGATGCCGGAAAAGCCGCCGGCAGTGACGTGACGGGTCCTGCGCGTCACTTACTCGCGCAACCGGCGGGCCCAGAAGCACAAACGCCGCCCCTGGCGCGTGGCCGAGGCGGCTTTTGGACGACGAGTTGTCTGAAGCTCCTTCCCGCTCTTGTCCGTCCGTTCGCCCGGGGCGCCTTGGCGGGTTTGGCTTTCTTGCCGGCTTTGCGCGCGCCTACCGGCTTCGCAGTTCCGTGAATCGTGTACCGGTAACGATCACGTCGTTACCGACTGCTCCGGCGCCGAAGTCGCCACAAAAGACCGGCGATAGCGGTACCGAATAAAGACAGCGAGCTAGGCTCCGGAACTGATGATGTGAACGAAAAATCAGAAATTGTCTGCAGCGAAGTCCCCCCGCCCGTACCGCCCGAAAAGCCAATGAACGCCGTAGAGCCCCCGACTATGGCCGGAAGGTCCACGCTGTTGTACGAAATCGAGAAGGTGTTGCTATTTGCAAGATCCGTTAAGCTTTCAAGAAGCGTTGCGCCATTATACGAGATCATGACCTGGATGGGGTCCAAACTATTGAGGAATACGGGCGCAGTAGAGTTCAGAGGTACTCCGGAGCTTTGTGCGGTGGCATCTTCGTAGAATCCTGTGCCCGGTCCGCCGGGACTAAACCCCACCGAATCGGGACTGAACTCAACTGCCGCACTGGGACTGATGCCGACATACCCGTAGTCGCCGCCGCTAAATCCAACTGCACTCGCCCCGGCAGGCGCATTCTGGAAAATGAATGCGGCGCCATCACAGAAACAGAGACCACCGGGGGTCGTGGCTTGGTAGATGAACGAAACTGTCCATCCTGCTGTGATTGATTGAGGCGTGTTGAAGAATGCACTCCTGGCTTCGCCCATCGGGAGACCGTCCGTAAGCGTTACAGAGTTGCCGCTAAAGGTGGCTCCCCCGTTGGCCGTGTATCCCGCGCCGTTATTAAACCCAAGGATCGCTGCGGAAATCGGTGTTACGCTAACGAGCGCAGTTACAACAGCCAAACGCGCCGCGAATAGCGGAATGATATTGCTTTTCATCAGGTTTCTCCTATGACGTTTTGTGGAAAGCACGACAATAAGTGTACGGATAATTGCCCGATCTCTAAACTCTACTTTTGTACTGGTTTAAGCCAAGAATCTCCCAGTACTTAGTAATGGTCAGACCAAATCGGGCGGCGCCCCACGAGGCGATTGCTCATTGCGGCAGCGCGCTGCCGAACACCTTGCGGCGCTACGGCCGCGTCACGTTCAACCCGCTCGCGCACATGGACTGGATCGGCACGGCCATCCTGCCCTTGGTCACCTCGCTGCACGCTTGCCGTAAACTCACGATCTGTTCGTCGTGCCGAATCGTGTGCAGAGGCACGTAGATGAGCCACTGATAAGCGTTGAGCGTGCCGAAGGTAGGGAACGGGTGCACGACCGTATGTTCCTTCAAGGCCAGCCCGGTCCCGCGAGCAAAGTTTACGATGTCGAGCCGCTGCTTCTCAAACCGTTCCTTGACTTGAGCGCGCGTGAGCCCCTCGTGCGGCACGATCGGCTCGGGCGCCACCGCCTTGCCTTGTCGTGACGGTATTATCCAGATGAGGAGTTCTGTCTTACCTTTCGTCTGCTCCTCCCAAGCTGGGTTTGGAGGCGCCGCCATAGCCCTTCGGACGAAGCCAAAGAGCAGAGCTTCGGCCAGGACGATGTGTTCTGCAGTCTCACCTACCGACCAGCGCTCGGGCGCAGGCTTCCATTTCCACTGAGCGTCGGAAACGCCGTCGATGGCCGCGAAAAATTCCTTATGCGATTCGTCGAGCCACTTGAGGACTTGAGTGCGTTCCTCAGAGGAGATATGCGGGACGGCTGCGCGTAGCGGCGCGGAAAGTACAGCGAGACACAACAACGATTTCATGATCCCTATTAGGATAAAAGTGGTTGTGGCGGCCGCGTGATTGTGAGTATCGGGCTTGGGATCTGCGGCCTGAAGACTTGCCAAGACAAGTAGCCCCGTGATTACCAACCGTCGTATTTGCATGGTGTCCTCCACCGGATTTTTACTGCTAACTGAATAACGAATAAGGGCGGTAGAAATCGACACAATCGAGCAAAGCCTTCCTTCGCGCTTGACCGCGCCGTCGGGAAGGCGTTTCTGGGCGATCAACGACGCCTCCCGGCTCGCCACCGACTCGGCTAGCGATGCTTTTGGAAGCGACCCCGAAGCCGAGCTTCCCTCTCCCGAAGTGGCCTGGGAGTTTCTCAACAGCAGCGTGTACGGCGACGATTAGGCCGATGAGCCGACAAAACCAGGGCCCGGCAGGGAGGGCCTTCCACGGCTGGTGTCCCGCCGGCACGAGATCTCCCGAAGGTGTAACATTCTTTGAAGACGCGCGGCGGCGCCGCGGATCAAAGGAGTTGCATATGCCAGCAAATGGGTTACAGCGCAGAGATTTTCTGAAAACGCTGCCGGCGTTGGCGGCTGTTCCGCGATTGCGCGGGGCCCGAATCAGGATCACCGATGTCCGGATCGTTCCACTTCGAACCATTAAAGATTTGGGATCTTATCCGGATTGGCTCGGAAATCCGAGATCGATTCGCATTGGCGGCGGCGCTTTGGTTGAAGTGCATACCGATCAGGGCATCACCGGCATTGGCCCGGACATGGCCCCCACACTGCTCCCGGCAGTGAAAACCCTGCTGACGGGCGCCGACCCATTCGATGTGGATCTGCATTCCGAGCGCCTCTATGGAATACAAGCGGGGACGGGTTATCGCGGTACCGCGGGGGTGGAAATTGCCCTTTGGGACCTGATCGGCAAGGCCGCGAATCAGCCGCTCTATAAGCTTTGGGGCGGGGGTAGAGACCGGGTGGCGCCATATGCCAGCATGCTGCGGCTCTCCACTCCCGAAGAACGCGCCGATATTGCGGTCAAGTTCAAAGCCCAGGGCTGGAAGGCGATTAAGTATCGCAGCTCCTTTCCCACCATGAAAGAGGATATCCGGCTCGTGGAAATGGCGCGCAAGGCCGTCGGCGACGACTTTGGCATCATGTGCGACGGCAACAAAGCCACACTGAACTATGCGTCCCAGAAGGGAGTGCCGTGGGACTTTACGCGCGCAGTCGAGACCGCGAAGGAATACCAGCGGATGAATGTGTACTGGCTCGAAGAACCGTTGCCTCGTTACGATTTCGACGGCCTTGCGGAACTGAACCGTCTAATTGAAATGAAACTCGCGGGCGGCGAAGGCAATCGCGGCATTCATGAGTTCCGAGCCCTGCTTGAAAAAGGCTGTTTCGACATCGTGCAGCCGGAAGTGATGCTGGAAGGGCCGACGCATCTTCGCAAAATAGCGGTGATCGCCGAATCGATGAATAAGCTCTGTATTCCGCACGTCGGCGATAGCCGGCTGGGCACGATCTGCGATCTTCACCTGGTCGCGTCGTGGCCCAACGCGCCGTATCTCGAAATCTTCAACGACGTGCCTATCGGGAACTACGAGTATCCGTTCCAGATTTTCGAGAATCCGCCCACGCTTGATAAGGATGGCTACTTCAACTTGCCGCAAGGGCCGGGCTTGGGCATGACGATCAAGAAGGAATTCCTCGGAGAGACGTAATCCGAAACGTTGTACAACTGCGGCCCTGCCAATCCCCTTAATGGGAAAAACCGCCATCAGCTTTTTTCAGCCTGGGACTTAAGTCTTCAACAGAAAACACACTCTATCGCGAGCAGTGGGAAAAGCTTTTGGGCATGGCAGATGAGATCCGCGCATTCATCCAGGAAAACGATCGGGTTCTGAAGAAGAAAGAATAGTGAGCTTCTGGTCGGCTAGTGCTCTGATGATATCGGAAAACTCTTTACCCTATGCTCGTAGAGAAACGCAATTCAGTTGCCCGTGGATGCGCTCTGTCATCTGACCGTAGGGACATGCTCGACAATCCGCGGCAGATTCTCCAAGAGCGTGATGTGGTATATCTTCGGGGTCTTCGAAAGCACGGGCTTCTTATTGTAGATGGTCTCAGCTACTGCGAAAGCGATTGTGTGCCTGCTGATGGTGGCTGGACCACCACGTTCACAGGCGGGCTGGAAACGCCTCCCACGGTGACCACGACCGGTTGATTTCCCAGCGGAGTTGAGGCAGCCACGACGATGTTCACTTGCGTCGTTCCAATGAGGCCGGCAGAAATGCCGGCGAACTGCACGAATGCCGGAACGCCGCCCACTGTTACGGAGAGCGGCAAAACGGGCTTCGGCAAGTTTGACACTTGGGTTGTTGACGACGGCGAATAAGCCGTCTTAAGCGCGGGCGAGACCTCTCCCGTGCCGGTCACGTACAGTGTCGTGTTATCGCCCTGCAGCACGATTGGGTTCGGAACCAGGTCCCCGCCTGCGTCCCCGAAAATTCCCGGGGCTGACGGAGCAATCTGGAATGGGAAGCCGGCAATCTGTCCATTGTTATTGATGCCCAGCACTGCCGGACCCGCTCCCGCGGCATACGGAACTTGAATGTTGAGCTGAGTCGAGGAAGCGTAGAGCACTGGGGCAGCCAGACCATTCACCGTTGCTGAGACACCGGCCGTGGAATACGGCAACGGATTCCCGGAAGCGCTTTCCGTCGTGTTCGCCAGGTTCGAGCCGTAGACCGACAAAAGCATTCCCGGACTGCCCGTGGTCTGAGGCGCTGCAGCATTGGCGACCGCCGTGATCGCCGCGCCGGAAGAACTGCCGCCCAGCACGAACATCACCGATACGTTGATGTATTGCGGCACGGCGCTGGCGGATTGGATGACGATGGTGGCCCGGTAGACGCCCGGCTCGAATCCGGCGCCGGAAGCTGTCAATACGAGCTGCGCCGACCCTACGCCGGAAAGCCGAGAGGCGCTCAGCCACGCGGTTGTGCGGTTCGCGGGATAGATAGAGGCCGTCCAGGGTTGTGTCTTATCGGAAACATTCAGTGCCAGAGTGGTCTGCGCAGATTGGCTCGTACCGGGTGAGGCGAGGTTGATGTTGGACGGAGAGGCCGAGACTTTGACCGGACTTGCCGGCGGCCCCGCGAAAGAGACGGTTACGGTCTGGAATGCGCCGCTGGTCAGCGAAACATAGATGATATCGCTAGCAGGCGGAGTGATTCCACCGAAACAAAGGGTGCCCTGCAAGGACCCCCAGCCATCCAAACGGGTCGTGCCAAAGATGGATGGAATCTGGCTGGTGTAGTTTAGGGAGCCTACCACTAGGTCGTTCAGCAGATAGATTCCGTAACCACCCAGGTCATCGACGTTGAGCTGTACGGCCCATTGACACGAAGGGTCGGCGGCTATGTTTTGGACCACAATCGTTGGCGTGGCGGTCAGGAGGAAATCATTGTACTGCGGAAGGGGGAAATAGTTCACCGAGATTTGCCGGGACCACGTCTGCCCGGTGGCGTCCACGCCGGTGAACTCAAAGGTCCGGGTCAGAGGAGCGGCCAGATTCCGGAACACGATGGTGGTACTGATAAGGCTGTTCGGTGGAATGTCGGGCGAGGGAAAATACTGTGAGAGCGGCTGAGCGTTGTCATCGATGGTAAAACCCGTGATCATGGCTGGGACGCCCGCTACTTCGCGCAAGCTGAGGGTGGTCTGCCAGCTCAAGCCCTGCGCATCGGGTAGAGACGGCCACACGGTGTTCGGACCCGATGGCACAATGGCGGCCACGCCGGACGGCGTGGTGATCTGGATCCTGGTCGTAGCGCCGCCGGAGCTGAATGCGGCGTCGCCCGAGTATTCGGCAGCGATGGCCACCGTGCCAGTGCCGCCCAGCTGATACAACGGGAAAGTCAGGCTGGCGGTACCGTCGGAGCCGAGCGTCACCGAGCCGAGCGCAATTCCGTTGAAAACGAAATCAACAGTGCCAGTTGGCGTACTGCTGCCGCTCGCCGGGGTCACGGTTGCGGTCAACTGAATGGTATCGTTCAGGGTGGCCCGAGCGGCATTCGTCGAGAGCTTCACTATGACACCATTAGTTGCGATGTTCCACTGCGTGACGAGGGTGTTCACGTCCACCGAGCCGAGACCACTCGCCATATCGTACCCGGGACCCGCTTGGTAGCCGAACAAGCCGGTGAGGCAGTCCGAGCTGCTGCCCTGAGCGCAAGGGACGATATTGTTCCCGGAAGTGACGTCGTGAAATGCGTCGGGCGCGCTCTGCGCCAGGCGGTACAGTTGCGGGTTGATGTTTCCAAGTCCGGCCTGTTTTTGAAACCCGTTATTGACTTGGTACTGGTTCAGAAGGGCCACGATACCGGCCATTGATGGGGCCGAGGCCGAAGTCCCGGCCACTGGACCATTCGTTCCCTGAAAAGTGACGTAGTAGGCGTCATGGCCAGCGGCACTGAGAGCGATATCCGGAACATCGCGTACGTTATCGTTGGGCACGCCCGGTCCGGTCTGCCAAACGGGTTTGGGATAGAAAATGCTGGCGCCTCCGCCGCCCGAGCCCAGTCCGCCTGTGCCGGACTCATTCCAGGCTGCTTCCGGAATATAAGAGAGGGCAGAACCGAAATTAAGCGAGTTGGTGGATGCCCAGTAGACTCCGGTCCCTTCGACGAATTGAGTGCCTCCGACCCCGGTCACCTCCGGCATGACGGCGGGGAAATCCACCATGCGGCCGTGGGTCGCAAACGGAGCGGAACCCTGAAAGTCGCAACCAGCCGCCCCCGAATCGCCCGACGCGCTCAGTAGTGTGATCCCCTGGGCATTGCCCTGCTGCGCGATGGAGCGGTAGAAAATCATGGAATAATCGATCTCGCAGAACCCGTAGCTGATGGTGATGATGGGGGCGACGTTCAGCTCTACGGCCGCCACGATCGCAGTAAATGCGCTGGCCCCATAAACGTAGTAGATGGTTGCCTTGGGCGCGATGGCGCCGGCCCACTCCAGGTCCAGATTGCCTTCGAGCTGCGCGCCGTTAAAGCCGGGGTCTGTGCTGCTGTAGGGAAGCAGCTTCGGATTGTTCGTAGGCAGGTTGTAGCGAGCTCGGAACACGCTGATATCGCTGAGTAACACGTCGGACTCACCGACAACCGCGATGCTTTGGCCGGTTCCGTCGATTCCTGCCTGATAGAGCGGCGCAATGTCGTAAATGGTTGCGTAATCCTCAGGTACAAGGTAATGGGAATTGCGAAGACTGTAATCGGGTGGGACGAGTTTCGCAAAAGACTTGGGGTGGAAATCATTCAACCCGAGGAATCCACCCACCACATCGGCTAGGGCCTCCGGCACCGCAGGTTCGACGATGTTGGCGAAATGCGCCTCGCCGTCAACCTGAAAGCGATGGAACGACGTATGGAGCGCACGCGACACCTGTCCGGCCGTGCCGCTGAAAGCTATCCAGTTCCGGCTCCGTGCGAGATGATCAACTCCGATGCCTTCGGAATTGAGCCATGCGACCACTTTCGATTGATCGCTGGGGCTCAGGCCGAAGCGATTGCCGAAGTCGTCCGGCGTGAGCCACTTCCGAAAGCTCTGCGAGGATGGATTCTGCTGGTCAGCGAGCAGACGATCGAGTTCCGCCTGCTGGGCCGGGGAGGGCTTGACCAGCAGCACCATGTACTCGATGTGCATTGCCGCATCCACCGCGCCCTGGTCATATTGCGCTTGAGCTAGTCGATGCAGATGGCCTGGAACAACGCGAGTCTGGCGGGAATCCACCGGGCGCGTGATTCGATTTGAGGGCGCGGCCGTCGATCGCACGGCGCCGAGCAACAGCAGGGAAGCGAGGGCAAGGTGAATGAATCTACTTCGCTTGGCGCGGGAATTGAGTTCGAATATAGTAAAACACGCGGAGATTTTGAAATATGTGTTGCGTGGCATGACTTACCTCTCTAATCTTTCGGCGACGTTTATTAGGTTGTTGTGGAAACAATCAAGCGTACACAGTTTCAGCGCGTGCGGTCAAGCCGCGAATACCTCGATCTGTCGTCCGCAAAAAGATTCACTACGCGGCGTTGCGGCGTCCGAGCAGAGCATCGACGTTCTTCGGCTTGGAGCCAGTCGCTATTTCTGAACCGGGTTGATGGTCTCACCAGAAGTAGAGTTCGCAAGCTCGATTCGCTTATCGAGCTAAAGCACTGGATTCGTTCTTCGAGCTGAAGCAATATCCGCGGAAAGGAGCCGATAGCCCGACGTTACCAACTACGGGCAGGCGGAGTCATGCAGACTTGCCGAGAGGTCCCGGAAGCGCCGAATTCCAGGGAACTTGTTTCTTCACCTATTCAGTCAACCGCTCATCCCGCGACCGTGAAGAGGCCGCACAGCGCAACGTGGACCTTTTCCGGCTCATCGGCGCGCCCGGTTACGCTCTGGACGAAGCCTTAGCTGCGTGAGGTCGGTCGGCTCTCCTACGATCGTGATGTGGGACATTATCGGCGGCTATCCCGTACCGCGGGGCGCTGGTCACGTACCTCTGAAACCGAGTTTCGATTGTTTCCGAGTCACGATCCGACCCGCCAAGCGTGCGCCTGGAGTAATCGACGGCAGCAGTAACATGGGGCATGCCAAGAGTCAACTATTTTGCGATTCCTGCCGACTTTCCCGAAAGGGCGATCAACTTCTACCGAGAAGTCTTTGGATGGCAATTCGAAGTAGGCTGGGAATATGACACTCCGCTGGGCCGAGAGAAATACTGGCGCGCGATCACTGGTGACGGCGCCTCTGCTGGCATCAACGGTGGGCTCATGCGACGTGAATACCCCGGCCAACCCATTAGCGTCGGAATCGAAGTTTCGGCAGTCGATGCGTGCACGGATCTCGTCGAGAAATGTGGCGGCAAAACTTTAGTTGGTAAGGTTGCTCTACCTGGTGTGGCTTGGTTTGCTGTGTGTCAGGATTCGGAGGGTAACACCTTCGCGATCTTCCAGTCCGATCCGGCTGCCCAGTAAACCGGACGTGCCATGCACTGATTCAGACATGGTGATCCGGGAGTACGCAGGGGCAACGAGCGGCAGTCACTGTAGCTCCTGTTATCCGGCCTGTTATCGGAGACTTGGACGCTCCGTCGTCGGAAATCACGGAGAGGCAGGAACGCCACAGGTGCGGGGTGGTTCCGAGGGTGAGAAATCACACTCTCATCACCAATGGCCTGCTTCTGACTCCGGACCGGATTATCGACCTGAATCGCGCCGGGCTGGATTATTTGCAGATCAGCATCGACAACGTTGCGCCTGATGACGTCTCGAAAAAGAGCTTGCGCGTGCTGGACCGGAAGCTCGAATGGCTCGCGCGATACGCGGAATTCGGAATCACCATCAACTCTGTGTTGGGTGGGGGCGTTCGCAGTCCTGAGGACGCGATCACGGTGGGGCAACGCGCCCGGGAACTCGGCTTCACCAGAGCCGGCGACATGAAAACCTGGCGCTGTGCGCTACATTGCAACGTCAGTCTAGTCGTCTGGCGTTTGACCAGTTAAGGGCGAGTGGGAACGACTAACGTTTATAAGCCGTGAAGTTGGCGCGCTCAAGACCACGTTGGGCTTCCGGACTCTTCATGAATGTTTTCCATACAAAGCCCGTGCGAAGATTCTCGGCCATCAGCATCGTAATGCCTGTATCGATGGCTATAACGTCGGTATCGTACCACTTTGTTAGCGGATTGAACGCATTCACGAAACCGTAACGGCTCCAGGCATTCGGCACATACCGATTCTTGATATTCTTCAGAACGCGGAGCGTTGCTTGCGGCAAAAAGGGCAATGAGCCTGCTGCTGCACTCGGCACGACCGTTCCATCGATCGGACCGATTTCCGGCGGACCACCCCAAACCACATATCCGTTTCGTGAATCCGAGGCGGTAATTCCCCAGAGGTCATCGCTGTAGTCAGGAAACTGCTTTGCCAGCTCCAGACAAAACCGCCGATGAACTTCTGTGGCGACTGCCGAGTTCTGGAAGTAATCCGCATAGCGGTCGCGCTTGCCTCGGAAATCGAACCAGGCCTGAGGGTACTGATGGACAAATAAAGGCGCATATGAACCGATGTAGCGGAGCCCATCGTATTCGAACGTGGTGCGCTTCCAGGCATTCCATGCCTCAGGTGGCAGGGGATGTGACAGCGATCCCAATCCAAGGAGGTACATCATCGTCTGTTCGCTGTAGAAATCCCATCGATAAGGGAGAAACCCTATTTCAGGCCGCCAGCCATGGGGCAACAAGGAGGTGTCCTCCGAGAGCCATGTCCAATCAACCCGGTTGAAGATTTCGTGGCTCAAGCGATAGATTTCGGCATGACGGAAATGCTCCCGGCACGTGAGCACGCCACACAGCAAAATTGCTGTATCGATGGAAGAAGCCTCTGCATCCCAAATCCGCTCACCGGTGACGACATTGGCCCAGTGGAAAAAGAAGCCGCGGTGCGTTGGCATTTTTTCCCATAAGAAGCGAAGCGTAGTGATGGCGCGATCGCGCGCGTCTGAAAGAGATATCCATTCGCGTTGTTGTGCGATGCAGAGCGCCGTTAGACCGAAACCTGTTCCAGCGATGCTCGCCACGATGCCGGTATCGGTCGCCCGTGTATTACAACGATCCTTGACGAGACCGGTTTCCGGATGGGCTTGTTCGCCAAAAAAGAGGTAATTGGCCTTTTCCAATTCGTCCAGGAAGGCATCGTCCTCCTGTGACAAAGGAGCGGCGGGCGATGCGATCGCGAGTTTCCCAGCAGCAATTGGCGGTTTTGAAGCTTTTTCATCCCCGGCAATCAAACGGCCCCGAAGCGCGCCGGCCAGGAGCGGCAACCCGGCACTTTTGGTTATCGCCTGAAGCATTGCCCTGCGCGAAGATGCATTTAAACCGAGATATTCGGCACCCACTATTATCTAATGTAGTGGAGTAGCAGGCCGGTTCAAAACACAAGGAAAGAGCCATGTGGAAGAAAGCAGTGATTTGGGGCGCGGCGGTTTTGGTGATCGTCATCGCGTTGATACTAATAATCCGTAACAGGCTGCAAAAGAGTGGTGCTGTGATCCAGGGCGCCGTTCTGATGCAAGACGCGGATCCGAGAAGACAATTGCCGATTCCTGGCGTCGACGTCACGGCTGAGGTTGGGGAATTGACGATGCAGAACAAGTCGGATGCTTCAGGGTTATTCCGGCTGACTGTGCCCAGAGCACTTTGGCGAAGTGAGAGCGCCGACCTCCGTTTTCGGCACTCAGGTTACCAGCCCGTGTACATCACGCAACCCTTAACCGATCAGATTTACGTGATCCGGATGGTAGCAGACGCTGCCAAGGCCATTCCCGAATCATCAGGTCCGGAAGCAACCCTGAAAGACGTCCGCGTAAGATACGCGACAAAGGCCACTACGCCAATCAACGTCGGGAACATCGCGAAGACCTTCGAAGTCATGAACGTTGGAGACGTTCCATGCAATGGGGCCTCCCCTTGTTCGCCGGACGCTAAATGGAAGGCGGCGATAGGCGGTTTGACCTTGGATGCGGGGGAGGGCCATGAGTACCGGAATGCAAGGGTCTCGTGTATTGCCGGGCCTTGTCCCTTTGCCAAAATTGAATCGGATCAGTTTTCTGGCGGCGGCCGTGTTATCAAAGTTTCGGTGCGCAACTGGTCCGACACCGTGACATTTCTCGTCGAGGCAGAGGTGATTCAAACGATACCCAGCGACTCGATCCGCAACGCTTATCCCATTATTTTTGGGCGAGAAATGAGCTTCACCCTTCCTCCGGCGGCGCAAGGACCGAGCATCGAGGCCGACATAAACGGAGACGAGATAGTTTTTCCTTTGGGGCCTGCACTCACTCTGCCTTGGGCCCATTGTAATCTCCAAGTGGGGACCGACCAAACGAAACTATATCGTTGCGAACTGAAGCCAGAATACCGGTTTCAGTAGGGCGCGAGAAATGCACAGGGGTTTAGGTGGGAACGTGAACGGTTCGCGGTCGCTGTCCGTTGGACTCGGGATGCGCGCAAGGCGCGCTCAACACTCCGTCTCGCACCACCGTGCAGGTCCCACTCGGTCCCTGAAGCCGCGCGCTTTCGCCCTTTCTCGGTCCCACTGCGGTCCCATTCGCAGAGGAGTCCTGTGCCGTCAACTGGCGTGTTTTCTTTGGTGCAGTGGTGGGCCCGACAGAACTCGAATCTGTGACCTCTACCGTGTCAAGGTAGCGCTCTAACCAACTGAGCTACGGGCCCGCGCGTGACTACGCACAGGGTATTTTAGCATCTTCCTCATTCTTCTCAGCTTCTGACCCTGCGCCGCCGTGCAGCTTCCCTCGTTTTCTGACGATAGAACCACGTGAGGACTCGAATGCGCTTTCGCCCTATCGCTGCGACGTTGTCGATCTTGCTTGCCCCGGTCGTCGCAAGCGCTCAAACCGACCCGGCTTTGCTGCGCTTCGTTCCCACCGACGCCAAGGCGCTCATCAGCATCGATTGGAAACGGGTCCGGCAATCGCAGGTGGGAACCATGATTCGCGAGAAGTGGGTGGACGGGAGCGCGATTCCCGGCGTCGAGTTGCTGAACGATATCGACCGGGTTGTCATCTCTTCGCAGGGCCGGAATCCCGCGGACGCCCCGGCTGAGGACGCGCCGATGTTGATCGTGGTGGGCGGCCACTTCGATCTCGCGCAGGTTCGCGGCATTCTTAGCGCTCAGGGCGCCAAGCCGCAGATGTTCAATAACGTGCAGGTTTATCGCCCGCAGGGCAATTCCGGCAAGGAAATGGCATTCGTACTGCTCGACGCGCAGACCATTCTGATCGGAGACGCGCGCTCGGTATTCGCAAGCCTCGAACGGACCGCTTTTCCCGTTCCGGCGCCGGACGCCAATTCCCTGCTCGCGCGCACGGCGCAGCTCGACACCAACTATGATGCGTGGGCGTTAATGACCACACCGGGCGTGCTGGCGAGCGATCGTTTGATGGCTATGTTCACCGGCGGCGAGCTAGGCACGGAAGCGCAGGGTTTTGAGATCGGCTTCTCGCTTCGCAGTGGTTTCACCGTGGATACCACGGTTACGTTCCAAACGGAAGCGGCGGCGAAGAGGATGGCCTCCGAACTCGGGCGGCTGCTGAAACTGGCCATCAAGGACAAAATGGGCGAGCCGGCGATGCTCGATATGGAAAAGAAGCTGAAGATCGCATCGGAAGGCTCGCTCGTCAAGATCGCCATGCACATGACGCAACCAGAGCTGGACAAGAACGCGCAGATTTTCGCTGTGTCGCACAAGCAGCCTGCAGCTCCCGTCGCCGATATCCGTCCGCTGATGACCCCTTCGCCCGCGGCCCCTAAACCAGCGAAGCAAGTAATCCGGATCGAAGGCCTGGACGAGGGCACCCGCGAGATCCCCTTCAAGCAGCAGTAGCATTGTACGATGTGGGAGTGAGAGCTGTTTTCACCCTAATCCTGGCTTCTAGCCTGCTGGCGGCGACTGAAATTCCCAAAGGAACACCGTTACAGATCCGGCTAACAACCGCGATCAACACGTCCACAGCGAAGCCAAAACAGGCCTTCGAGGCGGTAGTAATCGTGCCGGTGGTCATCGGCGGAGCGGTGGTCCTGTCTGCGGGCGCAAAAGTGTCCGGACGCATCCAAGATGTTACGGCCGCCGTCAAGCCGGACGACCAGGCGGTGCTGGAGCTGGGCTTCGATCAAATCAGCGATTCCGCCGGCCACCGGGCGAGCCTCGCCGCCAAATTGGTAGGGGTGGATAATGCCCGCGAGTCGCTGGGTGCGGACGGCAAGGTCACCGGGATCGTCGCGTCGCAGACGGGCTCGGGTCGCATGGACCAGGGGATCAACAAAGTGGCGGAGAAATATCCCGGCTTAGCGGATGTCTTGGGGGCTATCCAAGAAACGGTGATGAAGCCGACCGATCCGAACATCGATTACGAACCGGGCATCGAGATGACCATCGAGCTTACCAAAGCGCTCACGTGGACCGCGAGCGCAGTGGGGCTGAACGTGAAGGCCATCGAGCCGGTGGATGATTTGGCGCGCCTGGTCAACTCCCAGCCGTTCCGAACGATTGCGGAAAAACCTCCCAAGCCGTCCGACATGACCAACCTGATGTTCCTCGGCAGCCAGCAGGACATCGAGAATGCGTTTCAAAAGGCGGGCTGGTCGGCCGCCTCGCAATTGAACTCGAAGTCGAAACTGGAGACGTTCCGCGCCATGGCGGAACTGCGCGGCTATCAGGAAGCTCCGGTGTCCACGCTGCTGCTGGATGGCCGGCCTCCGGACTTGGTGTTCGAGAAACTGAACAATACCTTCGCCGCCCGGCACCACCTCCGCATCTGGCGCCGGCCGGAGCGATTCCACGGCAAAGAAGTGTGGGTCTGCTCGGCCACGCACGATACCGGAATCGATTTTTCCGAAGAGAACCGCACCTTCATCCACAAAGTGGACACCCAGATCGACCGCGAGCGCGCCAAGGTTGTGAGCGATCTTCTGTTCACCGGGCTGGTGCAGGGGATCGCTCTGGTAGAGCGGCCCAATGTTCCCACCGAGCTGTTCAACGCCACGGGTGACGCGCTGGAGACGGACGGAAAGATGGCTGTAATAGGTTTCTAGTTTCTGGTTTCTGGTTGCTGGTAGTTCGCGTGGCGTCCTCTATAATTGGGGATTGGCAGAACGCCCTAAGACTTACAAGTACTACGATCTTCTCGCCAGCATCTTCATCGTCGTTCTGGTGATTTCCAATCTCGTCGGTCAGAAGATTTGTGCCTTCGGCCCGTTCCGCGTCAGTGGCGCGCAACTGCTTTTCCCGATCACCTACATCTTCGGCGACGTCTTCACCGAAGTCTACGGGTATGGCGCTTCCAGGCGTGTGATCTGGATCGGATTCCTGGCCAACGCGCTAATGGCAATCCTTGGCAACATCATTGTGGCCTTGCCGGCCGCGCCCGAGTGGAAGAATCAGGAGGCCTTCGCGATCGTGTTCCACCAGGTGCCGAGGCTCGTGGTGGCCAGCTTGGTGGCTTACTGGTGCGGCGAGTTCGCGAATTCCTTCACGCTGGCCAAAATGAAGTTGCTCACCAAGGGGCGCTATTTGTGGACTCGAACAGTGGGATCGACGGTGGTGGGGCAGGCGGTGGATACCGTGATTCTGGTGGTCATCGCCTTTTCGGGCGAAGTCACGGGCGCCGGCATGGTGAGGCTGATTATTTCCGCTTACCTGTTCAAAGTGGTCTATGAAGTGGTCGCGACGCCTCTGACTTATTGGATCGTCGGATTCCTCAAACGGACCGAGGGCATCGACACGTTCGACTACAAGACGCGCTTCACGCCCTTCGCGACCGAAATGTAATCACTCCACCAGTTTCTTGCAGAGCTGCTCGATATTTCCGGACTCCTTCTCGATCAGGCCGGTCGCCAGGCCTTTGAGGGCCGTGATATTAGCTGGGCTGGTGTTGTCGAGCGCGTGATCATGGCCGTCCAGCGTAGTTTGGAATCGGTGGTATCGCTGGCATTCGCCGTCGCCGTCCGGAAGGAGCTGGCGAAGTTGATAATCCACCGTGCTGCTGACACCGTCGAACACGATGTTCAGCAGCGGCACGGCCCATTTTGCCACGCCCCACGTTCTCGTTGCTTCATAAGAAAGACTGCGGTTCAACAAGCCGGTACCGAGCGAAACGACCAGAAAATCAGTGGCCTCGGGATAAGTGGTTCTCGCTTCTACCAAAGCGCAGGCGGCGGGATTGTTGGCGAACACGCCGCCATCGATGAGGGTGTAGTAATCGGTATTGGTTCCGGCCGGCAGTTTCATAGGTTCAAAATAAGTGGGCGCCGCGGAAGTGGCGCGGGCGACCCAGCGAGCCGGAAAATCATAATCCGGCCGCTCGCGTGCATTGGAGCTTTTGAAGAAAAATGGAAAGCTACGCTCGATCTCGTAACTGGTGACCAGGACGTCGGTAGTAGCGTCCGCGAGGTGCGAGTCGCCAAAATAATCGGCGAGGACCGCTTCGATCCCCGCGGCGGAGTACTTCTCTTCCGTAAGGTTGCCGCAGGCGATGATCCGGCGCCAAATGGAGCGCGAAAAGATTCGGGGACCTTCGTGCTCGTACATCTCGACGAAGCGTTGAGCAGTGTACAGCGGCGCGCTCTCGGTCTTAGGGATCGTCAGGCCCAGAGCCAGGATGCCGCCCGTGGAAGTGCCGGCGATTAAGTCGAAGAGCCCAGCGATAGGACGGCCGGTGATGCTCTCGATGTGGGCGAGCAGAGTGGCGGGGATGAGGCCGCGGATTCCGCCGCCGTCGATTGCCAAAATTTTCACCGGTCTATTCATCGTATGAGCCGGACGCGTCCGCCGGCCTGCTCACTACGATTTTCACGGAGTGTTTCGTGAACCCCACGCGGTAGGCGGGCTAAATCGCTGGTACGAAAGCAAAAATGTTCTTAGAATGAAAGTGACTTGCCTACCGTATTAGTTACCGGCTCTTGCGGACTGATTGGTTCCGAGGTTTCGCGCTTCTTCGCGCGCCACGGTTTCGAGGTCCACGGAATTGACAGCAATCATCGAGCGATCTTTTTCGGACCGGAGGGCGATACAAGTTGGGTATTGGATCGCTTGCGGAGCGAAATCCCCGGCTATCAACATCGAGCCCTGGACATCCGCCAACGAGATGAACTGTTGGCGTTCATCGACGAGCTGCGTCCCAATCTGATCATCCACACCGCGGCGCAGCCGTCACATGACCGCGCGGCTTCCATTCCCTTCCTCGATTTCGAGGTGAATGCCCTCGGCACATTGCATATGCTGGAAGCGGCCAGGCGGTCCTGTCCGGAATCCCCGTTCATTCATATGTCCACTAATAAAGTCTACGGGGACCGGCCCAACCAGATCGCCCTAACCGAGCTTGAAACCCGCTTCGAATACGACGATCCGGCGTTTGAGAACGGAATACCGGAAAGCTTTTCCATCGATCAGAGCAAGCATTCCCTGTTCGGCGCTTCCAAAGTAGCCTCCGACATCATGGTCCAGGAATACGGCCGCTACTTCAATATGCCGACCTGCTGCCTGCGTGGCGGGTGTCTGACCGGGCCGAATCATTCCGGCGTTGAGCTGCACGGCTTTCTGAGTTACCTCATCAAGTGCAACGTCGAGAGCCGGGAATATAAGGTCTACGGTTACAAAGGAAAGCAGGTGCGCGACAATATCCATTCCGAGGATGTCGCGCGCTTCATGTTCGAGTTCTGGAAGTCGCCGCGTGTGGCTGAGGTGTACAATCTGGGCGGCGGCAAGGGAAACGCTTGCTCGATTCTGGAAGCGTTCCGAATGGCTGAAGAGATCACCAGCCGCCCTATGACGTGGCGCTATGTGGATGAGAACCGGATCGGCGATCACATCTGCTACTACAGCGACCTCACCAAGATGAGGGCCCATTACCCGGCTTGGGACATTACCAAGACTCTGAAACACATCTTTGATGAGATCGCCGCCAGCTGGATGAAGCGGCTGACGACGAAGGCCGTCTCTTGAAGCTGTTGATCACGGGCGCTTGCGGTTTCGTCGGAAGTTCGTTGGCCGAGTGTTTGCTCGATCACCGGGAAGGACTCTCGATTTACGGCATCGACAATCTGATGCGGCCCGGCTCGGAGAGCAATCGGGGGAGGCTGCAAAAGCTGGGCGTCAAATTCTTCCATGGCGATATTCGCGCGGCCAGCGACTTCGAACCGCTGCCAGCCGTCGACTGGGTGATTGATGCCGCCGCCAATCCAAGCGTGCTCGCGGGCGTGAAGGGCGACTTCAGCAGCCGTCAATTGTTTGAGCACAATCTCGCCAGCGCTCTTAACGTCCTCGAATACTCGAAAGCGCACAAAGCGGGACTACTGCTGCTGAGCACCAGCCGCGTCTATTCTATTCCGGCTTTGGTCTCTCTCCCGCTGCGCGTGAACGGAAATGCCTTTCAGTTGGATGACGGTGCGGCGCTTCCCCCTGGTGTTTCGACAAATGGCGTCGGCGTTGAGTTCTCCACTCGCGCGCCCATCTCTCTTTACGGCAGCACCAAGCTGGCTAGCGAGGCCGTGGCGCTGGAGTATGGCGAAGCATTCGGCTTTCCGGTCTGGATCAACCGCTGTGGCGTCCTGGCGGGAGCCGGCCAGTTCGGAACGCCGGATCAAGGAATTTTTTCGTACTGGATCAACGCCCACTTGCGGCGGCGCCCGCTTCGTTACATCGGCTTTGATGGCACAGGTAAACAAGTGCGGGATGTGTTTCACCCCCGCGACCTGGCCGCATTGGTGGACACTCAGATGAATGCGAATCACGCGGCAGGCCAGCGCATCTTCACCGCGGGAGGCGGTCCGGCAAATGCGATGTCGCTAGCGGAGCTGAATGCGTGGTGTGATGCGCGCTTTGGTCCGCATGTGCCAGAATCCGATCGACGGCCGCGCCCCTACGATATTCCCTGGCTGATCATGGACAACTGCGACGCGCAGCGAACCTTCGGCTGGCGCGTGGAAAGGTCCATCGACGCGGTGCTCTCTGAGATCGCCGACCACGCCGAGCGCAACCCGGACTGGCTGGAGAAAAGCGGTCTGTGAAGGCGCCCAACGCCCCGCCGGACCAGGAAGCGCTCCATCTTCTCTCGGTTGTCATCCCCGCCCGCGACGAGGAAGGACGAATCGGCGCGACGGTGGAGCATCTGTTTGTCGAACTGCGGCTACACGGCATCGAGCACGAAATCGTCGTCGTGGATGATGGCAGCGGCGACTCAACCTGGAAGACTCTCGATGAAGCCAAATGCCGGGTCCCCACCTTGCGTCCCGTGCAGAATATCGGCGAACACGGTTTTGGAAGAGCCATTACCTTCGGCCTCGATCACATCCAGGGCGATGCGGTTGTCATCATGATGGCCGATGAATCAGACGATTGCCGCGATGTCGTGCGCTATTGGCAGATGTTGAATGAGGGATGGGACGCGGTCTTTGGCTCGCGCTTCATCCGGGGGGGCGGAGTGATCGACTACCCGCCGCACAAGCTATTCATCAACCGGCTCGCCAACCTGTTTCTTCGCGTGATGTTCCACGTTCCGCTCAATGACTTTACCAACGCTTTCAAGGCCTATCGCTCCAAAGTGATCGACGGTTGCCGCCCGTTCCTTTCGCCGCACTTCAATCTCACCATTGAGATCCCGTTGAAGACCATCGTTCGCGGCTACTCGTGGACGGTTATTCCGATCACCTGGAGGAACCGGCGCTCTGGAATCTCCAAGCTCAAAATCAGGGAGATGGGCAGCCGCTATCTGTTCATCGCGCTCTATTGCTGGCTGGAGAAGTATTTTGCGCGCGGGGACTACAGCAGAAAGTAATCTAGTATACGTACTAGTACCAAATCGTGTCGGCCGCTATCGGAAAGTACGAGTTCTTTACGAGTTCTTATGGTATGTTCATTGGGTATCGCCATGCGCCCGGTCTGCTTCTACATCCTGGTGTCGGTTGCCATGAGTTTTTCGGCCATGGCGAATATAGTTCCAGTTGACCCTGATATCTTGATCGACTCCGGCGGTGACGCACCACCTATCAATTACACCGGACTCCCGATTACCGTTGGTCCCAATGGCGGAGGCATTTTCGTATTTCACAATGCCACCGGAAATCCATTGAACGAGCTCGATCTCAACCTGGACTTTCCTTTGTCGCCGCTGCCAGCCGGCTTTGTAGTAGAAGGTAACATCCCGGTTCCACCGTCTCCAGTGCGGCAGATGCCCAAATTTGATGTAAGTACGTCTTCAGGTTTCGATTGCACGGGAGCTGCATCAGCAACGGTCTCCTGTCTCGGACTCAAATTCATCCTGAACCCAGGGCCCCTTATCCCCACTGATGGGAACTTCGTTCTCGACTTCAACAATGTGGCTGACTACACAGCAGCTGATATCGCGGTTGAAAATGGCACTTACACTGGCGGCGATATACCCGGCGGTACTGGAGGCTGGGCACCTGGCGGGACTCCGACTACCGGTGATGTGACGCCTTCGGTGGCTCCCGAACCTTCCTATCGCGCGACCGCGGGCTTCATGGGTTTGGCCCTGCTGGCCGTCTGGAACTATCGCCGGCGTTTAACCGTCAAGAAATCATAACGGCGTAGCGCGCTATCCTCAGAACGGATGAGGTCGGTGTATGCCATCAGTGCTCTACTGGCAGCCGCGGGACCGTCGTCGGCTCAAACGCCTCTGATCAATGCCGGAGGGGTCGTCGACGCCGCCAGTTTCGCAGCGCCGGTGGTGCCCGGATCGCTAGTCTCTATCTTCGGCTCCAATCTAGCCCCGCAGACTGCCCAGGCGGCCACGATTCCGCTGCCTACTTCACTGGCCGGCGTATCGATCAGCTTCAATGGTTTAAGCGCGCCCCTGCTTTATGTCGCGTCCGGTCAGATCAACGCGCAGCTTCCCTTCGAGGTTTCAAGCAACAGTTCGGTCAATGTAGTGGTCAACAACAACGGAGTTGTATCGACGCCTCAAACGGTCGACGTCAGCCCGTATGCACCGGGCGTTTTCACTCTCGGAGGTTATGCCGTCGCCATCCACTCGGACGGCAGCCTCGCCGCTCCCGCAGGCTCAATCGCGCAGGTAGCCAGTCACCCGGCCGTACCCGGCGAGACGCTTCAGGTTTTGGCCACCGGCTTCGGTCCCGTAAATCCGCCAGCCATCACTGGGAACAATTCGCTGGATATGCTCCGGCGCACGATAGCAACGCCCAACGTCCTGATCGGAGGATCATTGGCGCAAGTAACGTTCTCGGGTCTTTCACCGCAATTCGTCGGAGTCTATCAGCTCAACGTCATCGTCCCAGTAAACGCATCGCCCGGAGACTCCGTGCCGCTACAGATCCAAATCGGCGGGGCAGTGAACGCCGGAAACACGGCCATCGCAATCACTACTTCATCCTGGACCGAATGGGGGCAGAACCCGGCCCATACTAGCAGCGTCCCCAATACCGGGCAGGATTTGAATGAAATCCTGGCCAACCTCGTATACGATCCCCTGATACCCGACGAGACTGCTGCTAGCGGTGACCTCCTAGTCCATTACCAGGTTCCGCTAGTGGATGGAAATGACGTGTTCATGGAGTTCAAGAGCGGCGTCTTCAACGCGAACACATACTCGAGCGAGATCTGGGGCGAGAATCGCTTCACCTGGCAAAACGGCCAACTGGTTCAGGTCTGGTCTTACAGTAGCGACTGGAAGGCGCCTGGGAACAGCAAAGATTTTTGGGAGCCGGTGTTCCATGCAGCGCTAGCCAACGGTGCGGTGTACGTTCCGGGCGCCGGCGGCAGCGTTATCCAGCTCAAACGGGATACCGGCGATGTTATTCAGCGGCTCGCCCCCTTCGGAGCTGATGCCAACACGTACGAGACCGGCCCCATCACCGTCGATGCCAACGGCAATTTGTTCTACAACGCAATCCAGGTTGTGGTTGATCCCACGAACGGCTTCTATGCCAACGATGCAATCGATTCCTGGCTAGTGAAAGTCGCGCCCGATGGCTCATTTTCAATGGCAAGCTACAAAACTTTGACCGCGGCGGAGGCGCCCGCGGCGAATGCCGGTTGTCTCACCACCTTCAGCGCATCCCAACTCCCCTGGCCTCCGAGCCCTACCGCGGTTCCAGAGACAAATACCTGCGGAACGCAACGTGTGGCTCTCAATGTCGCGCCGGCAGTCGCACCTGACGGAACTGTCTACGCTGTCACCCGCGCTCAGTTCAATAGTCACTATGCCTTTCTGGTGGCATTAGCGCCCAACCTCAGTAAGAAATGGGTTGCATCACTGCAGGGTCGCTTTCATGATGGCTGTGGCGTTCCAGTCTCGAATGGGGGCTGGCTGCCGCCGAATGGTTCTCCAGGCGGCTGCCGCGACGGCGCCCCGCTAGGCGTCGACCCTTCGACGAATCGAGCCGGTGATGGAGTTGTGGATGATAGCTCGTCGTCGTCGCCCGTTATTGCTCCGGATGGAAGTATTTTGTTTGGCTCCTACTCCCGTTACAACTACGCGCAGGGGCATCTCGTGCGATTCGACGCCAATGGGAATTACCTGGGCGCGTTCGGCTTCGGTTGGGATATCACACCCGCCATTTACGGCCAGAACGGAAGCTGGTCGATCGTCCTCAAGAACAATCACTACGGAACCGGATCATACTGCGACGATGACACCTTATGTCCGCCGGACCGCACTACAACTAATCCCGCTTCGCCGGAACAGTATTTCGTCAGCCAGCTCAGCCCTGACTTCACCACGCAATGGAGTTTTCAGAATACAAATACCCAAAGCTGCACACGTAACCCCGATGGCACGTTGGCTTGCGTTTCCGATCATCCCAACGGCTTCGAGTGGTGTGTTAACGCTCCTGTGGTGGATGGCAACGGCACGGTGTACGCCAACAGTGAGGACGGCAACCTGTACGCGATCGGCCAGGGCGGATTCCTGGAGCAGAAGATCTTCCAGCAGCTCGCCATCGGCGCAGCCTACACTCCGGCTTCGCTTGGCGGGGACGGAAGAATCTATACCCAAAACGACGGACACCTGTTCGTTGTTGGACAATGATGACGTGGGACTTCAAAGCGCGATTTTCTTCGAGAGGCCGGAAGAGATTTTTGCCCGCGTTTTTTCGGAGCTAAAGCCGCGAACACCGCCACCTGCCGTTCGCGTTGAATTCCGGAAGTTCGCCAACGCCAACAGCATCATTCAGTGGGACGAAGCGGGACTCAAAGTTCGCATTACGGACGTGCTCGACAGCGCTCCGGCGCAGATCCTGGAAGCGTTGGCTTACATTCTGTTGTCCAAGCTTTTGCGCCGGCCGCCGCCTCGATCCTACGCTGAGAGGTACCGCCGGTACCTCAACCGGAAGGAGATGCGCCGCAGTCTCGAGCTGGTCAAGCAAGCCCGCGGGCGCAAATTCGTCTCCGGTCCCCAGGGCAGCTTTTATAATCTGGAAGAGATTTTTGAGGAGCTGAACTTTCGCTATTTTCATGGCTTGATGGCGCGTCCGCTGCTGGGCTGGAGCCGCCATCCTTCGCAGGTGATGCTGGGCCATTACGACCCATCGCACAACGCCATCATCTTAAGCCGGCTACTGGACAGCCCCAAAGTTGCGCGCCTGGCCGTCGAGTATGTTCTGTTCCACGAGATGTTGCATCTGCGTTTTCCGGTGGACCATCGCGGAGCCCGCAGGTGTGTGCACACGCCGGAGTTCAAGCACGCAGAAAGGGAATTCCCGCAGCTGAAAGAGGCGAAAGAACTCCTGAAGAAGATCTGTGGCTGAAGCCGTTGGGTTGCTTAAGCGGATTGGGCGACCGTCATAGGCTGGAAGCCCAACTGCGCGACCTGATCGCGCATGCTCTCAAGCGCTCGGATAAGCTTCGACACATCCAGGGAAGTCCAACCGAGCGGATAAAGCGCTACCCGCACCCGGACGGCGCAAATGGCGAGGTAAAAGGTTACCTGCTGCCGCCACAACACCTTCGCGAACCTCGCCCGGTCTTCGGTGGAATGGACGATCATAAGCCTGGCGATCCCAAGCAATTGATTGAAGTCCCCGATTAATAGGCGGAGATAACCCAAGAACAGCCGCTTGCGCTCCTTCAGCAGGCGCGCGCCGATTTCGGGCCGATAGCCTGGTTGTCGCGACAAGAACTCGAAGTCGCTCTGGTCCAGGAGGCGCTCCATGGGAGAAAAGCTGTCCGAGAAGAAGGTTTCGAACCACTCGGCCGTCGACGCTTGCTTATCGAGACGCGATGCCAGCTTCCCGAACAACACGGTGAAGGCAACGATCAGACATGCCACCACGATGAAGGCTAAGATCAAGATTGTCATTCCGAGCTTCCCCCCTAGAAACTACTTCCTGTTAAGTATATCGGATTTATTCGTTCATGGCAAACGTGTTTCTTGACTTTTTCGCGCCATTCCAACAAGGGATTTTTGCTTATTGCTGTTCGGATTAGCTACTTAGGGAACAAAGTCCTAGCCCTCACTTCCGGGCAGCGCGACTTAGGCTGGCGTTAATCTCCTTCAGTTGCGAAAGCAGCCGCTCTTCGTCCTCCGGATGCCATTTATGGCCGATAACCATGCTTTTGGCCTCCCCGCTCCGGTTGAGAGTAAACATCCAAAATACCAGACAACTGGTAGAAACTACGATCAGAAGATCGCCCAGGGGACGATACCAGCGATGGCCGATATTTCGGAGAAACAGCGCAGCCGCTTTAGTCAGATAGTACACGGCGTAACCCACGGAATAGACAATTACGTTTCGATTCAGCGGCACCGGATAGTATACCAAAAACATGGTGATAAACAGTACAAATATAAGCAAGCTGCCAACGATGGTGCGCTCCACGATAAGGAATAGGCCTGTGACGCTCGGAGGGCTTTTCTCAAAGCTCAACAGCACCAAGGAGATCAGAATTGCGGTCGCGAGCGTAATCCTGATGTAGCGCCGGGACACACTGGCGAGGCCTGTAAGGTGCCGAAGAACGATACTATACAACTCCAGGACGATCAACACGTAAAAGCAGACGATTAACCCCTCGGTGCCGAGCCACATGTAAACGTAAGTGGGCTGATCGTACGGAATGAGTACGCCCAGTAGAGTTTGAAGCAAAGCCAGGAGCAAGTAAGCGAAGAAGTAAACGTAGGTCTGCTGTAACTTTGCGCGCCAAATGTGAACACATAGGCCTACCAGCGCGGCGGTTTGAAGAACAAGAAGAAGTTGTTGATCGAGAGGGAGCCGAAACATCGCCCACAGTCCTGAAGACTAAGAGTCTAGCATCCGGCCCCCCCGGGAAGCGAATAGGCGTTAGTTGCTCGGCATCGAAGGAAGTTCACAGTTGGGCGGGCAGGGAGGCCACGGAATATCCGCTGAAACGGCAGCAGTGAAAATCAGGGTCATCCCAGCGAGCAGTAACAGTTTTTTAATCATGATCGAAATCTCCTCGTATTTTTTGAAATTTGAGTGGGAACTCTCCGCTAGGATAGGTCCTGGTAGTAATGAGTGGGATAAAGTACTACACTATTTCGGTAAGCAGAACATTTCCGATTTCCGGTGATCAAAAAGCTTCCGGGGCCTTTCTTCTCATCGAGTTCGGTGGTATCATCCGATTGTCGGGATGAAGAGTACGCGAGCCAACGATGCCTTGGACCGGAGTGCGGTATCGGACCTATGGCGGAATACGCTTTCCCAAATCCCGTCAGTCTTTGGAAGGCAGGTGTACCTGGCATCTCTCCGGAACGCCAACAGCGGCCGCTATGAGCACCATGGGCTCGCGCTGGTGTTTGGCGAGGAGGATGCCAACAGAGCGCTAAAAAAGAGCCACACCAAGGTATTTCGCGAGTGGCTGACCTTCAATCTGGAGCAGCAAAAGGCCGACCTCGACCTCTATCTTTCTGGATTGTATGAGGATAGACGGACAGTCCTGACGACTTGGCTGGAGCTGGCGCCCTATCGCAACTTGATGCCGGTTACGCTGCGAGGTGTAGAAAAACGGCTGTATATCGCCGATCTCAAGGCATTGCTCGAACTGATGGGGAACGCGCTCGGCGCCGCCGCCCCTGATCCAGACGCATAGCCACGCCGCTGACCTGTCCGATCAGATCGATATCTTTCGGATACTTGTAGACTTCCGGGCTGCACTGAGAGGCCGGGTGGGGCTGCAGCACCAACTGGTCCCCATTCAGGTGGCACCAGCCGCAAGAATACCCCTGGCGATGTTCGCAGAAATAAATGGGTCTGTCGAACTCATTGCTCCAGCCAGAGTTAGCAACGCGGCGCTGCGTCTCATCGATAATCAGGAACGATCCGGGCTGAAGCAACGGATACATGAACCAGTCCTCGGTGCCGATGAAGGCATAACGATGATCCTGTAGCTTCAGTGCCTCAAGAAACAACAGTGGAACCTTGCCCCAGCGCTGAATCATGCGGCTGAGATACGTGGTGCGGCGCAGATCGACACCCGGATCGAGCGACAGTGGCAGTAGTACTTCCCCCTGAACGCCGGCTTGAAAGGAAACCATATGCGTCTGAGGAATTTCGACGTACGCTGAATCGGCGGGTAATCCGGCCAGGGAAACTCCGTACCATTCCATAACCTCTTGGAAATCGAGACGATAGATTGCGCACAGCGAATATAGCTTGTATAGCGTGGGGACTAGCCCGCGATTTTCGATCTCCGAAATCCGGTTGATCAGAACCGCGAACTCATCATTGTGATATTTCTCGGCGATCTTCAGGCTGGCTTGTTCGACATCCCGAACGCGCAGGTTTAGACGCTCTCGTACCCTACGGAGCTTTTGTCCGGCATCCTCCATGTTATGATACTTTCCCGGTGTATTCCCTGTCCTGGCCGGTGTTAGGCTACTGGGTGCACTGGTTTCGAATTATAGCGGTCGCAGGCTGTAGAAGCAAGGATGCTAAGCGAGTTTTGTTCGGTTTTCCGAACAACGAAAATCGTTAGGAGGCTTTTTGCAGATCAAAACGCGTTTTTCCCCAGCGTCTTCGATCCAATGTACATATCGGCTGGGAACAGCACTTTCCAGAAAGCGGCCAGCATGAAACGGCGAGCCGGTTTTCAAGGCGCATTAGGAGCCTTCAGCCAGGAAGCAGTCCGGCACCTTCTGGGGGAAAAAGTTGAAGTGGTCCCTTTTACGAAATTCGAAGAAGTTTTTCGGGCTCTAAGCCGCGGCAAGATCGACGACGCTGTCATCCCAATCGAAAATACGCTGGCCGGATCAGTACACGAAAATTACGATCATCTGCTGCACTTTGACGTGCGCATTATCGGGGAAACCAATGTCCGGATCGTGCATAATCTCATTGCCCCGCCCGGGGTGCGGTTCAAGGATATTCGCAAAGTCTATTCGCATCCGGTGGCGTTGAACCAATGCCTGCGATTCTTTACGCGGAATCGCAAAATGGAGAGCACTCCGTTTTACGACACCGCCGGCAGCGTAAAGATGGTCATGGAGGAGAACGGGCAGGACGCGGCCGCGATCGGCTCCCAGGTGGCTGCTTCCATTTATGGCGGCAACATCCTGCGGCGATCGATCGAGGACGATCGGCGGAATTTTACCCGGTTCTTTCTATTGAATGCCAGGAAGCGCGTTCATCTGCCGCGCCAACGATCAAATCACTGGAAGACGTCGCTCGTATTCACGACCCGCAACACGCCGGGCGCGTTGTTCCGGGCGCTCAGCGCGTTCGCACTGCGGGATTTGAACCTGATGAAGATAGAATCGCGCCCCTTGCATGGCCGGCCTTGGGAGTATCTGTTCTATCTGGATTTCCTGGGCCGGGAAGATGATCCTCGGGTCCAGAATGCTTTGGGGCACCTGGGCGAATTGGCTGATTTTCTGAGGGTCCTGGGAAGTTATCCGCGAGGCAATTAGCGCCTGGGCTTAAACTTGAGCGCGGTGTGGGTGGCGGAAAAGCCGCAGACCTTGATGTCGACAAAACCGGCTGCGCGTCCGGCTGCGATTACATCTCCTTCGGTGATTGTCTGGACGCCCTTGGGATAGATAATCCATACCGGGGTCTCGAGGAGGTAGGCCAACTCAACCAGCTGGTCTTTCTCTTTGACCGACAAGAACACCAGGTCCGGTTTTTTCGCGGATAAGACAGCGCCCCGCCCGGCGAGCTCGCGCCGAAAATCGTCATCGTGGCGGCCGATCAGATGTACATTGATTCCGGGCTTCACGCCCAGCTTGTCGAGGCGGCTGGGTGGATGGCGGATTTTGTCCGCCCACTTGTCCGCCGCTTTGCCGATGTGAAAAACAGCCTGGCCGTCCGGATACTGGACGCTCAGCTTTCCTTTCGAAGCCTCGATAGTAGTGATGGCTTGGAATGGGATCTTCAACCGGAAGGCGCCGCGAAAAATAATCTCGCTCGTTTCGAGAAGAGCTTTGCCTTCCGAGGATTGGCCGGAAAAGTCCACCCGGCACTTGAGCTCCTGGCCCATTCAGCCACTTCCCCGCCCCAGCTTGGCTTGGAGCGCTTTCATGTACGCTTCGATGGTGCCGCTGTAGCCAAATACGAAGCGCGCCATGAAGCGGAAGATGGGATTGTAAATCTCGCCTTCCTCGGTGATGGTCAGTACACAGCCGCCGGCGTCCGGCTTAATCTCGTGGATCCACGTGCCGCCATAGGGCAGATCGCGGTCTGCAATGCGGGTCACCAATCGCATAGGTGGACTTTCCTCGACGGCTTCGTAAGTGACCCCTTGGCCCCGCTGGTCGATCTCCTTCCAGGTTCGACGGCCGTCGCGCGCCGGAAGCGTTTCGAAGCTGCGCACCTCGCTGCGCCAGTCCGGAGGTTCGCTAATGGCGTCCCAGACTGCTTGCCCCGGCTTGCTAAAACGCGCGGATAAAGTCGCTGTATGGTGTTTAGGCAGCAGAACTCCGATGGCAGCGATTAGGCCTACCAGTACAACCAACACGCCCACCACCAGGAAAAGCCATTTCATGCGTAACTTCTCTTGGTCTTCCGCTCGCCTTGGCGCTTCTGCATGGCCTCCGCGGATGCCCGCGCAAGCAGCGTGAGACCCTGAATGGCCCTTTTCCCCTCTTCCAGCGTAAGCTGATCGAGGATGAATCGAACGCGTTCGGGATCGAGCACCGACTTTTCGGACTTTATGCGGACTCCCGCCCGCGTCAGCGGCAGATTGACGCGCCTGCCGTCTTTTGGATCACTCGAGCGGACGACATATCCGCCGCGCGCCAGGCGGTCCACGGTGAGCGACATGGTGGATGCGGTTACACCCATGTGCGCTGCGAGCGTCAACAGACCGGTTGGCTCCATCTCATCGAGATGATCGAGCACGCTCGCCTGGTGCGAGCTGAGCCGCGATTCCGCTTCGGGTCAGCGACGTGCCGCGTGTGGCAGGCGAAATAGACCCGCGGATACAGGGCCATCACTTGCTGGACTGGTTCGGACAATAAGGCCAGTGTATGGCCAAGTATTTTGCTTTGTCAAATCAATTATAGGCTCTGGTATGGGCTGGTCCCTGTGCAAGGATTGCCCGTGGCGGGATCGTAGATGATGTGTGTATCGGCGTTCAGATCGCCGGTGCGGAAATAGCGCCGTGCCCTCGTGATCCATGGTTCGCAGATAGTCGCCGAAGAAGAATAGCTTGTTCTTCTTAGAAGGATCTCGGTTAGAACGTCACTCTCACGCCCAATTGCAGCGCCCGTCCGCCTCCAGTTCCGTTGACGCCTGTGCCGCTGCCGAGCGTGCCATTGACAACCCCATACGTGGAGCTGGTGATCGAAGACGAGCATCCACCTCCTCCGCAGGGATTGTTGAACTCGGGTGTGTTGGTCAAGTTGAAGGTCTCGGCGCGGAGTTCGAGATCAAATCGCTCGGTCAACTTGAAGTGCTTGGAGAGCGCGAGATTGAGCGCGAACAGTCCGGGGCCGCTCAGGATATTGCGGCCCGAAGTGCCGAACCTGACGCCGGTCGGTTGGACAAAGCTGGAGGTGCTGAACCACGGGTTGCCGACGTTGATGCCGTGCAGGATCTGCACCTGCCCAACCTGGTCGGCGGTTTGCGTTTCGCCCGGTGTATTGAGGCTGCTGCCGCTCGCGGTCACATAAAATGGCGTGCCGGTCATCAGGGTCAAAATGCCGGATAGCTGCCAGTTGCCGAGCACCCAGGTGGCCGGGCCCTGCGTGAGCCACTTCCGTCCGGCACCGAAGGGAAGGTTGTAGACGTAGCTCTGCACGAAGGTCAGGGTGCGGTCGAAGTCGTTGCGCGCGTAACTGCGGCGCGGATTGATGAGCCACAACAGGTTTCCGTCATCATCTGTCTGGTATCCCATACCCTTACCCCAGGTGAAGGCGGTGGTCATGGTCAGGTCGGCCATGCGGCGGTCGAACTTGACCTGCAACGCGTTATAGCTCGAAGAGAAGCCCTGCCAACGGAGCGTGGCGCTCGAAGTTTTTCCGTAGAGGATATTCAGCGGCTCGGCGGCGTTGCCCAAGCCCAATGCTGACGCGCTGGTGGGATTATTCAGGTTGACATTGGCCACCGTGTCCACCCCGTGTATGCCCAGATAGGCGACATCCAGCACGAAGTGGCCAGGCAATTCGCGCTGCACCGCCATATTCCACGTTTCAGTATACGGGTTCTTGAAATTGAGGTTGATTACGTCGTAGCTCTGGGTCAGCAGCGGGCCTGTCGCCGGGATGATCCCGTTGGATGGAATCGGTACTGGTACGGGCAGCGGGAACCCCTGCTGGAATGTTGCCGCCTGGCCGCTGGGAAGAAGGGTCGTGGCATATCCGTCACCCACGTTGGTGTAGAAATTGTTGGATCGGACGGGATAGTTGTAGGCGTAGGTATTATCGGGAAACGGAGTAAAGCTGGTTCCAAAACCAGCACGGATCACGGTTTTCTCCGTCAGACGATAGGCCAGTCCGATGCGTGGAGCAAAGTATTTGTAGCGCGTCTTCATTCCGAGGTTCGAGGGGTTGTTGCCGACACCGGCGAGCACTAGGTTGTTGGTGGTTGGGTCGTAGTTTGAGAAACCGCCCGGAAACTGAGGCGTGGCCGGCGGATAGAACTCCCAGCGCACGCCGAGATCAACCGTCAGTTTCGGTGTCACCTGCCATTTGTCTCCGCCGAAAGCGAAAAACTCCCACTGGCGGTATGCGGGAAAAAAGGTATTGACGTCGCGGCCAAGCTGATACGGCACGTCCAGCAGGAAGCTTGCCATGTCATTGGCGATGCCGAGCTTGGAAGAGTTGCAGCTCGTGGCCAAGCCGTTGGAACCGGTGTTGATCGGGGTGCAAAGCCCGGTCTGCTGATTACCGAAGTAGTAGAGGCCGCGCGGGCTGTAGGTCTGGTCCTGCAGCAAATCGTCGCGTAGCCGCTTCAGATCGATGCCCCACTTGAAAGTGTGATTGCCCTTGGTCTTCACCCAGGTATTAACGAAGTCGACATTGGCTTCGGCGCGGACCCAGGGAAGGCTGGGTGAATAGCCTACCACGGGGTTTGAAAACCCGTCGTTGATCTGAATTCCCACGAGGCCGCTGGTGAACTGGTTAATGTTCACGCCAGGGATTCCCAGAGCGGTGGAAGCATTTGTGCCGTAATCAGAGTTTTGCGCTTCGTTGTGATAGTGCGAGACGGCGATGCGCGTCTCCATCAGCAGGCTGGGAGAAAACACATGGTCGTAATTGAGGTTCGAGCTATACGTTTTCTGGAAGCCGGTGCCCATGAACGCGCCGCCGGGGCCATCGCCGCCCGCGAGTCCGAACAGCGGCGCTTGGAAAACCACTGGGCGGGAGAAGCTGAAGCGGCCACTCAGCCGGTCCTTATCGGATAGGTTATAGTCCAGTTTCGCATCGAGCGAATCGGCCGTCTTGGTGTATGGCAGCAGTGCGAAATAATTGTTAGTGGGGCTGGCAATCTTATATGGCTGATTCGACGCCGGAAGCAGGCCCA
>Ga0185299_10001675_pt1 | contig 39914 bp, 30 predicted proteins | sample PaiPotPPA55metaG_FD_128002 | JGI IMG/M metagenome (GOLD analysis project Ga0185299, IMG submission 128002) | Iron sulfur acid spring bacterial and archeal communities from Banff, Canada, to study Microbial Dark Matter (Phase II) - Paint Pots PPA... ...
CAAATTATCCTCTGGTGCGGATTACAAATCAGTCCACCGGCCACGTTTTCTATGCGAGAACCCACGATCACAGCACCATGGCGGTAGCCACCGGAAGCGCTGTCGTTTCGACAAGCTTCGATGTTCCCTCGGGAATGGAGACCGGAGCAAGTTCCCTCGAAATCGTCGCCAACGGAATAGCCTCGCCCAGCGTTCGTCTCACCGTCAACTAGTCCATAGGTCGGTCAGGAAAATTGATGGACCTGCAAGATTCCTTCGAATATTGCACGGGCAAAAAAAACACCCTGAGAAAACTCAGGGTGCGTGAATAAACTGCCAGTTCCGCGATGAGCCCGCTACTGAGGTTTCTTCTCCTCCTGCTTTTTTTTCTCCTCAGGCGTTTGCGGCTTAGGCTGTTGCTTTGGCGGAGCTGGTGCAGGCTTTGCAGCCGCCGGAGGAGGAGTGTGCTGCTGCGGACGCTCGCTTGGCGGAGGGGTTTGCCGAGGGGCTGGCTGAGCCGCAGGTGGACGATCATTCCGTGCCGGCGGAGGAGTCGAATGAGTGGGCTCCGGCCGATTATTGGGCTGCGCAGCGGGTGGCCGATTCGGGGCTGCCTCCGGCTTATTCGGTTGCGGCGCGGGTGGCCGGTTGGGAGGAGTTGCTTCCGGGCGATTGTTGGGTTGCGCGGCAGGTGGTCGGTTCGGAGTCGCTTCTGGCCGGCTAGGTTGCGCCGCAGGTGGCCGATTGGGAGTCGCCTCCGGCTTGTTCGGTTGCGCCGCAGGCGGCCGATTATTGGGCTGAGTGGGTTCAGGTCGATTATTCGGTTGTGCCGCGGGCGGACGATCGTTGCGCGCGGGCGGTTCGGCCGGTCGATTGGGAGTTGCTTCCGGACGATTGTTGGGCTGAGTTGGTTGTGGACGGTTATTCGGCTGCGCAGGCGCTGGCCGATTTGATTCCGCCGGACGCTCATTCGCAGCTGCAGGCGGGGTTCCCGGCCGATTTCCTGGCGGAGCTCCCGGTTGGCTCGCAGGGGACGCAGATGCAGGTTGTCCCGGTCGCCCGGAATTTGCCGGATGACCGGTGGTCGGCGTCGCAGGTTTTCCCGGTGGCGCCTGCTTGACCATCGGATGGGACGCCGCAGTATTGGCTGGACGCAGACTCTGCACTTCATGCTTCGCTAACGGTTGTCCAGGATGTGCGGCCAGTGCTTGCTGCTGTTTGGCAAAAGGCACTGGTGGCGGGGGCGGTGTTTTCTTGGCCACGACTTGCCGGCTCGCAACTGCCGCGGGGGGCGCAGTCACGTGGCCAGCGGTCGAAGCTTTCGCCCCGAGAACGCTTTCGCGCGTTGGAGCCACAGCAACTCTCCCACTCAGCGGTGCCGATGCGATCTGTTGTGGACTTACTTGAACTCTTGCCTTCGCTACCGGCTGCGCGCTGGTGAATGCGTGCTGCGGAACCACCATCACCGCACCTTGGACGCTGCGATTTGCGTAGGTCACGTTCGTAATGTTCGTGGTGTTGTGAACGATAGTTGTGTTGTAGACGTTCGTTACCTGGGTGACGTTCACGGTCGTATTACTGACATTGACGCGATTCACATAGCCTTCGCTCACGTGATACGACGGCACATAAACTTCCCGCGGACCGAGCGGAAACCAGCCTACGTTGCCGCCGAATCCGCCGGGGCCCCCGCCAATAAACACCACCAGTGCAGGAGCATAGACAGCGTGCACTGCCACGGGACCCGCCACCCAGCCCCAGCGTCCGCTGACGCTAACCCAACGGCCGTAGTGGAACGGAGCGTAGCCCCAAGAAGAGTCGTCGACCCAAGTCCATCCCCAGGGCGAGATCCAATCCCAGTGTCCTTCGTGATAAGGAGCCCAGCCTTCATCGACATGGTTGGGGAACCAGACGTGTCCGTAGTTGGAGTCGTCGCGCCAGTCGCCGTTGTCGTCAAGATCGTCGTAGCCAACTACATCGGGCGCGAGGTAATGCGAGGAGCGGGAATAATCGTGGCGATGATCGCGGGTTTCAGACCAACTGTCAAACTGATCTGCGTTGCCGATCTGCTCTACGTCGGCGTTCAGGGAATCGGTGCCGCTGAACGTGCCGGCCTGTCCGGCGTGCAGTGTGTAGGTCTGACCATTGCCTGTAGCCTGGCCCTCGCCTTCCCGGATGGTGACGACGGTGTTGCTGCCATCTTCGCTGGCATCGAATCGGTAGTGTCCGGGCTGCGAGACGGTGAATGCCAGGTTTGGCGTGTCGACTTCGAAGTCGTCATTGTTCTCCAGGTTGCGCACGGTGATGCTGATTGAACCGGATGTGAGTTGGATCTGAACCGTGTTGTCATCGAGGTTCAGGAAGGAGAATCCGGTCTCGGGGGCGAGGCGGATGACGGCCGAACCGAGTTGCACTTCGGCGCGCGAGTCCTTGTCGGCCCAGAGTTTGTCGCCGGTGGTCATAGGACGATTGTCGACCGCTCCGACCCAATCCTCTTCTCCCGCAGGCTGGAGGGAAACGGAACCTTCCATATAGCCGAGGCGAGCGACGCGACTCGGCGGATCTTCCTGATCCTGATCTTGAGCGGATGATTGCTTCGGTATGGCAACGGCAGTGAACACGAGCACGAGCAAAGCGCCGAACCAGCTGAACTTTTTTAGTTTCAGTTTTGTTCTCATAGACGGTTTATCTCTCCCAAGCTTTTGCCTCGAGTTTTGCACGAAACTGTCCTCGCCAACCCGATGCTGGCGGAATTTCGCGTCAAAGTTGGATGCCGGAAACGGTCGCTGCAGCAAGAATCTTCTAAACCGTGCCTGCAGCGCTACGGGTTACAGCCATGAAATGGGGAACAGGGTCGGCACGGCTCAATGCGATCAAGGATAGCAGGTTGGGATAGTACTGCCCTATTGGGACTGTGGATATCTGGGTAGAAATTGTTCCGCACAAGCCGCCATATCTACTCCGCTCTGTAGGCATTCGCCGACGAGGGAGCTCCCAGAGAACGGGGCGGGTGAGACTGGCGTCTCATCATGAGACGGCAGTCTCGCGCAGAAGATTCTGCAGCGCCAGTCCTGATGCTAACTCACTGAAAAATCTAGCGCCTGAGTGCTAATCCTTCCGTTCCTTATGATGGTCTCGGTCGTGCTCCTAATTCTGGCATAACCGCGTGTTCTGGCTCCCCAAGGCTCTTCCTAACCGGGAAGAGGGGGAGCCCAACCGCACTTGGGAGTTCTGTCGGAGGCTATAGCAGGCTCTTCTACTGCGCTTCCATTTTCCCTGTCGGACCGGGAACCGTAGTCGGAATGGGATTGAATTTTTAGCAAGGGGTACGATCGCTTGGGGCAAAGCGGGACAGCGAAAGGGCGGGCGAGGGAGGCTAGCACGGTGGCCGATCTGGCGCGTTTTTTCCCGGAGGCGACGCCGGTGCGGATTCCCGTGCAGTTGACGCGCAGCAGTCTTGCCAGTGAAAGCCAGAAAGTGAGCTCGCCTGGCTCGCTGGGAAGGGTCGCGCCGGAGGGTATTGAGCCTGGGAGTGTGACGCCTGCCACTGCAATCCCAGAGAGCACCGTGATTGAATTTGGGACATCGCGGGAAGTTTTGTTTGCCTGCACCATGCCGCTTGAGTTTGCCGACGTGTTGCGGCTGCGCAATTCCGACGGCTCCCTGGATACGGAAGCCTCGGTAGTGGCGGTGCAGTATCACCCTGGGGCGACGGTCGTGGCGGCGCGCTTTCTTAAAGCAGTTCCGAACTGGATCGTGAAATCATGACAACATCTTCATCCTCATCCCCGCAGCCCGAATCGGCTGCTCCAGATTTTGCGGCGCAGTGGTCGAGTGCGCGCCGCCTTCATCCTATTTACGCTGAAGTGGCGCGCGAGTTTGTGATTGACGCCCCAGCTTTCCCTGCGCTTGAGGAGTCGCTGGACGCGCCGGATCGCGAGACTGTGGAGCAGGCGCAGAAGTGGCTGCACGATATGGATGAACGTATCCAGGTGCACCAGCTGCGGCAATTTCTGCAGACCAGTTCGCTGGTTGACAACGACGGCCTGGTCGCGCTGTTACTGCACTTTCTGGGAAAAACCGCGCACACCGATTCCTCTCGCGACAAAATTGATTTTCTGCTGGTGCAATATTTCAGCCAGCTTGCTCCCAGCGAGCTTGACGACAACGGGGCAGACCTCGCTTACGTAGCGCAAGGACTGGAGCCGGTGTTGGGCAAGCTGGAATTAAAGGCTCCGGTGTGGTTGAACGCGCTGGATCGCGTGCTGGATTCCGCGCGGCGCTGCCGGTCGCTCGACGAATTACTGCACGGCGGGGTGCTTGAGCAGGGACGCAAGGCCAAGGCGCAGGCGGGCGATTTATTCTATTTGCCGATTGCGCTGGTGGCGTTCACCCGCTTTGGATATCTCATGCGCCGCGTGTTCTTTCGCCTGATGCTCACCGATCTCAATAACATTCTGGACGGGCTGACCGAGTTAGAAGAACAAGGCGTGGAGACAATTGACTGTCGGCGGGCGCAATTCTCGGCGAAGGAGCCTATTGTCAGGCTGCGCATGATTTGCCAATCGTGGAAGGTGATGTTCCAGGCGGAGTATTCCTCAGGGCAGCCGCTGCGGATGCTGGTGGATCTGCGGGCGTCGGTGGACGCCGCTCTCGGCCGGGGTAGCGAAGCTGAAGGTGGAGAGAAGGCTGCGGAGGCGACTGCCGCCGCAAAGGCCGCGCCCTCGAGGGCTGTAGCGGAAAAGAATGCTGCGCGGGCCGCGGGGGCGAGTGAAACGTCAGCGCCGGCAGATGCTGCACCGGAAGCGCCGGCAAAGCCGAAGGCCAAGTTCGCGGTGGCGAATGGGGATGCTCCCGAATTTGAGGTCTCGGATACCGCGGCGGAGTGGAATCCGGATGAGGATTCATCGCCGGGGCGGAAGAAATAAGCTCAGTCAGAGAAGGCTCCCGCGGCGGGCGGGGGAATCCGAACATAAGGAAGCGTGAAGTGGATCGTCCGACTGTATTGGTTATCTCCGACGATGTTGGGTTCTCGCGAAGTCTGACCGCACGCTGGCAGACTGAACGCCACGTGCCCACGTTCACAGTACTCAGCGGAGATTTGTGGCCGCGCACGATCGAGGATTTCGAAGTTGCCATCGTTGGTCCGCTGCGTCGCGAGTTGTTGTCCATCATTATCGAACCGCTGCACTCGACTTTACAGCCGCTGTTTTGCGTGTGTGAGGATGCGCCGACGGCGAAACTAGTGCGCGAAGGCTGGCCGCGGGCCTCGGTGCTGCGGTGTGATGAAAATTGGCTGGATGTGTTAATCCCGGCCGCGGGTCAAGCCGTGCACAGGGCCGCCGCCGAAGCGCGCGCGCGCGCTGCTGAACAGCAATGCTCGGCTCTGGAACGGGAGGCGATGCTGGGCCGATATATGCTGGAAATGCGGCATGGTTTGAACAATGCGCTGACTTCACTGTTGGGAAATTCGGATCTGCTGCTGCTGGAGCCGGGCAGTTTCTCGGCTCAGGCGCGCGGACAGATTGAAACCATTCGCAACATGACGTTGCGCATCCACGAGACGATGCAGCGTTTTTCGTCGTTGGAAAAAGAGATGAACGTTGTGGCTCTGCAGGCGGAACGGGATTCCGACAAAAGCCGTCTGGCGGCCGCTGCGGGCGCATGAAACCGGGGACGGTGTCGCCGGGAAGTGGCCGTAAATTGGATGGTGGGGAAAGTGCCGGGACAATAAATTCATTTTCTCCTGGCAATGTGATGGTTTGATCTGTAGGTGGGCAAGTTTTCGCCCCGCGCCGGGGAAAGGCACTATGCATAAGTCAATTGCGACCAGCACCATCCTGGAACACGAACTCTCCGAGTTGCGCCTGCTGGTCGAACGCCAGACGGGAGTCGTCCTGGACTGTTCCACCGGCGCGCTGGCGGCGCGCGTCGCTGATTTCATCGAGGCGCAGGAATTGGATTCATCCACCACGCTGATGGAGCGGTTGCGTTCTCCGGAGCAGGATCCTTCGATCCTGCCGACGCTGCTGGACGGGCTGGTGAATACGAATACAGGATTTTTTCGTCATCCGGGAGCGCTGAATGCTTTGACGCGGCAGGTGCTGCCACAACTATGCACTCGCAAATCCGCGGATAGCCCGGGGCCGATCCGCTTATGGAGCGCAGGCTGCGCCACGGGAGAAGAGACTTACTCCATCGCGATGGCAGTATGTGACGCGATGAATCCTGTAAACGCGAATGTGGGGAATAACGGCAACGGATCAGGCAACGGCGCCGGCAAGATTGCACGAAACGGAGGCATCGCCGACAGTTTTTCAAGCCCAGGGGCACAACCGGCTCCGAAGCTGAGTTCGGGATGCTCGATTCACATCGTCGGTAGCGACTTGCTGCCGCGCAACATTGCAGCCGCGGATCGAGGCGTGTACCAACAGTCGGCGCTCGAGGGCCTTCCGCCCGCGACGATTCGCAACTATTTTTCGAAGATCGGCACACCCGTGGTGGCATCGATTGCGGTTCACGACGACGCCGAGTTAGATAGCGACTTTGCCGGTAAGTCTCAAGCAGTCGTTAGCGCGCACCTGCTGGTGAAGCCGCGCCTTCGCAGCCTGGTCACATTCAACTGCATGAACCTTGCGCGCCCCGGCTACATCGGTCGTTTTGACTGCATTTTCTGTATGGATGTCCTGCCACATTTCTCGCGTGTCCAACGACTCGCGATACTCGAGCGCCTGCATCTCTACCTTGAACCCGGTGGATATCTTTTTCTCAGCCAAACCGAAAGGCTTTTGGCCTCGAATCTGAATTTTCGCTCGGAAACCTTCGACGGCTACACTTTCCACCGGAAGCCGCTGGCGGCCAGTGCGGCCTACGGCCGGTAAGAAGCTTAGCGCAGTGGTCGCAGAGGATCGCTGTCGTCCCACATTTCAAGCGAACAAAAATTCCTTCGTCCTTAACTCCTTAATCGTGTCCCTCAGCTTCGCCGCCTTCTCGAATTCAAACCGCTTGGCCGCCTCGCGCATGTCGCTCTCGAGTTTCACAATGTAGCCATCCAGTTCTTCCTGCGATTTGAATTCCGGCATGCCTTCGACTTCGCCGCCCGTCAGGTCGGTGTAATCGGCGGCGATGATTCCGGCCAGTGTCATATCGAGTGGACGCACGATCGACTCTGGCGTAATTCCGTTTTCCAGGTTGTATGCGGTCTGGATCTCCCGGCGCCGCAAGGTTTCATCGATAGCGCGCTTCATGGAGTCGGTCATGCGATCGGCGTAGAGAATCGCGCGGCCGCGCAGATGACGCGCGCAGCGGCCTATGGTCTGGATCAACGACCCCCAGGAACGCAGGAAACCTTCTTTATCCGCATCGAGAATCGCCACCAGTGAAACTTCGGGCAGATCGAGGCCCTCGCGCAGTAGATTGATGCCGATCAATACATCGAACTCGCCCTTGCGCAAATCGCGCAGGATCTTCACCCGCTCTAACGTCTCGATTTCCGAATGCATGTAACGGCATTTCACGCCCACTTCGGCATAGTATTCGGCCAGGTCCTCGGCCATGCGCTTGGTTAGGGTTGTGACCAGGACGCGTTCGCCCTGCTCCACGCGGGCTCGAATCTCATGCAAAAGGTCGTCGATCTGACCTTTTACCGGGCGCACTTCGACCTCGGGATCAATTAAGCCCGTGGGCCGGATGATCTGCTCCACCACTACGCCCGCCGATTTCGTCAACTCATACGGACCGGGAGTCGCCGAGACATAAACGAGTTGATTCGTACGGTGGTCAAATTCCTCGAACGTTAGCGGACGGTTGTCCAGCGCCGAGGGCAGCCGGAAGCCATACTCAACCAGCGTTTCCTTGCGCGAACGGTCCCCGGCATACATGCCGCGCAACTGCGGAATAGTCTGATGCGATTCATCGACGAACATCAGATAGTCGCGGGGAAAATAATCCAGTAGGGTTGGCGGAGGTTCGCCGGGCATGCGTCCGGTGAAATGCCGCGAGTAATTTTCGATTCCGTGGCAGTAGCCCATGACCTTGATCATCTCCAAATCAAACTTCACGCGCTGATGAATGCGCTGCGATTCGACCACGCGCCCTTGCTTCTCCAGTTCTACTTCCCACCAGGAGAGTTCTTTCTTGATCGATTCCACCGCCGACGCTCGAGTTTCCTCCTTCATCACATAATGCGTCTTTGGATAAATCGGCAGCCGCATGTACTTCTGCTTCACCGTGCCAAACAGGGGATCAATCTGCGCCAGCGACTCCACCTGATCTCCCCACAATTCGATGCGGTAAGCCATGTCGTCATAAGTAGGGAAGACTTCGATCACGTCGCCACGCACGCGAAATGTTCCGCGGCGGAACTCGCCGTTGGTGCGCTCGTAAAGGATGTCGACCAGCTTGCGTGTGATGTCTTCGCGCGTGATCTTCTGACCTTTTTCCAGAAACAGCATCATGCCGTAGTAAGCCTCGGGTGAGCCCAGGCCGTAGATGCAGCTCACGGACGCCACAATCAGTGCATCGCGACGTTCAAATAAAGATCGGGTCGCCGAGAGACGCAGCTTATCGAGTTCATCATTGATGGTCGCTTCCTTTTCGATAAAGAGGTCGGCGGCAGGAACGTAGGCCTCGGGCTGGTAGTAGTCGTAATAAGAAACGAAATACTCGACCGCGTTGTGCGGGAAGAAATTCTTGAACTCGTGATAAAGCTGGGCCGCCAGCGTCTTGTTATGCGCCATCACCAGCGCGGGACGGTTCACCGCCTCGATCACCTTGGCCATGGTGTAAGTCTTGCCGGAGCCTGTGACTCCCAGCAAAACCTGATGCTGCTCGCGGTCGTAGATGCCGCGCAGAAGAGATTCTATCGCGCGGCCCTGATCGCCCTGCGGCTTGTAGTCGGAAACGAGTTTGAAGTCCATGGAAGAAGTTCTTAGCCTTCAGCCACTCCTTGTGTGAAGTGGCAGTGCCAATGTGGGGACAGCCGCCCTCGGCTGTCCATGCCGAGCAGAGCTCGGCTCGATTCTTCTCGCCAACCAGACACTGCCCACACAGAAAGCAATTTCGCCGAGTGAGAATCTCTCTATTATAACGCTGTCCATGAGCATCCCCATCGCCAGTCCCGTGCCTACAACTCCGCCAGCGCCCGGTGCACCAGATAGATGGAAATCGATCCTTCGCCGACGGCGGAGGCTACGCGTTTCACATTTCCGGCGCGAACATCGCCGACAGCAAAGACGCCGGGCAGGCTCGTCTCCAACATTTGCGGGGCGCGGGGAAGCGGCCAGTTGAAGCTATGGGAAAGGGGATCAAGATCCCGGCCGGTGAGGATGAAACCTTTGCTATCGAGCAGCACGCAGCCCTTTAACCAGTCGGTATGCGGCGAAGCCCCCGCCATGATGAAGACGTGCCGGATATTATGGGTGGATGTCTCGCCCGTGTTCTTGTTCTGCCAGGTTACTTGCTCCAGTTGGGTGCCGCCGGCGAGGCCGATGATCTCCGTGCAGTAATGCATTTCGATCGCGGGATTTTCTTCGATACGTTGGATGAGGTAGCGGGACATCGTGTCCGACAACTGTGCCGAGCGCACCAGCATATGAACTTTACCTGCGGTTTGCGATAAATAAACGGCCGCTTGTCCAGCCGAGTTCCCGCCACCCACCACGATCACGTCATCTTTCCCGCACAACTGCGCCTCGATGTAGGTGGCTCCGTAATAAATGCCCTGGCCTTCAAACTGAGTCAGGTTTTCGATCTTGGGTTTGTTGTACTGTGCGCCACTGGCGATGACCACGGTGCGCGCGCGAATGACTTGGCCGGAGTCCACGGTCAACTCGTAGGGCCGCCGATCGCAGTTCAATCGCGTTACGCGGTCGGCGATCAGCACCTTTGCGCCAAACTTTTGCGCTTGCGCAGCGGCGCGCCCGGCCAGTTCGTTTCCGGAGATTCCCAGGGGGAAGCCCAGGTAGTTCTCGATCTTGGAACTTGATCCCGCCTGGCCGCCGGGAGAATCGGCCTCAATCACCAGAACGTCGAGACCTTCCGATGCGGCATAGACGGCGGCGCCTAAACCGGCTGGCCCCGCGCCGACAATCACCAGATCCCGCAGGTCCGATTGTGTGATAGGGGAATTAAGTCCGAGGCATCTGGCTAATTCCTGAATCGAAGGACTGCGCAGCACTGTGTGGTTGTTGCAGATGACGACGGGAATTTCTTCAATGGTGACATGAAACCGGTCGAGCAGTTCCTGCGCGCTGGCATCGGTGTCGAGATCGACGTAGCTGTGCGGATGTCCATTGCGGGTGAGAAACTCGCGCAGACGCAGCGTCTGGGCTGAGTGGCGGGATCCCATCAATACGACGTTCCCCTGTCCACGGTTGATCAATGTTACCCGTCGCAGGATGAAGGCGCGCATGAAGATTTCACTGAGCTCGGCATCTCTGGCGACCAGAGCCCGCAAATTGTCGCTGGTCATTTCCAGGAATTCACCGCTTGACGTGACCCGGCCGCGCACCAGCGCGCGGCGGCCGGAAATCATCGTCATTTCCCCGGAAAACTGGCCGGCCTCATGTTTAACGATCAAGCGCTCGCCGTCCAGGTCAGGCTGCACGATTTCCATGCTCCCCGAGAGCAGCACGAAAAACGGGATGTCGCTGTCGCCCGGCTCAAACAAGATGTCGCCCGCTTTCACTTCTCGCACTTTGCTCAGGGGGCGGAGTCGGTTGATCTGTTCGGCGGTGAGAACTGGGAAAGCCTCACCACGAATGTCGGCGGACAGAGGCGTTAACTGGGTAGACATGGTTTCTCCCGCAAGAAACTAAACCATTGAGATTACTAGATGAGGCCGGCAGAGGTTGGGGTTCAGAGGGTGAACGATTTGGGAATATGCGGCGCCGAAACCGGCAATTCAGCGGGGCCGAAACCGCCGCTTATTTTTTCTGAACATCCTCGACAGCGAGAACCCTTGAGGTAGCGCGAAACTTCTTATAGTCGCGGAAACTTTGCTCCAGATCGACGTTGAAGTTCTTAAGCAGGGCAAGACGCACGTCGACTTTTACCGTAAGCTCTCGCGGCAGCCACACTTCTTCGTTCACCCGCGTTTGCTCCAGCATGAAGCGTGAACCCTTATGAATGCGAGCCAGGAACAATCCCCAGGAAATTGTATCCAGGCATTCAACGTCCATTTTGGCGAGTTGGAAATCACTCTTATCGATCCAGACGCTCCCGCGGAACTTAGATAGAAACTTGGATTGCTTCATATGCGGTACAAAGCCCGGCCGCGGCTCGCCGTCGATTACCCAGGCCTCGCGTCCGCCTACAAGTTCCGTTCCCACGAGCTTGAAGTTGTAAGCATCCGCTACTTCGAGAACGAACTTGCGATCCTCTTCGCGACCTTTCTCCTCTTTTTCCTCGCGTTTCTTGCGTTCGTTTTCTGATTCATCTTTGCGCTTGTTGATGATCTTCTGAATCTTTTCTTCTTCCTTGGCCGCGTCCTTGGCGTTGAGCGGCTTGTCGTCTTTTTCTGTCAGCCGCTGCACCTGCTCGCCGTAAAGCTCCATCACTTCGTAAGTCTTTGCTTCTGTTGATTTCACCTGCCCCTTGCCATCGAGTTTGTGTTCTTCGTCGCGTTCAATGTAGGTGTAATTGCGCAGCCTCTTGTCGTTTTCGATGTCCTTGTCGGCGACCACGCGAAGAAGCCGCTGCATCTGCTCCTGCGAAAGGGCACCGTGAGCGTCGGGCTTCAGGTCGGGCAGGGATGTAATGTCCGGCGTTTCTGCGGAGTTGCTCGCAGCGGGCGTCTCGACAGACGGGCGTTGATCTTGCTGACCGTGCGCCAGCCCAGCAGTTAGAAGCATGAAGAAAACGACGACGCGATAACCCACGTAAACATTTTAGCTTTTATCCTCTATCTTCGCCGATACAAAGCGCCGATACAAAGCAAGGAGCCTGAAGGTCGGGCCGGCGCGCGCGTGGGATGTAGAGACAGAAATTGTACAAACTGATTACGAAATGGTGACACGGTGGAATGGCGTAAATCCTAACCTTTGTTTGCGCTGCCGATGAGATGTGCAACTGAACCTTTGGCGGACGGCCCTAGCACTTCAACTACCAAGGAGAACTGACCATGTCCCGTTTCATAAGTCGTACCTTAGCGCTAACCTCCGCCCTCGGAGCGATGCTGATGTTTATCTCCAGCATGGCCGCGGCTCAATATCAACTCACAAACCTGAGTTCGAACCAAGTCAAAGCGGCTGGCCACACCGATCCACTGCTGGTGAATGCGTGGGGACTCGTGCATGCACCCGGATCACCTTGGTGGGTCAGTGATAATAACTCCGGATGGTCGACCCTTTACAATGCCGGCGGAGTGGCACAAGGACTGAAGGTATTAATCCCCACGGCAGGAAACGGCCCAGACTCGCCAACGGGAGCTAACGGCCCTGGTTTGCCGACGGGCATTGTCTGGAGCGCATCGACGACCAACGAATTTCAGGTCCAAGGATGGCCATCCATTTTCCTGTTTGCTACCCTGGATGGAACCATCAGCGGGTGGGCGCCCCAATCAAACCTCAATCAGGCGATTATCGCGGTAGACACCTCGACCAGTAAAACTCCATCGGTATACACGGGGTTGGCAATCACAAACAAGGCGTCAGGGAACCGCTTGTACGCTGCCGATATGGCGAACAATAAGGTGGATGTGTTCGACGGAAACTTCAGCCTCGTGAAGTCCTTTACCGACAGCACCCTGCCCGCGGGCTTCGCGCCGTTCGGCATCCGGGACATAAATGGACTGGTCTATGTGACCTTTGCCAGCGTCAGCGGTGGGAGCGGCGGCTTCCTCGACGTATTCAAAGAAGATGGCACGCCAGTGACTCCGGGGAAGCATTTGATTGAAGCGGGGCCACTCAACCAGCCTTGGGGGATCGCTGCGGCCCCGGGAGCGTTTGGACCGTTGAGTAATACGCTGCTGATCTCGAACAATACCAACACTGGGACCATCAACGCTTTCGATGGCACGACGGGGACGTTCGTGGGAAGGCTTAAGGACACGACCGGCAAGCCGATTGTTATTGACCAACTTTGGGGAATTGATTTCGGCGATGGCACGGGCAGTAACGGAGGGAAGAACCAGTTGTTCTTCACGTCTGGTCCGAGCGGCAATCTGGCGGGAACCTTCGGAGTAATCGCGTTCCGCTAAATTCGGTTGGAGCGTTGCGCGTAAGGGCGGGACGATTAGTTTTTGGAATCGTCCCGCCCACACGGTTTTTGGAGGAGGCGAGGGCACTAGCGGCGGTTCTTTAATGCTTTGCCCAGACACTCCGCTTGAAACAGCCGCTCGTCGGCGCGATGCAGTCGCTTTGACATAGCCGGGGTGATCAGCGGGTAATGCTTGATGTCGAACAGGTGATACACGATGAACCATACCGGTTTGTCGGTGGTCATCCAGTTTTGGCAATCGAAGCGTTTCAAATTGACCGGGACCGAAAATCGCCGCAAGGTGCGCTCCCTCCGCAGATTGACGTAAATATTGAAATAACTTAAGGCCAACTCGCGCAGGCTACGATGGATGGGCTCGCGCCAGCGGCATCCCGTGTAGTTGGATTTCGCGACTGCGCCCCAACATCCGTTCTCGCGAAAGATGGCGATCACATGATCGGTGTCGTATTCAGCTTCAAAGTCAAGCAGCAGCGGAGGATATCCATTGGCCCGCAGTGCCGCCGCGGCAAAGATTGCGCCTTCCAGGCAATGCGCAGTTTGCTCTGCTAAAACTCGTCGCGGAGACCATGCCGTATCCGCAAGGTGATACGGAACATCGTCCAGAAACTGCTGAATGCCATGGGGGTCCTTCAGGCCGCGTAGCTTGCGTAGTTCGGAAGCGGTGAACCCAGTCGAATCGCTCATCGTCGCATGAGTCTACACGAGGGCGCGGCCGCAGAATAAGCAGAAGGAACGGACATTTTTTCAAGCAAGAACTTCGGCGAGTTCGTGAGGCGCGTCCACGAGCACATCCGGGTGGCTTGCCTCCAACGTGTGCGGAGCGAAACCGTAACTCACGCCTACGGTCCACAGGCCGGCATTGCGTCCGGTTTCGACGTCTACGTGGGAGTCGCCGACGATCGCAGTTTCTTCCGGACGCACGCCGTTTTCCTCGAGCAACTTGCGCGCGCCTTCTGGGTCGGGCTTCTTGGTGGCAAAACTATTTCCGCCATAGACCTGCGTAAAGAATGGGCCCAGACCGAGAGCGTCGACGATAGCGCGAGACGGCACGACAGGTTTGTTCGAGAGCACCGCCAGCTTACGAAGAACGCGGTTCGATTCCCCAGGCTGATCGGCGTTGGGGCCTGGGCGAGATGAATTTTGAATTACGCTGAGCGATTCATGAATGCCGGCGTATACCGTGGTGTGATCAAGCTTATGTTCGCGATAGTAAGACAGAAAAAACTGCAGACCTTGGCGCATGATCGCCTCATCGACCGCCTCTCCTCCGAGCGCGCGTTGAATCAGAATCGGGGCGCCATCCCCCACGTAGCTGGCGATGACGTCATCGGGTAATGCAGGCCGTCCAATATGGCGCAGGGCCGCGTTGACTGAGTGCACCAGATCGAGGCGCGAATCGATGAGAGTGCCGTCGAGATCGAAGATCACCAGCTTGATGTGGCGCGGGTTGAAGGCTCGTCGGAACTGGATCATCGGCTTCCAGAATAAAGCACGCGACCGTCGACCGTCAGCTTTCGCCCGAAAGCGACTCGCAATGGCAGCCTGCACTTGGTATGTGGCTCAATTCACCTAAGTTCTCTCGGAAAATCCGCCCTGTCGCGCCCTGCGGAACTTAGCACCGGCGGCCCGTATAATTCCGGCATGGCGAAGAGTTGGAGGACGTGTCTTATTCATTCGGATGTGCATGTGCCGGAGGGTTACCGGTCGCTGGCCAGTCCGGTGTTTCGCGGATCGACTACATTATTTCCCGACGCCGCTTCGGTCGATGACCGTTGGGATCAGTACGAAGTGGGCTATACGTACGGTCTGTACGGTACGCCCACGACCCTCGAACTTGCGGGAAAGATTTGCGAGCTGGAAAAAGGTTATCGGACGATCATCACGCCCGGAGGGCAGGGTGCGATTTCGCTGATTAATCTTGCGTTGTTGAAGAGTGGCGATCATATTCTGATTCCGGAGAGTGTCTACACACCCAACCGGCAATTGGCTCGCCATGTGTTGCGGCGGTTCGGAGTGGAAGCTGGTTTCTATCCGCCAGAAATTGGATCGGGAATTAAAGATCTGCTGCGCGAGAGCACGCGGCTGGTTTGGTGCGAGAGTCCTGGATCGATCACGATGGAAGTGCAAGACGTGCCTGCCATCTCCGAGGCTGCACACGCCCACGGGGCGCTGATCGCCCTGGATAACACGTGGTCCGCGGGCGTGTACTTCGACGCGTTCGCCCATGGAGTCGACATTACGATGCAGGCACTAACAAAATATGTGGGGGGACACAGCGACTTGCTGATGGGTTCGGTCACGGTGAAAGATCCGAAGCTATACCAGCAATTAGGAGCGACTCAGCAACTGTTGGGGAGCGCGTCGTCACCGGACGATTGCAGCCTGGCCCTGCGCGGCATGCGAACCATGGCGGTGCGCCTGCGGCACATCGAGGCCTCGGCCCTTCGCCTTGCACGTTGGCTCGGGTCGAGGCCGGAGATTGAGCGCGTGCTTCATCCGGCGATTGAAAGCTCGCCAGGGCACCATCTCTGGAAGCGCGACTTCACTGGATCGGCAGGCGTCTTTTCCATCGTCTTCAAACCAGAAGCCACGAAGGCCGACGTGCTGGCATTTGTGGATGAGCTGGAGTTGTTCGAGATTGGCTATAGTTGGGGCGGAGTGGCGAGTCTGGCCGTGGCCTACAACTTCCAGGGATCAAAAGGACGTCCGGCTTACGGGCATCGCATTGTGCGGCTGAACATTGGACTGGAAGATAGTGAGGATTTGATCGAAGATCTGGAGCGCTGCCTGGGAAAAATGCCGAGTAAATAATGGCGGACCTCCCAGAACTTGCCTGTTTTCCAATCCCTCGTTCCCATTTACAATGCAACCTGCCCACTAGCGCTCCGCACCTTAGTTTTCCGGCGGACATCTAATAGGTTTTACCCAGGGAACCGGATGGCGACGACAAAAACCGACCCCAAGCTTTCCCTCACGGGCAGCAAGAAGTCCCGTAATTATGAGGGACTTACACGCGAACAGCTCATCGATCTGTACCGCATTATGTACACCTCCCGGCGGATTGACGACCGGGAAATCATGCTGAAGCGGCAGCAGAAAATATATTTCCAGATGTCTGGGGCTGGTCACGAGGCGATTGGCGCTGCGGCTGGGATGGCTCTTAGGGCTGGTTACGACTGGTTCTACCCTTACTATCGCGACCGAGCACTGTGCCTGGCGCTGGGGGCAAAGCCACTGGAGATGTTTTTGCAAGCGGTGGGAGCGGCGGATGATCCGAGTTCCGGCGGGCGACAGATGCCCTCGCATTGGGGATACAAGCGGCTCAATATCGTGACCCAATCGTCGCCCACAGGATCGCAGATTTTGCAGGCGGTGGGATGCGCGGAGGGCGGACGATACTTTGCGCAACATCCGAAAGCTGTCGAAGTCCCGACTTCACAAGGTGAGGAAAAATCCGACTATCGTCATTTCAAGGATGTGAGTTTCCGCGGCGATGAAGTCACCTACGTTTCCCTGGGCGACGGCACCACCAGCGAAGGTGAGTTCTGGGAAGCGATGAATGCCGCTGCGCTGAACAAGCTACCCGTAATTTTCTGCGTGCAGGATAACGGCTACGCGATTTCGGTGCCGGTGGAAGTGCAGACCGCCGGAGGCAGCATTTCTCGTTTGGTTTCGGGATTCCCGAATTTTCATTTCGAAGAAGTCGACGGCACCGATCCGGTGGCCAGTTACGGTGCATTTCGCCGCGCCACGCAATATTGCCGAGAAGGCCACGGGCCAGCCTTTGTACATGCGCATGTAATTCGTCCGTATTCGCATTCTCTTTCCGACGATGAGCGACTCTACCGTCCGGATACCGAACGTGAGCGGGATGCGGCCCGCGATCCGGTTTCGCGCACCCAGATGTTTTTGCTGCGAGAGGGAATCCTCGACGAAAAGGGAATCAACGAACTGGAAAAGAAAGTTGAAGAAGAACTACAAGTTGCCGTAGACCAGGCTCTCGCAGCATTGCCGCCCGCACCGGAGAGTGTCCTGCAGTATGTGTACTCGCCTGACATTGATCCAACTTCCTCGGCATTTGATACGCAGGCGGTTGCCGGACCGGATTCCGCCGACGGCAAAAGGCCAGTGGCGAAGACCATGGCCGATCTGATCAATACAACGCTGCGCGACGAAATGAAGCGCGACGAGCGCATCGTAATCTTCGGTGAGGATGTCGCGGATTGCAGCAGGGAAGAATATCTAAAACGCAAGCTGGTTAAAGGGAAGGGCGGCGTTTTCAAGCTAACCTTCGGCTTGCAGTGCGAGTTCGGCAACGACCGCGTGTTCAACTCTCCGCTGGCGGAGGCTGCCATTGTGGGCCGCGCGACTGGTATGGCGACGCGCGGACTGAAGCCGGTGGTGGAGATCCAGTTCTTCGATTACATCTGGCCCGCGATGATGCAGATTCGCGACGAACTTTCGGTGATCCGGTGGCGTTCGAATAATGCATTTTCCTGCCCGGTGGTCATTCGAGTTGCGATCGGCGGATATTTGACCGGAGGCGCGATTTATCACTCGCAATGCGGCGAGAGCGTATTCACCCACATCCCGGGACTCAGAGTTATTTTCCCTTCGAATGCGTTGGATGCGGCGGGTTTGCTGCGCACAGCGATCCGCTCCGACGATCCCGTATTGTTTTTGGAACATAAGCGGCTTTATCGCGAGACTTTCGGCCGCGCGGCCTATCCCGGGCCGGATTACATGATTCCGTTCGGCAAGGCGAAGATTGTGAACGCGGGAACGGACCTGACAGTAATCACATACGGAGCCGTCGTGCCGCGGGCGCTGCAGGCCGCGCAGAAGATTGAGCGCGAGCATGGCGTGAGAGTGGAATTGATCGACTTGCGCTGCCTGAATCCGTTCGACTGGGAGACGATCGCAGCGTCGGTCACGAAAACGAATCGCGTTCTGGTGGCTTACGAAGATACTTTGAGCTGGGGTTACGGGGCGGAGATAGCAGCCCGCATCGGCGATCAGCTTTTCCATCAACTGGATGCGCCCGTTCGCCGGGTGGCCGCGGCTGACACATTTGTGGCCTACCAGCCGATTCTGGAAGACGCCATCTTGCCGCAGGCAAATGATCTGTTCCGCGCCATGAAGGAACTGGCGGAGTATTGATCTCCGGGTACCAGGCCTTATTGGATTCCTCACCAAACTATTAGGTTACGAAGGCTTTCTCCGCAAGCCTCTTCTCGTTGATCGTTCCTCTCTACGATGCTAGGCTGCGAGCAGTGGGGTCGACAACCATAAATTCTGTAACTGCGGACAAAGGCCGGAGCGCGGGCGCGCCGGCGTGGCTGCAATCGGCTACGGCGGAGGTGTGGGCCAAGTTTTTGCTGGCGCTGGTGGGATTGGCGCTGGCGTTTGGGGTAGCGCTTTTTTCGACCGCGTCGGGCGAGGCGGGACATCTGTGGGCGTCGGTGATTCTGGCGGCTGTGGCGCTGTTGATGGCGGCATTTGTAGGGCTGGTCACAGTGCCGTACCTGGCGCGGCGCGTAGCATTGGAGCGGCTGCGGCAGACGTTTCATTATGAAGTGACGAAGGCGGGCGTGGTCTATGTGCTGGTCACGCTGGTGATCGGCTTTGCGGCCCAGAACACAGGAAACAATCTGCTTTTTATTGTGGTGTCAGCAATGCTGGCGGCGATTTTGGTCTCCGGCGTGGTATCGGCGCTGGTGCTTCGTGGATTAAGACTGGACGTGCGTCTGCCCGATCACGTGTTTGCCGGGCGACCGGTCGTGGGAAGAATCGGGCTGCGCAATTCGCGGCGGTTGTTGCCGTCGTTTTCCGTTCGCGTCGTGCCGGCGCGCAAGGAAAAGAAAGTCCGCAAGCAGTGGCGATGGGAGCCGACGACTTTCGTTTTCCCCCTGAATCGCCCCCCGCAGAATCAGTGGGTGAGGTTGCGGGACTATCGGGTGCGGCGGGTCGAGGTGGCGGGGGCTCCGCCGGGAATTTTCGAGGGCATGGTTTACTTTCCTTACTTACCTCCGCAAGTTGAGTTGACGGCGGATCTGGAGTTACGCTTCGATCGTCGAGGGCGCTATTGCGAATCGAGCTTCGGCGTGGCGACTCGGTTTCCGTTCGCTTTCCTCACCAAGACGCGGCACGTTGCCCTGCAGCGCGAGATTCTGGTTTATCCTCCGGTTGAACCGCCGGACGAGCTGTTTGAGATCCTGCCGCTGGTGCGCGGTGAATGGGAAAGTTTTGTGCGCGGGCGCGGATCCGACCTCTATCGCATCCGCGAGTACTTGCCGGAAGATTCGGCGCGCCACGTGGACTGGAAGGCGACGGCGAAGTCGGGCTCTCTGAAAGTGCGTGAATTCAGCCGTGAGGACGAACGCAAGCTTTGCATCGTCTTCGACAACCCTCCGGCCGGGCTGATTTCCGATGCGGCCTACGAACGAGCGGTGAACCTGGCAGCTTCGCTGGCTTGGCATTTTCCCTCGCAGGACGCCGAAGTCTCATTTGTGGTGACGGGGTGGGGACGCAGCGTGGAGCTTAATGAATTCTTAGCGCGGCTGGCTGTCATTGAGCCAAACAGAGGTCCTGACGATGATCGCCCGCCTCGGCTCGGAATGCCGCATGAGGATGGTCTTCGAGAGATAGGCCTTGGCAAGAGTGGGGAATATAACATCGTCCTCACGGCGCGGCCGTCCGGGAGCCTGCCCACGTCGTGGTGGAACTGCTCCTATTTCGTGTTTCTTGGGGCGGAAGGCTCAACTCGCGGGAGCAAGACCGTCAGATAGCGGCGAATCGAGCCTTCGGGCGGGCGCCTTCCGTCCCTGTATTCTTGCCGGTTTCCTCAAATGGTCCTCCCTTTGACTTTTTTTGTTTTTCCCCAACTGTTTAGCGCTTCCCATGCATCTGATTTGGGCATATACTCGCCCCCCGGTGTGGCTTTTTGGGGTGCTCGGAACTCAGTAACCCGGGAGGATCCAATGCGTATTTGTGATCTGATCAAGAACCAGGAAACTTACCAGGCAGAAATGGGGCAGACCGTATTGGAGACGGTGCGTGCCATGGTGGAACGTAACATCGGCGCCGTACCCGTCTTGCACAATGGCACACTAGTTGGGATTTTTTCCGAGCGCGATCTGATGAAGCGCGTCGTCGCGGAGGGTTGCGATCCTCGCAGCACCTGCCTCGCCGAGGTCATGACCGACGACCCCCTCACCGTCAACATGCATGAGGAGTTGGAAAACTGCATGACCATTATGCGGCGGCACAGCTTTCGTCACCTGCCCGTATGCCATGAGGGACACTTGGTCGGCATGGTTTCGCTGCGCGACATCCTGTTGCACGACTTGAATGAGAAAGACGATGAAGTGCGCATGATGCGTGCCTACATCCACTCCGTGCCCGATGCTTAAAGGGAGCGAGGGGAATACACTTCGCAGGCTGGCGCTCGGGCCTTCAAGATTATGATCACCCTTAAACCCCGACCTGGGCTCGACCGCTCCTTCTCTGAACTGCTTGGCTCAGCAGGTGGCACAAAAGTAACGTTACTTTGGATTACCTGAGTACATTGAACGTCCACGTCAAAAGGTTTAACTTCTCTTAGTCACCTTGTTTGTCCAATTGAGCACTGCCTGTTTCTTGCCGGCCATTCGTTCTGAACATCTGGAGAACTGTTGCGATGAGCGACAAAATCAAGATTTTTTATTACGTTCTCTGGATTGCCCATCCCATTTTGCAGACGGCTATCGCCATAGCTATGTTTCGCTTCGGCCGACACCGGCAGTTCAGATATTTTTTCGCCTACATCGTCGCCCAGATTGTCACCTTTGCCGTGGTCTTTCCAACTTATCGATACGACCTTGCCGCATGGCCTTACCTCAGCTGGCTGAGTACAGCCGTTAGCGTGGCTTTGGGCTTCAAGGTGATTCACGAGGCCTTCCTCGACGCTTTCCGGCCGTTCCACACTTTGCGGGACTTAGGAACTGTGCTGTTCAAGTGGGCCGGACTGGTCATGCTGCTGGTGGCTGGTGTGGTATCGGTTTCCACAAATTCGTCGGATACACCTCCTTGGGTGCAGGCCATCCTCACCGCGCAACGCTGTGTTCGCATTATTCAAGTTGGCATGGTGCTTTTCCTGATCTTCTTCGCCCGTTACCTGGGCGTGAGCCGCCGGCAGTACAGCTTCGGAATCGCTTTGGGGTTCGGTTGTTTTGCCATGGTAGAACTTTCGCTGGTGGCGTCCTGGGCGGGTGATCACTTGAATAATCTTTCGATAGGCTTGGTCAACATGGCCGCCTACAATTGCGCATTGCTGGTCTGGTTGACATATACTCTGGCCGAGAGCCCCGTCCGCGAAGCTCCGGCTAACCTGTTGCGACCCCAACGTTGGGAGCAGAGCCTGACTGACATTCATCATCCACTTCCTGCAGACTCTTTGATCCCAATGTTTGAAGGCATGGTCGATCGAGCTCTGTCGCGAACGCAAACTTCGCCCACGATCCCGCAAGAAAATGTCCCCCCTGCCAAGGCTGCTGCGGCTCAGGCGGGTGCTGGCTCCAGCAGCACTCTGGGCTTTCCCAGAGTCTCCGATGGCGTCGCATCGACCAAGTAACCCCGGCCTTTTCAGCATCGCGGCGACGGGTCTTCCCGGCAGACACCTCGTGACAGTCGTTCCCGCCCAGGGGTAATTCCGGATTTCGTAAACTCCCAGTTTCCAGCCTAGCCGAGCCGAATACGCCTGCGGTGTGGGATTGCAAGTTGGGTTCAGATAATGATTGTGGGTTGTTGATTACGAAGGACTTGTCGGCCTCGTGGAGGCGTTCCGCCGGCCCCCATAGTTTCCCGCCAAAAAGTTGTGCCGAGGAGGAATCCGGGGATTCGTAAAGGAGGGCTTGACTCGTGCCGTATAATTCCCCCGCGTCGCAAAAAGCTTATTTTTCTTAGGCCTAGACGCTATAGGAGAAAACCCATGAAGCAAGCAATCAGGATTTCGATCCTGATGTGTGGATTAGTAGGCACATACTTGGCCGCCGCCGTTCCGCAGGTTCCCGCCCCGGACGGAGGGCCGATAGCTGTGTGCATACCCCAACAACAACTGCAAGGTAGATGCGTTGCGCTACCACCAACGGCGAAGTAATAATCGTCGAAGGATGGCGATTGCTGCAAGGTCACCAAAGTAATCAAACGTAACTTGGGCCGAACCTAGAGCTCGCAATTTTTGGGCTGACGGACTCATATAAACCGTCAGCCCCGTTTTTTTTCCGGAATCTTTCTACAACAACCCGTCGCGTCGACCAACTAACCCCGGACCTTTTCAGATTCGCGCCGGCAGGTCTTCCCGGCAGACACCTCGTGCCAGTCGTTCCCGCCCAGGGGTAATTCCGGATTTCGTAAACTCCCGTTTCTAGCCTGGCCGAGCTCGAATACCGCCTGCGGCGTGGGATTGCAAGTTGGGTTCAGATAATGATTGCGGGTTGTTGATTACGAAGGACTTGTCGGCTTCGTGAAGGCGTTCCGCCGGCCACCATAGTTTCCCGCCAGAAGTTGTGCCTAGGAAGAATCCGGGGAGACAGGGGGCTTGACTCGGGCCGTATAATTCCCCTGCGTCGCAAAAAGCTTATTTTTCTTAGGCCTAGACAGCTATAGAGGAGAAACCCAATGAAGCAAGCAATCAGGATTTCGATCCTGATTTGTGGATTAGTGGGCACATACTTTGCAGCCGCCGTTCCGCAGGTTCCCGCCCCGGACGGAGGGCCGATAGCTGTGTGCCCACCCCAACAACAACTGCAAGGTAGATGCGTTGCGTTACCGCCAACGGTAAAGTAATAATCATCGAAGGATGGCGATTGCTGCAAGGTCACCAAAGTAATCAAACGTAACTTGGGCGGAACCTAGGGCTCGCAATTTTTGGGCTGACGGACATATATATATAAACCGTCAGCCTGTTTTTTCTGCGGAATCTTCTACAACCCGTTGTTCTAGCAGGAAGGATGCTGTCGAACCGCGGCTTCAACCGCGCGCCGCAACTGCTCTGCATCCTTGATGGGCGGTTGGCAGGTAAAGCCGGAACATACAACCGCGAACGCCTTCTGTGATTTCAACTCAGGCAGATTCGGAAGAGTGGCCGCCAGGGCCGGGGGAAGATTTGCCGCGACCGCCTCATTTGCCGTCAGCCTGATAACTGTTTTGTTGAAAACGAAAGCCGCATTGGCCGATGCGGCGAGATCAAAGCCTTCAGCGTCCGCTGTACTTTCAGAAATCACGACTACCTGAACCTGATTCTCCAGGAAACGCGATACAGCGATTCCGTAAGTCGCGGCAAAAATTCCAAACTGCCCCACCACTCCGGCAAAGGTTTCGAGCGTCTGTTCTGCCTTGTCGCGATAAGATGTGTCGCCAGTGTAGTCATGCAACCGCAGCAAGACAATCGCAGCCATGGGATTGCCCGCCGGCGTGGGAGAATCCTGCAAAGGCTTGCGGCGTGTCGAAAGCACCCCCAGGCTTTCGCCGTCGCTGGCCGGCTCAGCGTCGAAGAATCCTCCGGAAACCGGGTCGAAGAATTTCGCAATCATCGCATCGGCGATGTCGCGCGCGAACTTGAAATAACTTAGGGCAGCGGTAGCCTCGTAAGCGTCGAGGCAGGCTAGCGCCGTGGCGGCGTAGTCCTCGAGCAGTCCCGCAACTTCGCGGTGCGGAGCACTGGGATCAGAGTAAGCGACCACGTGAAGCAGTCTTGTAGACTGCACGCGGCCGGCCGCTGCATGGGCGGGCGGCCCCGAGCGATTTTCCCGTCGCGCTCTCCACGCTTCCGCCAGAATCCGATCCAGCGAACGCAGGGCAAAACGGCGGGCATCGGCCAAATTCAGGACCTTCGCCGCTTCCAGATAGGCCGAAACACACATGCTGTTCCATCCCACATAAACGGTCTTGTCCAGGTAAGGAGTCTGTCGCTGCAAGCGGGCGGCATACATTTTCTTCTTCGCCGAATCCAGAACCTCTTTCACTCGCTCGACGTTGAGGTTCATGCGCCGCGCAATTTCATCGATCGGCGCGCGAACGTAGAGCACATTCTTTGCCGGATTGTGGTGCATCTCGCCCACTTCGTTGATGTCATAATGCAGGGCCGCAACTTGCACTTCTTCTTCGCTCAGGACGGTGCGGGCCTCGGCAAGCGTCCACGTAAAATAATCGCCATCATCGTCCATCGAAATGTCGGCATCCTGCGAAGCATAAAAGCCGCCACGTTGCCGGTCGCTCAGCCACTCGTCCATCCAGCGAATAATGTCGCGTGCGACATTTGCAAAGAGCTCCGAGCCTGTGGCCTGATAGGCATGCACATAGTTCTTCAGTAACTCTGAATTGTCGTAGCACATCTTTTCGAAGTGCGGCACCACCCAGCGCTCGTCAACCGAGTAACGATGAAATCCTCCCGCGAGTTGATCGTAAACACCGCCATTGGCCATGTGCTCCAGCGTGGTGACAATCACGTTGCGCAGGGTTGCGTCCTCGGTGCGAGCATACCGCTCGATCAATAAATCCAACGCAGAAGGATGCGGAAATTTCGGCGCCTGCCCAAACCCTCCGTGCTGCGCGTCGAACATCTTGAATGCGGATTCCTGAATTGTCGTAATGATGCTTGCCGAAACCCGGCCGCTGCGCCCGGCAAATGATTCCGCCTGCGCAATCGTGGTCTCCACCATCTTCGCCTGCTCCATCACATCGCCGTTCTTTTCCTTGTAAGCGTTGGCAATGCTGAGCAGCACGCGCTTAAAGCTTGGCCGACCATATCCATCGCTCGGCGGAAAATAAGTTCCTCCATAAAACGGCCTGCCATCGGGAGTAAGAAATGCAGTGAGCGGCCACCCGCCCTGCCCGCTGACCGCGCTCACCGCAGCCTGATACCGGCTATCGATATCGGGACGCTCATCGCGATCCACCTTCACCGCAATGAAATGCTCATTCACAATCGCCGCCACTTCCGGATCCTCATATGACTCGCGGTCCATCACATGACACCAGTGGCACCACACCGCGCCAATGTCGAGCAGCATGGGCTTATTCTCCCGCCGTGCGGAAGCGAACGCGTCTTCACTCCATTCGTGCCACTGGACGGGCTGGTGCATGGCGGATCGCAGGTAGGCGGAAGACGCGCGGGCAAGGGAGTTGTGGGTCGTAGTGGTCATGATCATTACAGTCTAAATGCACCGGGTGAGTTGATGTCAGCCGAATGGGAACCTGCAAACTTCAAACTAACTGCTTCGCGATCGTGCAGTACAAATCAATCGCTTCCGCAAGTTGCTGCTTATCGATGAACTCACTATCGGTATGCGCGACGTGAATCGATCCCGGACCGATCAGCAGCGGCTCACCCCAATTTGTCAGCGCAGGAATATCGGTAGTGAACGCCGCGATCATCGTAGGCAAACCGTCGACCGTGCGCAGGCGCAAAAAGGGAAGTTCCAGTGGAAACTTAACCTCCGCTTGATCGCCCGCAGTCTCGAGAATCTGGCGCCGCAAATCGCGGGACGGACCGATGAGACGGTAGAGCAAATCCGCGTGCGCGTAATCAGGAATCACGTTGGGCGCGCGACCGCCTTCGATTAATCCAATATTCAGAGTGCATGCACCGATCTCCCCATCAGATGGCAACGGCATCGCGCGCAAACGCGTGAGCACCGCAATCAGCTTGTCGATCGCCGAGTCCCCGAGTTCTGGATAAGCAGAATGCGCCATCTGTCCGGAAGCGGTAACTTCCGCTCGCAAAGTGCCTTTCGATGCGAGTGCGATGCGATTCTCTGTTGGCTCACCGTTGACCAGATATTTGCACCGATGCGCTGGATCGTTTGCGGCGTATTCGTTGGCGACTTTCGCGCCCAGGCTGTCGCGCTCCTCGCCCACGACGAACAGCAGTCCAACATAAATTCCTTCACGGCGTAATCTTTCAGAGGCCGCGACCTGCGCGGCGATGATTCCTTTCGCGTCGCACGATCCGCGGCCGTAAATGCGTGCAGCCTCTTCAGAGGAAGGAATGAACGGAGGAACTGTATCCATGTGCGTGGAAAAAACTACCTCTGGATTTAGCTGCTCTGGCGACGTGGCATAAACGTCAAAACGATTCTCTTCCACCGGAATTCTCCGCGTCTGGTAGCCGATGCGGCATAGTTCTCCATAGAGATAGTTTCCAACCGCAGATTCATTTCCAGAGATGGATTCGATGTCGACGAGTTGGCGAGTGAGGGTGATAGCGTCCATGCGAAAAGGATAAACCACAGATTGCTCAGCGGCGACGAGTTGCGTCAATCATGTAATCTAAGGGCTGTGAACGCGCAGACTTCAACAATCAAATCGCTGTTCATTGACGGCCCGGCAGGAAGGCTCGAAGCGCTGTTGAATGCAGGTGCTGAAAATACGACGCATGCAGCGGTGGTCTGTCATCCCCATCCTTTGTTTGGCGGAACGCTACATAACAAGGTTGTGTTCCATACCATGAAGGCGCTGAACAGTTTTGGTTTTCCCGTCCTGCGCTTTAACTTTCGCGGCACCGGACTCAGCCATGGAGAACACGATAACGGCAACGGCGAAGTCGAAGATGTTCGCACCGCTCTTGGTTGGCTCGACGCGGAGTTTCACCGGCCCTTGATATTTGCGGGATTCTCTTTTGGCGCAGCGGTTGGATTGAAGGCCGCAGCGTCGGATGCGCGGGTGCAAGCATTGATCGGCGTGGGAACCCCGGTTGTACCGGTAGCCGCCGAGGCGGAAGCGCCGCGCGTTTACACATTTGATTTCTTGCGCGACTGCGTTAAGCCGAAATTGTTTGTGAGCGGCGCCCGCGATCAGTTCGGTCCACGGGCGAAGCTGGAGACCTTGGTGGCTTCGGTGGCCGAGCCGAAAAAGCTGGTCGTGATCGAAGGCGCGGATCATTTCTTCGAAGGACGCCTGCGGGAACTGCGCGATGCAATCGAAGATTGGGTGCGGCAAAGGATCGTTGGAAAGCCTTCAATTTAGCTTCTCCCCATGTGCGATCGAACCCGAGACTCGTTATTTCGTCGGATGCGGGATGCCGCGTGCGGGATTTTTCTTCATGCGCTGGCCGAGGCTTCGATTGCCAAGGGGTTTGCGCGGCATGTGCACTGCGAACGCGGAGTTTTACGCGTGCGTGAAGATCTTTACGACCTGCAGACTTATTCGCGGGTCGTGGTGATTTCCATGGGAAAGGCTGGACATACGATGGTTGAGGCGCTCGCGCAGCAAATGGGCGAGTCCGCGCTTGAAGGTATAGTGGCAAGTTCGGTCAAGACTGCCGCGCAGGTGCGCGGTTTTCGTTATTTTTGTGGCGGGCATCCGACCCCCAATGCCGAATCCATTTATGCGGCGAAGGCTATCTTGAAATTGCTGGACGCACAAACAGCGGCCTCGCTTGTGATTTTCCTGATTAGCGGTGGAGGATCATCAATTATCGAGAAGCCTATCGACGATGAAATCTCGCTCGACGATTTGATCGCAACCTATCGAGCCCTGGTGCATTCGGGGGCACCGATCGCGGAAATCAATGCTATCCGCAAACACATTTCAGCGGTGAAAGGTGGAAGACTGGCGCGAGCGGCATTTCCGGCGCAGCAGGTTTCGCTGCTTGTGTCGGATGTTCCGGGCGACAGGCTCGATGCTTTGGCCTCCGGTCCGACGATGCCCGACTCAACCAGCGTGGAGGATTGTTACCGCATCGCGGAGAAGCATGTCTTGCTGCCCCAATTGCCAAACTCCACGAGCGAACTTTTTGAGCGCCGTGCGCTCGATGAGACGCCGAAGTCCGACGATCAGGCATTCTACCGTTCGCGCTGGTGGCCGGTGCTTTCGAACCAGACAGCCGTCGACCACGCGAGAACCGCGGCCGAGCGCGCAGGATTTGCGGTGCACGTGGACAACGCTTGCGATGATTGGGACTATGAACGCGCGGCCGAGTATCTATTGAAGCGGCTTCGCGAACTGAGAAAAGATTCCGGGCGCGTGTGCCTGATTTCTGGCGGCGAAGTGACGGTGAAAGTCACCAACGGAGGCATCGGCGGACGCAATCAGCAGTTTGCGTTGGCATGCGCTATGCAGATTGCCGGCGAGAATATTACTGTGCTGAGCGCGGGCACCGATGGCGTGGATGGGAATAGTCCTGCAGCGGGCGCGGTAGCGGATGGAGGCACGGCGGCGCGCCTGCAGGCGGCGGATCTTGACGCGCGCGCGGGGCTCAATAAATTTGACGCTTACGCGCTTTTCAGCGCGCTGGGCGATGTGATTGAGACCGGGCCTACAGGGAACAATCTCCGCGACTTGCGAATTCTGTTGGCTTATTAGGAGCCGATCCGGAGCAACTCGAATTCACGCCGATCCGCGCGGCTTAAGATGTGCAATTGAATTCACAGGGCAAACCCTTGGCGGCTCGAGCCATCCAGAAACGGCTGAGAATAAGCTGTTTACGAACGCCCCAGGCTGGCATTAGACTTGCGTACAGATAAAGCATTCGGGAGAAAACCCGCTCCGCTTGAGGGCGCAACGTGCTTCATCGTCTCTGGCCTTGGTTTCTGGTTCTTGCGATTCCAGCAACTGCTTCTGTGCAGTCAGCGTCTCCTCGTCTTAGCCAGATGGTTTTATCGGAGCGGGAACACAAACTCTGGAGGACTCCGATTCGCGCCTCCGAGTTCAGCGACGTGCGGCGCGCGAGTGCGCGGACGCGCTGCGAGGACACTCAGCCTCCCGAAGCTCTAACGACGCCGAACCCTCTAATGGTTCCGGCGGCTGCTGGAATCAAGGTCAAGGTAAGCTTCATCATCGGTGCTGATGGACGTGTGCACAGTCCTCTCATTTTGCAGAGCGCCGGCCCAGTGGGTGATCGCAACGTCCTGCAAACCGTACGGGCGTGGCGGTATCGTCCCGCGACCTGCAACGGCGTGCCCACCGAAGCAGAAGGGAAGATCGAGTTCTTCCGCCGCTAGCGTCGCTCGCATGGGCTAGAATGAATCATCGCTCAAACTCAATAAGAGCGCGGTCTGAATCGTGGATAAGAGCAAGAAACCCGGACAGCCAACCGGCGCAATCCCAGCGCAGGATGGCGTAGACAATGAGTCCACCGTGAGCCCAAACAATTCAGCGTCAGACGAAATCCACCAGCGTTTCTTTCCGGAAATGCGGCGGCCCAAGCCCAATGACGAAGCGATTGCCGCGGCTCTGGAGGCCATGCAACGCCTAACCACCAATCTGGATTCTGAAACCGCCGCGGAGGAAACGGCGGCCCAAACTACTCGCAGCGCTTCCGGGGATTGTCCTTCCTGCGGACATCGTAACCGCGAGGGCAATAAGTTCTGTGGCATGTGCGGACTTCCTGTGGACGCCGCGTCCGATGAATTGCCAGCTCGCGGATCGCCTGCGTTCGACACCCGCGCAGTGGGGTTACCGGATTTCGCCCGGGAACTAGCTCAAAATCCGCTACCAGCGGCAGGAGCCCAGCCAGAAGTTCATCCTCCCACCGGGGCGGCTATGGGCGCGCACCACTATCACCATCATTACCATCATCACTATTTCCCGGGCGGAGTTGAAGGGGCCGGTGCGGCGCCGCGAGTCAATGCGCCCGAGAGCGCGCGCGAAGCGGATCGCCTTCGGGTCGCTGCTGCTGCCAAGGGCGAGCCGATGAGCCGCAGCGAGGCTGCCGTGCGCCGCCTTACGCAGGAATGGGTTTTGGCCTGCAACACGCGCCAGCTCGATGAACTGCTGGAACTCTACACGCCCGATGCTGTGGTGCTGCGCTCCAATCTTCCTCTTCTTCGGGGCGCTTCCGCGGTTCGGGAGTTCTTTTTTTCCGCCATAGAATCCGGGTTGGGAGAAGTGGCGGTTGAACCCATCCGCGTGGAGGTGGTTGGCGATGTGGCGCATGAAGTAGGACGCTACAGTGCGCTGGTTCCCGGTACTGCGGGCAAGCGCCGCGAAGAGCGCGGCAAATATTTGTGGGTTTTCGCCAAGCAGAGCACAGGGGATTGGAAGCTGGTTTCAGAATGCTGGTCCAGCGATCTTACTCTTAGCAGCGCGGAATCTGACATTCCTAAAGCTATGGTTCCTGTGGCATCGAAGCCTCGCAAGGTTTAACTCTTACCTGCGGGCTTCTCCCCCTTGCTGATCATCGATTTATTCACGGCTTCACCAAAAGCTTCCCCAAATCTGCACGCAACTGTTCGAGCGTCTGCATTTGGATCGTGCGCATGCCGAGTTTTACGGCGCATTCTAGATTCAGGGCGCGGTCATCGATGAAGCAGCACTCTTCTGGATTAATCTGCGTAATCTCGAGTGCCAGGTGATAAATACCACTCTCTGGTTTGCGCAATCCGACGAAGCAGGAGCTGACAAATACTCGAAAGACATCGCGCAGGCCGAATTTCTTGATGCGGTGCAGGTTTAGCTCGCGTGATTCATTGTTGATTGTTCCCATAAAGTATTTGCCGGAAGCGGCGAGATTGCGCGCGAAGGCGAGAACATCCGTCATCGGCCGCGATAACGAAAACATGTAATCCCGAAACTCTTCGCGGGTAAATGAACGGCTGCGGTAAAAGACAGTACGATCGAGATATTCGTCGAGCGAGATCTTGCCACGCTCAAATGACGAGACGACCATTTCGTGCCGCCCGTGAAACTCTTTTTCCTCGAGTCGAAAGTGTTCGAGTGCTGCAGCGCGTTCGGTGTGATCCCAGGCGTTGGTGAGAAGAACCCCTCCAACGTCCCAGAAGATGGCGTGAATCTCTGACATTTTGCAGCCTCATTAAGTACAACAAATGAGAAAGCCTGTTGCCTCTCGAAAAGCGCGTTTCAGCACTGCAGGCTAAGGAAGGGCAACCGGCTAGAGAAACTGGTCAACGGAAGACATCGGGGCGCCCAGAGAGATTCGAACTCTCAACCCATTGCTCCGGAGGACTTGCCGCACGAATCATCGACAGTTTAGCACCGTTCTCACCGATGGCGATGTGTTAGTGAGATCCTGAAGCAGCCTCGGACGATCTGGAGATCGTCGCGCGCTGGTCGCGCGCCTCTGGACGAGCGAGTAGCGCGTGTGCGCCATTTACCTGCCTTGGTTGGAGACGAAGCGTTCGGCATCGAACAGTCTGCCAAGCGTCGGGCGTTTATAGTCTGTCGGGCAAGGACTGTGGGAGCGTCTGACCTTGACGATGAAGACACCGCACCAAACACCCCGTTGTCCCTACTGTGTTTTGGGCGCGGGATTCCAGGTAATGAAAGTACTCCCAAACGGGCGACAGATTTGCGAGAATTGCGGCCACATCGTTTTTCCGAACGACAAAGCGTTCAGGTGCCCGTGCCCGAAGTGTCTGGAAGTGAATTTCTCTCCCAGGATTCGCCGCTTGCGACGGAGCTAGGTCGTCGGTTTTCTTCAAACTGACTCACAAGCCGTGGCAGGCTCGTCACGCCGGTACAGCGCAGCGCAATCAACGCGGCTTTTCGGCCGGAGGACGACTCGCCGGCTTTGGCGCAGCTTGCCGCGGCGCTTGCCGCTGTGCCATCTGCTGCTGCTGGGCAGAATGCTTTTGCTCGACCTGTTGCGTTTGCTGAGCATGGCGCTGCTCCATCTGTTGTTTCTGCGCATCGTTGTAGTTTTTCTGGGCCGCCTGCTGGTGTTCCTTTTCCTGCTGCTGCTGGAGTTTCTGGTGATCCTGCGCTTGCTTGGCAGCTAGCTTGTCTTGTTGTTGCTGATATTTCTTGTCCGTTGCCTCATTCCCTGAGTTTGGCGGTGTCGCCTTGTGCGGCTGCAATTCGCTGGCATGGTTGTAGGTGTTGGGATGAGCTTCGGTAGTATTCCCTGGACGGTTTTCCGTACCGGGGCGAGCCTCATTTCCCGGTCGCGCTTGATTGCCGCGCGCGGCATTGGCGGGAGGAGCCTTGTATTCGCCGCCTGCCTGTCTAGCGGGTACAACGCCAGTTTTAAAATCAGCGGGTTTGGCAGTGGCCGCGACAGGCGGCCTGCCGTGGTTGGCGGAAGCGCGCAACTCGGGATTACTGCGGGCAGCCTGAACGTGCTGGGTTTGCGCCGGTAGCGGGCCGATATGGCGCTCCTTAGCGTAGGACTCTTCCTGCGGCCTAGGGCGCGCTTGGACCCCACCGTCACCACCGTTATAGCTGACGTGGGTTTCTGTGACATTGGTGACCCTTACGTTGTAGGTGTTGTGGATAATGGTGGTGTTTACATGATTCACGTAGGTGTTGTAGGAGAAGTGATCGCCCTCCCAGCGGCCGCCTTCGTATCCAAAACCTCCGTAGCCGAAGCCGTAATTGATGCCGCCATAGAAGCCCACCTGCGGACCCCAATATCCTTCATGGAAAAAGAACGCACTATCGCCCCAGCCCCAATAACCCGGGGTCCAAAGGAAGCCCACCTGTGGCGCTTCTACCCACGTACCGGGCACCCAATAGTAGCCGTCGTCATCGTCATAGGCCCAGTAACCGGGCGTCCAAAGATAGCCGTCGTCGGGACAGACGGGCTGATCGTAGACGGGAAGTGGAGGAGGGCCGAAGCTAACGGAAATGCCGACACCGATTTGAGCGAACGCACCGTGGGAAAGAGCTAGCAAGACAAACGAAAAAAGCAACGAGCGAATAGCAATTGAGGTACGCATTTGGCTTCCTTCTGCCTGCCCATCCTTAGAAATATGGCCCGGCACGGCGAGAGGCTCCCGGGCGCGGACTTGAGCGGCGCGTCAGTCAGACGTGGTCAGACAACCTACATTCAAGCGACCTGGAAAAACTCGCGATAGGGTTTTGCCTGTAGGAGTTAAAAGGGAATACCGTATGAACCCGAAGCGTCAGCGAGCGTTGAAGCCTCTAGCAGGGTGCTTACTACACTCTCAATCAGATGGTCGCCACTACGCCCGGGTTGGAGGTCCGTTTGTAGAGGCGCGTTCTCTGCAGAATTCCAAAATACCGTCGAGATCTGAAACCGCCGAAGTGATTGAAGGAAAGAAGAAATCTGGTGCGCCCGGAGAGATTCGAACTCCCGACCTATTGCTCCGGAGGCAATCGCTCTATCCATCTGAGCTACGGGCGCACAGTCAATAGCTTCAGTTTACATGCGCAGTTCGCAAGCATCAACGTGGACCATCACGCCTCAGCGTGCTGCGTCAGTCAGCAACGCTGCCACCTGGAAGGTTCTGCGGGGGGCCGGCCTGGCCGCCCAGACGAACGGTAAACGCAATTAGAGAGTCATCGGACGCGGCAACCGAGTGCACTTCTTACCAGCGACCTCGCCCGCCTCCGCCTCCGCCGCGGCCACCACGGTCACCGCCGCGATCGCCGCCTCGTCCTCCACGGTCGCGCCCACCGCCTCCGGCGTGCTCAGTTTTCGGGCGGGCCTCGTTTACATTGAGGGTGCGTCCGCCCACCTGCGATCCGTTCAATGCGGTAATGGCCTTTTCTCCGTCTTCGTTGCTGGCCATTTCCACAAAGCCGAAGCCGCGCGATCGTCCGGTATCGCGGTCGGTCATGATGCTAACCCGATCCACTTGACCGAACGGTTCAAACATTTGACGCAGTTCGTCTTCTGATGTGTTAAAGCTCAAATTTCCTACGAAGATATTCTTCAAGCGTGGTCCTCTGCATTGAGCTGTCGAAGTGCGAGCTCGATGGGGCGGGACTGGCAGGTCGGGGATACCTTCCTGAAAATCGAGACCGGAGCTGGCGAACAGTCAAATGCGGCCAGAAGTATAGCAGGTTTGTCAAGGCTGACATGTTAAATAGCTCTGGAAGCTGAGACGCTCACCTCGTTAACACTGATCCACTTGCCAGAAACCTTCGCGCTGATATTCAACTTGCAACAATCGATTCTTTGGATCATGCCGCTTGCCGCAGAATGGACAGATTAGATAACGGTTCCAGGCAGTTCCTCGGCGGTCGTAATCCTGGGGAACCGCGAATGTAGTTCCGCAACTGCAGGGGACCAGAAACATCTTCAACGAGGTACCGGCCTGTTCATTGCTACGATTTGATTGAGGGTGCTTCATTCTTGCGGTTGAGATAGTCGCCCAGGGACACCGCCGGAGATCAAGAACCCGTACAGCAATGGGTTGACTAAGAAGGCTACAACAAAAACCAAGAACCGGAAGTCGGACAGAAGAAAATAGCGTTGCAGCCATGCGCCCAACGGGCCAACAAGAAGTTCGGCCAAAAGAAAAAACCGAAGCAGTACTTCAGCCGTCTAAAACGCTCCTGCGCTTCTGGCATCACGAACTCTCCTCCACGGCCTCCATGGCTCTCTTCTTGCGCTTGTTGGATTGCAGAACTTTTTTCCGCAGGCGCAGGGACTTGGGCGTGACCTCCACGAATTCGTCGTCTGCGATGAATTCGATTGCCTGCTCCAGATTTAACTGCCGGAATGGCACCAGGCGGATGGCCTCGTCAGCCGTCGACGCCCGCATGTTAGTGAGTTTTTTTTCACGAACCGCGTTCACGTCGAGATCGTCGTCCTTCGCATTTTCGCCGATGATCATCCCTTCATACAGTTCGACGCCGGCTCCCACAAACAATTCTCCCCGTTCCTGCAAGCCCCAAAGCGCGTATGCCGTTGACGTGCCGTTTCGATCGGAGATCAAAGCACCAGTTAGGCGATGCGGAATTTCGCCTTGCCATTCCGTGTATCCGTCGAAAAGAGAATTCATCACGATGGTCCCGCGGGTGTCGGTGAGCAACTGGCTCCGGAGTCCAATCAGCCCTCGGCTGGGAACTCGAAACTCAATCCGCACCCGTCCGTAGCCATGGTTGTGCATATTGGTGACCTCGCCCTTGCGCGAGCCCAATTGTTCCATCACCACGCCGACGAATCCTTCCGGCACGTCCACGGTGAGGTGCTCCACAGGTTCCATCAGCTTGCCATCAATGCGCTTGGTTACAATTTCAGGCTTACCCACCATGAGCTCATAGCCCTCCCGCCGCATCATTTCGATGGTGATCGAAAGCTGCAACTCGCCTCGTCCAAGCACCTTGAAGGAATCTGTGGTACCCATCTCCTCTACTCGCAGAGAAACATTGGTGAGCAGTTCCTTCGCCAGGCGTTCCCGCAGATTTCGCGAAGTGACGTATGTTCCTTCGCGCCCTGCGAAGGGCGAAGTGTTCACCGTGAAGGTCATCGCGATCGTGGGCTCATCGATCACAATGGGCGGCAGCGGCGCGGGATTTATCGCATCCGTTATGGTTTCGCCGATCGTGATTCCTTCCACTCCGGCGACGGCAATAATATCGCCCAGGACCGTTTCCGTGATGTCCGTGCGCTTCAATCCGGAAAAAGAAAACAATTTCGTAATCTTGGTTTTGTGCATCGATCCGTCGCGCTTGGCAATGACCACGTCTTCTCCCGTGTACATCGTTCCGTTAAAGACACGTGCGATTGCCAGGCGCCCGAGAAAATCGCTGTAATCAAGGTTTGCAACCAGAATCTGCAAGGGCCCGGCGGGGTCACCCTGGGGGAGGGGAGTCGTCTTCAGGATCGCGTCAAACAGCGGCCGCAGATCTTCTCCGCCTCCTTTGATATCTGTCGAAGCCGTACCTTGCTTCGCATTCGTGTACAAAACAGGGAAGTCGAGCTGATCTTCCTGCGCGTCAAGATCGATGAACAGGTCGTAGATTTCGTTAAGCACTTCCTGCGGACGCGCATCCGGACGGTCGATCTTGTTGATCACGACGATGGGCGGCAGCTTCGCCTCCAAAGCCTTGCTCAGCACGTAGCGTGTCTGCGGCAGCGGCCCTTCGCTGGCGTCCACCAGCAGCATCACTCCGTCCACCATCTTCAGAGCGCGTTCTACTTCGCCGCCGAAGTCGCTGTGGCCAGGAGTGTCGACAATGTTGATCTTCACCTCGTGATAAAAGATGGCCGTGTTCTTGGCAAGAATGGTGATGCCGCGCTCGCGCTCCAGTTCGTTCGAATCCATCACCCGTTCGGCCACAGATTCGTTGGCGCGGAATGTCCCGCTCTGCTTCAGCATGGCGTCGACCAGAGTGGTCTTGCCGTGGTCGACGTGCGCGATGATGGCGATGTTGCGAATACTCAAATTCAAAGTAGGGTGTGTCCTTTGTTTGACAGATCGGATCGATCAGCGCTCCCGGCTCGTCGGCAGTTGGGCGCCCTATCTATAACTTTACTATGGGTGGAGCTTTCTCAGGAGATTACATCGCACGTACATGCCGGGTGACTGGCAAACAACTCAGCTGGAGAGGGAATGGATGGGGTGTCTGCTCGCATTCGTCCTGCTTACCCTTCCACAGCTTCCACGATTTCAACGGCAACGTCTGCTCTGCCTTCGCCGCGCATGCGCAGGCGGTACCAGAGCATAATCGCGACGAGTGAAAACAAGAAGATAATCGTGGATACCGCATTGATCTCCGGTGTAATGCCACGCCGCAGCCGTCCCCAGATTTCCAGTGGCAACGTGTTATCGCGTCCGATCAGGAAAAAGCTGACGGCAATCTCGTCCATTGAAAGCGTAAAGATGAGGAGCGCCGCGCCGATGATCGGCAGTTGCAGATTGGGAACAGTGATGCGCCAGAATGTTTGCCAGTAATTTGCGCCCAGGTCGAGCGAGGCCTCTTCCTGCGCCCGGTCAAGTTTCTGCAGACCGGCAAATACTTCCGTGGTTGCCACGGAGATCAACGCAGTCCCGTGCCCCAGCATAATCGTCATCAGGCTGAGCTTCGTTCCGCTGACGTTGAACAGCATGAGCAGCGAGAGCCCCGTAATAATGCCGGGCAGAATCAATGGCAAAAGCACCAATCGCCGGAACAGAGCCTTCCCAGGAAACTGCGCTCGCTCCAGAGCCAGCGCGGCCGGCACTCCGAATGCCAGCGCAATCACTATCGCCGCAAACGCCACCTGCAGGCTGTTGAGGACAGAATCCCAGATCGGCCCATCCGCAAAGAGTGTGCGATACCAATCGAGCGTCAGATGATGCGGGGGAAATCCGCCGACACCATCTCGGTTAAATGAATAAAGAATAAGGACCGCTATGGGCAGATAGAGGAACGCGAATACGGCAAAGGCATGGAAGAGTAGCCAACGTGAGCCGGGCACGAATCTCGTATCGCTCACGAGAAACTCCATTTCTTTTCCAGCCGCTCAGAGAAAAACAACAGGCTCACCACCAGCAGCAGCATGCATAGCGAAATCGCCGCACCCAGGGGCCAGTTGTACGCCGCCCCAAACAAGCTGACTACGATGTTCGAAATCATGACGCCACTCGGCCCACCGAGCAGCAGAGGCGCAAGAAAATCACCCAGGCTCAGCACGAAGGCAAACGTCGCCCCCGCCACCACGCCCGGAATCGAGAGCGGAAAGATCACTCTCCGGAAGGTTTGTCCGGGAGTGGCGCCCAGGTCATGCGAAGCTTCGACCAGATTGCGCGGAATGTGCTCCAGGGCCGCGTAAATCGGTAGAAACGCAAACGGAGTGTAGATGTGCGTCAGCGTCAACACCACAGCGAACGGGCTGTAGAGCAGAAACTCCAGCGGATGCTTCGTCATGTGCGCATACTGCAGTAGAGTATTGAGCACTCCATCCGAGCCGAGAATTGTCTTCCACGCATAGGCGCGCACCAGGTAGCTGACCCATAGTGGAATGATCACCAATTGATAAAGCAGTTCCTTTTTTCCGCCCGCATAAAAGGAAAGAAAATATGCCAGCGGATACCCGAGTAACAGAGAGAAGATGGTCACGCGTGTTGCAATCCACATCGAGCGCAGCAGCGTATGCCAGTAAACGTCTACTCGCAGCAACTGAAAGTAGTTGTCGAGATTCCACGAATGCACGATAGTCTGCGATTCGGATACCGACCAGAAGCTATAGCAGAGCATCAGCAGATACGGCATCAGCAGAAATACCGTCACCCAGACCAAGGGAGGCAACGTGACCGCCGCTTTGTAAGCTCGGGAAAACATTACATTCGTTCCGCAGACTCGCGCACCAGAACAGCATCATTGGGGGTAAACTCGAGCTCGACATCGTCCAGCATTCCGCTACCGCCCGCAGTACGCACTACCAGCACCAGTCCGTCGCCGCATTCGACCCGTATTAGCTCCGTCGCCCCGTGAAATGCCCGGTGGCGCACATTTCCCCGCACCTGCACTGTTCCCGGCGTTGCCATATCCGGCGAAGCCAGCCGGATGTTTTCGGGCCGCAACGAGAACAGAGAGGCACCATCCGGAAGCGCCGCGGCCCACATTAAAGGACCGCAGTGCACAACTCCGCCGCGCACTTCGCACTTCAACAGATTTGTGTGCCCAATAAACTGCGCTACGTAAGCAGTTGCCGGTCGGCCATAGATTTCCCGAGGCGTCGCCACCTGCTCCAGTTCGCCCGATCGCAACAATGCGATCCGATCCGACATCACCATCGCTTCTTCCTGATCGTGAGTTACGAAGATGAACGAAATGCCAACCTCGCGCTGCAGCGATTTCAATTCCACCTGCATCTGCCGGCGCAAGTTCGCATCCAGCGCCGACAGCGGTTCATCCAGCAACAACAGTCGTGGACGGTTCACCAGCGCCCGGGCCAGTGCGACCCGCTGCTGTTGTCCGCCGCTGATTTTCGATGGTTTCGACTTTGTGTGCGCCGACATCTTCACTTTCTCCAGCGCCTCCGACACGCGTGAACGAATCTCCGCTGCGGGCCGTTTCGCCACGCGAAGTCCATAGGCCACGTTTTGTTCTACGCTGAGGTGGGGAAACAGAGCGTAGTTCTGGAAGACAGTGTTCACACGACGACGGTAAGGTGGCAGTTGGTCCAGGCGCTCATTGCCCATCCACACTTCGCCTGCACTCGCCGTCTCAAAGCCTGCGATGATTCGCAACAGTGTCGTCTTGCCCGACCCGCTTTCCCCAAGAATTGTGAGAAATTCTCCTTCCGCCGCCTCTAGAGAAATATCCCGCAGCACCCGATTCTTTCCAAACCGCTTGGCCAGGTTGCGAATGCTGAGCAAGGGCGAGGGCGCATTCTGATCGCCAATTCTCGCGGACATATTTCCCGGTGTGGGGATGGCAGACATGGGATTGAACCCGTTCTTCTTAGTTGTAGCGCCGCGGCTATTGCGCGGCTTTTACTTCGTTCCAGATCTCGTTGTATTTGGCGCGCCGCGGCACATTCTGCCAGAAATCAAGCCGCTTCTGATAGTTATCGACATCGTCCAGGTGCAGGCTCTTCACTTCTGCCGGCGTCATGAACTGCGCTGCCTGAGGATTAGCTGCCGTATATCCAGTCACATCCGTTATTTTTTTCTGCGTCTGCGCCTCAATCATGTATTCCAGAAATTCGTAAGCTAGTTCCTGATTCGTACTGTCCGCAGTGATCATCAGGTGATCGATCCATCCCGTCGTGTTCTCTCGGGGAATCGTCTCGCCTACCGGAAAATTGATCTTCCGCAATTGATTGGTCATCAAGGGCCATCCCATTGCCGCGACGATCTCGTGATTCTGAAAGAGATTCGTCAACTCCCCACCTGTGGACCACATCTTGCGGATATTTGGTTTTAGTTCCAGCAACTTCTTCTTTACCGCGTCGAGCTGTTCGTCGCTCAGGTTGTAAAGCTGCGACGGATCGGGCTTGTCGTAACCTAAGACCTGCGCGGCCATATAGATTGTCGAGAGATCATCCCACACGGAAATCTTTCCGCGATACTTTTCATCCCAAAGCACATTCCAGCTTG
>Ga0185299_10001676_pt1 | contig 39907 bp, 38 predicted proteins | sample PaiPotPPA55metaG_FD_128002 | JGI IMG/M metagenome (GOLD analysis project Ga0185299, IMG submission 128002) | Iron sulfur acid spring bacterial and archeal communities from Banff, Canada, to study Microbial Dark Matter (Phase II) - Paint Pots PPA... ...
TCGGAACGCGCCTACGTCTCCTTAACACCCGTCCTCGCGAGGCCGCTCGAAGTCGACAAGCCAACCCTACTCGGCCTCTCCATCGGAAACAGCGGTCACACGCCGGCGCTAGGCTTATCGGTGACGACCTGCGTCACCAATGCGCCGCCCTCCACGCCAATCCAAGACGTCCACGCATTCACGCTCAGCGGCCGCGTGCAAAAATTTTCTGCTGCGGCGATCAACCCGCCACCAGGCAAACCGTTAGAGCAAAACGCGACCACTGGAAAGCCCCTCCCCAACCGAATTCGATCAACTTAGCGACGGAAGCCAAGTCCTATACTTTTTCGCGACCGCTTCTCATAAAGATATTTTCGGAAAACTCCACCACGAGGAAATTTGCGGACGGATCGACCGGAATCTCAAGCGGCTAGACGCCTGCCGCGAGCTCAACAAGTCCGACTAGGCAAAACCGCGCTGGAATAGTGTCCCTTTCTCCGCAACCTCCCGTCCTCGCCGGAGAAAATTCATGGACGAACAACGCCAGCGAGAGCGAGCTTCAGGGTTGTACTTGCAAACCCCTGTCCCTCGCCAAAATGGCGACCAGCTTGCGCAGAGGCCTGTAACATTGTTCAAGGGGTCAAACTCAGTACGCGCCGAGTTTTGGCGAGGGACAGGATTACTTTTGTTGCTCGCGCTGAGCTTTTTCGTTGACTCCCGCATAGTAACGTACATACTAGTCGGTATGCTAGAGGTTAGGAGGAGCCCGAGATCCGGCGTGACCACACCACGCAATGCAGAGCGCACGCGAGGACGCCTACTTCAGGCTGCGTTCCGGGAAATCCACCGCTCAGGATTCCGGAGTGCCGACGTGAATGCAATTTTGGCCACGGCTGGCGTGACCAAAGGAGCGTTGTACTACCACTTCGAAGGCAAGGAAGCCCTCGGGTATGCAGTGGTGGACGAGGTCATCACGAGTATTACACGCGAAAAGTGGTTGTGGCCTTTGGAGAATACCAAGAATCCCATCACGGCCTTGGTCGGTATTATTCAGTCCACATCGTTGAGGCCGGAAGATCTCCAGCGCGGCTGCCCGTTGAATAACTTGTCTCAGGAGATGTCACCTCTCGATGAGGGATTCCGAACCAGGACGGCGAAAGTTTTTCGGGATTGGCACGATGCAATCGCCGCGGCATTGCGGGAGGGACAGAAACGCGAGGTAGTGCGGAGTGATGTGGACCCCGACGAAACGGCTACCTTCCTGATCGCGGCGTATGAAGGCTACATCTCTCTAGCGAAGAATTCGCAAGATGCGCGGGTGCTCGAATCAGGACAGAAAAGCGTAATTCATCACTTGGAGTCGCTGCGCGCCGCAAGCGGTCGGCCGGCGCGGCCAGCCGGCCGAGGCTAGTCCGCGGATTTTTTTAAGGAACATAACATGCGTGGCCGCCATCAACAGTTCAGTGCTCGCCACATCAAAGGTTTGAAGGTCGCCTCAGTTTGTCACTTAAATCCGTAATTCGGGAGGAACCAATGAACCTAAAGATTCTCAAGACGATCGCATTGGGAAACGTCGCGCTGGTTATCGTGCTGGGGGCGGCGAGGCAAGCGCAAGCACAGGACGTCAAAGTACCGTATCCGAGCATGGCCCCGCTTGACCAGTACCTTATGGGGGATCGAAACGCCGAGATTGCCATGGCACGTAGCGCGGCTCCGGAGTCCATATCACGCGATGCCGAGGTCTCAGTCCTCGGGCGGCATGGTTACGAAACCGCCGTCAAAGGCAAGAACGGTTTCGTGTGTGTCGTGGAACGATCGTGGATGTCTCCATTCGACGACCCTCAGTTTTGGAACCCCAAACTGCGGGGTCCGATCTGCTTTAATCCGCCGGCCGCACGATCCATCCTGCCACTTACTTTCAAGAGGACAGAGCTCGTATTGGCTGGACTGTCCAAAGCTCAGATCTTCGACGGTATCAAAGTATTCAGCAAGAAAGAACTGCGGCCCCTAGAACCTGGAGGGATGTGCTACATGATGTCGAGCCAAGGATACCTTAACGACTCCGCCGGTCACTGGGTTCCCCATCTGATGTTTTACGTTCCACAAACAGACGGTATGGTTTGGGGTGCGGATCAGCCCGGCTCCCCGGTTATGCTGAATCCACAATTTCAGGGCGCTCCGGAGCCAGTGACTGTGTTCATGATTCCGGTGCTCAAGTGGTCCGACGGAACGGCTGCACCCCGGATGGGCACTGAGAACTGCAGGCGCGTGGCGCGTCGTCCACGAACACACGTCCCTTCTGCGCGGGTGGCAGCCTGCGGCCCGCCTTTGACCTTCGCCCTTAAGCTTACGCATCGAGAGGCACGAACGAATGGGCTTTAATCAGGTTTTTGTTATTTTTTGGCTCTCGGCGATTCCGAGCGGGAAGCAGAGTAAGACCTTCGTTCCGGGAGGCGCCAGTGAAGCGCACAGATCTGCTTTGGCCAAAAGGCCATGCTATTCGGAGAATCCTTTGCCGAAAGGTATTCCACTCCACAGATATATTAACGAGGACTATTCCCTTGGCCCAAACAACAATCATAAGATCGCTCGCCGGAATATCGCCGGCAGCAGCCAGAGTATCATTTGCACTCGCTGCCGCGGTGTTGGGACTGCTCGTCGCACTCCATTTCATCAAACCAGAATTCGATCCCTCATGGCGCATGGTAAGTGAATACGCAATCGGCGACCACGGCTGATAAGACCGCTGGAAAATAGTGCCGCCATGGCGAGGCTTACTGAAATGGCGAGCAAGAAGCCCAGCCCGATTCTACCGCCCAGGGTTTGTACCTGTGATTTGATCGCGAAAAATGAGGCACCACAAGCGAGGGACCACGACAGAAAGGCGACTTCACTGCTTCCAAGGATCAGGTTACAACTGAAGGCAAATTGCATGGTGTTGCCGCCATGCCAGCGGCGGTCCACTTCGCACCTTGGATGAAGCTTCCTCGATCGAGAACCAAGCGCGGAGATCACTTCTATAAGCCGACTCGGTACCGATCCGCTGGTCACAATCGGATTCCTTGCAGATGGCCGACTAACGGCACACAATCCCTTGTCGAATCGACAAAAGCTTCACCGACCAAGCATTTAGGGAGCGGCAACCTCCAGAACTAGGCTGTGCTTTTTATTTCGGGGCTTTTCATTTCTTTGTACCGACAATACGTGTCGGCCGGAACGACGAACTCGGTTGCTCCTTTTGGGAGGCACACCCAGACGTACACGGACAGACAGGGACTCAGTGAGAGTCGCGACCTTCAACATTAACAACATCAATAAGCGGCTTGATAACCTCTTATCTTGGTTAGCCAAAGCTGAGCCGGACGTGGTTAGTCTCCAGGAGCTCAAGGCGGAGCAGGGAGCCTTTCCCGTGAATGCCGTTCGAACTCTCGGGTACGAAGCAGTCTGGCAAGGGGAGCGTTCCTGGAATGGCGTGGCCATTCTCGCGCGAAACCACGCCCCCGTGCTGACCCGCGCAAGCTTGCCGGGAGATCCTCAAGACCACCAAGCCCGCTATATCGAAGCGGCTGTTCAGGGAATCCTGATCAGTTCCATCTACCTGCCCAACGGGAATCCGCAGCCTGGACCGAAATTCAACTACAAGTTGGCCTGGTTTGAGCGCCTCATTGCCCATGCCGCCGAACTCATGGCGAGCGGCGCCCCTGTGGTGTTGGCCGGTGACTACAACGTCGTGCCGACACCGCAGGACATCTATCCGACTCGATCGTTGGATAACAACGCGTTGGTCCAACCCGAAAGCCGCGAAGCCTTTGCGCGTTTGCTGTCTCAAGGCTGGACCGACGCGATGCGGAGGCTACATCCGGACGGGCCGCTCTGGACATTCTGGGATTACAAATATGAACGGTGGCCCAAAGACAAAGGCATGCGACTCGATCACTTTCTGCTCTCGCCGAAGGTGTCGGACCGGCTCGCGGGCGGTGGCGTAGACCGATGGGTGCGTGGGCAGGCAAACGCGAGCGACCATGCGCCAACATGGATAACGCTCGATCTTTAGACCAGAGCTAAGTAAATTACGAATTCTTTATGAGCAAGCCGCTAGAAACAAGAGGCGTCCGAGTGCTTTCCAGGATTATTTTTGCCAAGACCCGCCAAGCGCCTGGACAATTGCCGGGTGCGGAAGGGTGCCGAAACCATTCAGCCGGAGCGAGGCTGTTACGCAGATGCGACGCCGCTTTCAATAATCTTTGCCAGCAGACGACGAGATGGTCCGCTGCTTGATCGCGAACTTAGTTGATCGTTGTCTGGCTGGCGTATTCGAGCTCTGGGTACCAGGTGGTGCCACGGCCGGCAGGTGTGAGGTCGAGGATCGTCCATAGGGGATCGAGGTCCGGTGCTCCTCGCGGATCCTGGCCGGGGTCGGCCATCTCGCCGCTCCAGAAGTGGCGGATTGTGCCATCGATGCGAGAAAAGACTGTGAGCCCGGGAACGTCGCCATCATCGGCGCTGACATAGGCGCGAGTGTAGTCGCCCTTGGTGTCGGAGTAGATCTGTAGGGTTTTCCACCCACGTTCTTTCTTAAAATCGAGAAGGCGTTCGATCGGCGAACGTGCGGTGACGGCGAGAGCAACACGCTCGCGCAGGTTTCTGGCCGTGCCTTCCCATGAGGTGAGCATAGCAGTGCACACAGGACATGCTCGCTCGCGCTGCGGGCCGAACATCATGCTGTAGACAAGCAGGGTGTCCTTGTCGCCGAAGAGCTGAGAGAGGCGTACCCTGCCCTCATGGCCTTCGAAGATATAGTCTTCGGGGATTTCGCCGCCGGGGGATAGGGCGCGACGGAGTGCGGCGACCCGCGCAATGTGTCGGCGGAGCTCGATCTCCTCGGCGAGGAGGGCATTGCGAGCCCGGCGATATTCGGGACCCTCGTTGGGGAAGTGAGCCTTGTTCTTTGCCGCGAGTTCCGCTGCGGGGATTAGGACGCTGTTGTCGGCCATTCGGTTCTCCTTAACAACGCCGAGGTCCGGCGGTCACCGACCTCTGCGACATGATGGACCACTGACGATTCGTAATCCCTTCGTTGGGTCGTCCGGATAGCCAGCGGACAATGCTCGGGCAATCGGCCTGCGAAGCAATCGGCAACCCTTCGGGCAAAAACCGAAGGGTTGGCTGGATTCATTAGAAGCACGTAAATTCGGCGCGATCTTTGCGAGTTGGCAGGCGCTTTCGCCCGGCTGAATCCGTCTGCGCCCCGAATCTTCCGAGACCTTCGGCAGTTCAACTTGAAAGTGTCTCGGGATATTGAACTTCTTCGCCTTAAGTGTCTACACGCAACCGCTGACGGAGGGCATCGACATCAAGTTCGCTTTCCCAACGTGCGACAACGAGCGTAGCAATCGCATTCCCGATCATGTTAACAACAGCGCGGCACATACTCAGAAAGCGATCAATGCCGAGAATCAAGGCCATGCCTGCCACGGGGACTGTGGGAATGACCATCAGCGTTGCTACGAGCGCAACGAACGCAGCACCTTGAACACCACTTGCGCCTTTTGACGTCAAAAGAGCGATCCCCAAGATGGTGAGTTGTTGCACGAGGGTCAGATGGGTATTGGTTGCTTGCGCCACGAACAGGGCCGCGAGTGTCATGTAGAGACTCGTGCCATCAGCGTTGAAAGTATATCCGGTCGGCACAACCAGACCCACGAGGGCCTTCGAACAACCAAGTTTCTCAAGTTTCGCCATGAGACTTGGCAGAACCGGCTCCGATGAACTTGTGGCCAGCACCACAACAATTTCTTCACGAAGGAACCAGAGAAGCCGCAGGATTCCGAAGCCGGCCACGCGGGCGACAAGGCCAAGTACGAGCAGGATGAACAAGAGCGAGGTAATGTACAGCGTGAGGGTCAGTTGAAGGAGTGGACGTAAAGACGATAAACCATACTTGCCGACGGTGAAGGCCATCGCCCCGAATGCTCCGATTGGAGCGACACGCATCAGCAGGGCTACCACTCGAAAGACCGCGGCTGTCATCGCGTCCAAAAGAGCAAGAAGTGGTTTACAGCGGGGGCCCGCGAGCGAGAGTCCGAAACCGAAAAGAAGAGAGATAAAGAGGACCTGGAGGATGTCACCCTTCGCAAAGGCATCTACCACGGTGCTCGGAACAATATGCGCGATGAAATCCACTGCGCTTTGCGATTTGCCTGCGCCGGCGTATTGCGCTACTGCGCCAGCGTCCAAGGTGCTGGGGTCAACATTGAATCCAGTACCGGGCCGCACAAGGTTTCCGACTGCCAACCCGATAAGCAGGGCAATTGTTGAAATAATTTCGAAGTACAGAAGCGCTTTTCCGCCGACCCTTCCTACTTTTTTCAGATCTTCCATTCCGGCAATGCCGGTTACCAATGTACAGAAGATGACCAGAGTGATGATCATCGTGATCAAGCGGATGAACACGTCGCCAAGGGGTTTCATGGCCACAGCGCGCGCTGGAAAAAAATAACCAAACGCGATGGCGAGTACCACGCCCACCGAGACCTGAAAGGACAAACTGAAATAGAAAGGTTTCTTGACTAACAGCGGAGGCGGAGCAAGGTTTGTCGCAATCGACGTCTGCATGGGCTCAACCTGTTTGTAAGACTGGCCGCAATTCACAGACATCCCGCACGGATTCGAAGGAAAGAATTTTGCCGATAAGAGTTGAAGACTTATCGGCACCCAATACGGGACCTATCAGATCCCGGGCCTTGGCTACGACCTCTTCGCGAGTCATCGGGTTGTCTGCAGTGCCTCGAACGTCGCGCACCCATTCACTCAACTGAGTCCCGTCTGAGAGCGTGAGTTCCACGATCGCTTCGCGGCGAGGCCTTCGGGCATCGATTCGAAGATCGGCCACGACTTCTACCTTGCTGCGTTGCCGCAACACAGCAGGATCGTGCATGCGTGCTTTGTCGTGAACTGAAGCGAACGTCACCGTTTTGTCGAGGAGCATGATGGCGACAAGATGTTCCATACAGATGTCGGGCATTTCGCGATTGCTGACCGTGCTGGCTTCGTCACTTGCGATCCGTACGATGACTTTTTGCACTTCGTCGGCGGTGAACGATTTTTTTTGAAAGAATCCGGCGAGTGCATCGAGGGGAGCCTGCATGGGGGAGCCTACGGTCCACTTCTTGATGTTGGTGCGGGTGATCTCATAGCGTTCTCCAAGTTTGTCCACAAGGTTCGCTGGGTCGGCTTTCAGCGCACCGTTCTCCCGGGGCGCGTACGCTTCAAAGAAATTTTCTGGACCTGAGAAAATATCGTCTACTCCGGTCCAGCCCGCGCGAATGACGATGGCGGTAGTGACCGCGGCTGCCGCAGGCTTTCCGCCAAAAAGAAATGCTTTCCCCATGTGCTCGGGGTCTCGTACCCAAGCTCCTATGCCCGACACTTGCTGCGCGGTGTAGTCCAGCAGGAAACGCATCTGACGCTTGTTCAAACGGGCCGCGCAACCTGCAGCGGCGCCGGCACCGAACACTGCAACCGTGCCGTGTGTGCTGCGATGAGTGACCGTTTGATACGAAGGGCCGCCCATACTCATGGTGATGCGGGTTCCCACATCGTAGCCAAGAGCTACTGCGCGGAGGAATTGCGATCCGCTTATATGCAGGTGCTCGCCCGTCGCAAACGCGGCCGGCACAACCGAGACGCCCGGATGTGAGCGTGACGGCCCGTGTGAGTCATCTGTTTCGTCGGAGTGAGCCAGTACGCCGTTGGCAAAGGCTGCTTCGATAGGCCCGCACACGGTCTTTGATGCGACAACGGTCGCGAATTCCTTCCCTCCATAGTCGGCAGCGAACTGCAAAGCGGCACGTCCAGGCGGAAGTCCGGAGCCGGAGATCATTGCAGCGAACGTGTCGAGAATGTGATGTTTTGCTATTTCAGAGACGTCATCGGGTATCGCATGAGCGTAGGCCTCGCTCATGTAGCCGCTCAGTTGCTCCATGATTGGGCTAATTCCTTGCGAGGGCGCCGCTGGTTCCTGCTTGGCTAAGGGTCCTGCAACGGCCAAGTCCGTCGGTAGAACGGTCGAAGCAAGAGCGAGTCCGGCCAGTTCCAACAAACTTCGGCGAGTCAGAGTGGATTCATCTCGGATCGTGAACGGGGCTTTACCTCGACCATCGGTCATCGCTATCCCCCATTGATCCAACAAACAGATTCCGCCGTGACAACGACCAGTTACGATATGTGATAAAGAGTTTCGGACCCTGAAAAAAACATTAATACCCCGTAAGGTGCGGCTGTTTCATCACGCGCCCTCCGAATCATTCGACAATTTTCTTCATGATCGCGTAGAGTTCGTTCTTCGCTTCAAAACCTATACCTGGAATGTTGGGCAGGCTAACGCGTCCATCCTGGACCGCGACACTATCGGAGAACCCGCCGAATGGCTGGAACATGTCGGGATAGGATTCATTGCCACCGAGGCCAAGCCCCGCGGCTATATTGAGCGCCATCTGGTGTCCGCCGTGCGGGATGCAGGATCTTACTGACCAGCCATACTGCTTCAGCATTTCCAGGATGCGGAGATATTCGACAAGCCCGTAACTTAAAGCAGGGTCAAATTGCAAAATATCGCGGTCCCTACGCATGCCGCCGTATCGAATCAGATTTCGCGCATCTTGCAGCGAAAATAGATTTTCTCCCGTCGCCATCGGCGCCGGGTAGTAATCGGCCAGTTTTGCCTGGATTTCATAGTCCAAGGGATCGCCGGGCTCTTCATACCAACGAAGTCCATAGGGAGCGAGTGCACGAGCGTAATCGACGGCGTTGTGCAAATCGAAACGTCCATTAGCGTCAACCGCCAGTTGCGCCGGACCATCCAGCACCTGTAGGACCGCGTCGATACGACGAAGGTCTTCAGAAAGTACATCTCCGCCAATTTTTATTTTTACGACCGAGTACCCGAACGCGAGATACTTGCGAATTTCATCTTGCAGATCTTCTAAATTCTTATCGGGTTTGTAGTAGCCGCCAGCGGCGTACACAAATACGTCGGCGTCGAACACGCCACCCCGAAAACGGTCTGCAAGAAGACGAAAAAGTGGCAGGCCGGCAATTTTGGCGACCGCATCCCAAACAGCCATGTCCAGAACGCCTACGGCGACCGAGCGTTCGCCATGTCCTCCGGGTTTTTCGTTGCGCATGAGCGTTGCCCACACCCGGTGCGGATCAAGATTTACGCCAGCTTCATCTAACAGCGAGTCAGGGGGTGCATTGAGGAGGCGCGGAATGAAGCGTTCGCGCAAGATTCCCGTGGGAGCGTATCGTCCATTGGAGTTAAACCCGAAACCAACCACCGGTTGCCCGTCCCGCACCACGTCCGTCATGACCGCGACCACGCTCACGGTCATCTGGCTGAAATCGATCCAGGCGTTGCGCGCCTGGGACTTTATCGGTACGGCTGTTTCTCGAACAGCAGTAATCCTCACAGAGTTTCCCCCGGTTTGACGCGTGGAACCATTCAATGACTCTGCAACAACGGACGGAGTTCCCGCACGTCGCGCACGCCTTCCAGGTGAAGAAGTTTCTCAACTAGCTTGCTGGTTTTCTGGGTGCCGAGAATGGGCGAGACCAGTTCTCGCGCTTTTTCCACGACTTCGGAAGTGGTCATCGGGTTCTGCGGCGTACCGCGCACATTGTCGACTCGTCGTGTGAGGCTAGAACCGTCGGTCAAAATCACTTCGACGATTGCCACTCGCAGCGGCATCAACCGTTCGAGTTCGGGGTCCGCAACAAGCTGAACCTTTGATCGCTCGCGGAGCGTTGCCGTATCCTTCAGCCGATCTCGATCGTGGGCAGCAGCAAAACTCACGTTCTTATCGAGCAGCATCACCGCGACCATGTGTTGAAGACAGATGTCAGGGATCTCGCGGTTGTTGACGATGGCTGCCTCGTCGGTGGCCAGCCGCACTCGTATTTCCCGCACTCCATCCGGCTCAAAGGATTTTTCCGAGCGAATCGCTGCGAGCGCATCCAAAGCGGCTTGGATCGGAGACCCTACCGGCCATTTCTTGATGTTGGTGCGAGTGATCTCGTAGCGTTCGCCGAGTTTCTCGATAAGTCCAGCGGGATCCGCTTGGGGGTTATAGGCAGCAAAGAAATTGTCTTTCCCGGAGAACACATCATCGATGCCAGTCCAGCCCACCTGAACCACAAGCGCGGAGGTTACTCCGTTGCGCGCGGTCATTCCGCCGAAATGAAATGATTTTTGCACATGCTCCGAATCGCGATTCCAACAACCGAGTCCGGAAGACTGATGTGCGGTGTAGCCCAGCAGGCGGCAGATCTCTTTCGCGTTCAGCCTCGCCGCGCAGCCGGCAGCAGCAGCCGCGCCAAAAAGCGGCGCAATACTGTGCGTACTCCAATGACTTTGCGATTCGAATTCCTGACCACCCAGGGTCATGGTAACGCGGGGACCAATATCGTAGCCGAGCGCTACAGCACGAAGAAAGTGCTCTCCTGAAATCACAAACTGTTCGCCAACCGCAAAGGCGGCTGGTACCACGGCGCAACCTGGATGGCATTGGGACGGCGCATGAGAATCATCAGTCTCGTCGGCGTGCGCCAACATGCCATTGGCCAATGCGGCTTCAATCGGGCAGCAGATAATATTGGACGCAACTACGCTTGCGTCCCCTTTCCCCGCAAAAGCTTCGGCAAATTTGATGGCCCGTTGGCCGGGCAGCAGCCTGGAACCTGAAAGCATCGCCGCGAAGGTATCAATAATATGGTGTTTGGTTTTCTCGATAACTTCATCAGGCAGAACGCGCTCACAGGCGCCGCTCATGTAGGTGCTCAAAATCGGCATGACCTGGCCGGTATCACGATTCGCCGGGAAGCGTTCTCGGGACGCGGCTGCCGCAAGCCCGGCAAATGAGGCCGAGCCGAGCGCCAGGCCTGTCGAGTGAATCATGGCGCGTCGACCGACTTTCAAGGGATTTCCTTTGCTGCTTTGCGCTCAGCGGGAATCATGTGCGTGACGTTGCATTCGTCCGCAGCTCATCGGCGATGGCCCGCCCCAACTCTACGGTCGTTGCCGATCCTCCAAGGTCCGGAGTGCGCACTGTGGAATTAGCGATGACCTTTGCGATTGCCCGCTCGACCGCGTCCGCTGCCGCGAGGGCGCCAAGGTGCCGGAGCATCATTGCGCCGGACCAGATCTGTCCGATTGGGTTCGCAATACCGCGGCCGGCAATATCAGGTGCGGATCCGTGTACCGGTTCAAACATGGATGGGAAGTTCCGCTCCGGATTGAGGTTTGCTGATGGCGCGATGCCAATCGAGCTGACAACCGCCGGCCCTAAGTCCGACAGAATGTCTCCGAAAAGATTGGATCCCACTACAACGTCAAACCAGTCCGGGTGCCGCACGAAATGGGCAGTGAGAATATCGATGTGGTATTGGTCGGTGCGTATGTCTTGGTATTCCCGGGCCAACGCATGGAATCGTTCATCCCAGAAAGGCATCGTATAGATGATGCCATTCGATTTGGTGGCGGAGGTCAGATGGCGCCTGCGCGTGCGGGCCAACTCAAAAGCAAAGCGCATCACACGATCGACTCCGCGCTTGGTGAAAACCGTCTGCTGCACGGCCATCTCGTCGGCGGTGCCTTCGTACAATCTGCCGCCGATATTGGAGTACTCGCCTTCGTTATTTTCACGGACGATGCAAAAATCGATTTCTCCCGGTTGCCATTTCTTGAGAGGGCTTTCCATCCCTTCGAACAGTCGCACCGGCCGCAGATTTATGTATTGCCGAAAAGTGCGGCGTATGGGAATAAGCAGCCCCCACAAGGACACATGATCGGGAACGCTCGGGTGTCCCACGGCGCCGAGAAAGATTGCGTCAAAAGGGCGTAATTGCTCCAGCCCGCCGGCGGGCATCATGTTCCCGGTATTAAGATAGGTCTCGCAACTCCAGTCGAAGTGCTGCCAATCGATGCGAAACCCGAAAGTAGCTCCGGCGGTTTCAATGACACGGATTCCTTCCGGCACCACCTCTTTCCCGATGCCGTCCCCGGGAATGACTGCGATATGGAAGGACTGCATCGTTCTCAGTGCCCTTCCGCGGTCAGCAAGGGAAATAGCGCCGCGGTGTCCGTCACGGACTCAAAATTCCTGACCGTCGCGATTATCTTTTCCGTTTTGCTTCCTGGCCACTCGACGAACTCGGCGCAGCCGCGAAACTTTGTCGCTGCCTCCTCGAACGTCATCGGATCGGCGGGGCTTCCCTTACCGAAGTCGGCATGACCGGAAATCGTCTTCCCGTCCTTAAGGTGAATCTTCAAAAGAGAAGTCATCTTATCGAAGCCCGCGCTTTCGGCCTGAGGATCGACATAGAAATTAACCCTCGAGATCATCTCTTGCACCTCCGGCTGTTGCACCACCTGGTCAGAGAATTCACCCAAGCCAGCCTTCTGCTTGAGAAGAAGAATCGCGAGGCAAAACTCCATGCTGAATTTGCCTTCGAGTCCCGTTTTCGGTTGGTGGTGCAAGAGTGTGGTGGTCATGTTGTGGTTGGCTCCGATGTCCACCTTTTCAACCTGGCTGGCCTTGATCTTGTTCGAGGCGATCAAGCGTGCCAGTTCGGTCATCGCAGGATGGGTCAGCGAACCCGACGGATAGGGCTTTAACGAGATGCCCGGCGAAGAAAACACCCAAGGGTGGCCCAAACGTCCGCTGATGGCATTGGGGTCATAGGAGCCACCGAAGGCATGGAGGAAACCCCGGTCGGCTTCGAGGATTTGCTGCGCGGCAGTCCAGCCGAGGGCAACCAGGTCGGCGGAAACAACTCCACTCTCGGCGGCATGCCCCGCCTGAAAGGGCTTGGTCATCGTCCCAAAGTTCTCTCGAAGTCCGCCGGATTGGCTCGCCACCAGGCCCAAGGTATTGGCAATCTTTGACGTTTCGAAGCCAAGGAGCTTGGCACAAGCCGTGGCCGAACCGAAAGGCCCACATGTGCCGGTGGAATGAAACCCATCTTGATAGTGGCGAGGCGAAATTGCCTCGGCTATTTTGCACTCGACTTCGACCCCTAGATGATAAGCCAGCATCAAATCTTTTCCGGAGACGCTGTTGCCAAGAGCTAGAGCCGCCGGCAACACCGGTACCGTAGGATGCACGAGCAATCCGTAAACGCGATCCTTCGCAGAGGAAAGCTGGGTGTCATCGAAATCGTCAGCGTGCAGAGAGACACCGTTTACGAAAGCCGCAAATCGCGGCGAGGTCCGGATGTTCGAACCGATGACCACCGATTTCCCGCCGCAGACACCCAACATCTGAAGATATTTACGACAGATCGTGCCTGTCGCGGCCTTCGAACCCGCCAAGGCAAGACCTAAACCATCGAGAATCGATTTCTTTCCAAGCTCGACTACTTCAGCGGGGATCTGCTCGTAGCTTGTTGTGGAGATGAATTTGGCTACATAGTCCGTCAGACCGTTTATCCTGGGGAAGTCCGGGCGAGGTACGGCGCTGCGGCTTTCCATACCAGAGATCATGAGTGCCGAAGCCATCGCTCCAAATGAGCGTTTGCCGAAGTCACGCCTGAACATTTGCACAGTCACCTTTGACATTTCATGTTTCCGACCACCTTGGTTGCGCCAACAAAAAAGATTCCAGCCTGCACCCGTTACCCGACAGGCAGTGCCGGCCGGATTCGAAAGACGGCGTCACTCCTACCCTATGGCCCACCGTGACGTCGCCATTACTTGCTCACTGCACGTCGTAAACCCGCACCTCGGCCGCCTTCGCTCCCTGCCGGGGAGCGGCCACATAGTACCGCCGCAATTCCGGGACAAGAATGGCGGTCTTGGCGCGAAAGCGGGTTGGAATTCGAGCGATTTCTTGATAATGATCGGCGTCCTCCTGGTGATAGACGGTCACAAAACCGTCGCAAGCCACGTAGATTCTTTTGCTCGCCGGATCGAACACCATGTCGTCAGCCATAGGGGCGCTTGGCAGGCTGGTGATGGCCTTGCCAGATTCCGCGTCAAGCACCAGGAGTTTCGCCGGCTTCCGGGTCACGACGAAAAGCCGATGATTTGCTTCATCGAGAGCCAGCGGAGTGTTGCCCTGATTTCCGTCAAGAGCCCAGGTTGAAAGCACGCTCCTTTTCTCTCTATCAACAACGCCAACCAGACCGCGGTCACGAATGTTTAGATACAATCGCGGCCCGTTCTTTTCGAGTGCCATGGCTTCGATATTGGTGGAGTCGACGGTAATGTCCGCGATGCGCTTATGTGCGTTGGTGTCCACGATATTGATCAGCGTATGATCCATCTTCGCGTCCTCGCCGCCGCTGGCCACGTACAGGAGATGTTTCGACGCGTCGAAAACGGCGGAATCGGCTGCCAATTCGAGCTTCACGCTCGAAAGCAGTGTGTATTTGGCGGCGTCGAAGCATTTCAAGGTGCCGTCGCCGCCGTCGACTACCAGAAGCTGGTTGGCGTCGGGTACGAATAGCATGGCGTGCGGTGTATCGACGCCTCTGATCGAATGAATGCGCTTGTTTGTCTGGATGTCGAAAACTTCGATGGACTTGTTCACTTCTCCTGTCAGAAACAATCGTTTCCCGGAGAGATCAAGCGCGAAGTGATCAAAGTCTCCGCTCTTCACATCCGGCATCGGTATGACCTGTACCAGCTTGAGCGGGGCACTGCCTTCCGACTTCGCGCCTACTGTCAGCAAACCGCTGGCAAGAAACACAGTGACACAAATTCTCTTCAACATGATTGGTACCACCTCCCTGGCCTGGCTTGTAATTTGTTGGCGAAGCGTTTAGCTACAAAAGCGACTGCCTGCGTCGTTTCCCGGATATCTCCGCTTTGCTTTAGGGAACTACGTCAACGATTTGCAACTGAGCGCCGCTCGGGCCGCGTCGCACACCGATATACATGCGGTCCAATTCCGGCACGAACGTCGAGGTACCGCCTCCGGCTCCCGTCGCAAAATTCCCAAGAAAGGTGTAGTGGTCGGCATCGTCTTGCTGATAGACAGCAACGAAACCGTCGCCGCCGGAAACGTAGATGCGGTGATGTTTCGCGTCGAAAGCCATATCGTCGGAATCGCCCACGCTCGGCAGAGTGGCCAGGATCTTGCCCGAATTAGAATCGAGTACAAATAACTTCGCCGGTTTCCGCGTCACCACGAACAGGCGCTGATGTTCGTTGTCCAGCACCAGCGGTATGTTCTCTTCCGCATCGGGAAGTACCCAAGTGTCGACGACCTGCCGCTTGTCACGGTCAATGACACCGATTGCATGTTTGTCGCTGATGCCGATGAACATCCTGGGTCCCGCATCCTCGGCTGCCAGGAACTCAATGTGTGCTCCGTCGATCTTGATGTCGTCGAGGTGATTGCCTTCTTTGTCGATCACCGATACCAGACCATAGTTCATCTTCGCCGCGTGACCGCCATTGGTCACATAGAACAGCTGACGCCGCGGATCGAAAACCACAAAATCGGCGTTGATCGCCAGTTTGACGGTCTTGATCCGGTCGAGAGTGTCTCCACGTAACAAATTGAATGTGCCGGCGCCATCGGTGATCACGACTTCATTCATATCCGGCAGGTACAAGACGTTGTGCGGAACCTCGAAACCCGCAATGCTGTGAAGGGTTTTGCCGTTAGCGAGATCGAACACTTCGACCGTGTTGTGATCCTCGAATGTGGCAAACAAGCGCTTGCCCTTGGCATCCACACCGAAGTGGTCGAAATGCATGTACCCTTTGGGCAGCGGTATGGTCCGCGCCAGCTTCAAGGGAGCGGTTTTTTTCGCTTCCTGCGCATGTGCGAGACCCGCAAAGATTGTTGCAGCGGCGATAAGGCACCAGAGTCTACGGTTCACTGTATTTGTTCTCCTCTCCATGGACGGTTCATGATTTCTTGTTGCCTTGCGCTTCGGACCAAGCGACACGCTCTATGAGACCGGCTCAAATAATTTCTCCTTCGAAGGGATTTCCTTGCGCAGCTCTTCCTGAATGATCTTTCCGCGCTGCAGCGCGCTCTCCTTGCTTTTCTCCGCTGAGAGTTTTATCTCCATGACCGCCACACCTATGATGTTTCCCGAGCGGTCAAGGAGCGGGAATCCGAGGTCGTAAATTTGTTTCCGGTCGATGATTTCCACGGAAGGCTTGCCGGTCTTCATGACTTCCAAGTCGTCCGGGTCGGACTTCTTGCCCACTTTTTTGGGATCGTTGATGGCGATGATCATGCTGTCCGAGCTGTTCGGAGGAATGGAATGCAGCCCGATTTGCCGCAGCTCCGGATGTTTGGCAATCGTCTGGTCGACCAACTTCTGGGCGTATATTTTATTTTCCTGCGCCGGCAGGCTAGCCGTTGTCATGGCACAGAGTGTTAGTGCCATCGCGCCGAACCAGTTTCTTAGTTTCATCATTCCTCCTCGTTGACTTCGAATCGCCCTTCACACCATATAAAGCGAAATCCCGACAACTGATCACCAAATCATCTTGAGGCCGAATTGCATTTGCCTGGAGGGCGTCTGGGTGGCAGTGATGAGCCCCGCGCCAGCCACCGGATTACCGGCTTGATCAAAAATCGTGTTGTTTTGCAGTGGTTGCGCGAAGTTAGCCCGGTTGAACACGTTGAAAACCTCCCAGCGGAATTGCACATTGAATCCTTCCGAGATTCTGGGAAGGCGAGTGTTCTTGATCAAAGAGAGGTCGAAATTCGACAGACCGGGTCCGATTAGAGTATTTCGGCCGAGATTTCCGCGCAGCGTCGCTGGAGCGGGAAATGCCAGGCATTGCGTTTTAATGTAAGCGTTCGGATTTCCCGGATTAACTAAAGATGTGCAGCCTGGGCCAGTGAGCCGATTGGGCGTGTCGGCACTGCCTGTCGTATCCGAGCTCTTCTCTCCCAAAGGATCGCCACCGATGATGGCGCTGAACGGTTGTCCGTCTCGCGCTTGATAAATCCCGCCAAGCTCCCATCCGCCCAGCGCCCACTTGGCAAACGGCACGGACTTGGGTTCAGGAAGATTCCAGGTGTAACTGATGATCAGATTTCTTCCGACATTGAAGTCGGATAGTCCGCGAACCAATCCCAGATTGAACCATGGAAGACTGGATTGCGAATTGGCAAACGAGTCTCCCGCGATGCTCGCGGAGTTCGAATCGATGCTCTTGCTCCACGTAAAGCTCCCTTGTAGCTGAAATCCGTGACTCATCAGCTTCTTAACCTGAACTTCGAGCGCGTTGAAAAACGTGTTTTCACCCCACATCAAACCGTTCAGCAGTCCTACGTCGGGATTCAGTTTCGTTCCGCTGCCAACGGGAGAGGGCCAGAGGTACCCTTCCGGGGTGAGCGTAGGAAGGACAATGTTCATGTCGTCTACGCGGAAAGGCTGATGCACACCGCGGGAGCCGATATAGCCAATCATCGCGGTCAGGTTTCGCCCGAGTTCTCGCTGAATATTCAGGTTCTGCTGCATAACGTAGCTGCGGTGCGGGTGAGGTTCCACGTAGGAATAGCGAAGCGCTGCAGGATTTCCATTGATCAGCTGGAAAGCGCCCGTCGGAAACGAACCTCGTGGAAGCGAACCAGCGGAGAACGATTCGAAGAACGGAGCTTCGGAAAGAATCATCAGCTCGAACAAATAGGGCAAGGGCAGGTTGTCATAAATTCCGAACCCTCCACGGACCGCCGTCTTGCCATTTTTAAACGGATCCCAGGCAAATCCGATGCGCGGAGCAAAGTTCCGGAGCGTCGGATTGTAGAAAAAGGGGTCACCGAGATGATTGAGGGCGTTCGGGTCGGTGGGGTTTCTGAGTGTTGAAATCCTTCCGTTCACATCGGTTGGTACGGTCGTGATTTCGTATCGCAAGCCCAGATTGAAGGTTACGTTGGGACGCCAATGCCAGTCGTCTTGAACGTAGCCTCCCACGACGCTTTCCCGAATCGCGCGAGGCGAGATGCTGCCTATCGGCGATGCCGTCAGACTGCGCGGATTGTTCGCCAGGAACTTGGCCAAAGAACTGAAAGCGAAGACCCCATTCGGATTGGTAGCTGAGAGCATGTTTTCGCGAATTCGTTCGAATGCAAATCCGAACTTGATGGCGTGTAAGCCCTTGGTGACGAAGAAGTCGTCATAGGCCTGGATCGACGTCCAGTGGAAGTTGTAAAACGAAACTCCCCCCTGCCCTCCGCTAAAGTTCGTTATGCCCGGCACTCTCAAGGCGCCTACCGGCAACCCCGGAACAAAACCGAGGGAAAGGTCGGTCGCCTGCGGAGTCAGAGCATTTGTCGTATCCCCAATCAACGCCGGTTCACGGAAAAGTCCGAAGCGAATTGAATTTCCCGCTTGTGGACCGAAGATATGCGTCTCCTCGACAGCAAGAACCTGTTCCCGAGTGTGAAATTGGACCAATTTGTTTTGGAACTCGTCCGGCTGATTCACGCTGGAACGATCGAAGATGTAGGTTCCCGCCAAACTGTCTTTGGTCGAAAAAGTATGGTCAACCCGGGTGGTAAAAAAATCTTCCAAAGTTCTCTGCTGCGTCGTGATCTGAAAAATTCCGGTGTTGCCTCCAGCGAGCAAGGGACCATTGGGGAGCGGATACAGTGCCAGGAAAGGCTCGACAGCCGGGTCCACGGTCACGGTTCCAGTGGAAAGATTTCCAGCGCGTGCCGCAGCGGACGGTGTGATGTCCACATTGGTGACCCCGAGAGATTGCCGCAGGCCTTCGTAGTTGGCGAAGACAAATGTACGTCCCTTACGGATAGGCCCACCGCCCGCCGCGCCGAACTGATTCCGTCTAAACGGCGGTGCGCTAGCGCCATCAAAGAAATTGCGCGCATCGAACGCATTGTTTCGGATGAACTCATACGCCTCGCCATGGAAGTCGTTCGTTCCCGAGCGCGTTATGGCATTGATGACTCCGCCCGACGATTTTCCGTATTCCGCGTTGTACGCGCTCGTCAGTACCGAAAACTGTTGAATAGCATCCACTCCAAAAGTGGATCCCAAAGCGCTGCCCGGAGGGCCATTCGAGTAGTCGTTGATGCTGATTCCATCCAGCCGATAGTTGTTTTGCTGCGGGCGGGCGCCCGAGATAGTCATCTGAACTCCGAAGCCGCGCTGGCCGCGTCCCGAACTCAAATTCGATACGTTCGGTTGCGTGTTCACAGTCAGGACGCCCGGCTGCAGAGTTGCCAACTGCGTCCAATCGCGTCCGTTCAGGGGCAACTCTCGAATCGTGGTCGCTCCGATTACGCCGCTCAGGGTTGAAGAAGCTAAATCCACAGTGGGTGGCGCATCGGACACTTCCACCCGGTCCGTGCTCGCTCCTAGCCGCATTCCCAGATTCACCAGCTGCTGGGCACCGACAGTTAGAGTCACTCCATGTTCCACAGTCTCGGCGAAACCGGCGGCTGTTGACGAAACGGTGTAGTCTCCCGGCAGCAGATTGGGGACCGTGTAAAATCCGTCGCCGTTCGTTGCTGCCGTTCTAACTACTCCAGTTCGGGTGTTGGTTACGATCACCTGAGCATCGGCGATTACTGCGCCGGTCTGGTCCGTAACCGTTCCCAGAACCGTGCCCCCAGCTACCTGACCTCGTGCCAAAGACCCCATAGCCAGAGCAACTGCCAAGAAAAAGCCCACCCAGGCGCGACTTCTCGTCGTTTTTTTCATGGTCACTCTCGGCAGCCAACGTTCCCCTGAGATTCATTCCTCTTCGGAGGCTGCGAACTAAATTCCCCAAAAACCGCGATGGGCAGACTCTGCGTCAATCAAGAAAGTGATGCGTTAAATCAAAATTAATGTTTGTTTAGCTGGAAGAATTGCTGGGGCTTGGTAAGGAGACCTTGAACGTCGAACCTTCACCGAACGTGCTCTTGCATTCGATGGTTCCGTTGTGGGAGCTGACAAGCGCCTGTGCAATCGCCAATCCGAGTCCGCCACTGCGCGTTTCTCCATCGCCGTTTTGCGTAACCCTGTAAAATCTTTCAAAGATGCGAGGCAAGTGTTGCGGAGGAATGCCGACTCCATGATCTTGAAAAATCACTTCGACTACGTCTTTTTGACTCTGCATGTGCACGCACACTTGGGTGGCAGGCGCGGAGTATTTGATGGCGTTGTCCAGGAAAATGAAAAACAGTTCCCGCAAAGAAGCCTCATCTCCGAAGTAGGGTATTTCCGCATCCAGCTTTCGCTCGATCCTGATTTGTTTGGCCTTCGCCAACGGGTCTGCCAGGACGCAGGTTTCTTCCAGCACTTCGTTCAGATAGAGAGCCTCGGCGCTAAATCGCAGCTGTCCCGCATCGGCCATCGCAAGGGTGAAAAGACTCTCGACGATTCGGCTTAACTTTCGAAGCTCTCCGTGAATCACCGTCAAAGGTTTGCTCACGTCAATCGGCAACTTCGGCTGGGAAAGAAGCAGTTCGGTTTCACCCTGAAGCACGGAGAGCGGTGTCCGAAGTTCGTGGGATGCGTCCGAGACAAATTGCCGTAGTTGACCGAGTGCGGAATCTAGCGAAGCCAGCAGCTCGTTTACCGTACAGGCCAGTTTTCCAAGTTCGTCGTGCGGATTTTTTACCGGGAGCAGCAGAAGTTCATCTTTGCGCAATGGATCCGACACCCGCTTGGTTAGACGCGCGGCGTGCGTTGTCAAGTCAGTGATCGGTCTTAGGCTTTTGCCCACGTACCAGGTCGAGATGACCCCGGTGAGCAAAAGGCCGATCGGGAGCAACACCAGAGTCACGCGGGTCAGGCTTGCCAGCGCATGATCGGACTCCCGAGTCGGCATGGCAACGAGAAGATGAAGGACTTCGCTTCCTCGAGTAAAGGGAATCGTGCATACGCGCATCTTCGCAAGTTCCGATCCGCTGGCGATGGTCCGACAAACGGTTTCCGCACTCGCTCGAGGTACAGCATCAATCGCGATGACCTGGTCGCGGAGATTCCTAGATTGCTGCAACACCCGCCCCGTCGAGTCAATAAGGGCGAAATATTCGTCTACGAGATTGAATTCGTTAATATCCTGGCTGTTCGGTTCCGAAATGAGATCACGAAGAACGGGACCCGCCGCTCCTTGGAGCTCTCGATCCATCTGAGATTGAATTTCGCGACGAAGTAGGGCGTAGTAACCGAGGTGCGATCCCGCGACCAGCACGCCGACCACAGCGCAGAACAAAAGCATCATGCGCAGTCGAATGGAATCCCGTTTCATTCCAGTTTGCCAAGGCGATAGCCTACGCCTCTTATCGTGTGGATGATCTTGGCCGTACGATGCTCGTCGAGCTTCTGGCGCAGCCGATTGACGTACACTTCAACCAGATTTGTTTCGCTGTCGAAGTTGGTGTCCCACACATGCTCAACGATTTCACTACGCGTCACCGGTTCCGGCGCGCGCACCAACATGAATTCCAGCAAAGCGAATTCTTTCGAACTCAGCGGTATCGGCGAACCGTTTCTCGTAACACGCCTGCGGTGCCGATCAAGCTCCAAGTCTTCGAACGTAAGTTTTCCGCCGCCCTGGTGCAGAGCCCGCCGAATCAGCGCTCGCACTCTCGCTCGAAGCTCTGCGATCGCAAATGGCTTTGTCAAATAGTCGTCGGCGCCGGCATTCAATCCCTCGACTCGCTGTGGAACCAGACTGCGCGCCGTTACCATCAGGATCGGAGCTTCGATCGCGGATTGGCGGAGTTCGCGACACACTTCAAGGCCGCTAAGGCCGGGCAAACGAACGTCCAGTATGATCGCGTCGTAGGCCGTGTCGGTGGCTAGTTCGATCGCTCTTTGCCCGGAGGAGGCGATGTCTACGGCGTAGGTGTCCTCGCGTAAAGCTCGCGCGATAAAACTGGCCACCTTGTGTTCGTCTTCCACAACGAGAATGCGCATCGTGCCTCGCCAATCCCATCTGCCAACGAGGAGGCAAAACTATACTTTGCTTTGCACGCAAAAATTCGGTGGAGACTTGACATCCAGGGCTAGAATGAATTGCTGCGCTGAACTCACGCAGAACCCGCGAGATAAAATAGCCCTGTCGCAAGCAGCCCCTGCCTGCTCTCTGCACGCATCTTTATTCTAGATTTGGCGAATCGGTATTTTCAATTCGCCCCCAGCAAAGTAGGGTGCGCCGAGCCGGCCGCCAAAACCTTAAAACAACATTAACAGGTGTTAAGGAAACATGAGCCGACAGCAGGGTTCCCGCAGCGCTGATCGTGGTCGGGGCGAAAGGATTTGAACCTTCCTCCTGGTCCCGAACCAGGGAAAAAAATCACCTAAGTCGCTGTCCTGGCGTCAGTTACAGTTTTTCGGGCCGCTCTCTGTTGGACAAGTTTGGACAAGTCCGATTTGCAGCAGTCATTGCAATTTAGGAAGGCGTTCGAGGTTGTCGGCCAAGAAAATCGCGAATTACGTGTTTTGGCAAGTTTCCCGATTGCAGCGTCCTAATTATTAGCGAAGGAGCGAGACCCCAGCTTGTGTTGCCGCAGCGCGGAGCCGATCGTCAAGCGTTGCCAGCGTTAACCTCTGACTCCGGGCCAGATCCAGGTAAACCGCGTCATAAGCCGAGAGCTGAAAGGCTCGCGCTGTTGCCAAAGACTGCCGAGCGGAAACGACACTGGTTTCTGTGTCGACGGCCTGAGTGACAAACTGTTCTAAGTCGATCACCGCTTGGTCAACATCTGCAGCGGTCAAAATGGATCGCCGCTGCGCGACTACCAGACCATTGCTCATCTCAAGATGCCACAGCGCGGGAACGACAGCTCTAGCACCCTTAAGGAGGTGCTGCTTTACCCGATTGGCAAAAGGCGGCATAGGGTTGTCGAGAAACCAGCGAAGTGCAACGGAAGCATCAAGGACAAAATCATTCAAGCCCGGCCCTCCTCTATTAGTTCTTTCACATCCACGCTTGGGGTCAGCTTGACGCGTTTTCGAATCCTTTCGATATCCTGAAAAACATCTCTCAAGCTGGTTTCGGGAGCGGCGGGAACCAGGACAGCTGTCAGTTCCCCACGTCGAGTAATGCCAATCTTCTCCCCCTGGCGGGCGCGTTGCACGAGTTCCGAGAGTTTCTGTTTGGCCTCGAACAGTCCAACGGTACGCATAATTCCACCTCCCATCTAGATGATTAGTCTAGATCGATAAGGTTGACAAAGTCAAGCCGGCTGACGTATTGGACATTCGCGCCGAGACGCCGCGACGCGGCAAGAAAGGCGTCAGCGCGATCCTTTTCGGATGCCAACAGAAACTTTTTGGAATTTGCGCCGGAATCCGCGTTGAGCAGGATTTCGATGACCTATTGGCCGCAGTGGCCGGGCACGGGCTCGTTCCACTCCTTTGCTATCACCTTGAGCCAACCAGTAGCTCGGAAACCCGTGTGGCCTTCCTGCACAGCCGCCACTCCGATCTGTACCTTTAAGACTCGGTCTCCAAGAGAATCGCTCCGCGGCATCCGTTCAGTTATAGGTTTGATTACAGAGAAGCAAAAGACAAGAAGGTCGGCGAGATCCCTAAGCGCAATTTGAAAACGTTCGTTGGCGGCGGTAGTTTCATGTCTCTTGCTCGTGGGTTCGCGTCATGTACAGCCTCGCCGTTTCTCCGATGTTGCCAGCCCCGGATCCAACTTGGCGAATGAAATGGCAATCCAGATTTCGGCTTTTAGCATCGTCGCGAATTAATCTACACGCGTCTCGGAGCCCGCTAGTTGGAACGATTGAGATTGAGATTGAGATTGCTTGCTTTCCCAACAGGTGATTATGAACTTTCCCGATATAGCTATCGTCGGATCCTACGACTATCGCCTTGTAGCTCTATCCGTGTTTATCGCGATCCTCACTTCTTACGCCGCACTCGACCTGTCGGGTCGAGTAACTTCCGCGCACGGTCGGGCGCGCTTCCTCTGGCACCTTCTTGCGAGCGGGCCCCCAGCACTCGCGCAATCGCCTCTCGTAACTCAGATTGCCGTCAACCAGTTGCTCGCAACTCGATTGCTCGAGAAGAGAGGGCATCGCGTGGTGATGACCTCCAACGGTCAGGAAGTACTTGCAGCGCTCGCGAAAAATAGTTACGACCTCGTCTCGATGGACGTGCAGATGCCGGAGATGGACGGACTTCAGGCTACTGCTGCACTGCGAGAGAGAGAGAAGGAGAGAGGGGATGACATCCACCAGCCGGTAATCGCCTTGACCGCACACGTCATGAAAGGCGATCGGGAGCGGTGCCTAGCCGCAGGCATGGACGGGTTTCTTACAAAGCCAATCGGGCCACAGCAACTTGACAAAGTCTTAGAGAAGTACCTGGCGCTCCGGAGAGAATCGACGAATGCCTCCGAAGCAGTTGGGCCGCGGCGATGAGCGAAAACAAGTCCGCCAGAAGCCTAAGCGGCAAAATGCGCAACAAATGCCTCAAAAACACGCTGCCGGGCATTCCGGCAGAAAACCTGGAGGAGCGGTGATGACCCAACAAAACGATCCCTCTTCGCAAGTTGCCGTGAATCTGCCTGAGCTCCTTGTACGGATCGACAACGACCGGGATTTGTTGCTCGAGTTGATTGAAATTTTCAAGGAGGAATTCTCGCAACTCTTTCAGCAATTGCAAGAGCACGTCGTTCGTGGGGATATGAAAGCGGTGGAAAAGACATGCCACGGTTTGAGGGGCATGCTTTCTGGCCTTTCTGCGGACCACGCCGCAACGATCGCCGCACGTCTCGAACAGATGGGGCGCGATAGAGATTCTTCAGGACTGAATGATGCGGTGGCGCTTCTTGACCGAGAGTATAAGAAACTATTGCCGGAGCTAGATGCGTTCATGACGAAGGCGGAGTCATGAGAATTCTCATTGCAGACGATGATACGATCTCCCGCCGGTTACTGGAAAAAACCCTCGAACGGGAAGGATATGAGGTTATCGCGGTAGACAATGGTCGGCTGGCCTTGCAGCAATTGTCTTTGCCGGACGGACCGCGGCTTGCAAATCTGGGTTGACTACTTCGATGTCTTACCGGTCGGTTGAGGCGATCAAACGATATTCGAACGAATCGATGAAAGACTTTGTGGAGAAGGTAGCCAAACAGATTCAGGAACTACTGAATGAGGAAATCTCGTCAAGGATGGTGAACAGTAAGCTATAAGAAAATTCTAATTGTGGATGATGATCCGGATGTGCGCCAAGCATGCATGTTCGCCTCAAGGCTAACCACTACGATACCTTCTTCGCAGTAAACGCGCTCTTCGCTCTAACCGAGGCCCGGGAGAACAAGCCAGATTTGATTATCCTGGATCTAGGTTTGCCGGCCGGCGATGGTTTCGTCGTGATGGAGAGGCTCAAGTCTTTCCCCGCTCTCGCCGTGATTCCGATTATCGTCGTCTCCGCCCGAGACGTTCGGGCAAACAAAGAGCGCGCACTGAGGGCAGGGACGAAAGCCTTTCTCCGAAAAACCCGTGGATAATGCCGAACTTCTGAAGGTCATTGGCCAAGCCTTGGGAGAACCCGCTTTGACGACCAGACCTGCTGTGCCTGACCTGGGATCCCACTAAGAACGCGCGTGATCGTCCGCGTATTATCACAGGAGTCGCGCCGGCGGTAATTGACTGCTCACGAAAGCGGAGTAGAACGGCGGAGTTGCCAAGCCGTCGGTGCATTGTTGCCGGCAATGTCCATGGATGCCGCAAGAAGGCCAAGCCACCACAGATCTGAATAAAATAATATATACGTCATATGCACATCGCATAATGTAAAGAATTGAACTTGGTGTGCTTGCGAAGAGCATTTGAGGTTCAAGGGAAGCGGTCAACGAGAGCGGTAAACCGGGCCACTCACGTCGCGAGGACAAAATGAGCAAATCTGAGGTGTTTGTGACTGGTTCCAGAGACAGGGGGGCACGATTGAGAGTGTGGCAAACATTCTTGAACGCGAACTCCAATCTGTGATTTCGGATTGGCTTGCTCGAGTCGAGCAAGAGACGGATCTGCGTGGATTGAGCCGCTTCGCCATTCCCTTCCGAGGAACCAGAGGAAAGGAATGACTGACTTCTTTGGTGTGTTTCTTATTGTGGGGGACGCGACGAACCGGAATCCCTCCTCTTTCCCGTCTAGCCACTAATCACTGGTCACTGCCCTTCAGTCACCAATCGATGCGGCGGAGTCCAGGGACGAGATCGAAGTGCCGGTCTCGGCTCAACACCGGAAGAGAGTGTTGGCGGCAGAGAGCCGCAATCCAGACGTCATTGGAAGGAATCGGGGTTCCGGCTCGTTTGAGTTCACCTCGAACGGCGGCATAGGAGGTTGTTGTCTGTTCATCTGCGTTCAACACCCGAAACTTTGGAAGGTATTCGACAAGCCAGTGTTCGTAGCGTTGCCGCTCGCGAGACTGCTGGATACCATATCGGTATTCGCCTAAGACGATGACCGGAACAGCGATTTGGGTCGCCTTTCGAAGGATCGGTTCGAGGCGCGACTCACCTTCTGCTAGGGCGGAAAGGCCGTTCGTGTCCAAAATCATTGTCGATCTTCGGCCTCAATCTGTTCGAACTCCTGTTCGATGAGACGGTTAATTTTCGCGGTTTCTTTATGCAAGCGTCGGAGCTTCCCGAAAGCAGCCATCCAAGGCTGTTCCGCCGCCTTGGCGGCGGCTACCAGCTTGTCCTTCACCGCTTCCGTGACAAATTCGCGAAAAGGGATTCCACGTTCGGCCGCAACGGATTTGGCACGACGAAAGATGGGATCGGGAATTTCCAAAGTGGTTTTCATGAGGTCAATCTCCCATATTTATGGGAGATTGTCAATCACGCCAGCACCAATCCGCGACTCGTACTAAATTGAGTTCTTCTTGCGCTCATCGTTGTCCATCAGCTCAAACCTGCACCAAAAATACGCGCAGTCCGCTCAGCTAGCTCACAAATGCTGCCATCGGCCAGCTTGCCTTCCGTCCGCGATTATGAAAGGTCTGACCCTATTGGTATGATGCATATGAATCGCTCAGATATCTCCGGCTCGGCGCGCGCAAGCGGAGGTGAACTATTCTAATCGTTGGCCTTCTGACCATCCGGAGTAGCTATGAATGGATTCTGGGAACGAGCAGCTATTGCTTTTCGGTGTTTCTTTTCAATTTTGTTCCACGGTGACATTCCAAACGACATCGTACAGAAGCGGGTCAAGCCTGCCGGCCAGGTTCCGCAGACGCCAGCAGCTCAAGCTTCGGTCTCTCGTCCGAAGGAGATGGAGCCTCCAGCCTCGGAAGCATTTGATCGCGCCGTGCAGATGCTTGCGCTGCTACAACGAGACGGGCGGCTCATCGATTTTCTGGCAGAGAACATCTCCCCCTATCCCGACGCGCAGCTTGGAGCCGCTGTGCGTACGATCCACGAAGCTTGCCGCAAGGTGCTCGAACATTATGTAAAGCTGGAGCCGATTCTGAACTCTGAAGAGGATCAACCGGTGACCGTGCAAGGCGGTTTCGATCCGGCAGCCATCAAATTGCTAGGCAATGTGAAGGGAGAGCCGCCGATTCGCGGTGTGTTACGACACAAGGGCTGGCACGTGAAGGAGGTGAATCTGCCGCCGCTGCCGCAGGGTTCCGGCCGTATGGTGATTGCGCCGGCTGAGGTTGAACTTTCATAGCGGCTGAGGCACATCTGCCACGCGGATGTGGATTTGAAGAGGAGATTTTCGTTGGTGGCCAAATACATTGTCGGTATCGACCTAGGGACTACAAATTCGGCGCTGGCGTCGTGCGACGCCACTGCTGCCGAAGGGAAAAGTCAAATCGAAGTCCGCAGCATTCCGCAGCTTGTGGATCCGAACGAAGTGGCGGAACGCACGTTACTGCCATCGTTTCTCTACATCCCGGGCGAATTTGATTTTCCCAAAGGCAGCCTAGCCTTGCCATGGGAACTCGAACCCAAGCTTGTGATAGGCGAACTGGCGCGCAAACGTGGCGCGGAGAGTCCCAATCGCCTCGTCGCCTCCGCCAAATCCTGGCTCTCTTACGCTGCTGTGAACCGCACTGCGCCGATCTTGCCTTGGCAAGCGCCCGAGGAAGTGCCCAAGCTATCGCCGGTCGAAGCGTCATCGCAGTTCTTGCGGTACTTGCGCGCTGTGTGGGATAGCCGCGAGGCCGGGGAGCAAAGGCAACTCGCTCTTGCGGAACAGGACGTGCTCCTCACTGTGCCGGCTTCCTTCGACGAAGAAGCCCGCGAGCTGACCCGGCGCGCTGCCGAGCAAGCCGGTTATGACCATGTCACGCTGCTCGAAGAACCTCAGGCCGCCTTTTACGCATGGCTGGAAAGCCAGGGTGATGCCTGGCGTCACCGCATCAAAGTCGGCGACCTCGTTCTCGTGTGCGACATCGGCGGTGGCACGACTGATTTCAGCCTCATTATGGTTTGCGAAGAGAATGGCGAACTGACGCTGAAACGCGTCGCCGTTGGTGACCACATCCTGCTGGGCGGCGACAACATGGACTTGGCGCTGGCGCGCTTTCTGCAGCAGCGCCTTGAAGCCTCGGGCAATCGCATCGATATCTGGCAGTTGCAGGGCCTGTGGCATCAGTGCCGAATGGCCAAGGAAAAGCTATTCGAATCGCCCAAGGCGCAGACTCGCCCAATCACATTGTTGGGAAAGGGGACGAAACTCGTCGGTGGCACCATTAAGACGGAACTGGCGCGAGAAGACCTCAATCAGATCCTGGTAGAAGGATTTTTCCCAAAAGTTACAAGCGACGAACTACCTGCCCGCCAGCGCCGTGTTGGCTTTCAGGAGTTGGGCCTGCCGTACGCGGCCGATCCCTCCATCACCAAGCACCTCGCGCGCTTTCTCTCGGAGCAAGTTCGCAACAGTCCCGAGGCAGCGGGCATCCGGCGCGGCGGCAGCGGGCTTGCCTGTCCCACGCACATCCTGTTCAACGGCGGAGTGATGAAGGCGGCGGTGCTGCGCGACCGCGTAATCGAAGTGCTGAATAGCTGGTTGCGACAAGAGGGGTTCGAGGCGCTCGGGATGGAGCAGATTCTGGAAGCTCCCGACTTGGAGCACGCCGTTGCGCGCGGCGCGGCCTATTACGGGAAGGCGCGGCGCGGTCACGGCGTGCGTATCCGCAGTGGCGCCTCGCGCACGTATTACATCGGAATTGAAAGCTCCATGCCAGCCGTGCCCGGCATGGAAGCTCCACTCAAGGCGCTCTGTGTCGTTCCCTTTGGAATGGAGGAGGGCACGGAAGCCACCATACCCGACAGAGAGTTTGGACTGGTGGTCGGCGAACCAGCCGAGTTTCGTTTCCTGAGTTCCAGCGTACGTAAGCAGGACCAAGTCGGCAGCCTTTTGGAAGACTGGGGTGACGATATCGAGGAACGCAGCCCGCTGCACGTCACCCTGAAACTCGATGGCCAGGTGGGAAACGTTGTGCCGGTGCGGCTCGAGACTCGCGTTACTGAACTCGGTACCCTCGAAGTCTGGTGCGTGTCCCGCGACGGCCACCGCTGGAAGCTCGAGCTGAATATTCGCGAAAAGGCCAAGCGGTGAGTTGTCGGTGTCTTCCCGTTATCTGATCGGAATCGATCTGGGCACGACAAATTCTGTCGTGGCGTACCTCGATACTCAGAACACCGCTGATGCGGCTTCCCTTGTTCGTGTGTTCCCCGTGCCGCAGTTGGTGGGACCGGGCGAAGTCCGCACGCTTCCCGCACTTCCTTCATTTCTTTACTTCCCCACCGATGACGAGTTGTCTGCCGGCGGCGTGAGCGCTACTTGGAATGAGCATCCGGCAATGGTCACCGGTGTGCTCGCCCGCGATCAGGGAGCGCTTGTGCCGAGCCGCCAGGTGTCATCAGCCAAGTCGTGGCTTTCCTATCCTGGCGTGCATCGTCGCGCCAAGATCCTGCCGGCGCAAGCGGAACCGCCGCAGCCGATGATTTCCCCTGTCGAAGCATCCGCACGCTACCTCATGCATCTGCGTGACGCCTGGAACGGCGCAATTGGTAATGATGAAGAAGCGCGTTTTGAGCATCAGGAAATCGTCCTCACCGTGCCGGGTTCGTTCGATGAGGAAGCGCGTGAGCTGACGGTTGAAGCCGCCCGCAGCGCCGGGCTCGAGAAGCTCACTCTGCTCGAAGAACCTTTGGCCGCCTTTTATGCGTGGATCGCGGCGAATCGACGCGCGCAGGCCGGGAATAATGAACACCTCCGGGATGGCGAACTGATTTTGATCTGCGACATCGGCGGTGGGACGACTGATTTCAGCCTGATTCGCGCTCGCCTCGTCGATGGCGAGGTGCAGTTTGAGCGAACCGCCATCGGCGAGCACCTTTTACTGGGCGGTGACAATCTCGATTTTGCGCTCGCTCGCTATGTGGAGAAGAAGCTCAAAGGCGTTCAACTCACGTTGCGACAGCGTTATGCATTACGCCGGACCTGCTGCGCGTCGAAAGAGCGGCTGCTGAATGACTCGTCCTTGGAGCGAGTGTCAGTCACGATCTTGGGTAGCGGCCGTGCAGTCATCGGAGACGCACTCAGCACTAACCTGACCCGCGAGGAAGTCCTGCAGATTCTGACGGACGGCTTCTTACCCATCACGGCACGTCATGAGATGCCGGCAACTGGCACGCCAACAGGATTGCGCGAACTCGGCCTACCCTACGCCAGCGATCCTGCGATCACCAAGCACCTTGCTGCATTTCTGACCCAAGCCCCTGACACCATAGACGGTTCGTCTGCAAACCAGCGCATGGCTCGACCCGATGCCGTGCTCTTCAATGGCGGCTTCTGTGCGCCAGCGGTGACTCGCGACAGGATTGTCGAGGCCATTTCCGCCTGGTTGGGAGGAACGCAAAGCGGCTGGTCGCCCAAGCTCCTCAAAAACGACGAGGTAGATACTGCTGTTGCTCGCGGTGCTGCTTACTACGGCCGCGTACGACGTGGCACCGGTTTGCGCATCAGGGCCGGCAACGCGCGTACCTACTACATCGGGTTGCGCTCGGACCACGGTCTGCGGGGCATCTGTGTTTTGCCTGCCGGGGTGGAAGAGGGCACCACACTTCCTCTGCTCGATCGCGAATTCTCTGTGCTGGCTAACCGCCCGGTGTCGTTCACGCTTTACAGCTCGCGTACACAGCACGATGCACACGGCGAAGTCGCTGCACTGGACGAAGTGAGCGTACATCGTCATCCTCCGCTAGTGACCTTGCTGCGGTACGGAAAGAGGCGCGACGTGTACCTGACAATACGCCTCAGGGCCAGCTTCACCGAGGTTGGTACGCTCGAGCTCTGGTGTGAATCGCGGGAGACGCCGCATCGCTGGCGCTTGCAATTCGAACTACGCGGCGAAGAGGCACAAGTGCAGCAACAACTCGATACGGTGAAACCACAACCTGCGCCGGCACGTTTTTCGAGTGTCACAACTTCCGATGCAAATGTCGAATCTGCAGTGCAACTGATCAAAAATGTTTTTGACGGCTCCGCGCACGACGCTTCCCTGGCGCCCGAAGCTCTTGTCGGTCAAATGGAAGCGGTGCTCGGCGCAAAAAGACACTGCTGGCCCCTCTCGGTCATTCGCCGGTTCAGCGATGCGCTCATCGAAGTTGCCGTTGGGCGCAAAAAGTCCCCCCGCCATGAGATGCGTTGGCTTAATCTATCCGGCTTCTGTTTGCGTCCGGGCTTCGGCGCGCCGGGTGATGATGCGCTCGTCAACCACCTGCGAACCATCGCCTCGAACAACCTTGCCTTTGTAGACGATCTGCAATGTCAGGTCGGGGTGCTGGTGCTGTTCCGTCGGATCGTAGGCGGCATCAATGCCAGCGAGCAGCATGCGCTTTATCGGAAGCATACTGGCCCTCCCGGGAGCAAGAAGAAGCGCATCAACCGCCAACTCGAGTACGAGAAGTGGCGCCTCCTTGCGAACCTTGAGCACCCGCAAGCCAGCATCCGTGCCTCGCTGGGCCACGAGTTGGTGGCGAAGATCAGAAAGGAGCCTAGAGATGCAATTTGGTTGTGGTGCCTGGGCCGGCTGGGTGCCCGCATTCCCCTGTATGGGCCGCTGCACTCGGTAGTAGAACCTGAGATTGCCGGCGAGTGGCTGAAAGTCCTGCTGGACTTATCCACGTTCACGGAGGCAACGGGTTCCGCCATCGTTCTGATCGCGCGGCGCACAGACGATCCCGCACGTGACATCGATGATGTAATTCGTGCGCAGGCAATCTCCCGCTTGATGGCGGTTGGGATCGCCGAACAAACCATCCAGCTTCTGTCAAAATACGTCCCGCCCGAACCAGCGGACGCGGTCCGCACCTTCGGGGAATCGCTGCCGCCGGGGTTGCAAGTTGTCAGCTCTTCGAGCTGCCTGCTGTCGTTACCCGCGTTGTACAGCTCGGGTGCGACTTCTTCGAAACCGGCGTGAACAGCGGGTACTAATCAAAACTGAAATTGGTCAGACGCGAAACCGCTGCCATTTTCATCTGCTCGATTGTCCCAACGGGTTTTAGCGCGAACGTCACGAACGCATAGATGGGCCAGAGCCACTCGGTCACCATGGCGGATTACGGGCAACTCTTAGGTAAGGGTTGCCGACGAGCCACCAAGAACCCAGTTTTCCGCTTTCCCTTTCTGAATCCTGACATCAGTGATGCAGAGGCCCGACTCGCTGGCACATGTCTAGAACAAGACCGCGGAAGTCAGAACGATTCTCGGTTGAAAATCTAGAAGCCGGATGTATCATCCTCGCACGACCCGCCGGGCCGTGAACATGACTGTCCATGCGACCTACAGCCGCAGCGGGTCGATTCAAAAGGAGGCGATTATGAAGCGAATGACTGTACTGTTCGCGGTTTGCTCGATGTTTTTTGCTAGATCAATCCAAGCACAGGCGCCTCAGGGCCCACCGAAGCCAGGGCCTGAGGTCAAGAAGCTCGACTATAACATCGGCACGTGGAACGTGAAGGGCGAGGCTAAACCATTCGGCCCGATGCCCGGAGGCAAGTTCACGTCCACGGAAAAGTGCGAATGGTACTCAGGCGGGTTCTTTGTCACGTGCCAGTCGGAAGGCGCCGGGCCGATGGGACCAGCGAAGGGCGTCTCCTTTCTGGGATATGATCCGAATGAGAAGCTTTACACCTATCACGAGTTCACCAGCACGGGTGAAGCTATCGATGCGAAAGGCACGGTAAACGGTGACACTTGGAACTGGACCGCCGAATCCAAGATGGGCGACGCCAAGATCAGTGTGCGTGTCACCATTAAGCATGTATCCGAAACCGAGTACACGTTCAAGCTCGAGATGTCGCAAAACGGTGGAGAGTTCTCGGTCGTCGAAGAAGCGACAGGTCATAAGGTGACCGCCGCCGTCCCGGCTAAGAAGTCGTAGATTCCGTATTCCGGCGAGACTTGAGGAGCGCCGCGAAGTCTCGCCATAGCTAACACTCAGAAAATTTCAGCCCCGTCAGTTGGGTGAGTTCAGATTATTACAAATTAGACCTGCCTGACCCACGAAAGACAGGCTAAGAGCTGACTTCCGGGCACGTTCCGTTGGCCGGGTTTGCGATGACCACCGTTGGCTGGTTTTGAAGTGACCACTTGAGGCACCGTCGACCCAGTTCTATGTCTTTCCTTTCTTGCTTTTTTCAGCCCTAAACGTTTGCCCACCGCGCCTTTGATGCCTTTGAAATCTTCGCCCTCGCAGCGGCGGACATCACGTGCTTCTTGACCTGACCGATTTCTCGGCTCGCGGTAATGCCCAATGCTTTTGCCGCGCCCCGGATAACTTTCAATCGATGCTGTGACTTACCCAACTCTTTTTCGAGCTTTCGTTCTTCACGCTTGATCGCTTGATTGCCGCTGCGTCAACTCCGACTGAGATAGATACCATGCGGAGGATTCATGGACCTGTTTACTTCAGTAAAGGACAGCGGGGCAAAACTAGAGGACGCGTCTGTAACTAACTTAATAATTTATAAAACGATTACGAACATCGTGTATATATTTAGTAACGCCAGAGTACTCACAGCGGCGCGGCGAGCGCCGCTTGGTTCCTAGTGGACGGCGGATTCTCTTACGCCGCACTTTAAGAATTCAACGAACTTTTCGGCAATTATCGGATGGCAGAATAAGTATCCCTGTCCCTCACTGCAGCCCTTCTTTTTCAGAAAGTGAAGCTGCTCGACTGTTTCCACGCCCTCGGCAATAACGCGGTGCTTCAAGCTTAGGCCGATATCGATCATGGCGCTGAGAATTGTGGCCCCTTCTCCGGCTGCCGAAATTTCGTTGATAAACGTGCGGTCAATCTTCAAAGCGTCCAGTGAAAATCGTTGCAGATAACTAAAGCTCGAATAGCCGATGCCAAAATCGTCCACGGCAAGTTGTACTCCGATTGCTTTCAACGCGTGAAGAATCCTTACGGCGGACTCAGCGTCTCGCATCAGCACGGTCTCGGTTAGCTCCAGTTCTAAATTGTGAGGATCCACGCCAGTCGAAATCAGCGTGGCACGAACTCCCGACAGAAAATCCTTGGCCGTGAACTCCGCTGCGGATACGTTGACAGCGATACGTACCGGAGGAATTCCCGCATCCATCCAGGCACGCGACTGTCGGCAAGCTTGGAGAAGCACCCACTGACCGATGGGAACGATCAATCCGGACTCTTCGGCGATCGGAACAAATTGTACCGGTGAGATCAACCCGCGCATGGGGTGTTGCCAACGCAGTAAGGCTTCCACTCCCGCGATCTCTCCCGTTTCGAGGTTGATCTTGGGCTGGTAGTGCAACGTAAACTGGTTTCGGGACAAGGCGTAACGCAGGTCGCGCTCCAGACTCTGCCGCTCTAAGATTCGGGCCTGCATATCAGCTCTGAAAAACTGCCAATTGTTGCGTCCGAGTTTCTTGGCCGCGTACATGGCGGTGTCGGCTTTTTGTATGAGGGTTTCCACGTCCTGCCCATCGCCCGGATAGGTACTCACCCCAATGGTCGCACTGATGTCCAAATGCTTTTGCTCAATGGAAAACGGTTCTGTAAGAGAACTGAGGATTTTCTTGCTGATGAAAGCGGCGTCTTCGGCGTGCTCCACTTGATAGAGCAACACGACAAATTCGTCGCCGCCCAGGCGGCTCACGGTATCGGAGCGGCGTACGCAAGCGACCAATCGGCTGGCGACCGATTGCAGCAGTTTGTCGCCAACCGTGTGTCCCAGCGAATCGTTAATTTTCTTGAAATCGTCTAAATCGACAAACATCACTGCCAACTGCTTGGTGTAGCGTGCCGCGAAGGAAATCGCCTGGGTTATACGGTCATTCAGGAGTACGCGGTTCGGTAGGTCGGTCAGGAAATCGTGCTGCGCCAAATGCGAAAGCTCAAGCGATTTTGCCCGCGCTGCGCTGACATCCTTGAACACCAGCACCTTCCCGGTTATCTTTCCAGTGCGGTCCCGAGTGTGGGCAGCCAAACCCTCAATTGCCACTTCAGAACCACTACGCTGGACCATTACGCAATTCGAGCACAGCGGAACATTTCCTTCATCGGCGACCACCGCGGTCAACGGGTCGCCCACAGGCTGGCGGCTAATCGCGTCAATAGTTTGAAACACTTCACCAATCGATCTGGCGCGGGCTTCTCCGCAAGACCATCCAGTCAGGGCTTCCGCCACTGTATTTAGATGGACGACACAACCAGCGATATCGCCAATCAAGACCGCGTCTCCGGTGCACGACAGGATCGCGTCAGCACGTTTCTGTTGCTGAATCGCAGCTTCCTCTTTAGACTTGAGCGCAATCATGCTGCGTACGATCCGCTTTAGCCTGAACTGCTCCAGTTGATTCTTCAGCATGTAGTCCTGAGCGCCCTGTTCCACAGCTTGCCTGGCGATGCATTCAGTTTCTGTTCCACTGAGAATCAGGACAGGAATGTAGGGCGCTGCAGACAAAAGTTCTTCAAATCTGGCCAACCCTTCCGGCATTTCTATGTCCATAATGACAGACCGAACGCCGCCCTTGCGGATTCGTTCGAGCGCCTCGGGCATTTTGTTCACTGACTCAACCTCTAAAATGCTATGCGAAGGGGTTGTCAACGCCTTCGAGATCAGGCGGACATCGGCGGGATTGCACTGAATCAGTAGTACGCACTCTCTTAGTTCGATTTTCATAAGGCCTCAGCTCGCATCGTCGGGCGCGATAGTTTTTGTCAGGTCACGTTCGAGGGAAGAGGAACAGAAAGTTGAATGGGCTTTGAATGCACCGCGACTTTTTCAGTTGGGTTTGGGTCCAATGGCATTGGCAGCCATGTAGCGGAGCATCTGATGCTTCAACTGGGCGTCCACCTCGTCTGCGATGGTTACGACGTCGAGCAGTAGCTTGCTGTATTCGATCCGGTGCGTGTTTTTGTGTAGGGTAGTGAAAAGACAAACTTGTAAGAGGCGTGACTCCTCAACCACCATAGCCACCGTATAGCCCTGTTTCCTGCGCAGATCGCCATGATGACTCGCCGCCACCGAGATCGGGGCCTTTGTACCTGCATCCAGACGCAGGCGGACGATAACTTCGCGAAGCAGCGCTGGCAAATGCCCGGTGCGTTCCTGGTAGCTCAAGGCAATTGACGTGAGGTCTTCTTGTTTTTCTACCAAACTCATCCAGTCATGAATAACAGCTTCAAGTTCACGTTCCAGAATGTCCGCGACACTTTCCGTGGGTTCAGTACGTGTGCCATTGTCGTTCGATCGTTCCGTCACAATTTCAGTCATGATTGTCTCTCCGTCTGACTCTTTCGTGGAAATTGATCCGTACTTTCGCTGAACTGTTCAGGCCCGGCAAAAAACTCGGGGTGGCAGTTTCCAGATCCCGCCACTGCCGCCCCGAGCGTAATTAGAGTCAATTCTTGTGTAATAGTGCCTGGGATTGGTTCAAGCGTCTGTTTACTATCGGACATGTAGTACTATTGGAGTACTATTCACGTTAACTGATAGCGTGCATTACTGACAGACTGAACTGGGGTTGCGAAATCTTTCAAACGGTATTCGAACGAACGTCCTTGGGCATTATTCGTAACAATATCGGTCCAGAAATCTTTACCTGGAGTAAAAGCTTCAACAAAAGATTCTGACGGGAAATGCCGCCAAGTACCGCGCAGTTAATCGTGAAGCACGACATTGAGACATTGAGAAGCGAACTATGTACCTGCAGCCCGCCGTTGTAGTGGATGAAACCAAGCTCCCTGAACTTATTCATGAAAACATTGACGGGCTTGCCGGCGGGGTTCAGCAAGCCCTTGCGATTCAGCAAAATTCGCCAGCAACCACAGCCAGGGAGATGTTCATAGACAATCTTGCAGCCGATGCTGAAGCCATGTACCAAAATGAGTAGAACAACTTTGCGACTGTTTCGTTTGCCGCTGGCATTTCAGAAGTAAGCCACCGTGAGTCGCCAGGAATGGGCCGAGCGGGTTGGGCTTGGCTTTCAATTGGTCCTGTGCTTCGCCAAAATTCCATGCGCACTGAAAATAGTGCGATTCCCTGCCACGATGGCTGCCTCATCCAGGTCATCCCTTCACCCTCGAACGCTAAGAATCTGTCCCGGTGAACCCGAGCGGTATACCTGTATATATAAGGATGGAGGAACCCGGACGTTTTCACGACGCGACGTTGGTTCGGATTAGGCAGCCCGATCGTACCAGTGGTGCAGCCCTCCCCGGCGCGGATGAGAAAGGACGTGACCGACTGCTATGCTACGGTGCGAGTTCTTCCGTCTGGCGTTCCCTTCCCGAGTCCGAGATGTGTGCAGTCCTCGTGGTAGTAGCGAATATACTCAGAGAGCCGTCGTTTCAGGTGGCGTTCGTCAGCTGCGATGATGTGATCCAGGAGATCACGCCGGCAACTCCCTACCCCACGCTCTGCGACTCCATTCTGCCAAGGACTTTCGAACGAAGTGCGGAGAGGATTCATCCTCAGGGATCGAACCGCTGCGGGGACCTCCAGTCCATACTTGGCATCACGATCAAAGATGACGAACCTCGGAGCGGATGCAAATGGAAATGCTTCTCGCAACTGCTGCACGATCCATGAGCTGGTCGGATGCTTTGTGATATTGAAGTGCAGGATACGCCGACGGTCGTGACTGATGACGAAAAAGCAATAGAGCGAGCGGAAGGTGATCGTCGGAACAGTGAAGAAGTCCATCGCGGCAATCGCTTCCCGGTGATTACGGAGAAAGGTAAGCCAGCGCCTGGCCGGCTCCGGACCTCTAGGCGCCCGTTTCATCCAACGAGAGACCGTTCGCTCAGAGAGACATCAAAGCCGAGCATGAGAAGCTCGCCATGGATGCGTGGCGCTCCCCACGTGGAGTTCTCAACGACCATTCGGAAGATCAATTCCTGAATCTCCTTCGACGTCTGTCGTCTCCCGACCGGCCTCCTGACCTTGGAGATCAGCTTCCAGTACAAACGGAATCCGGCCCTGTGCCAACGCCCCACGGTTTCGGGCGTGGCCACAATGAGGGATTGTTGCCATCCGGACCAGAACGGTGGCGGGAGGGCGGCTATGTCATTGATTTCAAAGTCGGCCAGAGTTTTGGCGAACCACAACTTGAATTCTTGCTGGCGCAGGCGAACAATTCGTCCGCTTGCCAGTTGTCGCTGCAATAATCAGAAGGCTGAGTGTCGCTCTCGAGAGAAAGCAGAGAAGTGGTTTTGGCGTTGGGTCTGCACTTCTGACCTGGTCGTCGCGCTGGGCATATCCGCTTCAGTCCTTGAAATTATTCTTGCTAAACGGCTATTCAATGACTGAGGGCGGCAGAAGCAGCGCGTTTTGTTCCCGGAGAGGATGAACGCCGCTTCGCGCGTAAGGTGCCGCGCGCGGATCGGACTTCGAAGCGCACGCCTTCCGCGTGCTGTAAATAGGCAACGATCTCAAACAAGTTGCGAGCCTGAGGGTTGCCACTGGGACCGAGCATCCGCATCAGACTTTTCGCTGAGCGGTGGGTAACGTCGCTCAATTTAGTAAAGCCAACTGTGGCATTGATGAAATCGCGCAGTATGATCTTGCCGGTTTCCACGTCACCCGAGAGAAAGTTTTCGATTCCCTCTCGGAGAAGCGCCTTGCGGTAGCCAGGATCGCGTTTGACGCGCGCCCGGATTGTCTCCTTGAAATCTCGTGTCAAAGCCATTGTAGTCACCTTCCCGCCCCTTTTCGTTGTTTGTAGTCTTGCCATCGGGCCAGCGCAGTATTGATATCCTCCTGTTGACGTTTTTTCGTTCCGCCGCCAACAAGGATTACAAGGCGGTCGCCATCTTTGCCGAAATAAATTCGGTAGCCCGGACCAAAGTCAATCCGGAACTCATGAACACCGGCCCTGATACTCTTGGCGTTGGACAAATTGCCCTGCTGGATGCGCGCCAGAGCCGCCGCCACCTTGGCTGCTGCCTCCCGGTTCAGACCGTCAGACCAAGCGGCAAAAGGGCTGCGTCCACCCCGGTCGAGGTATTCGCGTACTTCGACCATAACTAATGGTAACACATACGATACCATTGTCAATGGGCTACCTAACCGGTCTTTGCTTCGCCTCCCGATGCGCAGCCTTCCAGCCTTCGCTTGAGTAAGCTCCGGCGCTGCGTAAGCGCAGAGAGGCCCACGCCTACCCGGCTGCGTCTATATACTTATTAATTATTATAAGTTACATCTTAAGTAAATGGTCGGGGCGAAAGGATTTGAACCTTCGACCTCCTGGTCCCGAAATAGCGTACCAAAAAAACCTAAAGGCTTTGTCTGGCGTCGCTTACGTGAACGACAGAGCCAGTTTTCGCCTCTCAGTTGTACCCAAGCTGTACCCAATTATGTGGGGTGAACCCCTTGGGTGGCACAATTTCTTTGGGCACAGTTTCCGATTTCTAAAAGCGTTCTTGCATCTCCTAGCAGGAGAAGGGGTCTGGGGAAGGGGACGGCATTTGAGTCCCTTTCCCCAGT
>Ga0185299_10001677_pt1 | contig 39903 bp, 61 predicted proteins | sample PaiPotPPA55metaG_FD_128002 | JGI IMG/M metagenome (GOLD analysis project Ga0185299, IMG submission 128002) | Iron sulfur acid spring bacterial and archeal communities from Banff, Canada, to study Microbial Dark Matter (Phase II) - Paint Pots PPA... ...
CGCAATGACGGTGATAACAGGATCGTCGAGCAACCTGGGTTCGATACCGTGACCCAACGCCGCGAAGGCCTGCATCACGATGCCATTCCTCCTGCAATAGTCGAGCAGATCCCATTCAGGGAGATATGGATGGGATTCGACCTGAACAACAGCCGGCTTTACGCGTGCGATTTCGAACACCTCTTTCAGCTGTCTCAGACTGACGTTCGATAATCCGATCACCTTGCACCGACCTTCGTCCACGAGGCTCTCCAAAGCCTTCCAGGTATTCGTCAGGCTCGTCGCATCGTCATAAATCACATTACCGTTCTCGTCCCTCGGGTCTTGCTCGTCTCCGGCTTTGAAAGCGAATGGAGTATGGATGCTGTATAGATCGACATAGTCCAGTTGCAGTCTTCTCAGACTTGCCTCGAAGGCGGGACTAACGCGTTCGGGACGATGATTGTTGTTCCAGAGCTTCGTGCCGACAAAGACGTCCTCCCGCCTGACCTTGCCCTCCTTGAACACCGCCCGCATTGCATCGCCCACGTGTTCTTCATTTCGGTACCGTTCGGCGCAATCGAATTGACGAAAGCCCACCTCCAGCGCGGTCGTAGTTGCCTCTTTTGTTGCGATCGGATCAGGAATCAGCGTGCCAAAGCCGAGTGCCGGAATCTCATCGGAGCCATTGTTGAGCGGTATCTTTATATAGCGAAGGCCGTCGGTGTCACTCATAAAAGCATTACCTCCCTGGAAATCGCATTCTGAGTCGATTCTACCGAACCTCTCCGAGCAATGACGAATCAATGCCAGCCAACGGGCTCGGCACGCTCCAGAATCGTTGGTCCAGATCAAGGATTCTCGCCAGAGTCTCGAGCGTGAAATGACGGTCCATTCATAGCGCTGCCCCGGTCCCGCCACAAAGTCAACGCCCATTCTGCTCGCCCCTTTGTCGGTGAGTGCATCGCGGCGGGTGAGGGATCGATGGCCCGCGCTCATCACTCTCGGGGGCTCTTTAACGGTCTCTCCGCAGAGGCGCCCTATCATGGAATCATGGATAAGAGCGACTCGACGACGCTTCAAAAGGCGTTGGCCCTAAATCTTCGGAAGAGCGATACTGTTAGGAGCGGGCTTGGCCGTACCGTTCGCCCGTCAGGAGAGAGACGATGAGTATTATCGACAAGGCGCTAGAAGCAAACCTCAACTATGCAAAAACTTACGATGCAACGCACGCGGGGCGTCCGTCCCCCAAAATTGCAGTTGTAACCTGCATGGATCCACGGATCTCAGACCTCCCTGGAATCCTGGGTCTGCGGCAGGCCGATATTGACGTTATCCGAACCGGCGGACCCGCGGTAACAGAAGATGTTCTCGGGGAACTTATTGTTTCCAACCGTATAATCGGAACCACAGAGATACTGCTTCTCAACCACACCGGCTGCGGGTTCACGACATTCACAGATGACGAGCTGAACGCGAAGCTGAGCGCTTCGACCGGAGATGCTTCGCCGGCTCCAATGCGCTTCTTCTCCTATAAGGACCCCGAGCAAAATACCCGGGAGCAGATCAAGAGAGTCAGGTCGCATCCCTGGATTTCCAAGGAGGTTCCCGTGCGCGGCTGCATTTTCGACGTGGCCACGGGCAAACTACGGGAAGTCAAATAACGAGCCCGCCGCCTGACTCGCGATCACTTTTCCGCGGCCGGAGCTGGATCCCTTCTTCGGGGTCATTGATGAGCCCGTTACCCATGTGCAAATAACTCCCAAGAGCCGCTGGGGATTTGCACGATCCTGAGCCGAGAAGAGAGCTTCTAAATAAGCCCTGTATATCCGCGTTTCTTTCTGTCTCGGCTGCGTGCGACCGCGGTTGTAAAAATCGAGGCGATCGCTGAGCGAAGCGCGTGGCAGGATTCATAGAGCAACAGTTCGGCATCCAACGGCCACTTGCCTGGTTGGATCGACTCGAAGCGCTGGTCGCGCACGAACTTGCTCCTAGCGCCCGGAAGATCCGCAACGCCTTACGCATCTCCACGATTGTGACAATCGCAATTGGACTAGACGCAAGCTGTCACGTCAACACTCAGCTGGGCGCGGTAATTGTCTGGCTCCTTGCGGGCGCAGGACCGATGATGTCCATTCGCAAGGCCCTGGCATGGCAAATCGCGGTGATGCTCGCTCTAATCACGGCGGTGGTGATGGCGCGCGCATTCGCCGAGACGCCGTGGTTGATGCTGCCGTTTGTCTTCGTATGGATTTCAGTTTCAACCTACGTGGGAGCGACGCGCAAGCTTGGCGTGGGCATGCTCGTTATACAGATAGTCTGCCTCATTACATTCTACGGCGTCGTGTTTGGACCTCAGGAAATCGGTTGGAACGCAGCAGCCTCGTTCGACGGTAGCGCGATTGCCTTCGGCGTGATCGTTCTGTTCGACAACTGGTTGTGGCCGGACCCGGGCGAGCCGATCTTGATGAAGTCTCTCGGAGCGAGCGTCGCGCGTGCCCGTTCGCAGCTTCTCGGGGCTTCGAACTTTTTTCTCGCTGGCGAAAGCGTACCTCGACCGCCATTGCCAGCACCGACTTCCGACCTACCCGCACATATGGCGCTTCTTAATCAAGCGGTGGCCGAGGGCGCGTCCGAGCATCGCCGGGCGATCCTGCTTGCTGCGACTACGCGCGCGACTCGAATCAGTCTTGAAGTGGATCGCTTAATCGCTACGGCGCGCCAGAACCAACCTCGAGAAATTCGCACGATGGTCCCGGGCGAAATTCAAAGGGCGGTAAATGCGATCGCCGCCGCGCTTGACGAGATCTCCCACAAACTACCGGCGCGCATTGTTGAAGGCGCGGACGATCAGGCTCCCGCTACGCGGACGAGTGTGCGCTTGGCGATGGACAATCTGAACGCGCGCGTCGTTCAGATCAGACCAGCATACATCGGCAAAGCCAGTTCGGCGGAAATCGAAAATTTCGCCGAATTCATCGATTCGCTGGCTGTGCTGGCCAGGCACATCGAGCGCCCACTGGATGAACCTCCGGGGCCACCGACCACGGATCCGTCGAACAGTGCTGTCCCTCGGAACAGTGCTGTCCCTCGATTGAGCGATCCTGCAGATCCCGCGGTTGTTCGCTATTGCTTGAAAGTCGGCTTGTGCACGGTGGTCGGCTATACAATCGGCCTCGTCACCCAGCGTCCGGACTTATTCATTATCCTGGTGACCGTAATAACAACCGCGACACCCACCTATGGCGCAACCTTGCACAAGATGTCCCTCCGGATCGCCGGAGCTATAATCGGAGGGGCGGTTTCGCTTCTCGCTATCATTATAGTTACGCCTAACTTCGAGACGCTCCCAACCTATATGCTTGCCGCCTTCGCGGTCTTCTATCCGTTTGCATACTGTTCGCTCGGCAATGCGCGGATGTCGTACGCGGGCAAGCAAATGGGGATCATTTTTTCGTTGGTCTTCGTTGGGTTGAGCCCATCTAACAATATCTACGAACCTCTTTGGCGCTTTTGGGGCCTCCTGCTTGGTGATTTTGTCGTGGCGATGGTCTTCTTTGCCCTGTGGCCGGAATACGCCGGTGATTCCCTGGTGCCCAGACTGCGAAGAGTCCTTGCCAATATGATCGCGCTAGCGCCAAGCGGCTCAGCTTCGAGCAGCGAGGATCGAATCCTGAAGACGAACTCGGAAACGATGGGCGTGCTGACTGAGTTCCTCGAGATCGCCGATGACGCGCGGATGGAAGGACGCACCTGCGCCGTCTACCATGATGGGATAGTCGAAGCGACCGGGACTCTTCGCCGGATTGCAAACCAGCTGTCCTTGATCGCGACCGCGCGGGTTCTTGTTCAAATGCCGCAACTCGACCCTGTAGCGGAGTCTGGGCGCGACCGGGTCTTCAACACAATTCGTGGGCAGCTTATCTCGTGGCTCGATTTCTTCAGCGGCGCTGAATGGTTCAGCGCTTCCGCTGCTCGTGCGATCGCGGAGAAACACTCGGCGGGTGAGTTGGCGGAACCGCTCAACGAGTTCAGTTCACAGTTGGAGGAGGGAGGGTTTGCTCGATTGGAGTCGTGGCCGTTCGAGCCGCGCCGCACGATGATCGCGGAACTCCAGTCGATGCGACAACTTGAGTTTCTATTCTCCGAGCTAAATCGGTATCTGGCAGATGTTCCCAGCCCCCACGGCGCGCTTCACGCATCGTGTTCTCCCGAGGGGTGATCCATCTTCAATATATTCACTTTATCACCACGGCCTCGATGTTGAGAAGCAAACGAAGGTACCGCGAGCCACGCCGCAAAACCGTGAGCGGGAATATCACCCGCTGAAACCTCACGGATGGAACCGCCTCACCCGCCAACAGAGAATTGATGGCATCTTCCGCTCGACGCAACACAAGGATGGTCCTCTCTGGTGCCGCCGCACAACCGAATGAAGCGCAACACGCGGGCTATTTCGATCTATTGAGACGAGCCCCAGGGATATGGACTCGTTGGCGCCGACAAATCGCTGCTGGATTTTCATATATAGTTGCTCGGCTCGCGACCTATTGCGTGCACGAAAACCCGGTTGCCCCACGGCACTACATGTGGAAGGATTTTGGCCGAAGGCTTGGTTTTCAAACTCGCCGATGAATCCCTCCTCGGCGTCGAAGAGCTCGATTCGCAGGTTGGTCTCCGGGACACGCTTTGCGCTATTTTGAGAGGTTCGTCATCGATATGACCTCGGGCGAGGTGCCGAACGCCCTGACTGTTATCTCGCTGCTTTTGTAATAGCTAGTTCGGATCCATGCTTGCCCGCGATTCTCTATTGTCGCGCTGTGCCAACCAGTTGCCGGTGACGCCGTCGGTGCGATCCGCAACTTCGTTGAATACGGCACTCGTATTCGGCAGCGGCTGCTCGCCCACTCGGACCTCGACCGTTCCTACACCTATGAATCTTGCGAGCCACTCGGAGCGATAAGCCACTACCAGGGCACGGCGCGTGTCACGGCGATCGTCGACGGGAACAGGGCGTTCCTAGAATGGTCGATGAATATTGAGTGTCCTGCTGAAGAGCAAAAGAACTGCACTACGCTCTTGCAGAAAGCCATGCCGCAATGGATGAATTCGCTTCGGGCCACTCTCGAAAGGCGAACCGAGGAGAGGGAGTATGAGCGGGCTTTCAGGGAAAGTCGCCTATCGCAACCGGCGCTTGGCGAGACATCGGCGGGCCACTGCCAAGCGCCTCGCACGAGACGGCGCGTCCGTTGTAATCAAACTGATAACGCTTCTGGTCCTCGCAGTGATGGCCACTGGCGGTCCACTCGGCGGCTGGCTTCTCGAGGGCCACGTTTGACGAGCACCATCGACCTCCGAACACGAACGCGCGTTGGCCTTTCGAGGTTTTAGCCGGATACACGGTCCGGTGCCATGCCGTGCTATTTTACGTTCCTTGGAGAAGCGATCACCGAAGTTGCCGACCTTGACGAGCTGGGCGCGACGGGAAGTCACCGCCGCGAGTCCTCGCATTACTGAGTGCCTAACGATGGACCGAGACGAATCTGAGGAGAAAGAGCATGAAGCAGCGACACTTCGAAATGGTCAAGACCAACGGGGTGACCTTGCGCACGGTAGTTGAAGGTAAAGGACCGCTGGTCGTGCTGCTACATGGGTTCCCCCAATGCTGGTACCTCTGGCGCCATCAGATAGACGCGATCGTCGAGGCGGGGTTTCAGGTCGCAGTACCCGACCAACGCGGATACGGTGGAAGCGACAGGCCTGAGGCGATCGAAGCCTACAATATCGTCGAGCTGAGCAACGATGTCGCCGGGCTGGCGTCTGCCCTTGGCCACGAGAAATTTATCGTCGTGGGACATGACTGGGGTGCGCCAGTTGCGTGGCATACCGCACTTTTACATCGGGAGCGTGTGAAATCGGTCGTCGGGATGAGCGTGCCGTATACGCGATGGAAGGCGGGGACGCTGACTCGTCAGGAGAACTTCGGCAACAACTTCTGGTACATGGTCTACTTCCAGAAGCCGGGAGTGGCGGAGGCGGAACTAGAGGCCGACATCCGAAAATCGCTGCGGATGATTTACTACTCTATATCGGGCGATGCGCCGGAGGGAATCTGGTTTGTGCCGAAGCCGTCGACGGCGAAGTTCCTTGACGGGCTGATTGATCCGTCAACGCTGCCGTCGTGGTTGACGGCGGAGGACCTCGACTATTACGTCGACCAGTATCAGAAGAGTGGATTTCGAGGGCCGCTCAATTGGTACCGCAACATCGATCGTAACGATGAGATAACCTCTCAGCTCGAAAATGCGAAGATCGAGCAGCCTGCGCTCTTCATCGCGGGCAAGAAAGATCTAGTGCTGTCGTTCGGCGGCGGAACGATGATCGCGGAGATGGAAAAACGAGTGCCGGACCTGCGTGGCAAGGTGATCGTCGAAGGCGCCGGACACTGGGTGCAGGCGGAGAAGCCTGGGCCAGTGAACGAGGCGCTGATCTCTTTTTTGAAAACGACAAAGTGAACTCGCTGAGGGCGACGAACCACATCGATGAAATCGGTGCGCTGTGCTGCTGTGCTGTTCGATAACCTTCGCCACCGTCTCCGTCGCCTCAGGCGGCCTTCTCACTCGATGCCCACCACTCTTTTCTGAGCTTGCCCAGTCCAGGGGTAAAGCGCTGCGTTTGAGCAGTTTCCTGGGCGGTAAGCTCCGCCGGTTGGCGACCCGTGGCGCCCGGCCGCAGGTCGTGGAAGCCACGATGCCCCCCGCGCGACGGCCTTCAGCACAACCGCGATCGCACTGGGATCGTCGAGGACCTTCCGAACTGCCGCGGACACACTACGCTCCGATCTCCGGGGCGGGCAGTCGCCAGCCCTTGGCCTTCGGCCGTCCCTGCATGCGCTGTGCGAGACGTAATAGCGATATCGCCGTCCCCCTTTCAGCGCGTGACTCGGCGTCGAAAGCACACTAGAAGTGCGCTGCGGGGCAACAGCGAGCCTTGCCAAGCGTTACGCGAACCGCGGACTTGGGTTCCTCGACCTTATCCAGGAAGGCAACATCGGCCTGATGCGCGCGGTCGACAAGTTCGATTACCAGCGCGGCTTCAAGTTCTCGACTTACGCGACGTGGTGGATCCGGCAGTCGATGTCGCGTGCGATTGCCGACCAAAGCCATACGATCCGTATCCCGGTCCACATGGTCGAGACGGTCAACAAGCTGCTGCGGGTCACGCGCCTCTTGGTGCAGCGCCTGGGCCGCGAGCCGAGCCTGGAAAAGATCGCTGAGCAGATGGAAATGCCGCTGGACAAGGTCCAGAAGGCGCTCAAGATCGTCAAGGAACCGATTTCGCTCGAGACGCCGATCGGCGACGAGGAGGAAAGCTCGCTCGGCGACTTCGTCGAGGACAAACTGGCGCCATCACCAGTCGAGGCGGCGATCCGGGCAATTTCGTCGAGCAGACGCGCAAGGTATTGGCGACGCTGACGCCACGCGAAGAGCAGATCCTGCGCATGCGCTTCGGCATCGGGCAGGAGGCCGACTGCACCCTCGAAGAGGTCGGCAAGCAGTTCGCAGTGACGCGCGAACGGATTCGCCAAATCGAAGCCAAGGCGCTGCGCAAGCTGCGCCAGACTGGGCGCTCGCGCAACCTCGAGGGCTTCATGGAACGCGAGTAGTGTCGACACCCGTAGGAGTTTACAACAGGACCCGTCGCTGGCTGGCGAGCGTGTTGCGCGGGCACTACGTACTACGGCCTGCCGAGCAACCTGGATCGACTTGGCGCCTTCTATAAAGAGGTGCGCCGCGTCTGGTATCGGGCGCCCCGTCGCCGCAGTCAGTGGCGTCTCACCTGGGAACGCTATGCTCGACTGCTCGAACGCTTCGCCCCGCCCACTCCCCACATCACCCAAGCTCGCACGGTGGTCGCCTACTGACTCGACAAACCTTGGGAGGAGCCGCGTGCGAGAAAGACGCGCGCTCGGATACGTGAGCGCAAAAGTCGAATGGCTGGTGTCAACGCCGGGGCAAAACTACATCACTGGGCCGAAGTAAAAGTACATCAGTGAGGGACACCCTACCGAATCAGGTGGTTCGGTTGGGCCGGGTAAAGCCCTCCCTACTCACCACCAAAAGCAACTCGGCGTATGGGATCCAGGCGCGTTCCCCGTTCCTCAGAAGTTGAATTTCCACGTGCTGGGTGAACTCGTCGACCGTCACAATCCTAAAGCGCAGGCCGGAGGCCTTGAGCGTCGCCTCGTCGCCTACGCGAATTGGGATCATCGCAATTTCGCGCCTCACCGCGGGATCCCGGGCGAATACTTCATGCTCTGGCGATCGCAACCCGATACTCGGCAGCTTCACGGTGCACGGGTTAGTTTTCATCTGATCCCTCACTTAAGGGCGCAGCCAAATACCCTGCTACTTCGCTTCGATGATGTCGAGAACAACCTTGCGGTTGGTGCGCGAGGCGACTGCTTTCAGAATGGTGCGGATCGAATTGACGGTCCGACCCTGCTTGCCGATCACGCGTCCGAGATCTTCCTTTGCCACGCGCAATTCGAGGACCGAGGCGCTATCGCCGTGCGTCTCCTTCACCTCGACGGCATCGGGGTCATTCACCAACTGCCGCGCCAGAAACTGGACTAGCTCCTTCATGGCTGGCGCTGCTGGAGGCATGTCAGGTGGTCTAGGCGGCGCTTGTCTTGACTTTAGACCGCGCGGCCGTTGATGGTAGGCCCCCGTTTTAGGGAATCCTGCGGCCAGCCAGGAACGTGACTCGATGAAAGCACTGTCGCGGTAGCTAGGCGCACCAAGCGAATGTCGTCGCCGCTCCGATTCCGACCCGCCCTTGAGGCAACCTATGCCTCAAAGGGAGCTTAGTGCAAACGGGGATAGACTGGGGTGGGGCTGAACGCCTTAGCGGGTGTCTGAACTCAAGCTCTCTCTGGCAAACGGGCGCTCTCGGAATGAGTCCGAGCGGAATCGACCTCTGCGATAATTGCTGTTGGTCTTTTGCCGACGGGACTCCTTCTTGCGGCGGCTAATCCCAAGCAGGCTGCGAGGCGAACCGAGTCACTCGCGGCTAGAGAGAGCGTCCGGATTCCCGGCGCGGAACAGCAGCGTCAGGCGGTTCTCCGGTGCGCTTCATGGCGCAGCGTCGCGGCCCGAGAAAGCGCGAATCACCGGGTTTCGCCTATGCGAGTTACGGAAGTTATCATGAGAATTCGATGCTCTGGCGGGTGATGGCCGATATCGTTGTGGCGGTCCACGCGGCTTATGTCGCGATCGTCGTAGTCGGATTCGCGGCGATCCTCATAGGCTCAGCAGCGCAGTGGCGATGGGTGCGGAACTTCTACTTCCGTGCCGCGCACCTGGCGATGATTCTGCTGGTATGCGCAGAGGCACTTGTCGGAACCAGTTGCCCGCTCACGAGGCTGGAGAACGCGCTTCGGCTAAGAGGCGGCGAGACCGGCTACGCGCGCGATTTTATCGGCTACTGGATCGATTGGCTGATCTTCTATAGTGCCCCGCCTTGGGTGTTCACGGCAGTTTATCTAACGTTCGGCATGCTCGTGCTCTTGACCCTCTGGTTCGTCCCGGTGCGATGGCCCAAATCTCTAAGCCAGATGCGGCGATATTGACGCTGTCGCGAAATCTTCAAGCTGATCGAATGTAAGGCCTGGCATCGTCTGCGATTCGATTGAGGCGGGAATTCTTCGCTCGCCGAGCATGGCGTCACCATGTTCGAGGTGGCGTGAGGGTGTTTGGGGCAAAGACTGGCGACGACCTCGGTGATGGGAAAGGTAAACCCCGACCGCCCCGACCAATCGCGCGGCTCCGCGCGGCTCGCGGGTAACGTCTGTGGCGGGTACAACCGCACTCGAAGCCGCAGGTTCTAAGCCAATCCACGGATAGGTTCGATGCCGAGGTCTCTCAGTTTCGAGTAGAGATATTGCCGGTGGATGCCGAGCCTGCAGGCGGCTTCGGTCTTGTTGCCTCCGGGCGGATGAGCGCGCGCGTGAGCTTGCGCCGGGCTTCCGAGAATCCCCAGAGACGGAGATTCGTTGGCAGAGAGAGCCGTGCGAGAAATGCTTGACTATGAGACATCAGTTTTACACGCCGCCCAAGACACGGATGCCGACCTGCCCCGAGTTGACCGGGTACTTCAAGCAGCGCGCACTTGATCAAGCTTACGATGCTCGTGGTGTTGGCCGCGCTGCTCGCGATCGCGTGTGGATGGGCGGAGTGCGGCCGATTGGTTATGACGTTCGCGATCGGCGCTCGGGGATCAACCCGACCGAAGCCGAAACCGTGAGGCGAATCTTCGGGCGTTACCTCGGTAATTCAAATCAACGCTGGCAATCAACTTCAGAAACTCTTCGATGTCGGCATCCACAATCCCAAGAAAGCTTAGTTTCTCATGAATGTTTCGCACGTAGTCTACGCAGGAACCGCTCGTTCCTGCCTTCACGGGAACAGAGCCGCCTGATAAGTTCGGCGGGCGGCAAGAGCCGCCCGTTGGCGATCCGTATGTCCTACTTCACAAGCCCTTCGGCCTTCAGCGTTTCCTGCACCTTGGGTCTCGCCGCAACCCGTCCCATGTATGCGCCGACGTTGGGATAGGGTTTGAGATCGATGCCGACGAAGTTGGTCCAGTTCACGATGGTAAATGCATAAGCATCGGCGACCGTGAAGTTGCCGCCCATCAAGTACTGGCGGCTCGCGAGCTGATCGTTGAGATAGCCGAGCCTCTTGTTGATGCTGGTCTTAGCTGTATTCTTGACGTCGTCCGACGAAGCCTTATTGAAGAGTGGGCTGAAGCTCTTGTGGAGTTCGGTGCCGATGAAGTTGAGCCACTCCTGCAGACGGTAACGATCGATCGTGCCCACCGCGGGGGCCAACCCGCTTGCCGGCTTCTGATCCGCTAGGTACTGAACGATCGCCGGACCCTCGGTGAGAACGCTCCCATCGTCGAGACGCAGCGCCGGGACATAGCCCTTCGGATTCACCGCCATATAATCCTGGCCGCTTTCCGTTTTATGTTCGGCGAGGTTTACCTTTTCCAGATCAATAGCGAGGCCTGCTTCGTTAGCGACGATATGGGGTGAAAGCGAACACGCGCCGGGTGAATAATATAGTTTCATGGAATCCTCCTTCTGGATCGGGCTGTAGGCTGCGGCCGTTCTGCTTTTGAATGGGCCGGTTGATTACTTAGCTTACTGGGCTCACTTAACTTCGACGCCGATCTGGCGGTAGAGACTCGGCCCTACGTTTACCAGGTCGCGTTCAACCCCACCCGGCTGCCAACAGACATCCTTGGCATTGCGCGTCTCTTCCTTGATCTGCTTTGCGCCGGCGCGCCCGTTTCGACCACCTTTACCTTACCCGGCTGAACTACGGACACTGCGGCGTTGCGCTCGCATCGTTGTATCCCGGTTCCTCCGCCCGGCGCCAGCGTGGTCTCCACAATGCGCATCCGTGGTTCTCCAGGACGCAGACGCTGCCCGGCTGCACGCTCGATCCCACCAGCGCTTCGCAGCAAGTAAATCCCGCGCGATCTTGGTCGGGGTGCGGGGGCCGCTCGATCTCGATCAGCGCCTCACGAAGGGCTTTGGTACTCCGGCTGTAGAAAACACCGGGAAAGGCAGCACCCGAGAGTGAGTCTCCCTCGGAGCGGCGCGCCGCGGCGTTTCCGTCCGGCGCGCCCCCTCCCTCGGACTCAGCCTAGTTGACTCGGACCTTAATAGGCTTCGACTCCATGCGCTTCTCTACGGTCAACTCGAGGACCCCGTCAATGTAGGTCGCGCGTATGCCGTCACGCCTCGCATTAAGCGGAAGCCTGAACGCTCGTTTGATTGGACTGTATTCTCGCTCCGCGAGATGAACCTGGGTCTGCTGCGGCCACTCAGGCCGTTTGCGCTCGGCTTCAACTATCAACCGATCGTCCTCCACCTGCACATCGATTGAGCCAACTTTGATTCCAGGCATCTCGACGTAGAAATGGTAGGCATCCTTGTCCTCCATCACGTCCGCCCGGGCCCGCGTATTTGGATCGGTTGCTGCGTCGGCCGCTTGTCGAAAGCTGGCCAAGCGATCGAGCATCCATCCGTTGCCGTTCCATCCATTCTCGAATACGACTTCCATGTGACACTCCCGCCGTTGCACGGTGCGCTGGCATGTCTTCGAGTTTTGAGATCACACACCCTTGCGCCGCGGTTCCTTAGCCGCTTAAAGGCCAGTTGCAACTCCGAGTTGGGAGGTTAAGCAAAATGCGGGCGCCTAATTGAATATAAGCACGAATCGCAGAATTGCATGACGTCAAGCGCACTGCGCGGGCATCCGCGCGTAAATTTGCAGCTGCGGGCGCTGCCACAACGGAGGCAACGGTAGCTGATAGTGAAGAACGACGGCTTCCAGTTCCGGTCCGCCCGGCTCCGGAACCGGTAGGACAGCAAAGAACCGATCGCAGACATGAGCGCGAGTGGAGCCCCGCGAGACCCGGGACTGGCGTGACCGTGCCGATCAGTTGGACAGGTCGGAAATTCGGCGCATGCTTGCTCAAGAAAAGCTCGTTCGGACGTGTTTATAGGAAGCCGCATACGCAGATGCAATTCGCCGAACACGATTTGAAGTGATCTTGGCACTCTCGGTTACATTTAAGTAACGAAGCAACCTTCCTAAAAGGAGAGAACACGCATATGCCCCTGAAAAGAGCGAGGTTATCCGACTCATCCAAGAAGTCATCGATATCCGCAAAGATACGCTGCACTCTCACACCACAAGGCCAGAAAAACCAAATCAAAAGAGGCAAAAGCGGGCGAAGGGTCCAAGAAGTGGATATTCAAATCAAGACCGAGGACGTTGATCTCTTCGATGTCGATGAAGATGGGAATCTATCCTTCACGCTCGCCATCACACAACTCGACGACATACCCGAAAGGAGCGAGGTCATCCGACTAGTCCAAGATGCCATCGAAAAAAAGAAGAGCGCGACGGCGCTCCGGTCACGGGACGACGAGTAGCGAATCGAGCAAAGTGCTCTTCGTTATTCCCCGAGGCAACTCTCAAGCACCGCCGCGGCGACCGCCTTTGCGGGTCGGCGTACTTCTGTGTTAGAAACGAGTTGGAAAGGCAGGCTGCGCCGGACAACCGAGAACGCGCGTGTTAGCACGCGCAGGCCGATAACAGGCCGGGAACCTCGGGCGGACAGCCTGCTTTTTCATCTCCGACGTGACAGCCGTGTCGATAAGGTCGCTGAGCGAACGGAAACTGATGCTGCGTTCGCCAGGGTCCGCAATTATCTGAACTCGCCAGGACGGGGTCAGGATTGTGAGCCGAGTCGCTACAAAATCGGGCAGTTGGAGATGCGACTGCGACGCGGTGAACGCCGAACGCTACGGGCAATGCTGGCGCTGCCAACGGCGGAAGCCCAGGAGAGCTCCGATCGTCTCACCGATCGGCACGGGCCCGAACCGGCACCGGAAGGGCTAGGCGCTCTCCGCGTCGAGCAGGCGCGGGAGCTTAAGGCCGGCGCCGCGGCGTTGGGCCGTGCAGGCTTGAAGTTCCAGGAGCTCGGTCGTGATCGTGCGAACCGACTCGACCAGGCGCTCGAAGGGCTGAGCGTCGAATCCGTTGATCTTCACCCAATAGCCGTCTCACAAATGGCCGAATTTGCGCGCGATGCTGGGCGGTAACAGCCGGCTCCTACGTCACCTCCGAGTGCAATATCTTCGCCCTGTCGGTGAAGGATCCCAATGACCTCCCCGCTGACATCCGCGATGACATCATGAGGTTCCGCGACGCCTATCGCACTCCGGATGCTCCCATCGAAACGCGCCATCTCGATCTCTATTCAGGCTACGTGCACGAGTTCAAACAGAAGCATGCGCCGTTGGTCAATGAGAAGATCCTCAAAGAGACAACGCTGACCGGAACCCCCGAAGAGCTTTTGTGCAGCGGGTCAAAGCGATGCGCCGCGTGGGTGTGAAGCAGATTGCGGTGCACGGCGGTACCCGCACAGGAGCGCCGAAGGTGATCGCAGATTTTGCGAAGTATGTGATCGGCAAAGGCTGAACCGCCAGCCAGGACGACAAGGACCCTGAGTAGTGCTAGAAATGGTTTGCGCCAAGCAATTGGGGACAGGGGACCGGTTCATCAGGGGCCGCTGGGTCCTTCCACTCGAAATCCTATCGAGGAGGAACTTCGCATGCTGGCAATCGACGCGGACAGCCATTTCGTTGAGCCCTTGGATCTTTTCGAGCGGCGTATCGACGCACGCTTTCGCGATCGTGCCTACAAGGTGGAAAAGGACCCGGCCACCGGCAAGCGGCGGCTGGTAGTCGATAACAAACCATTGCGCTTGCTTGACGCCGAGGAACTGTTGAGCGCGATCAGCGGCTACGGTCAGAAGGAGAGCGGTCACGATCTTAGCAACTTTGATCGCGACCTACCTCACAGCGTCGAGTGGCAGGATATGGACCGGCGCGTGGAATTTCTGGACCGGGAAGGTTTCGCCGCACAGGTTATCTATCCCACGGTCGGCCTGCTGTGGGAGGCCGCTGTCAAGGACCCCGCGCTCGCAGACGCGCTTTGCCGTGCGTACAACACGTGGGCGCTGGAAATCTGCTCTTCACACAAGGACCGACTGATTCCCGCCGCGCATATTTCGTTGCGCGACCCCGGCTTGGCGGTCCGCGAGTTGAATCGAGTCGCAAAGCTCGGATGCCACACGGTATTTGTCGGGGCGGCGCCCTGCGACGGCAAAAGCCTCGGCGATCCGATTTACGATCCCATATGGGCCGCGGCGCAGGACCTCGACCTCGCGGTTGGGCTGCACCTGGTCGGTCATGCCCATTACCCTGGGAGCGAATACTTCCGCGACCGCGATCCCGGTTTCATGTGGGTCTCAATGAATGTGATCCAGGACCCCCGAATAGCGCTCGCGACGATGGTCTATGACGGAGTGTTCGAACGTTTTCCGCGGCTGCGGGTTGCCACGATCGAAGGGGCCTCCGGGTGGGTGGGCGAATGGCTTGAACGCTTCGATTACCGCTACAAGTACATGAGACACACTTCACGGATGAAGCGTTCGGCGAGCGAGTACTTCGCGCGCAACATATGGATCAGCGCGGATCCCGACGAACGGATGCTGCCATTGATGGTGCAGTTCGCCGGCGACGATAAATTCTTCATCGGCTCGGATTACCCCCATGCCGAGGGCTTCGTAGATCCGGTCCGTACGGCGCGCGAGCGACTATCTTCCCTGCCGACGGAGTCGGTGGATAAAGTGCTCTGCGTGAACGCACGCAAATTCTACCGCATAGGATAGGACCAGTACTTACTGCGCGCAGTTCCGACCGGGATTCTCGGGCGCCTGCTAGCGCGCCTCATGGCACCGGAAGACCGCGGCCGTCAATGAACGGGCGCCCGCGGGTGCGCGCGACCTTTTTGCTACCGCAAGATTAGACGACACATGGATGGCACGAAACCGATGGCGGGACTGATTAAAGTTCTTACTACCGATTGATCGCGGTCGAGCATGCTGGCATGGCATGATTGCGGCCATGGCGCGGCAGGCGCCATCACCTCGCATGCCACGGTTTTCTCGGTTGCGGCAAAACGAGGCCATGGGCGTCTGCGAGCGTTCTCGCTCTATTCTCAACGGTAATCCGCAGTCCGGGCATCACTCGTAAAATTCCGAATAGCGACGGCAATCCTCGATTGACTAGATGAACACCGTGCGCTGCCGCCAAACCATTTTCTTGGGAGCTTCGCTCAATCAGCGCAAAAGGCACAAAGAATGACGCTGGAAGCGTAACGGGCTTCTCCGCCCTATGTGCTTCCGCCTGAGCCGGCAAGTTACCTAATCGGAGGCGCTTGATCTCATTCTCCAGTTCTTGGCCTATTGTCTCCGCTTCGATCTTTTTGGCATCGGCTCTTGCTCGCTCGGCATCGGCTTTTCCCCTCTCGGCATCGGCTTTTGCCCTATCGGCATCGCTTCTTCCCTTTTCGGAACTTCGCTTCTGCCAATTCAGCGTCAGATCGATAGCACCCGTGAGGACAGCCGTTCCTGCTATGGCAGGAGCAGAGACCACACCGACGCCGCACGTAGCGAGTAAACCCAACCCACCAAAGATCAAACCAGAACTCGTTGTAAAAAAGTCCACCGAGCTTGCGGCGGTAACCCGTACAGTCGGCATCACGGCATCCGCGCCAAAGGACCGATTTGCCGCCAAAAGCGATGTAGTGAGTTCGGTAAGCGCTAATGAGGTGGCGGCGACTTCGGAAAGTGGCAGCCCACCATTGAGGGCACCGCGCATCGCCGGGTGGTTAAATCGAACAAGGAATTCGCGCGGCTCCAGCAGACTACGGTCAAATGGCAACATTTCGCTTTGAACGAGCTGGACCATCTCATCGTCTGAAGGATCGATTCTTCGTAAGAGATGCGGGAGTATCTTGGCGCCATTTTGAGTTACCCAAGAATCGGCCTCTTCCAGAGGTCCTTCGTCTGCGTCTCCGCGTAAGAGCGACGCCCTATCGTCACGTATCCCTGCCTCGCGGATGATCTCAAGCCGATCGGGTTCGGTAAGTTCAAGAATGAGCTCTCGCAATACTTCACTTGGCATGGCACCTCCGGCGCAGCTTGCCCCTGAGCAGCTTCGCAGACAGCGTACATTCGCCCATAACCTATCCGGAAAAGCAAAAAGCGAAACGACGCACAAAGGTGTCTCGGATTCCACACCCATCGCGCGCTTTTTGCGGTCATCCATGGAGAATGCCTCAAATCTGAGACTGCGTAGCGGAGCGGGATGAATTCGAACCCTCAGTACCGATTGTCCGGTCTCTAAAATAAGCGGTTCAATCCGCCAGATTATCATGGGTATGTCGGTCTCGAGACGTTGATGATAGCGAGGATAGCTCGCCGTCGGCGCGGCGCAGCGGCATACCGCTGCGCGCCGCCTGTAGCTCCAGACCGAATCCGTCGGCGAGTTTAGTAAGGTAGTTGAAAATCCCGACTATATGCGCTAGCTCCAGGCATCCCATCTCGTCGAAGCCCAACGAGCGCAACGCCTCCCAGTCCTCGACCGTCACGCGCGGCGCCGTGGCTCTCAGCTTTTCGGCGATCGCGCAGCGCGCCCGCACCTCGGTTCTGGCGCGCTGCGCGCAGATTCTCCTACCGTCGCCGAGCGCGGCGGCGGGATGGAAGTCGCGCGAGGCTGGCGTCGAGAATTGTAGCCGCCGGGACCGAGGACCCGGAATATCTGCCTGCTAAATTGCGACGCTTGCCGCGTCCGCAACTAGGCGCATGCCGCATCCCGCGAAAGTAATGATAAGGAGCGCAACGCGCTTGCTTCCCGACAGATAGCCGTCAAAAATCGCATCGAAGTCGCGAAACGGTCCATTGATGATCCGCACCTGCTAGCCATGTTGGAACGGCCGCCGGGGAATCTGCACTACTCCGTCCCTGCAGCGGGAGCGAACGTTATCACGATTGTCTGCGCAACGGCGAGCGGCTCGCCGCCGGTGGATATGAAGCCGACAACTCCCGGCATGTAGCGAATTTCGAAATAGTGCACGGCAAGCTCAAGACGGGCAAACAGGTATTGCGGAAACAGCGGCACCGACGAGATCGTCTGCCGGCGCGATCTCGTCTCAAGCATCGGCATGAAAGTCTTTGGCAGGCGGCGCGACAGCTCCCTGTGAAGGTACTGTTCCTTACCGGGCTTGGTGCGGATCAAATACCAGGCAAGCGCTGCCGCAGACATGTCAACGTTCCTGTTTCTCTCTGCAAGCGGCCTGCACCCGTGCGTTGGGTTATGTTCAAACATTGCGAGGATCGGAAGAATGTTTCATGCCTGAGAGGGTGACTCGCGACTGATGCCCGCCTGCCGGAATCGATAAACGAACGGCCATCCGCGCGGGAGACTTGGAGGCTCCGATTGCCCCGGCCGATCGTGTCACCTCGGAGGAAGAAGCCAACTTTGACTGCCTTTCAGTCTGGCGTAGGAGGATGAACCGCTGCTGCTCATTACGTGCTAGCAAACCTTCGTCAACCATGTCACCGACCACCTTGCTCACCATGGGCCGTGAGCTTCCAATCATTTCCGCCAGGTGCTCCTGACTCAGCTCAAGAATGACCAGAGTGCCGCGTCTGTCTTCGACCCCGAAACGGTCGCCAAGGTCCTTAAACACCATCTCGAGTCGTTCACGGAACGAGAGCCCGATGAATCCGGCGTAACGTTCGAACAGCGCCGACCAGGTGGCATTGAGCTTGCCGAGCAACTGGATCACTGTTTCGTGATCGAGCTTGCGCAGCAGACTTGTCATATGCTCGCGGCTGAAGAGGCCCAGCGAGCACTTCGTCAACGCCTGCGCCTCGAAAATCTGACTACTGCGGCCGTCGGCGTCGACGTTCGCGACGATACCGAGGGGTTCACCGGGCCGAGCAACGGCAATCAACGTCCTGTTGCCGTTTGCGTGAGGCAAATAGAGCTTTACGAAGCCTTTGCGGAGCCAAAAGACGAGATTCGCCGGCGCCCCATGCAAAAAAACGATCGCCCCCTTTTCGAACGTCACAGCGGTCGAATGCCCTTCAATTTCGTCCGCGAGTTCGGCGGGAAGGTTCCACCCGGTCAACTTCTCTTCGAGAACAGTGCGAAATTCAGAAAGTATATGCTGCATGTCTTTATCTACGCCTGGGTGACGTCGTAATGCGTGATGGAATTTGGAGTCAAAGGCGCTTGGAGCGCGTTAGTAAACGGGGCGGGCCGGCTTTAGCCGGCCGCCCCGCGTGGCTCCGTGGGGTGCCTGTTGTTTAGTTACGCCGATGGGAAATTTTAGTTACGCCGATGGGAAATTAAACATCTCCATCAGATCGCCGATCGCCGGCTGATTAGTGGGAACGTAAGGATTGCTCGGATCGGTGATGGGATCGGGCAGGTTGTCGCGACTACTGTCCGAGATCGTCGGCAAGCCCCAGTTCTCTTCCACGAATTTGAGAAACGATACGTGGTCATAGTAGGTGTGCACGACGCGCCCACCGGTCGAGAAGGAGGAAACAACGATTAGCGGGATACGAGTGCCGTCGCCGAAGAAGTCGATCGGCTGAATGTAGCCCGAGTCGTAGTAGCCGCCGCCCTCGTCGGTGGTGATTATGATCGCGGTGCTCGCCCACAGCTTGGAGTTGGCCTGCACTGCGTCGATGACCTGCTTCGTAAAGGCCTCGAACAGGTCCCATCGCGAGGAGGCCGGATGGCCGTCCAAGAAACCATCGGGCTTCACGTAAGCGACCGCCGGCAGCGTGCCCGCCTTGACGTCGGAGTAGAAGTCGGTGAGGTCCTTGAGATTCTTACGCAGGTTGGGCTTGGTCATGATTTGCGTGGAATACAGGAACGGGTTGCAGATATTGCAGTAGCCGCCGGCGCTCGGCAACTTCTGCCCAGTTTCCGATCCATTGGCCCAGCCCTCGCCGTAGTAGCGCCAAGAGACATGGTGCGCGCTCAGCACCAGACCGATGTTGTTCTCCTCGTTGGGGGGGATGGTAAAGTCGTTCGGTCCGCCCTTGTACGCGACTTGCCCCGTGCCTAGATAGCCAGGGTTGTAGTTGTTGACCAGATAATACGCATTCTTTTTGCAGTTGCCCTTTTTCCACGCCTGGTAGGGCAGCGACTTGAGATAGCTCTTGATTGACGCCACGCCAGGACGATCGTCGTCGAAGCAACCGATGTACGAACCGCCACCGTAGCCGTCTTGAGTGTAGAAGTTGTTGGTGCTGGGTTGCGGATCGGGATCTTCGATCTGATTACGCGGCGGAGTGGCGGGCTTGCCCTTGGAGTCTTCGAAGTAAATCGTCTCGCCGTAACCGAGCACGATGCTATTGGCGCCGGTGCCGCCCATGATCGGCTGATGATAGTTATCCCCGATCGCATATTTCTGGGCGAGCTGGGTGAAGTAGGGCGCATCACCCTCAGCGACGTTGTAGAAGCCCATCGCGATCGAGCCTTCACCTTTGAAGCCCGGGCTGATTGGCGCGCCGTTGCTGCCGGTGGCGACCGTTACCTCAACCCATGGGAACAAGTCTTCCAGACAGCCGCTCGGGTTGTCCGCAGTGGCATTGGCGGTGTCGCAATCAAGCTGTTGCCACATCTGGAAGAAGCGATGGACTGGGCTACCTGCGTATGCGGCGTAATTGATGGAGTCCGTGATCTCAAACGGATTGTTCGGAAGACTGGCCGGGAAGCGGGTGTCGATGCCGCTACTGAGTCCCGTGCCGCCGATCGTCAACAGCGCGTAGTCGGCCGGCAGAAGACCCGGCTCGGGCAGCGCCGCCACGGCAGCCACGTTGGCGAAATACGGATTTTGGGGACCTCCAACGTTTGGCGACGGCAGCAGCGTAAAGGGAGTCTTGCCGCCGGGATGGATCGAGAAGTAGTCGGGGTAGGAATCATCCGCCATGTATTGCTGCGCGATGGAAGCGTTCAGCCCCGGCAGTCCGTTGGGCTGCACGATCCCTTCCGAGAGCAGGTTCCAGACCGTCTGGCCAGCGGGTGGCTGGTACGTGGCGAAAAGGTGGTCGAAGGTGCGGTTCTCGCCCACTATCAACACCACGTGTTTGATCGGCGTCAGCGTGTTGTCGTCGTTGGAATCGCCGCTGTTTTGAGCGTAAGACAGCGGGGCCCTGGCCTGCGCCAGCAGCATCGCACCGAGTGCGATAGCTGCCGGCCATCTCTTGCGTCGCAGACTCCTCATGTTAGTTTGCTCCTCCTCCCGTTTGCGAGTTGATGCGAATCGAGTCGCTCAATCTCTGAGGAGCAGCGTAACGGCGCAAGTGTTACCGCGATGGCCCGGTGCGATTATAGCTCGATGACAACTTTGAGCGTGCAGAGTTACCTGAGAATGACGAAGGTGAAAACCAAAATTAGGTCAACGGCACGATTGCACGTTAAAGTGGGCTATTACAACTCTGTTGCAGGCGAGCATGAACCAACAGTAGACGGAATTCGACCTGTTCCCCGTCAGCACAAGTTGGGACAGACTCGAGTGATTAAGGGAATGCCCACTCGGCTGTTGGAATTGAGTGACAGCTCGATAGTTATTTAAGCGGCTCATTGTCCATTTTTAACTTGGCGTGCGCGATCGATGACAGCGTCATGGCGATGCCTGTGCCTGTCCAAAAACGTAAACCCGGACGTATTGATGATGGAGCCCGCCGAGGATAGGCATCGCTGCGATGCGGCCGAACTTCTGCGCCCTTTCTCTCACTAAAGCATGATCATCAGTCTCTGTGTCTCCAATCGCGAGAAGACCCACTCTGCCGCAATGTGGAGCCGGACGAATGAAGGTCAACTAATCACGACCATGTTATTGGCGTTGTTTATCCCGCGCGGGAAATGCTGGGTCCCGACCGCCCGAAAAGGACGGATAGGACCCTTTGTGCGGCAAAATGCGTATTGCTCAAAGCACGGTTATTTAAGCACGGTTATTTGAAATATGTCCACTGTATCCTTAAAATTGTCCCCTGCGTTACTCAGGACGAGCACTATTGCAGTGTTCGCGGTGGTCAGCCCACCGGACCTACCCGTGACTATCTGGTTAAAGGTGACGCCGGGATTTCCCGATTTAATTGTACCGCTCGTGCCAAACTGCCCCGTGCCGATGCTAAAATGCCAGTCCACATAATACACATCGGTGAGCTTCTTTGAGACTGCCGTCGGAAGATTTGCCACCAGATCAGCCCTGGCGAAAAAGGTGCCGACTGGGGCTTTATTGGTCGTGCAGCTCGTTTGCGGAGCCCCGGTCGACTGGTGGAACGTGCCCGTTGGATAGACGTTGACGACCGTCGAGTAAAAGATTGGCAGCACGGTAGTGCCAACAGTCTCGCCTTCGATGGCTACGTTCAGGTCACCGCCGGACTCAACCGCAAGAGGTTTAAAACATACGTCCCAACTTGTCGCCATCGCGGGCACTGCATTGGCTAAGACCATCGCAGCCGCTAATCCAAATACAAACCGCGCTCGCATAAAGCTCCTCCTATTTTTCTTACTTCGGACTACTTGCAATGGTATGGGCACCGCCTAAGCGTGCCCAGAACTTATGTCGTACTCGACGTTACGTTGACATGTCGTTAACAACAGGCCAATTGTGTGTGAACACGGCGTGAAGAAGGGGCACGCTGATCACTTCCGTCAAGCGACTCCTTCCTACTGCGCTCCACTCCCACGGCGGCATTGCGCCGCACAGCCTCGACCGCGGGTGACCCGTTTGAAATTCGTGGACGCTCGACATCAAGCCGGTCGGAAATCCCAAACCGCCGGTTGCAGATAAATCTCTGGCACGTCCCTGCCGCCCGCTCCCACAAGGTTTTGGGTTTACAGCTCGCGAAATCACGAAGCCGGTTGCGCAGGTAAGAGACAACCGCCGCAGGAAGCCGCGCGCAGGCGCGCTTTTCGAACGACTGTCCGATAAGCACAAAAAACTGACGGACTGTATGGCGGAGCGAGGTGAATTCGAACTGCCGGTACCGATTTGTGAACAGTCAGACGACAGCATCAGGTTAAGGTTTGCGACATCGAGACGAACTGCAAAGCGCTATCGCCCCGCAGCGCATTTCTAGTGCGCTTTAGGGTCGCTGGGAGCGACCGGGGCAAGATGGCCTGCCCTTTATTTGATCGCTGCCGCGACATCAGTCGCGATGTCGTCCATCGCGCACGAGGGGAAGGTCTCCTTCGAATGTTGCTGACCCTACAAGCCGACCAGGCGTTTGAGCCCTCGGGCGATCCCGACACTTCGTCGGGTGCCGGACCCCGACATCATGTTGTCGTCTGGTTGTTCCGAAATCGGTACTGGCAGTTCGAATTCACCTCGCTCCGCCAACGAGTCAGTGCGAACCGATACCGGTAGTTGGCGTCATTTCGTGGGCTCAACGAAAACCGGGTTATCGGAAAGGTCCACGCGCGCACGCCTGACCATGCTGACAAAAGTCGCGGCCAGCCGATCTTCAGCTGGCACCTAATCCAAGAAATGTGCGTCCGATGCGGTCGGGACTTCCTCTCCGACCCATCTTCAAGCATGGTTATGCTGTCTTCGTCTCCGCAATCAGCTTCGATCAGCTCGAGGATGAGATTACGAAGCGGTGGCTAAGTGAACCCTGCCCCGGCAGGCACGCATCGTCCGATGACGACGACCGAATTAAGATAGTTGCAGTACTACGAGTCTCCGATAGTGCGGATTTGAGTCTGCCCGTGAAGGGAGTGCGCACTCCGCATCGGAGCGAGTTTCAGCCAGAAGAACCGCGGCGCGAACCAGTGCGGCGTCCTACGAGTCGTCGGTCATGATGAGGCGGACCGCTCTAGGGCGATGGGATGTTCGTCGCCCAGTTGCTCAGGCGCTAAGCCTTCAGCAGCTCGTCAAGCCGGCGCCTAACCTCCACGATCCGCACAGAGCACCTTGCATGCGCAGCCTCATCCAGCACTACAGACCGGTACCAAGCGGTGATGGGCGCCTTCCTGGCTCACCGTCATCGGCCGCAAAGGACAGCTTGTGGAGCGTCGACTTCTTTCGTTGCGAATCAATTTTGCTGAAAAGCTACTGGATCATGGTCGTTATAGACATCTTCACCCGCCGCATCATCGGTTTTGGCGGCGCGGCGGCGGATCTCGACGGTCCCGTCATCTGCCAGATGTTCAATCGCGCGATCGCGAAGCAGACACCGCCGAAATACCTTTCTTCAGAAATTCACCGCAACCTGATGGGTCATCCACGAGAGCTCCAGGACCAAGTGATCAACGAAATCTCCAAGCGCTTCGTAAGGCGCGGGGTGGAGGGGGCTGGCGCTCGGTCACGCCACGGCCATCGCCAGCGGTCACGCCACGGCCATCGCCAGGCAGACGTGTGTGAGACTCACGCTCGAGATCTGTGCGTCCGGAGGAGCGTGATCGACCGGAAGCGGCGCGCTGAATAGAATCGCAGGCATGAAGCCAGGCCACGCCGCTGGGCTCGACTACAATCGGGCTCCTCGGCTTCTGGATGGTGTGGTCACGTTCCTGCTCACCCCCAGGAGGACAACGGTGTCACAGATTAGTCTTGTGCCTCACCTTCATGGCTGGCGTCGCTACGCGATTCCTTTTGAACTGATTGCACAGTCTCATCGGGTCCATAGGTGAGGTGGTAGACGGTGAGCTGTTGTTCGGTGTGATGGATCCGGGCCTGGTGCACGACCGTCGCGATCCCGCCCGTGAACACTCCGGCCGTTATATTGCGTGCGTAGGTTTTCGGCTTTACGAATTTTGAACCATCCGGATTGAACTCGTAAACGTCCTGTTCCTGGCCGCCCTCGTTGCTGATTTGGTTCGGCGTCCCGAACGCGGCGATGATCTTATCCCGCGACACGCCGGCTTTCAGCAGGCTTGGATCCTCGTGCACGGATGAATCTTTCATGGTGGCGTTTTGCTCGAACGCGGTGGGGCTCAGGCGTTGTGCCGGATCAAAGCGCGACGAAGATGAATCGGTTCCTTGCGACTGCGTCGATTGCATCCTTGCCGCCAGGCATCCGGTCAAGGCGATCATAGGTAGTACGTGCAATATTCTCATCAGACCGGAATCTCCATTTAACAGCGGGTTTCTACCCAGGGACGCTTTTTATCATAACTCGTTCACGCCCCGCTGCCGCATGACTTCGCCATCGAGACTCGAGACGGGCGGACCCGCATATCCTTGCGGGAGGCTTCAACCTGATGAGGGCTCGCCCCGTTTTTCTTTGCCGTCTGGGGCTGCTAGATGGCAGCCATGAAACTCCGCCACGCCGGCGCGCTCGCCTTGGTCGGCTAGTATCTGCTGTTGCCACCGCTCAAAGCCGTTCAACTGCGGCCTAGTAGAGATGGCTACACGCTCGACTGGAAAATCCGAGGGAATCCACCCGCTGAGCGTCTGGTCGATAGAAGGGAGCTACGATACAGCCAGCGAATGTCGCGAAGCGCAAACAAAAAGCGATGACCGGCTCGTCCCCCCAGTGTGGGGAATGGCACAGTGCATCCCGACCGATGCCCCGCGTCTCAAGGAAGAATGGCGTGTGGCTGGTGAGATCCAGATAATCGCCTGCGGATATTCGGCACATTGCACCGTCCGCGGCTGCCGCGCCCAAGCTACTAGGCTCGCCAGATACACCGATGGCCAAGGCCGGCCGCTCCGCCAACGCGAGTTATGCGAGCGACACGCGGACTGTCTCAAGGCGCGAACCGGCGGAACGTCCACGATTTGAGAAGCGCACCGGATGCCTGACAGAACGGTCAAACCCCGGCTGCAAGATTGTGACGCCGCGCTCGCGTCCGACGATGGCCCGATCTTCTCGACCGTCGCCAAGCTGGTCGACGTCCTCAGGCGATCGATTCCAGAAGGAACGCAAAACGCGGATCTAAAAAAAGGAAGCGTTGCGCCTCGGCATGAACTGCTCCGCGGGACCGAGTACGAAGAAGAGCGATGAGAATGCGCCGGCTCAAGCTGTTTTCTCCTGTTCCGCTCCGTTCCCGACGACGACATCAAGCTTCGAGAGCTGCTCGAGAGATTCGGCCTCATCGAGCGATTCACGCCCTATGTAGCCGGCGGTCGCGGGGCGCTCCGGGGCGACGAAGCAAGGGAGTGGCTGGAAAGGCGACGCAACGAGGCTATCGCTGAACTGACTTTGGCGGTCGCGACCATCGCCATGCTGGCGGCGATTGTCGCCGCGGTTAGGAAACGGCAGGCATGAAGCCCTTCAACATCGCCGCGCTCGCCCTCGAGATGCGCGAGCAGAAGGCGAAAGCACTTCGGGTGTCGCGCCCCGTCCCGGACGACGATCCGCTCAAGGAAAAATAACGATGACCGAACCGCGGGCGGTAGTTTCTTAAGTCGCGACCTCAGACTCGGAGAGCACCCTAGTGATCCGCCTCACCCGTGCGTCAGTTTGATACATCGGCAGGCAGCGATGGCAAACGTAAACCGGCTCGCACAGAAGGAGAAACCCGTCGTACTCGTTGGGCTTAAAATCTATTTGATACGCCTGCTGCCGTTTCAAGCGGCAGAGTTGACAGCGTAGCGGTGCAAAAATGCTCACCTGCCTTATCCCCGTTAGGCAGCGATGTCGAACTTTTCAATTCACGCCTGACTCAATGATGTTTCTTGCCAGACGAGCGTACATGGACTTTTCAGCCATCCAGCGCTCAATCAGCTCCATTCGGAATCGCCAGTCGTTGCCGATTCGAAAGCTGGGAATCCTGCCCTGCTTGGTCAGCTTGTAAAGCGTCGAGGGGTGGATTCGCAGAAGGGCGCAAACTTCCTTTGCCGTCAGCAGTTCGCCATCCACTGCCGTAGCCTTCATGGCGCGCTCCTTCTCTTTACATTGGGAATCACACTCCCTTTGCGGGAGCGCAATAGTCATGCCCAAGATCCATCGGTATTAGTGAGTTCTAGCGATCGATTCCTCCGTGAAGCAGGTAAAGTTGACCGTATAGCAGGTAAGATTTTCTGACCACTGGGCAGATTTGGGACGCAAACGCCCTGTGGGCCTTCGACTGGCGACGCTGCCGACCCTGCCCGACGCCCTCACTACACGCCAGATTTAGCCGGAGCGCGATGAGGATTCGTCTGCTGTAAGCGCCAGCGGTCGATCGCCTCGATGTTGAAGCGCCAGTCGCTGCCGATGTGAAACGCCGGAATCTCGTGCCGTTTCAACAACCGGTAGATAGTGGAGGGATGCACGCGCAGATAAGCTGATAGTTCCCCGACGGTCATGACCGTGACCGGCCCCGTATGAGGCGGCGTCTTGGCGCCAGCCTTACGCTTCATCTGAATTCCCTTCGACTAAAGCGACAGGTACCACCCGCCTGCTTTTCTGTCCACCTCATTCAAATCCTGAAAAGGTTACCGGATGCACGAGACCGGCGCGCAGAACATGAGCGCGATTTTGGGGTAGGGGTGCCTCGCGGCCAAAAGAGGACCCGCCTCGATGCGTCGTTCGCGGACGGTAACCATGGCAACCCCACCATCCGTAGACGGTCGCGATTGTTCATCTGGGCCGCATGGGCGAGGCGCTCGACCTGGGGCACGTCGAGGTCGAGGTTCGAGGAGGCTGTCTGTGGATTATCTATTCCGTAACGTCCGAAATCGGGCGCGCTGGTCAAGCACTATTCGACCGCTTGGGACTTTACTTTGACTCATCAGCCCGAAACTCCGCAGCCTGCCACCGCGCCGAGTCCATCGTCCACTCATTCGGCGCCCGGCACTTGTCCAACCGCGCAATTGCAGGCTGGTACCAACGCGGCGGATATCCCCGTGTGTAACCGCCGTGCCTCCAATCGCGCCCAAGCCATCGCCGATGGTCGCGAGCCCAACTGTATGTTCGCCGGCGGCAAGCCCGACGCCACCACCAGCGAGCGCACCTGCGCCGGTTCCTGCCAGCTCCTTGCCGCTACCGCATGCGCTTGAGCCCTCTGCGATCTCGCGGCATGTGGCCGGGTCCGTCTCGTAAGTTCCTTTCCACTGCTGATGCAAGCGGCGTGGCTGACATACTCTCTCACTTGCTGCGCTTCAGCATCGGTGGACGGATGCTTTTCGGCCTCCGTCAGTTTGTCTTTGAAGTCCGGCGCCAAGGCTGCCTGTCCTTAGGTGAGGCTTCACTTGTTCGCACTCGGTGGCCGTGGGATAGGTTCTGGCGGCGGGCCACTGGGAGACGGGAGCGGCCGGATTATAACTCTTGTACGAGGAACCCGGCGGAAAGATTCATAAAGATTGGTAAATTTTTGTGCCCTTGGATCATCGCCTACCTAGGTCCCCTTTTTTTCTCGCTGGAACGGACAAGTCCAGAACCGGTCGCTGCGCGGCTCGCGGGCGATGCCCCCCACCGAATCGCCGCGGGGGCGTGTCCAATCGACTAGGAAGAGGCGGGTAGGACGGCGGGAGAGCACAGGATTGGAAACCCTGAGCGCCCCGAATAAGACGGACCTCCGCTAGGCTTTTAGAGGATGGGCGTTTTTTGGGCGTGTGCTTTGGCTGCCGCAGCGGCAGCGACACGCGCGCGCGATGTTTGCGTTGTGGATCGCGAAAGTAGCGGCGGCGACGAGCGACATCGGGATCAAGCTGTGGTGGGAAAACTAGCTGCTGGGCGCGATAGCGGGCCCACCGAGCGTTGGCAGCATGTTGATTTAAGGTGTACGGCTCCGGCGGCGGCTTGAGCTCATAATGGATGATCCGCTCAAGCCGCCATTTCGGCCGCGGCGCGAATCGCTCGAGCGCTTCCTCGCGCGTCATTCGATAACCATACCACAAAACGGCGGCAAAATTGACTGTCGCGGTTTGACGTGCAATGTGCAAATTGGCCTTACGAAAAACGAGGCGAGGGGTCGGATCGCAGGCAAGGAGCCTATTGGAGAGTCGGAAGAATGGCCAACGCTCAGTCCAACCCACTCGCGAGATCCAGTTGCACTACTTCGAAGTTCCGCTTTTGGCTTTGAGCTTTATCAGCGCCTTGGTCAGAGGTATGCGGAGCACTGCCGGAACCAAGCAAGATTAATCTGTTTGCAGAAATTCCTCTCTGCTCGAAATAGCTCGCCACCGCTCGCGTGCGTCGATTGGTCAATTTAGGGTACGCCCGGTGTACTCCTGACGTGTATCTTGGGTGGAACTGACCTTGACATAGATAAGTGATTCTGGGTTTTGCTTGATAATTTTTACTGCGTAATCCAGAACCGGCACGGAGCATTTGTCGATCTTGTCGCTCCGAGGTCGAAAACGTACACCGTGTAACACAATTCGCTCTGCGGTAGCGACATGGGGTGTTTCGGATCCGACTGTCGGCGATCCCGCGATTACCTGCGTTTGAGCCTGGACCACAGAGGCCGCTTCGACGAACAGCGCATAGGCGCCGGCGATTAGCGCGACCCTTGCCTTGCGAAATATGCTTTCGAAGTCCATGGGTTTTTACACCTCTACCGCGCGTTTTTCGGATTGAACGAGCCCTCGAGCGGTCGTTACTGCAGCGGCACCCTGATCAATGGTACCGCCCGGCATAAGGCAATTTCGTGTTTCAGCACTCTTCTCTGCTCGTTGCACTGATTAAAGGAATCGTTGGCCGCTAGCTGGCTGATATTGTTCTCGGGAGCGAGAAACGCTTCTGATTCCAAGCTGTGATAAGGGGCTATCGTGCATGCGCCTATCAAGAACAACGAGGCTGTGATAATCGTCGCGCAGGCAATCTTGCCGATGCTGTTCGTCTCCGTAGACCGCAAATGCCTGAGATCGGAAACACCTGCTTTTGACCGGTTTCAAACCTGCCGCAGCGAGCCGATCCCACTGCTTATATGGCCCGCATCAACCGTGCCGAAGTCAGTTTTTCCGCAGTTGTGCTGCCTTTGAGGTGGACGATACGTACCTAGATAATAAAGGGGGGACCGGGTGTGTAAAAAGACCGCCAATACATACTGAATGAATCTTCCACGGACGCTTTTACTGAATCTTCAAGACGCTTTTACCGAACACTGAGAACTGACAAGCTCATATCGAATCAGTGGCTGGGTTTGCCGGCGAGCTTCACAGCCCATCAGTGAGAATGGAATTCTTTTCATGGTACGTGACCGGCAAGCCCTGCTTTTGCATCAAGAATTTTTGGCCAGCCCAAATTTACTGTCTAGAGATCCGTTCCTTCCACTTGGATTCTGCTAAGAAGCGACCGAATCTTACCTTTCTGACAGAAATCCTGACCGCTGGCTGCCCATGCATTTTCGGCACACTTGATGCAGTTTTCGAGAAATGTGGAAGCAACATTATGAAAACATGACTCTTAGCGGCGATCACCATCAGCCCCTCTTTCGAAAGCAGCGGTTTTTACATAGTTCATCCCTCCTCCATGAATGAACGCCGTCATGCAGTACGTCGCGGACGCAGACCGCGCCTTACGATTTCAAGCCGAAGGCGAATCAGGGCGTTACCGTGCGGAGAGCTGACGCGAGCCGCTGAAAAATACGGACATGCTGAAGAGGCTGTTCAGCGTCGACGCTGAATTGCGCTACACCGAAGCCACCGCAACTCTAGCGACACGGTGGCCGGGTCGAGTTGGTACCCAGTGGATCGTTCGCGATGCCGCTCCTGTAGACTGCCCCCACCGCGCAGCTGACCCGACTTGCAGGGCTCTCTCTGGTCGCTACACAATCTATTGAAGGAGTAGGATGGTGTACAGACACTTTTTGGTATCTCTGGTGTTTGCTACCGCAGTCTGCGGATGCGGCAACCAGGTTGAACAGGTCCCTTTTCAAGTCAGCGACGTCAGGCCTGGATTCTGCAAGGCGGTCGAAGCTCGACCTGGTTATTTCTGGGAAAGGCCCCAACGGGTGATGCCATGCCGAATCGAGCACAGCGACCGACTAGTATTCGTTGATCCGGAGTCGGTCGCCCCTCGACGGGAAGCTTCGATGCCAAACATAATTGTCGAGCCCGTAGCGTCCGTGTCTGAAGTGAGATATCGCGTCCATTCTCGAAAGCTGGCTAAACCTTCGCATCCGCGCAATCCGAATCATCAGACGCTGAGTAAATCATCAGACGCAGAGTAAGTCATCAGATGCCGAGTAAGAGTTGAAACAGACCGCTAGCAAATGCATCGAAACGCACAGAATTGCAGGCAAGTCTGCTGCGATCTGTTTCCTTGCGTGTGTATATGGCCCAGATTTTGGTTCACTTTTGTGTCCGGGTTTTCTTCAAGGATAGTCGCCGAGCGTTTCCTCGACTTCGTGCCCGGTTTGGATAAAGAGTAGGTGCACTTCCACGGGGAAAGAAAAACTTTCGACGGCCCGTCCGCCTTGATACTTCTCGTACATAAACCGGATCTGAGCGCGTTGCTGGTGGCTGGCCTCGTTTGCCGATTCCTTCAGCGTTCCCTCGCGTACACCGGTTGAGATAGACATCGACAACGTTAATGAAAGCGGTGGCACACGACTGATTCGGCGGAAAACCACGCGCTACATGTTGGGCATAGTGATTTCGATTAGTAACCGCCCATCCGGGCGGAGATTGTCGTGGCACGTTTTACACATCGCGAGCTGGTCTTCCAAGCTGAGCACATGACTTATCGACGAAGCGAGGATCAGGATCAGATCGAAGTCGGAGTGGGCCGACCATGTTCGCACGTCGCCTTCGATGAACTGAAGTCGGCGGCGGGTCTCGGACGAGCTTCGCAGCCGACGCGCGTCGGCCTTCTGTGCATCTCAGGTTGATTGTCGAGACCGACCACGTCAAACCCGAGTTGTGCCAATGGCAAGGTGATTCTTCCAGTTCCGCAGTCGAGTTCCAAAATCTTCCGTGGCGCAAGACTCCGGCTCAGCGACAAATAAAACCCGATGTCCTCTTCGTCTCCCAAATGCTCTCGGTCGTATTGTTCGGGGTGTTTGTAGAGATCGCTTGCTTGTTTCCTGCAGCCCTGTTCTTGGTCTAGATTAATATTCACGGCAAAACCACTTCGTGAGTCGGACGAAGGCGGCCGAAGAATCAACGGTGGCGGCGTCCAATAGACTGCCCGGCGGGGTCTGAAAACGAGGGAGGTGCACCCTCGCTGACGGCGCGTAGCTTCCCGCACAAACAGGCCGATGGGGAATTCGGGCGAACTTATTGAGACCTGAATAGCATAGTGACAATCGAGCTTGCTGCCAGAACGATCGTACCAGGCGTGGGTGCCGCCGGCGCATGCAGCGCAGCGCGCGGCGCGCCTGATGGCTGACTGAGCTGGGTGAAACGCGCGGGCAGAGGTTGGGCAGCTCGTGATGCTTCCGGTAGCCCCAGATGTACTCCACAGGATTGAGTTCCGGGGCGTAGCCCGGCAACCATTCGATCGCGGGCCGGGCCTGCTGCGTGCGGATGAATTCGCTGACCAGTCGCGCCCGATGCGCCGGCAGCCCGTCCCAGACCACCAACAGCTTGTGTCAGGGTCGCCCAGTTCGGGTAGGCTGCGGAGGACGGATCAATCGTCAGAGGATGTTGCTCTGCCGTCGCATCCGCTCACTTCGCTTGAAGAGCGCCGCGAGAGCGCGAGGCCCAGCAAGGCGGCGATCATGGCTGGCCCGGTTACGCGGTTGTTGATGTTTGAGCCGATAAGAAAGCCCAAGACGCCCATCACCAGGCAAGCGCCAACAGAATGGCCCTCGATCAGATGATCGGGACGAAACTCGTTGCCCGCGCGCTCGAGCTTCGCGTTGACTTCGGTCAGAGTGTCGCGGAGGTCCTGACGCGCGTCGTCTAGCTCATCCTGGTTCTTGGAAATCTCTTCTTGGCTTGTCATATCCCTCACCGCTAGAGCTTGCGCTGTTCGATCTTCCGTTGTGATGATTTCCAGCCGCTAATACCTCTATGAAGGTGCTCGCGGCGCCCTGTATCGGACTCCGGCCAACGATCGCGCGTATTGCCAGACCGACACGGTTCTTAAGCCCTCCGCCCACCAAAAACCCTGCCGCAGCGGCAATCGCCAGTGAGCCAAGTGGCGCCCCCCTGACGTACTCCTCCCCCTCCCGCGACGGCCGGTCTGCCGCGCCGCGCTATCGGCTGAAATATCCATGACGCCATAGACCCCGTCAGGAAACACGCCTGATGAGACGCGCGGCGAAGTAACCGATCGTGAATGCGGCGGCGATGGCCAGCCACGGTTCGCGACGAGCGAATTCGCGCACATCGAAGTTGAGGCCCTTTTCCTCAACGTATTGCCGTGCCGCTCCATAGCCATCCTTGAGTACCTGGCTGGCCTTCTCGGCGGCTTGACGCCCCTGATCCATGGTCTGGTGAATCGTCGAATTCGCAGCATCTTCAAATGTCATCGTTGTTACCTCTTAGCGCAATTGGTACTAACCTGGGAGCGCTCTTTGTCACAGCGTTTGTTCCCAACGCATAGGCATTTTGGTTTTTCCTGCTCAACGTCCTCTCGTTTGACGAGCCTCGATTGAGCGTCGCGGAGGGATCGGCGGGCATCCAGAGAGGGGGGAGATCCCGGATGCCCGCCTGCTCACCGTTTGCCTTGCGGCGAACGCCGCTCGGCAGGCGAAAGGGCGCCACAGCCACATCGAATTCCATCACGGGGAGGAGGTCTCCTCTTGGTCACCCCGATGCCATCTATCGAAACTCTAGTTTATCCCGCTGCAGGCTCCAAGGCCCTCGTGCGGCGATGCGAATTGGTTACATGGAGCAACAAGCTCGTCGAACCTTGCGACGGACATACTCGTCTCGCTTCATGCGGGCAGAATTCTTTCAGCCATGCGGTTCGTTGCTCATGCTGGGGCCATCGCGCGCGAACCCGCCGTTTGCGATCTTGCTCTCTTTAGCGCGAAGCGCCGCATGAAGCGGCGCGCTTCCTCTCTACTCCCACAAACCTCGGAACAACCCGCGGCGACGAATTTATTCGCATCCCAAAGCGCCGCTCTGCCGCCCGCTACGATTGTCAACGCGGGTGAATCCTGTTTAAGGGCGGCGATCAATTCCAAAGCCGCTGGCAGACACTCGGTCACGGTACAAGAGAAGCAAACCAGTTGCGGCGCGAAATTCTTTACGAAACCTCGCAATTTATCCGGCGTCTGGTTGTTGTCCACTAACTTGGCTGCCGCTCCCGCATGGCGTAGAAGCTCGACGATCATCAGTAAGCCCAGGTCGTGGACCTCGCCAGGGGCGCATAGGCCCAATACCCGAAGCCTCCCCGATATTCGGGGGCTGATAAAGCGCTTACCCAGATCTTTTATCAGCTCACGCGTTGTCTCCAGAATGAATAGCAGATTTTCTTCGCTTATATGGTTTTCTGCTCGTTCTTCACCTGCGAGCGACAACACCGGGATGAAAACGTCGTCGAAAGTCCGCTCCAAGCCATTCTCATCGCAATAGCGAATCGCCAGTTCGCGCGCATTCATGGAATCCAGTTCAAGCAGCATTCGATAGAAGTCATGATAATCATCGAGCTCGCGATCGGCGCCAAGTAACACCGAGAGAAAACTAAGCGCGGGAATATAATCGCCCGCGACTTTGAGGCAGGCAGTCAGCGGTGTGGCGAGCAGCAGGCCCGGCAATCCCCACAGCCACGACCAGTACATGGCCGAGACCAACAAGGCCACCGGCGACACACCTATTCCGGGACCGACTACAAAGGGCTCGACGACCTGGGACGCCACCTGATCAAAGAATGTGAATGAACCAAGTACCGCGAGAGACCTGGCCCACCCGGGAAAGACGGCAAAAGCCACCAGTGCCGGCAGAATCGCCGAAGTCATCGCGCCGACGTAAGGTATAAATCTCAATAAGAACGCGAGGAGTCCCCATAAGAACGCATTCGGCAATCCGAGAAACCAGGTTACCAAACCGCATGCCACGCCGAATCCCAAATTCGTCAACGAAAAGAGCAACAGATAGTGCCCTACGTTGTGCGCTGCCGTTTCCATCGCCTGCGGCGCGACCGTAATTCGTGCTCTCGCCGCCAGCCGTACAAAGCGATCGCGCAAATCTCTTTTGCTGTAGAGCAAGAAGAACAGAAGTACGGTAATAAGCAGGCCTTCAACGACGCCACTCAGCAGAGGGAAGACGAGCCTTAAATTGTCGCTCATGCTCGCCGCAGGCAGGGCCTGGAACGCCTTGAGAGACGTCGGTGCGGAGCTAGTCGTCTCGACCCGGCGCTGAACGTCGGAAACTGCGTGTCTGAGATGCCGAAGCCACGACGGCGAGACCTTTTCGAGGGCTGCCAGTTTGTTTCCTATATTATCGGAATAGCCTGCGACGTTGTCTACGACGGCGGTCAGTTCAACCGCGAGAAAATACCCTAATGCCCCTATAGCTCCGATCACCAGAAGAACCACAAGGGCGGCGCTCAGAGTGCGGCTAACAAATCGCTCTAAAAAATTGGCGAGGGGGCCAAAAATGACCGCCAGTATGAAAGCCATCGTCAGCGGCAAAAGTACGTCGCGCCCGCGAGACAGAACCGCCGTCGCGAAGACTAGCGCCGCGATCGGTAACGCGGTCCAAACGAAAGCTAAGCCATCGGTAGTGTCGGGGTTAGCGGCGGCGGCGGTGTGCTCCTGCGACTCTTCGTCCATGGTATCCAATTGCGGTGAATCGGGCGCGAAACCGGTTACTCCTCTGTGCCTTCATCTACACTGAAGCTTCACTGGTATACGAGATATCTTCCGCGCCGTTGTTCTGAAAGATCTCTTTTGCACGGGTACGCTGTGTTCCATCTTCGGTGTGCACTGAGATAAGAATGTTGCCGTCCTTGACCTTTCCTTCGTATCGCTTCGCTTCGTATTCCGGGATTCCCATCCCGATCAACCCGCCCGTGATTCCTCCCGCTGCGCCACCAGCCGCCGCACCCGCGAGCGCTGCCACAATTGGACCCGCCGCGATAAAGGGTCCGACGCCTGGAATTGCCAGCGCACCGATACCGACTAGCCAACCTAGAGCGCCTCCAAGTACCGCCCCGGTCCCTGCTCCCGTCGCGGCGCCCTCTGGCGCTTTGGTATGCTGTTCATGAGCGAAATCTCTTGTTCCACTCGTGTCGGGAAACAGAACCGAAACGTCGTCGTGAGAGAATCCCGCGGCCTTCAGGTCGTCGGCAATCGCGATAGCTTGCAATTCATCTTTTGCTATTCCAAATACTGCTTTGCCCACGTACGTCTCCTAAACGCCAGGGGCTTCACTGAGAGTGCCCCTCCTAATGTTCATCGAGGCTAGAGCAAATGACTAACCAGGTACCAAATGACAAGGACCGACAAGGGTACCCCCAGTAGATATGCTATTCCGTAGCGCATTGTTCTTACCTCCAGTTGTGATAATCACGTCGACTCAAAGCGGGCTATGTGCCGGTATCGCATAGCGCTGCCTTACGGGAACAGGGACAGCCTTCTCGCGTCTCTTACGGATGCAGTTTGTGCTCCGGCTACTGATGTACTTTCTCTCCGGTGTTTACATGCGTGTCCAAGCCACGGCCTTCGCTGCTCGTGCGGCCTCTTCTCCAGTGTCTGCTAATCAGCCCAATACGCACCGCACCTTCACAAAGCGGCGTCGGGATTTAATATGTTGTTGTCGTGCGCCTTTGTACGTCTCCGTCGTTGGAGTCAGTGGTTACTGTTGTTGTGTTCTGACTAGGCACTGCAGACACAGTGGGATGCGTTACAGTGCGTTGCTGAACAGTACCATTGTCGTACTGGGTGGTAGTGGTAGTCGAGTTCTCGCTCGCTACAGGCAACGATGGCTGCGGTAATGGCTGGGTGTCTGGCGCGTCGTACTCTCTCGTCGTCGTAGTTTCCGTAACATGGTGGGTGGTCGAACAGCCGACGAGACAAAACATTGCCAATCCCGCACAACCAGCGATGACGGCGTTAACAGGACTTTTCATAGACGTGTACTCCTAACTTGATGTGAATCGCTTCGAGGTGCGGCATTTCCTTACGCTTACGGCAAATCCGGCTTCGCGTTCAACGGTTTCGCAACCGTGCGCGCGTGTGACGATGGAGGATCCTGCCTCGACCTCAAGTCCGAGCTCGAGAATCCTCCAGCGTGACAATTTCGCGCGGCCGACCGAGGGCGACGCCGAGAGATTATCTCGGCCATCGCCACCGACCGCTTTGGCATGTTGCTTCATGAGGGAAGCGCCCGGCACCAATCTCTGCTAGTCCTGAGCAGGATTGACTCGCAGATCGTTAGTGACGGCTCGAACGCCCTCCGTATTCTTCGCTATGGCTACAAGACGAGCTGCCATTTCCGAATTCTTAACCTGGCCACCCAGCGTTACGACGCCGGCCATGGTTTTGACATGGATATCGTTGGAGTCGATGCCCTTGCCAGTGGCAAAGGCTGTCTTCACCTTTGTCGTGATTTTCGTATCAGTTAACGCTGTAGCCGTTCCGGTATACGCGTTCTTCACCGCTCCTTCAGTGTGTTCGCCCGCTCGATGCATCGAAGTGCTGGCTGGTACGGGAGCGCTGGCGCTAGTGTCCTGGGCGAAAGCCGGGATCGCTAGCCCAATGCTGAGAGCCATCGCCGGGACCAGAGTAAGTATCCTGTATTTACTATTCATAACCTTACCTCCTAATTAAACTCGACTGTTAAAAGCCTGCGTTCCGGACCGTCGCCCTCAGACGCTTTGGTATGCCGCTTCAGATGCGAAACGCTTGTGTCTCGACCGGTCGAACACTGGAGCTAAAATGGCACCCTGTGAAGCGCCTGCATCCTTGAGTTGGTTGGAGATGCGGGCTGGACCAAAGAAGGCTTTCGTCACGAGGGCTTCCTATTACCCTTCGCTTTGTCGATCACGCGCTCTACCACTTTTTTCACCTTACCAACGGTTTGGTCGAGGCGTCCTTCGTTTTTAAGACCTTCATTACCTGTTACAACACCGGCTGCTTCCTTGACGCGGCCCTTAATCTCGTCGGTAGTCCCACTCATTGCTACGTCCTCTTGTCAGATGCTTCTCGCGTCGATGCGTTCTGTCCATGAAACAAATCGAAACGCGGCCCGGGCGAGGCCGATGTATCAGACGACACCGATCAGCCAGAGCACGAGGACGATCACCACGATGCTTCCAACAGAAATGGGAAGGTACATACGAACCTCCTGCGCGAGCCTTCGATCCTGGTTATGTTGAGGAATTGGTCTAGCGGGACGTGGTCGAAGGCGAGCGGAAGGGCCACCGTAGAGCTGGATCAAATGCGGACTCGATTCCTATATCGATCTCCGCTTACCCACTCTACGTCAGGCGTGACGCAAGAGCCACCGCTGGGCAGCTGTATTTGGTTATTTGGAGCACCGGAAATACCTGTCTCTACTGAAAACTCGGAAAGCATGCTGTCAACACCGGGGTAAAACTACATCGTAAGCCAGAGCGAAAAATGCATCAGTTGTGGGGGGCGTGGGAAACGAGGTTCGGCTTCTGGCAGGGGGAGCGCTGAGGGGGATCTCCCCCTCGCTATTGCAGCGAATAACTAATGTTGTCGAGCCACGAGCGGAGCGATCTTATCCGAGGTCTCGCGGCGGTTGATCGTCACTGATGTGGCGCTTGCTATGTTTGAGCCGGTGACCGTCACCGTTCATCTCAAGGATGTGAACGTGGTGAGTGAGGCGATCGAGCAGTGCGCCGGTTAAGCGCTCGGAGGCGAATACACTGGTCCACTCATCGAAGGGCTGATTGCTGGTGACGATGATCGAGCCGCGTTCGTAGCGCTGACTGAAGACCTCGAACAGCAACTCAGCGCCGGTCGGCGAGAAGGACACTCCTAAAACTAGGCGAATGTCCGATGACTCGAAGCCCATGCCGCGATGCATGACGGCGGGGTTGGTTTGTTGCTCAGTCGCTCAGCGGGGAGGCTCCAGGAGCCGCTAGGTTGCAATGGTCGGCTATGAGGACGGGCTGATTGGACGACCGCTTGAGAACCTAAGGCTTCAGCTTCATTCCACCTTCACTCCGAACGCCTGCTTGATGAACGCCTCGAAACGAATTTCCTGGGCCATCGTCAGTCGCATCGCCACCGGTATCGCGTGGCCTTGCAGATGGCAATCGCAAGAGCAGTTGTCGCCGCGGCACTTGTGCTCACCGATGCCGCAGGACACGGTGGCTGACCCGGGATATGGCCAGAGCGTGCTCATTCCTGCGCCTCCGAACATAAGCAGACTGAAGCCTTGCCTCCTTGTCCTTTGAGTGAAACGCACGATCTGGACTTACTAGCGTGGCTTACTTCGAACATCGCATTTTAGGCTTAGATGCTCATACGCTGTTTCGCGCGCGTCCGCACCCGCGACTTGTGGCAGCGGCATCCACACGAGCTGTTGGCGCATCGTCCGTGCCCGCCAGTGGCGCATTCGATCAAGTTTGTGGCGCTGTTCAACAGTACCTGGACTTCTGACGCCAGCGGTTCTTCGAGAAGGAGCGCCGCCGGCTTCGTGGACTTGACTGAAAAGAGGGTGCCGACGACTTTGGCCGATTCTCTCGCTAACTGTGAACTGGACAGCCACGACAGGGTGTTGGGCTGACCTGACCGCACGAAGCTGACACTCTTTGGGGACTTCTTTTTAGCTCTCATGATTAAGGTCAGATTGCCGGCGTCAAGAAGTTACCAGTCCTAGAGGAATCTCCCCAGATGCCCGTCTGCTCATCAGTTGCTTTGCAACGAACGCCGCTTGGCAGGCGGAAAGCTCGTCACACAGCCACATTGAATTTCATCACGAGGATGGATCTCCTCTTGGTCCCCCCGATGTCATCTTCGAATCCCGACTCTATCTGGATGTGGACCCCAGAGGTATTCGTGCCACCATCGATTTGGTTACATAGAGCACCAAGAGCATCGAACCGGAACTCTGCCGTCTGGAGGAGTCAGACATTCCTCTGCAAGCCGCCGCGAATTTGAAACACCCTCGCGTCATAAACTTCCAGGGCGGTCCTGGCCTTCGCAGCTCGTGCTGTTGGTCCCGAAAAAGCCGTTGAGGATACACGTCTTTGTTCTCCTGATAACATCCCGTTTGCTCAATCTCCGCATACGGCATAGGCTCGTCATATGTTCCCTAAGGTGCAATTTTGAATGAAACGCGGAATCCCCCAGACAGTGACCTCGACAAACTGACCCGGCTCAAAGCTCTCTCGTGGCTTTCCGTCTCAGAGCTGGGCTTGCTAGCGGGAACGCTGGCGTTTGCCGACTTCAAACGGCCGCAGATAATTTTCGGGGAAGCCGCGCTCGCAGTCGACGCTCACATCCTGTTAAAAGGCATCGCGCGCATCACTTGCCAGAACGCCCGCGGAGAGCGGGTGACCATCGCCCTGCTTCCGCCGGGCCCGATTCCCGAGTTTCCTTTGCTGCCATTCGGCCGCTTCGGTTTTCGGTGCGAGGCTTACGATGATTGCAGAGTCGGCAGTCTGAGCTGGAGCACTTTCGAAGGTATCTCTGCGCATCGCTCCGAATCGGCCTTCAAGACA
>Ga0185299_10001678_pt1 | contig 39896 bp, 7 predicted proteins | sample PaiPotPPA55metaG_FD_128002 | JGI IMG/M metagenome (GOLD analysis project Ga0185299, IMG submission 128002) | Iron sulfur acid spring bacterial and archeal communities from Banff, Canada, to study Microbial Dark Matter (Phase II) - Paint Pots PPA... ...
CGTGGGAAGGCATGCCCTGATACTGCCGCCTGTGGTGGCGAGAGGGAGACCGTCGAGCAGCGCAACTGTGAGGCGTTGAGTACCGATGCGGGGCGTGCCGGCGGACCGGCTCGTAGTAGTGGTGAAGTGCCTGTAACGGGCGTGGAGCGAAGGGGCCGGACCATTCGGGCTGGTGAAGCGGTCAACCGACTGTGGTCGGGAGGAGTCGGATGAGTCAGTCGAGGTCGACGGGCAAGCCGTTCGAGATTTCGAAATGGGCTGTGCGCGAGGCATATCAGAGAGTCAGAGCCAACAAGGGTGCTGCCGGAGTGGATGGGGTGTCGATCGCCGAGTTCGAGTCCGATCTGAAGAACAATCTGTATAAGGTCTGGAATCGGATGTCGTCGGGGACGTATTTTCCGCCGCCTGTTAGGGCGGTGGAGATCCCGAAAGCCGGTGGTGGCGTTCGGGTGTTGGGGGTGCCGACGGTGGCGGACAGGGTCGCGCAGACGGTGGTGGCCGTGGAGTTGGAAAAGCGGGTGGAGCCGATGTTCCATCCGGACTCTTATAGGTATCGTCCGAAGCGGTCGGCGCTGGATGCTGTCGCGGCGTGTCGGCGGCGGTGCTGGAAGACCGAATGGGTGCTCGATTTGGACATCCGGAAGTTTTTCGACACCGTCGATCACGACCTGAACCCCTTCATTCGAGGGTGGGCCGCGTATTACCGGACGGTGGTGTCCAGCAAGGTGTTCCAATCGCTGGACGCACATGCGTGGCGACTCACCTACAAGTGGGCCAGCCACACGCATCCGAAGAAGCCGAAGAAGTGGATCGTCGGTCGCTACTACGGCTCCTTCAACCCCGCCAGGCGCGACAAGTGGGTGTTCGGGGACCGCGTCAGCGGTGCCTACCTGCTCAAGTTCGCCTGGACCCCGATCGTCCGTCACCGGCTGGTCAAAGACGTCTCCTCGCCCGACGACCCGGCGTTGGCCCGATACTGGGCCGACCGGCGGCGGAAGAAGGCTCCGCCTCTGGGCAAACCACGCCTGCGGCTGTTACAAGCCCAACAGGCGCGCTGCCCGGTCTGCGGGGACCTGCTCCTGCACGCCGATCACGAGCCGCAATCCCCGCAGGAATGGGAACAGTGGCTCATGGTTGTCCGCAAGGCGGTGGACCGCCAGTTCATCTCCGACGCGGCCGTCGGTGACTCTCCAGCAGGCGATCGGCTCAATCACCTTCTCGTGCACAGATATTGCCTGCCGCGCCACCACGCGCAGCAGACGGAACTCCGGAAACACTGCACCGTCAGCGAGCCCCTGGGGCTTGCTTGAGCCGTGATGCGTCGACGAGGCGCATGTCCGGTTCTGAGGGGGCCTCGGCGCAGCAATGCGCCGGGGCTACCCGACTCGGATTATGCCGAATACGGGATAACAGCGAGGCGAATTTCAAGACCTTGAAGTACTGTCTAGCCTTCCCGGAGCGGTTCATCTCTTTGCAAGTCGCACAACGGTTCTGCGATGTATTCTTCACATACTACAACACCGTGCACCGGCACTCCGGGATCGGATTACACACCGCGGCAACGGTTCACAGCGGCACCGCTCATCAGATGCGGGCCGAACGCGCGAAAGTCCTCACCGCCGCCAACCCTGGCAGATTCCGGCGACCACCGACTCCGCCCCAGCTCCCGGCCACGGCCTGGATCAACGCCCCCCCGAAGGAGAACATCAACACCGAACTCACCGCCTTGACAGCTTCCGGCAATCCTGACCCCGCGCCGGGGGGGTTGACCCCGCATCACACGTCATCGGGCACAGCCAACTCGCGTCCACTGGTGGGAACACTCGTTGACCGCTTGTGGAGTATGAATGTCAGGTGCCTGCCGGTACGGACGGACCCTTTGTTCACGAAGGATGAGCGACGAATTGTGAATGAAATATTACAGGGCGATTAACGAGTGCGTAGCAGCGCGTGATTGGTAGTTCTCGGCGGCATCTTCGATGCTGAGTTTCGCCTGTTCTGGCGACCCGAAAATATGCTGGATGTGAGATGTGGATACGGAGACGGACGCTTCTTCCAATCGGATGCTCGAATATCTGAAAAGGGTCACCGTAGAGCTGATGGCCACCCGTGACGATCTAGCCTGTCTGCGCGAGCGGATCGACGAGCCGATCGCGATCGTCGGCATGGGTTGTCGGTTCCCCGGTGGCGTCGAGTCGGCGCGACAGCTGTGGGATCTGGTTGCGGCGGGTTCGGATGTCGTGGGCGAGTTTCCGGTGGATCGGGGATGGGACCTAACAAAACTATACGACCCCGATCCGGATCGGTTCGGGAAGACCTACACGCGGCAGGGCGGCTTCTTGGCCGGAGCCGGCGGTTTCGATGCGGGGTTCTTCGGGATCGGTCCACGTGAGGCGTCGGCGATGGATCCGCAGCAGCGGCTACTGCTGGAGACGTCGTGGGAGGCATTGGAGGACGCGGGAATCGATCCGGTATCGCTGCGCAGCAGTGACACCGGTGTGATCGCCGGGGTGATGTACGCAGACTACGGGTACACGGCCAGGGCGGCAGGCTCGGCTGCCGAGGGGTACGTGGCGACCGGTTCGGCGGGCAGCGTGCTGTCGGGGCGGGTGTCGTATGCCTTGGGGTTGGAGGGACCCGCGATCTCGGTCGACACCGCGTGTTCGTCCTCGTTGACTGCGATCCATCTGGCTTGCGCGGCGTTGCGGCGCGGCGAGACGTCGCTCGTCTTGGCGGGCGGGGTGACCGTGATGTCGACGCCGTCATCCTTCGTGGAGTTCGCGCGGCAGCGAGGCCTGGCGCCCGACGGCCGGTGCAAGGCCTTTTCGGCGTCGGCGGACGGGGTGGGTTGGGGCGAGGGCGTAGGTGTGCTCGTGCTGGAGCGGTTGTCGGATGCCCGAAGGTTCGGCCGCTCCGTCCTCGCGGTGATCAAGGGCTCGGCGGTGAATCAGGACGGTGCGAGCAACGGTTTGACGGCGCCGAACGGCCCGGCGCAGCAGCGGGTGATCGCGGCGGCGCTGGCGGCCGCGGGGCTGCAGCCGGAAGACGTGGACGCGGTGGAGGCCCACGGAACGGGAACGCCGCTGGGCGACCCGATCGAGGCGCAGGCGTTGATCTCTGCCTATGGGCCGGACCGCGCGGCGCCGTTGTGGCTGGGCGCCTTGAAGTCGAACATCGGGCATACGCAGGCGGCTGCCGGTGTTGGCGGTGTGATCAAGATGGTGCAGGCGTTGCGGCACGAGATGTTGCCGAAGACGCTGCACGTCGACGCGCTGTCGCCGCATGTCGACTGGCGGGCGGGGACGGTGCGGGTACTGACGGAGGCACAGCCGTGGCCAGCCGGCGGGCGTGTGCGGCGTGTCGGCGTGTCGGCGTTTGGGATCAGCGGCACGAACGCGCATCTGATCCTCGAGGAGGCGCCGGTCGATTCGATGGCGGCACTGCCTGGCGAGAATCCCGACGATGATTCCGAGCCGGCCGTTGCCGGTGGCGTTGTCCCGTTGATCGTGTCGGCGAAGTCGCGGCAAGCGCTGCGGGCACAGGCGGATCGGCTGCGAGAGTGGCTGATCGGCGAACCGGCGGCGGACATCCGGGATGTGGCGTACACGTTGATGTCCGCGCGGACGTCACTGGAGTGGCGGGGCGTGGCGACAGGCCGCGATCGTGACGAGCTGCTCGGTGGATTGGCCGAGGTGGCGGCGGGTGCGCCGCATGTGATCCCGGGGCGGGCTGATTCGGGGAAGATGGCGTTCCTGTTCACCGGGCAGGGCGCGCAGCGGCCGGGCATGGGGCGGGAGTTGTACGCATCGTTTCCGGTGTTCGCGACGGTGTTGGATAAGGTCTGTGCGGAGTTCGATCCGCTGCTCGGGCGTTCGTTGCGGGATGTGATGTTCGCCGAGAACGACGCGGCGCTAGTGGATCGGACCGAGTTCACGCAGCCGGCATTGTTCGCATTCGAGGTGGCGCTCTATCGGCTTGTGGAATCTTTCGGACCGACCGCCGATGTCCTGCTCGGTCACTCCATCGGTGAGCTGGTCGCAGCGTATGTCGCCGGAGTCTGGTCGTTGGCGGATGCGTGTGCTCTGGTGGCGGCCAGGGGGCGGCTGATGGGTGCGTTGCCGCAGGGAGGGGCGATGCTTGCGGTGGCCGTGTCCGAGGCCGAGGTGGTCGCTGTCGTGGCCGGTTACTCCGATCGGTTGGCGGTGGCCGCGGTCAACGGCCCGTCGTCGGCGGTGCTGTCCGGCGATGTAGACGCCGTGGGCGAGGTCGAACGACTGCTCGGCGAACGGGGGATCAGAACGCGTCGTCTGCGGGTCGGCCACGCCTTCCATTCGCCGCTGATGGATCCGATCTTGGACGAATTCCGAATGGTGGCAGTGGGCTTGGACTATCGCATGCCGAAGGTTCCGGTGGTGTCCAATGTGACGGCGGCGGTGGTGGATCGGGAGTTGACCGATCCGGAGTACTGGGTACGTCAGGTCAGGTCGGCGGTGCGGTTCGCGCCGGGGGTTGACACGCTGGTCGAGTGCGGCGCGCGGCGATTCGTCGAGGTCGGCCCGGATGCGGTGCTGACGGCACTGACGCGGACATGTCTGGCTGAGCATCCGGAGCTCGAGCGGGGGACGGTGGCGGCCGCGACCGGACGTCGGACAGTGAGCGAGGCGAAGCAGTTCGTCACCGCGATGGGGCAGTTGCATGTGGCCGGTGTGGAGGTGCAGTGGGGCCGGCTGTTCACAGGCCGTCGGCCGCGGCGGGTTTCGTTGCCGTCGTATGCATTCCAGCGGCAGCGGTATTGGCTGGCCGGCGCCGATCGCGCGGGGGACGTCCGGGCGGCGGGGTTGCAGGGCGTGCAGCATCCGCTGGTGGGTGCTGCGGTGTCGCTGCCGGACACGGGGGGCATGGTGCTGACGGGCCGGTTGTCGGTGTCGAGTCACCCCTGGTTGGCCGATCACAAGATCGGTGGAACGGTGCTGCTTCCCGGTACGGCATTCGTCGAGTTGGCGCTGCATGCCGGGACGATGGTGGGCAGTGCGCGACTTGCGGAGCTGGTGATCGAGGCGCCGTTGATCGTTCCGTCGGACGGTGCGGTCGAGTTGCTGACGATGGTGGCAGGACCTGATACGGCGGGTGCACGAGCGGTCTCGGTGTATTCGCGTCCACAACCCGATAGGGAGGACGAACAGCAGGAGTGGGTTCGTCACGCGATGGGCACAGTCGCTGCGCGATCGTCTGAAGACATCGTCCCGATGGTAGCGCCGAGCTGGCCGCCGATCGGCGCACAGCAGGTGGACATCGCCGACTGCTATTCCGATTGTGTCGAGTCGGGTTACGAGTACGGACCGGCGTTCCAGGGTCTCACTGCGTTGTGGCGACGGGGAGACGAGGCGTTCGCCGAGGTGGTTCTGCCGGAACGTGCGCTGGCGGCAGGGGACGGGTTCGGTGTGCATCCGGCGTTGCTGGACGCGGCGCTGCACGCGATCTCCCTCGGCGGACTGATCGATCCGGCCGAGCCGGGCAGGATGCTGGTGCCCTTCTCGTGGGAGAACGTCGATGTGCACGTCGCGGGAGCCGCAGCCGTGCGGGTCCGGCTCGTCGTGGACGAGTCCCCGGCGACGGGCGGTCACCGGGTCGCCTTGACGCTGGTCGACGCGAGCGCCGTTCCGGTCGCTGACATCGCCGCCGTCACGTTGCGCCCGCTCGCCGCCGCCGCATCGACAGAATATGACGGACTGCACGTGCTGCAGTGGATCCCGTTGCCGACGGAGGTCCCGGACGACCCTGTCATGAACGAGGATCGCCCGGACACCGACGAGGTCGCAACCGTCATCATCGATAGTGGGCGAGCAGCCGTGTGGCGAGTGGACGACCTCCGCGTGGACGGCGATGTGCCGGGTGTCGTGCATGCTCGCCTACTCGAAACGGCGGCGCGGATGCGGGAGCTGCTGGCGCAGCACGAGCATGTGGTAGTCGTGACCAAGCATGCGGTCGTGGTGGACTCCGCCGAATCGGCGGATCTCGTCGGCGCTGCGGTGTGGGGGCTGCTGCGCAGCGGCCAACACGAGTATCCCGGCCGCATCACGCTTGTCGACATGGACCGCGGGCAGGGCTATCGCGCGGGTGTCGCCGCCGCGGCGGCCAACGCGGACGAACCTCAACTGGCGTTGCGGCAGCGGGCTGTTTTCGTGCCGCGGCTCACCGCGCACGGCGACGCCAAGGCCGGTCGTCTCGAGACGAATGCGCTCGCCGTGCCGCCGTTGCAGACCGACGGGACTGTTCTGATCACCGGGGGCACCGGCGGGCTGGGCGCGGTGGCGGCGCGGCATCTCGTCGTCGCACACGGCGTGCGGAGGCTGGTGTCTGCGAGCAGGCGCGGTCTCGATGCCGACGGCGCCCCTGAGCTTGTCGCCGAACTGACTGCGCTCGGTGCGCATGTGGACGTGCTGTCGTGCGATGTCGCGGACCGGGCGGCGCTCGGCGCTCTGCTGTCGGCCATCCCGCCCGAGTATCCGCTGACAGGGGTGGTCCACACCGCAGGGGTGCTGGCCGATGGCCTGCTGGCCGATATGACGCCGGAACAGTTCGCGACCGTGTTGCGCCCCAAGGTCGATGCCGCGTGGAACCTGCACGAGGCCACGAAGGATCTGAACCTGTCGATGTTCGTGCTGTACTCCTCGATCGCGGGGACGCTCGGCAGCGCGGGCCAGGCCAACTATTCGGCCGCGAACGCCTTCCTCGACGCGATGGCCCGCCTGCGGCGCAGTGCGGGACTGCCGGCGACGTCCATCGCATGGGGTCCGTGGCGCGAGACCAGCGGTATGACCAGCGCCCTCGCCGAGGCCGACCTCGTGCGTCTGCGGCGTGCCGGGCTGGTGCCGTTCGACGACGCCTACGGGATGTCACTGCTTGACGCCGCTGTCGCCGCCGACCTTCCGGCGGTCGTCGGCGTACGGCTCGACTCGGCGGCGCTCCGCGGGCAGGCCGTCGCGGGGATACTGCCCAAGGTGCTCGGCTCCCTGGTCGGCGGCAGTGCCGGCCGGACAACGAGCCGCTCGGAGGGCACGGGATCGCTGGAGCGGCGATTCGCCGCCGCACCCGAGCCGGACCGGGCAGGCGTCGTGCTCGCGATGGTTCGCGAACACGCCGCCGCCAGCCTCGGCTACGAGTCGGGCGATCGGATCGATCCGTCAGCGCCGTTCGCGGAACTGGGATTGGATTCCCTGACGGGCATCGAATTCCGCAACAGGCTCGCCAAGGTCACCGGGTTGTCGCTGTCGCCTACCCTCGTCTTCGAACACCCGACCACGCGAGCGCTGGCGGACCATCTCTGCGCCCGTCTCGCAGAGGCCCTCGACTTCAGGCTTGCGGAGCGTCCCGCGCAGTCCGCGGCCGGGGGCGGGCTGACGGAATTGGTGCAGGCGGCCCACCAGCGCGGTCAGGTCGGGGCGGCGCTGCCGATGTTGTCGGAGTGCGCCAAGCTCGCCACGACATTCACCAGCAGCGACGAGCCGGGCGCGGTGCCGACACTGGTGCCGCTGAGCAGAGGCTCGTTCGGTCCGACCCTCATCTGTGTGCCGTCTTTCGTGGTCGGAAGCGGCCCGCACCAGTTCGGCCGGCTGGCGCGCGAGCTCGGCGGCGAATGCGAGGTCTCTGCGCTGTGGTTGCCCGGAACCCGGTCTGGAGAGCCGCTGCCCGGATCTTGGGACGCGTTGCTGGATGTCCTGGCGACGACGGTACAGAGTCTCGTAATGCAGCAGCGAGTCGTGCTGGTCGGCTACTCGATCGGCGGTGTGATCGCACACGCCTTGGCGCACCGGCTCGAGAAGAGCGGTCACAAGCCTGCTGGGGTCATTCTGCTCGACGCCTACCTGGCTACGCGCCCGGAGCAGGGCCGTGCGCTGTTCGCCAGTGCGCTCGGCGCGGTGCTCGATCTGGACAACGACATGGCCGAGCTCGGGGATCACGGCTTGATCGGCATGGCGCAGTACATCCGCGTGTGCGAGGAATTGTCTCCCGTGTCGATTACGGCGCCGACCTTTGCGCTGCGAGCGTCGACGCGGCTGCCGGGGATCGGCCCCGAGGAGACAGTGCCCGCCTGGCTGGATGCGGGCGACACGGTCGAGCTCGATGCGGACCATTTTTCCATCATCGCCACGGCGGCGCCGGCCACAGCGCACGAGATGCTCCGCTGGCTCGAAGGACCTGGCGCGACCTAGCAATTGTCGGCTTTCGGACACGAAGGAACTCCTATGGGTGAGCGACCGCTTGACATCGCTATCGTCGGAATGTCGTGCCGGATGCCGGGAGCGCCGGACCTCGAGCAGTTCTGGCGGCTGTTGCGCGAGGGGATCGACGCCGTCGGACATGCTCCGGCCGATCGTTCTGATCTCGAGGAGACGGCAGGTTTTCTGGATTCGGCGACGGAGTTCGATGCCGATTTCTTCGGCGTGTCGCCGAATGAGGCGCGTTCGATCGATCCGCAGCAGTTGCTCGGTCTCGAGCTGAGTTGGGAAGCATTGGAAGACGCGGGGTATCGCGACCGCGACGGCGCTCGGGCTGGGGTGTTTCTGGGCTGCACCGGAACCGATTTCGCCGAAATGCTCGCGGCGCAGGGGATGCCCGGCATCGGCAGGCATTCGCTGTGGGGAGTCGGCCGGGGCATCGCCGCCAATCGGATCTCCAACTATTACGGGTTCACCGGACCGAGCATCGTGATCGACAGCGGGCAGTCGTCGTCGCTGGTGGCGGTGCACCTGGCGTGCGAGTCGCTGCGCTCCGGCGACTGCGAGCTGGCGCTTGCGGGCGGCATGAATCTCATCCTCTCTCCGTTGAGCGGTGAGCGCTACGAGCAGTTCGGCGCACATTCGCCCTCGGGCAGGTGCCGGACCTTCGATGCGAGTGCCGACGGTACGGTTCGCGGTGAAGGCGGCGGCATCGTCGTGCTCAAACCGCTGGCACGCGCGGTCGAAGACGACGACCGGATCTACGCTGTGATCCGCGGCAGCGCGGTCAACAGCGGCAACGAGCGCCGGGTGCTGAGCGCGCCCAGCGCGACAGCGCAGGCGACAGTCATCCGGTCTGCGCTCGGGGCCGCGGCCGTGGAGCCGGCGTCTGTGGGCTACGTCGAACTGCACGGCACCGGCACGCTTGCAGGCGATCCGGTGGAGGCGGCCGCGCTCGGGGAGACATACGGCGCGGGCCGGTCCGCCGACACGGCGCTGGCCGTCGGCTCGGTCAAGACCAACATCGGACATCTGGAGGGGGCCGCGGGCATCGCGGGTCTGATCAAGGCCTCGTTGTGCCTGCGATATCGGGAACTGGTGCCCAGCCTGAATTTCCGCACCCCGAACCCGCAGATCGCGCTCGACGCATTGGGCCTGCAGGTACAGATCGCGGCACAGCCCTGGTCCGCCGCGACGCCGCGCCGTGCCGGAGTGTCCTCGTTCGGCATGGGCGGCACGAACGCGCATGTCATTGTCGAGCAGGCACCCGTGCCGGACACCACGGAGTCGACTGCTACGGATAACACCGAGGTATCTGCGTGGCTGCTTTCCGCAGCGAGTCCGGAAGCAGTGCAGGATCAGGCTGCCCGGCTGCTGCGCTGGCTGACCGATCATCCGGAGGCCGGGACCGCCGAGGTGGCGTCGTCGTTGTTGCGGCAACGTGCGCCGCTGGAGTGGCGTACGACGGTCGTCGGGCGGGAGCGCGACCAGTTGCGGGTGGGGTTGGCGGCCGTGGCCGGGGCGGATCCGGGTCCGGACGGGGTCGCGATGGTCACGGGTCGTGCTGTCCCCCGTCGGGTGGCGTTGGTGTTTTCGGGTCAGGGTGGTCAGTGGGTGGGCATGGGTTCGGAGCTGCTTTCTGCGGGTGGGGTGTTCGCGGAGGCGGTGGCGGAGTGTGAGGCGGCGTTGGCGCCCTATGTGGATTGGTCGTTGACAGCGGTGTTGCGGGGCGAGTCGGGTGCCGTGTCGTTGGATCGGGTGGATGTTGTGCAGCCGGTGTTGTTCGCGGTGATGGTCTCGTTGGCCCGGGTGTGGCGTGCTGCGGGTGTAGTTCCGGATGTGGTGGTGGGGCATTCGCAAGGTGAGATTGCCGCGGCGGTGGTGGCCGGTGGATTGTCGTTGGCCGATGGTGCGCGAGTAGTGGCGGTGCGGTCGCGGATCGTCTCCGAGGAGCTGGCCGGCAGCGGCGGAATGGCGTCGGTGGGTTTGTCTGTGGGTGCGGTGGAGCGACGGTTGGCGGAGTTCGGGGGCCGGTTGTCGGTGGCGGTGGTCAACGGTCCGGGGATGACGGTGGTGTCAGGGGAGGCGGCTGCGGTCGAGGAGTTCGTGGCGGAGTGTGTGGCCGACGGCGTGTGGGCTCGCCGGATACCGGTCGACTACGCGTCGCATTCGTTTGCGGTGGAGGCGATTCGGGAGCGGGTGCTCGCTGAACTTGGCGGTGTGGCGCCGATGTCGGGCTCGGTGACGTTCTGCTCGACGGTGGAGGCCGGTTACGTCGACACCGCAGTGCTGGATGCGGGGTATTGGTATCGGGGACTGCGTGAGCGGGTGCGGTTTGCCGAGGTGGTCGAGTCGTTGATGCGCTCGGGTGTGAATGCGTTTGTCGAGGTGAGTCCGCATCCGGTGTTGACCGCGGCGATCGAGGCCACGGCGGAGGCGCTCGGCGAGGCCGGTCGGGTCGCTGTTATGGATACTCTGCGACGTAACGAGGGCGGTCTGTTGCGGGTGACCGCTGCGCTGGCGCAGGCCCATTGCGCGGGCATCGACATAGCACCGCAGGCGCTTGCTTCGTCCGCCGCCCGAATAGACCTGCCGGCCTACGCCTTTCAACGCCAGCAATGTTGGACCCCGGATACGGCAGGCCCGAGGTCGGCCGACACGCGCCGTACCGTGGGTCCGGAGGAGTCACTGCCTGCGGAGGCGTCGACGCGGCGGGCAAGGGTATCGGTCCCGCACCACGGGGCCGTCGCGGAGGAACCGCTGGCATCGCGGTTGTTCGCCCTTGCGGCGCCTGAGCGGGATGCGTTCGTGCGGGATGTCGTGGCCGAGCAGGCCGCTGCGGTACTGGGGCACGACTCACCGACAGCTATCCGCCCCGATCGGCCGTTCACAGCATTCGGCTTCGATTCCTTGAGCGGACAGCAACTGCGCAATCGGCTGACGACGGCGACCGGTGTGGAGTTGCCGACGACGTTGATATTCGACTACCCGACGCCGGCCGCGGTCGTACGGCTTGTTTGCTCGCGGCTGGAGGGTGTCGGTCTCGATGCGCCGCGGGTGATCCGCCGCGACCGCGCCGACGAGCCGATCGCCATCGTCGGCATCGGCTGCCGATTCCCGGGCGGCGTCACGTCGGCCGAAGACCTCTGGGACCTCGTCGAGACAGGCCGCGACGCGATCACGCCCTTCCCGTCCGACCGAGGCTGGGATCTCGAGCGGCTGTTCGATCCAAACCCGGACAAGCCGGGCACCACGTACATCCGCGAGGGCGGATTCCTGGACGACGCAAGCGGTTTCGACGCGGGGTTCTTCGGCATCGGGCCGCGCGAGGCGGCCGCGATGGATCCGCAGCAGCGGCTGATGCTGGAGGTGTCCTGGGAGGCGCTGGAGAATGCAGGGCTCGACCCGACTGCCTTGCGCGGCACCGACACCGGCGTGTATGTCGGCGCCTGCACGTCGGGCTATTCGCCCGGCGTGACCGGCGACTACGAGGCGTTTCGTTTGACCGGAACGTCGCACAGCGTGATATCCGGCCGCGTCGCTTATGTTTTCGGCCTGGAAGGGCCCGCTGTGACGATCGATACCGCATGCTCGTCGTCGCTCGTCGCGCTGCACCTGGCCTGCCAGGCACTGCGCCAGGGCGAGGTGTCGCTCGTCCTCGCGGGCGGTGTCCACGTCATGGCGAGCCCGGAGTTGTACGTCGACTTCGCCCGCCAACGAGGGCTGGCCGCCGACGGTCGGTGCAAGCCGTTCTCCGCCGCCGCGGACGGCGTGACGTGGTCCGAGGGAGTCGGCGTGCTGGTGCTGGAGCGGTTGTCGCAGGCACAGAGACTGGGGCATTCCGTGCTGGCGGTGGTGCGCGGCAGCGCGGTCAATCAGGACGGTGCCAGCAATGGGCTGGCCGCGCCGAACGGTCCGTCCCAGGAACGGGTCATAGCGCAGGCGCTGGCCGATGCCGGCCTGCAGCCCGCGGACGTGGACGCGGTCGAGGCGCACGGGACGGGAACGGCGCTGGGCGACCCGATCGAAGTGCAGGCGCTGATGGCGGCTTACGGCTCCGACCGCGGCGGACCGCTGCGGATCGGGTCGGTGAAGTCGAACATCGGTCACGCGGTCGCCGCCGCCGGTATCGGCGGTGTGATCAAGATGGTGCAGGCGCTGCGGCACGAGACGCTGCCGAGGACGCTGCACGTGGACGCGTTGTCCCCGCACGTGAAGTGGTCGTCGGAGTCGGTGCAGGTGCTGGCCGAGTCGCAGCCGTGGCCGGCGGGGGAGCGAATGCGACGGGCGGGCGTCTCGTCGTTCGGGATCAGCGGGACGAACGCACACCTGATCCTGGAAGAGGCACCGACAGAATCCGCAGTGGCCGAACGTGATTCGATGACGACCGGCTTCGGCGGGCTGGCATGGGTGGTGTCGGGGGACAGCCCGGATGCGTTGCGGGGGCAGGCGGTTCGGTTGGGGAAGTGGTTGGGTGCGCGGGGGGACGTGGGTGTCGCGGGGGTGGCGTCGTCGTTGTTGCGGCATCGTGCGTTGCTGGAGTGGCGGGGTGCTGTGGTCGGAACGCGTGTCGAGGCGCTGCGGGCCGGGCTGGGGGTATTGGCCGACCGTGGGGTGGAGTCGGGTGTGAGTGATCCCGTGATGGTCACGGGTCGTGCTGTCACTCGTCGGGTGGCGTTCGTGTTTCCGGGTCAGGGTGGTCAGTGGGTGGGCATGGGTAGGGAGTTGCTGGCGGAGGGTGGAGTGTTTGGCGAGGCGGTGGCCGAGTGTGAGGCGGCGTTGGCGCCCTATGTGGATTGGTCGTTGTCGGCGGTGTTGCGGGGTGAGGTGGGTGCGGTGTCGTTGGATCGGGTGGATGTGGTGCAGCCGGTGTTGTTCGCGGTGATGGTGGGGTTGGCGCGGGTGTGGCGTGTGGCGGGGGTGGAGCCTGCTGTGGTGGTGGGGCATTCGCAGGGTGAGATTGCGGCGGTGGTGGTGGCGGGTGGGTTGTCGTTGGCCGATGGTGCGCGGGTGGTGGCGGTGCGGTCGCGGATCGTGGCTGAGGAGCTGGCCGGCAGTGGGGGTATGGCGTCGGTGAACGCCCCTGTCGAGGTGGTGGAGCAGCGGCTGGCGGGGTTCGGGGGCCGGTTGTCGGTGGCGGTGGTCAACGGTCCGGGTATGACGGTGGTGTCGGGGGAGGCGGCTGCGATAGACGAGTTCATGGCCGTGTGTGTGGCCGACGGATTCTGGGTCCGCCGTATCCCGGTGGATTATGCGTCGCATTCGGCTGCGGTGGAGGCGATTCGGGTGCGGGTCCTCGCCGAGCTGGATGGTGTTGTGCCGGTGTCGGGTCCGGTGCCGTTCTGTTCGACGGTGGAGGCGGGTTATCTCGACACCGCGGCGATGGACGCGGCCTACTGGTATCGGGGACTGCGTGAGCGGGTGCGGTTCGCGGAGGTGGTCGAGTCGTTGATCGGTTCGGGTGTGAATGCTTTTGTCGAGGTGAGTCCGCATCCGGTGTTGACCGCTGCGATCGAGGCCACCGCGGAGGCCCTCGGCGAGGCTGGTCGGGTCGCGGTCCTGGACACTCTGCGGCGCGACGAGGGCGGTCTGTTGCGGGTGACCGCTGCGTTGGCGCAGGCCTATTGCGCGGGCATTGACGTGGCGTCGGAGGCCTTGGCCCCGCTCGCTGCCCGAGTGGACCTGCCCACTTATGCCTTCCAACGTCGGCGGTACTGGCTTACGCCGGTCGGTGCACCGGACGTGCGGCTTTCTGGCCTCGACGACCCCGGGCATCCGTTGCTCGGAGCGATGGTACGAGTACCGGGCTCGCAGGACGTCGTGTTCACCGGCAGATGGTTGTCGTCCGACCACGCGTGGCTGGCCGATCATGCAGTGACCGGAGTGGTCCTGTTGCCCGGTGCCGCTCTGGTGGAACTGGTGCTGCATGTCGGCACGTTGGTGGCCTGTTCGCGCGTGGCGGAGCTCGTCATCGAGGCGCCGTTCCGGGTGCCGTTCGCGGGAGCAGTCGACCTGATGGTCGTGGCGAACGGGCCGGACGCGGGGGGAGTGCGCACCGTTTCGGTGTATTCCCGCCGCAATGGTCACGATCCGGAAGCGTGGGTTTGTCACGCGACTGCCCAGATCACCGCCGAGCCGGACCCGGCATCGGTCGGTGCCGAGCCGGCGATCTGGCCGCCCCGGGATGCGATCGCCGTTTCGATCGACGGCGCGTATACCGATCTGGCGGAGGCGGGGTACGACTACGGGCCGGCGTTTCGCGGCCTGACCGCACTGTGGCGCAGGGGCGCGGAGGTGTTCGCCGAGATCGTCCTGCCGGATTCGGTGCGTCCGCAGGCCGCGCAGTTCGGTCTCCACCCGGCGCTGCTCGATGCCGCCTTGCACACGATTCTGCTCGGCGGGCTGTCTCCCGACGTGCCGGACGGCGCGGTGGCCGTTCCGTTTTTGTGGGAGAACGTCGTACTTTCCGCCACCGGAGCGACGGCGCTCCGTGTGCGCGCGGCCATGACCGGTTCCGGGCCGGGCGGCGAACGGATCGCAGTGACGCTCACCGATCCGGCGGGTATGCCGGTGGCCGAGGTGGGGGCACTGACGATGCGGCCGCTTCCGGTGGACACGCTCGGTGCCGAACACCGCCGCAACGACGGCGGCTATGGCCTCGACTGGGTCGCCCTGTCCGCCGCGACGGGTGAGACGGCCGCGCGCTGGCGTCTGGCCGACGACGAGGAAACCGTGACCGTCGCGAAGCGGGAAGCGACCGTGGTGCGCCTGTACTGGGAGTCCGATGCTCGCGATCTTCCGATGGCGGTGCGGGATTCGCTGACCGCCCTGACAGTGCGGATCCAACGGCTGCTGACTGGAGACCGGCTCGTGGTCGTGGTTACTCGGCGGGCGACGGCGGTGCACGCCGGTGAGAGCATGGACCTGGCGGCCGCGTCGGCATGGGGTCTGCTGCGCACCGTGCAACGCGAGCACCCCGGTCGCATTCTCGTTGTCGACGTCGATGAATGGGCCGATTACCGGACGGGTGCGGCGTCTGCCGTAGCGATGGCCGGAGAACCGCAACTCGCGGTCCGGTACGAGACGGCGTATGCGCCGCGTTTGCGCAGCACACCGCCCGCGCTGTCCGGGCTGGAAGCGATGCGTGACACCCCCGCGTGGGCGTTTGCTCCGCTGGGCGAGGGCACGCTGTCCGCGGACAACTTCGCTGTGGCCGACGATCCGCGCGGCGCTGCTCCGCTGGCCGCCGGGCAGGTTCGGGTGAGCATGCGGTCGGTCGGCCTGAACTTCCGCGACGTCCTGATCGCGCTCGGCACCTACCCCATAGAGGGAGCCCAGATCGGCAGCGAAGGAGCCGGAGTCGTCTTGGAGGTTGCACCCGATGTGACCGAATTCCTACCCGGCGATCGGGTGTTCGGGTTCGCGACGGGGGCGGGCTCGGTCGCGGTGACCGACCGCCGGCTGCTCGCGCCGATCCCGCGCGGCTGGTCGTTCGCCGATGCCGCGGCGGTGCCGGTCGTGTACGCGACCGCTTACCACGGGCTGGTCGACCTGGCCGCAGCCCGGCCGGGCCAGACACTGCTGCTGCACGCGGCCACCGGCGGCGTCGGCATGGCGGCCGTGCAGCTCGCCCGGCACCTCGGGCTGCGACTGCTGGTCACGGCCAGCGAACGCAAGTGGAACATACTGCGCGCCATGGGATTCGCCGATTCGGAGATCGGCGACTCGCGGACGTCGGATTTCGAGCGCAAGTTCCTCGACTCGACCGGCGGCCGCGGAGCCGACATCGTGCTGGATTCACTGGCCGCAGAATTCGTGGACGCGTCGCTGCGGTTGCTACCGCGCGGCGGCCGGTTCATCGAGATGGGCCTGCTCGACCGGCGCGACCCGGCCGAGGTGGCCGCCGCACACCCCGGCGTCGACTACCGGAGCTTTGTGCTGTTGGACGTCGATCCCGACCGGCTGGGGAAGATCCTGGCCACCTTGGTCGAATTGTTCGACACCGGGGCGTTGACCCCGGCCCGGACCACCGCATGGGATCTGCGGCAGGCTCCGGAGGTGTTCCGGTACATCAGTCAGGCGCGGCACCTCGGCAAGAACGTGCTTACCGTGCCGGCCCCGCTGCGCCCGGGCGGCACAGTGCTGCTCACCGGTGGCACCGGGGTATTGGGCGCATTGGCGGCACGGCATCTGGTCGCCAAGTACGGCGTGCGCAGGCTGCTGCTGGCCGGTCGGCGCGGCCCGGACGCGCCGGGTGCGGCCGAGCTGTGCGCAGAACTTACCGCGCTAGGTGCACATACCGAGGTGGTGGCCTGCGACGTAGCCGACCGGGCCGCGCTGGAAGCGGTGCTCGCGGCGATTCCGCCGGACCATCCGCTGACCGGCGTAGTGCATGCGGCGGGGGTCTTGGCCGACGGGCTGTTCGCCACCATGACGCCCGGGCAGATCGCAGAGGTACTGCGGCCGAAAGTGGATGCCGCGTGGAATCTGCACGAGGCGACTGCGCATCTGGACCTGTCGATGTTCGTGCTTTACTCCTCGATCGCGGGCGTGATCGGCACTGCGGGGCAGGCGAATTACGCCGCCGCCAACGCCTTCCTCGATGCGCTGGCGCAACACCGGCACGTGAGCGGCCTGCCCGCCACCTCGATCGCGTGGGGGTTGTGGCAGCAGAGCACCGGTATGACCGGCGAGCTGGACGCGATCGACATCGCGAGACTGCGACGCGAGGGCCTGCTGGCGCTGCAGGACGAGGACGGCATGGCGTTGTTCGATGCGGGCCTTGCAGCCGGGCAGGCTGCCTTCGTGGCTGCGCGGATCGACCGGACCGCACTCGCGGAGGCTCCACCGGACGAGGTCAGCGCGGTGCTGCGGGGTCTGTCTCGTCCTGCTCGCCGCCGCGCGGCCGACGAGCAGGACGAGACATCCGACCTGACTGCGCAACTAGCCGGCCGGTCCGTGGCCGAGCAGGAGCGCCTGCTCCTCGACGTGATCCGAGTTCAGGCCGCGGCCGTGCTCGGACACGACAGCGCGGATTCGATTGCCCTGGACAAGCCGTTCAGCGACAGCGGATTCGATTCGCTCGGCGTGATGGAGTTCCGAAACCGGATGAAATCGGCTGCGGGCGTGAAGTTGCCGCCTACCGCGATGTTCGACTATCCCACTCCAGCGGCACTGGTCGGCTATCTGCGCCAGGAGATCGCACCGATCGAGGAGTCCACGGAGCGGATCGCGGCCGAGGTCGATTCCCTGGCCCGCAGCTGCGCTGCGGCGCAACTGTCACCCGCGGATCGCTCGGACATCGTGGGCAGGTTGACCGCGTTATTGCGCGATCTCGCCGGCGACGATCCTGCCGCGATCGACCAGGGCGGCGTCGACAGTATCGACACCGCCGATGACGGCGAACTGTTCGCTTTCATCGACCACCTCGGCTGAACCCGCACGATGAGGAGCACCTGCCATGGCCGACGAAAACGAGCTGCGCCGGTATCTGAAAAAGACCGCGAAGGAACTGTACGAGGCCAAACAGCAACTGCGCGAACTCACCGACCGGTCGCGGGAGCCGATCGCCATCGTCGGCATGGCCTGCCGATACCCCGGCGGTGTGCGATCACCGGAGGAGCTGTGGCGGGTGACTGCGGAAGGTGTGGACGCCGTCGGGGACTACCCGTCCGACCGGGGCTGGGATCTCGAGCGGCTGTACAACCCGGATCCCGACGTGCCGGGGACGGTCTACACCCGCAGTGGAGGCTTTCTGGACGACATCGCTGATTTCGATGCCGGGTTTTTCGGGATCGGTCCGCGTGAGGCGTCGGCGATGGATCCGCAGCAGCGGTTGATGTTGGAGGCGTCGTGGGAGGCGTTGGAGGATGCGGGTATTGATCCGGTGTTGTTGCGGGGTAGTGAGACTGGTGTGTTCACCGGGGTGATCCACCAGCAGTATGGGCCGCCCGTCGGCTCCCCGATCGTCAGCGCCGAGGCCGAAGGCCACCTCTATCTAGGCGCGGCCAATAGCGTGGTGTCCGGACGGGTCTCCTATACGTTCGGCTTTCGAGGGCCTGCTCTTTCGGTCGACACTGCGTGCTCTTCGTCGCTGGTGGCCCTGCACCTGGCGTGCCAAGCACTGCGGCAGGGCGACGCCACACTTGCCTTGGCGAGTGGGATTACAGTGATGCCAGATCCCGCTCTGCCGATCGCGTTCGCCCGTCAGCGGGCGATGTCTTCAGACGGTCGGTGCAAGGCTTTTGCGGCGGCCGCGGATGGGACGGGGTTTTCCGAGGGTCTCGGGGTGCTGGTGTTGGAGCGGTTGTCGGATGCGCGGCGGCTGGGCCATACGGTTCTGGCTGTCGTCAAAGGTTCTGCGGTGAATCAGGATGGTGCGAGTAATGGGATGACGGCGCCGAATGGTCCGTCGCAGGAGCGGGTGATCGCGCAGGCGTTAGCGAATGCCGGTGTGCGGCCGGAGGACGTTGACGCGGTCGAGGCGCACGGCACGGGCACGATGCTCGGTGATCCGATCGAGGCGCGAGCGCTGATCGGCGCCTACGGCGCTCGCCGTGACAGTGGGCCGTTGTGGTTGGGTTCGTTGAAGTCGAATATCGGTCACACGTCGGCGGCTGCGGGGGTGGGCGGTGTGATCAAGATGGTGCAGGCGCTGCGGCATGGGGTACTGCCGAGGACGTTGCATGTGGATGCGCCCAGTCCGTATGTGGACTGGGCGGGAGGTGGGGTGGAGTTGTTGACCGAGGCGCGTGCGTGGCCGGCGGGGGAGCGGGTGCGGCGCGCGGGGGTGTCGTCGTTCGGAGTCAGCGGGACGAACGCACACGTGATCCTCGAGGAGGCGCCCGCAGGACTTACCGGGGAGACCGAGGCCCCTTCGGCACGACCGGATGTCGCCTCGGATGTCGTCGCGTGGGTGGTGTCGGGGAAGTCGGAGGATGCGTTGCGGGCGCAGGCGGATCGGTTGCGCCAGTGGCTGGTCGCCCATCCGGAGGCGGGCATGTGGGATGTCGGACACCAGCTGGTGTCGGCTCGCGCTCGGCTCGATTGGCGTGCGGGGGTCGTGGGTCGTGATCGTGGCGAGTTGCTGGCCGGTCTGGCCGCCGTGGCGGCGGGTTCGTCGGGGGTGATCGAGGCGCAGGCCGGTTTCGGGAAGACGGCGTTTCTGTTCACGGGTCAGGGTGCGCAGCGTGCCGGTATGGGCCGGGAGTTGTATGGGGCGTTTCCGGTATTCGCGGCGGCGTTGGACGAGGTATGTGCGGGTATCGATCCGTTGCTCGGGCGGTCGTTGCGGGAGGTGATGTTCGTGGATTCGGCAGGGGTGCTGGACCGGACGGAGTTCACGCAGCCGGCGTTGTTCGCGTTCGAGGTGGCGTTGTTCCGACTGCTGGAGTCGTTCGGTGTCGTCCCGGATGTGGTTCTGGGGCATTCCATCGGCGAGTTGGCGGCGGCGTATGTGGCGGGCGTGTGGTCGTTGGCCGATGCGTGTGCGCTGGTGGTGGCGCGGGGCAGGCTGATGGGAGCGTTGCCTGCGGGTGGGGCGATGCTGGCGGCGGTGGTGTCGGAGGACGATGCGGCGGCGTTGGTATCCGGATATGGCGGGCGGGTGTCGATCGCGGCGGTGAACGGTCCTCGTGCGGTCGTGCTGTCCGGCGATGCGGATGCGATCGGGGAGATCGAGCGGGAGTTGTCGGGTGCGGCGGCCAAGACGAGCCGGTTGCGGGTGAGTCGTGCGTTCCATTCGGCGCGGATGGATCCGATGCTGGATGAATTCCGTTCGTTTGCACGGGAATTGACGTATCGGGCTCCGGAAATATCGGTGGTGTCGAACGTCTCGGGGGTCGTGGCCGGCGTGGAGGTGTGCGATCCGGAGTATTGGGTGGGTCAGGTGCGGACGGCGGTGCGGTTCGCACCGGGCGTCGATACGCTGGTCGAATCCGGCGTCCGGCGATTCGTAGAGGTCGGTCCGGACGCAGTGCTCACCGCGATGACGCGCGAATGCGTGGCCGTGGATCCGGAGGTCGACGCCGAGGTTACGGCGACCGCGATGGCACGGCGATCCGTCGACCAAGTGAAGCAGCTGGTCACGGGCCTGGCGCAGCTGCACGTTGCTGGTGTCGAGGTGGACTGGAGGCCGCTGTTCTCGGGGCGTCGCGTGCATCGGGTGTCGTTGCCCACCTACGCATTCCAGCGTCGGCGCCACTGGATGCCGACCGGCGGCGTCTCCTCGGCGTCGGCGGCGGACCACCCCATCCTGACGGGCGTGATCGGCCTGGCTGGCACCGACGAGTGGCTGTTCACCGGCCGGTTCTCGCTGCGCACCCACCCGTGGATCGCCGATCACATGAGCTACGGCGCTGTCGTGGTGCCCAGCGTGGCGTTGGTCGAGTTCCTCCTCGTCGCGGGCGACCGCATCGGTTGCGGCGTGGTCGAAGAACTCACGTTGCAGGCGCCGATCCTGCCGCGCGACGACGACGAGGTCGAACTGCAGGTGCTGGTGCAGGCCGCCGACCAGTCCGGACGGCGTCAGTTCGAGTTCTATTTCCGAACCTCGCCGGAGTCGGAATGGGCGCACAACGCGACAGGAGCGCTTGCGGCGGATTGGAGTGATGATTCGGCTCTGTCGGCACGACTGCAGGACGAGGTGTGGCCCCCGATCGATGCGGAACCCGTCGACGGTGCCGCGATTCCGGAGCAGATCGCGAAAAGTTCTGGGCTGGAATTCGGTCCGGCCTTTCGTGGCGTGCGTGCCGCCTGGCGACGCGGCGACACGGTCTACTCGGAGATCGCGTTGAACACCGACGCGGCGCCGGAGCCGGGCCGCTACGCGATACACCCGGCGTTGCTGGATCAGATGATGCACGCCGGAATGGCCCAATTAGCCTGGCGCGCCGCGGAGTCCGATGAAGGCACCGGATGGCTGCTGTTTCGGTGGGGCGGTGTGCGCCTGCACGAATCGAGGATGGGTCGCGAGCGGCGGTCGACGGAGCGGACTGCGCTTCGGGTGATCGCGGTCGCGACCGGTGTCGCGACGGTGTCGGTTGCCGCCGCCGACCTCGACGGAAACCCAGTGGTGTCGATCGACGCGGTGGTCATGCGGCCGTATGACGCCGCCGAACTTCGGCGCAGCCGGTCTGGCGATTCCGGTTTGTACCGAGTGTGCTGGGAAGAGGTCTCGGCAGTAGCGGCCGAGCACACCGTGCCGGTGATCGCCGCACTCGAGGGTGCTGCGACGCAGGGCGTCGGTGAATGCTACGGATCGGTGGCTGACGTCGGTGCGGCGGAGCGGGTCCCGGATGTGCTGGTCTGGCGGGCGTGCGGGGCGCCCGGCAGCGCGCAATCCGGCGATCCGGCGGCGGTGCGGGCCGCAGTTCAGACAACGTTGGCGACTCTGAAGTCTTGGCTCGCCGAAACCCGTCTATCGGGCGCTCGGCTGGTCGCGCTCGCGCCCGGTGGTGCGGGACTGTCCGACGAAGTGCCCGATCCGACCGCCGCGGCGATATGGGGTCTGCTGCGCAGCGCGCAGTCAGAGCATCCGGATCGCCTCGTGCTGGTGGACGAGGATCCGGTCCGGCCGATGGACGTCGAGCAGATCGCGATCGTGATGCGCTCGGGTGAGCCGCAGGTCGCGCTACGCGGCGGGGCGATCCTGGTGCCTCGGCTGGTTCGTGCTTCCGTGGCAGCTGGAACCGCCGCGCCCGCGCCGTTCGGGGACGGGACTGTGTTGATCACCGGCGGCACAGGCGGACTGGGCGCTTTGTTCTCCCGCCATCTGGTCGCCGAGCACGGCGTGCGCAGGGTGGTGTTGACCTCGCGGCGGGGACTCGCCGCACCCGGAGCCGCCGAACTGGTGGCGGAACTGACGGCCGCCGGCGCGGCGGTGCGCGTCGTGGCGTGCGACGTGGCCGATCGGGACGCGGTGCGAGAGCTGTTGGACGCCATCGACTCCGAAGACAGATTGACGGCTGTAGTGCATACCGCGGGGGTACTCGACGACGGCACCGTCCAGACACTTACCGGCGCGCAGGTGGACAGAGTGCTGGCACCGAAGGTGGACGGAGCCTGGCACTTGGACGAGCTGACCCGGGACCGGCCGGTGTCCGCGTTCGTGGTGTTCTCGTCGGTCGCGGCTGTCCTCGGATCGCCCGGACAGGGCAATTACGCTGCGGCGAACGGGTTTCTGGACGCATTGGCGCAACGGCGGCGGTCGGCCGGGCTGCCGGCGACAGCCCTGGCGTGGGGCGCATGGAACCAGGGCCGGGGAATGACCGGCGGGCTGGACAGAGGCGCTCTGGTGAGGTGGGAACGCCTAGGTTTCGGTCGGCTGGATGACGCAGAAGGGGTGCACCTGTTCGACGAGGCCGTCCGCGAATCGGGTTCGGGGGCAACCGATGCGCGGCTGGTCGCCATCCGATTCGACGCCGCTGTGCTGGGCCGGGTGGCCGAGGTGCCCGCGGTACTGCGCGGATTCCTGCGCCGCTCCGTGCGTCCGGCGACAACGGCCGCGCGATCCGATGCGTTGGCCGAGCGGTTGACCACGGTCCCACAGGCACAGCGCGGGGAAGTGATGCTGGAGGTGGTGTGCAGCCAGGCTGCCGCGGTGCTCGGCCACGACTCGAGTGCCGACATCCGGCCCGAACAGCGTTTCGACGAAATCGGTTTCGATTCGCTGGGCGGGGTGGAGTTCCGGAACCGGCTGGCCAAGGTTACCGGCATTGCTCTGCCGTCCACGCTGGTGTTCGATCAGCCGACGCCGGCGGCGGTGGCGAAGCTGGTGTTGGCGCGGTTGGCGCCGACGGCGGCCGGGCCGGTCCGCAAGGCCGAGCGCCGGGTGCGAGTGGAGGAGCCGATCGCGATCGTGGGCATGGCCTGCCGGTATCCGGGCGGCGCGGGATCGGCGGAGCAGCTGTGGGATCTCGTCGCCGAGGGCCTGGACGCGACCGGAGACTTCCCGTCGGATCGCGGCTGGGATCTGGAGCGGTTGCTCGACACAGATCCGGACAAGGCAGGCACCACGTACGCCCGTGGCGGTGGATTTCTCTATGGCGCAGGAGATTTCGATGCCGGATTTTTCGGGATCAGTCCGCGGGAGGCGTCGGCGATGGACCCGCAGCAGCGGCTGCTGCTGGAGGTGTCGTGGGAGGCGCTGGAGCATGCCGGAATCGATCCGGCGGCGTTGCGGGGCAGCGACACTGGAGTATTCGTGGGATCCGGCTATTCCGGATACGTCGAGCGGGTAACCGGCGATCTGGAGGGATACCGGCTCACCGGCACCACCAGCAGCGTGATCTCCGGTCGCATCGCCTACGTATTCGGGTTGGAAGGACCTGCTGTCACTGTGGACACTGCGTGTTCGTCGTCGCTGGTCGCACTGCATCTGGCCTGCCGAGCGCTGCGCGAGGGAGAGAGTTCGCTGGTGCTGGCGGCAGGCGCGACCGTCGCGGCCAGTCCCTTCATCTACGTCGACTTCGCGCGACAGCGGGGGCTCTCGCCGGACGGGCGGTGCAAGGCTTTCGCCAATGCGGCCGACGGTGTCGGCTTCTCCGAAGGCGTGGGCGTGCTGGCGCTCGAGCGGCTGTCGGACGCCCGCAGGCTGGGCCACGATGTGCTCGCGGTGGTGCGCGGCACAGCGGTCAATCAGGACGGCGCGAGCAACGGGCTGACTGCGCCGAACGGTCCATCGCAGCAACGGTTGATCGCGGCTGCACTGGCCGACGCCGGCTTGGCCGCGTCGGATGTGGACGCGGTCGAGGCGCACGGAACCGGAACTACGCTGGGCGATCCGATCGAAGCCCAGGCGCTGATCGCCGCCTACGGGCAGGATCGCGCGGAGGCGCCGCTGTATATCGGGTCGCTGAAGTCGAACATCGGGCACACCGGCGCCGCGGCGGGCGTGGCCGGCGTGATCAAGATGGTCCAGGCGCTGCGGCACGAAACCCTGCCGCAGACGCTGCACATAGATGCGCCGACCTCTCATGTGGACTGGTCGGCGGGTACGGTCGAGCTGTTGACCGAGGCTCGGCCGTGGCCGGCGGGCGGCCGGGTCCGCCGGGGCGGGGTGTCGTCGTTCGGCGTCAGCGGCACCAATGCGCACGCCATCCTCGAAGAAGCACCGGCGCGGCGGTCCCCGGCGTCGCAACCCGCGACGCAGCCGGACGGCGGGGACACGGTCGCGTGGGTGGTGTCGGCGAAGTCGGAGCCGGGTCTGCGTGCGCAGGCGGATCGGCTGCGGCAGTGGATGATCGCCCACCCCGAGGCCGGCATCTGGGATGTCGGGCACACCCTGGCGACAGCCCGCTCCCGGCTCGACTGGCGCGCCGGGGTCGTCGGGCGCGATCGTGGCGAATTGCTGGCCGGACTGGCCGCCGTGGCGGCGGGTTCGCCGGGGGTGATCGAGGCGCAGGCCGGTTCCGGGAAGACGGCATTCCTGTTCACCGGTCAGGGTGCGCAGCGTGCCGGTATGGGCCGGGAGCTGTATGCGGTGTTTCCGGTATTCGCGGCGGCGTTGGACGAGGTATGTGCGGGTATCGATCCGTTGCTCGGGCGGTCGTTGCGGGAGGTGATGTTCGACGGTGACGGTGCCTTGCTGGATCGGACGCAGTTCGCGCAGCCGGCGTTGTTCGCGTTCGAGGTGGCGTTGTTCCGACTGCTGGAGTCGTTCGGTGTCGTCCCGGACGTGTTGATCGGACATTCGATCGGCGAGTTGGCGGCGGCCTACATGGCGGGCGTGTGGTCGTTGGCCGATGCGTGTGCGCTGGTAGTGGCGCGGGGCAGGCTGATGGGAGCGTTGCCGGTGGGCGGGGCGATGCTGGCGGTGTCGGTGGCGGAGGATCAGGCGGCGCAGTTGGCGGCCGGGTTCGGCGGGCGGGTGTCGATCGCCGCGGTGAACGGTCCGGCGTCAACGGTGTTGTCCGGGGATGCAGACGCGATCGGGGAAGTCGAGCGGCAGTCGTCCGGTATGGGGGCCAAGACCAGTCGGTTGCGGGTGAGTCATGCGTTCCATTCGGCGCGGATGGATCCGATGCTGGACGAATTCCGTTCGGTGGCACAGGGCTTGACGTACCGGACTCCGTTGATACCACTGGTGTCGAACGTGACCGGGGCGCTGGTGGGTGCAGAGTTGACCGACCCGGAGTATTGGGTGGGTCAGGTGCGGTCGGCGGTGCGGTTCGCGCCGGGCGTCGACACGGTGGTCGAATCCGGCGTCCGGCGATTCCTCGAGATCGGGCCGGACGCGGTGCTGGCCCCGATGGTCGGGCAGTGTCTGGCTCAGACTCCGGAGCTGGAGGCCCGGTCGATGGTGACCGCCGCGACACGTCGTACGGGCGACGAGCCGGTGCAGTTCGTGTCCGCGCTGGCACAGGCTCACGTGCGGGGCGTTCCCGTGGACTGGACCCCGTTGTATGCGGGCCGTGCCGTCGAGCGATTGGCGTTGCCCACGTACGCATTCCAGCACCGCAGGTACTGGCTGCGGCCGATCGTCCCCACGACCGTGCAACGGTCGGGCCACCCGGTGCTGACCGACGTGGTGCCGGTCGCGGGCAAGGACGAATGGATGCTCCTGGGCCGGCTCGCACTGCGGACTCATCCCTGGCTCGCGGACCACGCCAGCTATGGTGTGCTGGTCGTGCCGAGTACGGCGCTGATGGAGATGCTGCTGGTCGCGGGCGCACGGCTCGGCTGCACGGGTGTGGACGAACTCACACTGGAGGCGCCGATCGTCCCGCCCGAGGACGGTGAGATCGAGCTGCAGGTGCTCGTCGATCAGCTGGGCGGCGACAAGCGTCGTCACTTCACCGTCCACTATCGAGTCGCCGGAGATAGCGGCACCGAATGGGTGCGCAACGCCAGCGGCATACTGGCCGCCGAGCGCCCGGCAGCCGAGCCACTGCTGGACCGGCTGCGAGAGCAGCCGTGGCCGCCGGTTGCCGATCCTGTCGATCCGGAATGGATCCCCGCGCATATCGAGGCCGCATCGGGACTTGAATACGGCCCTTCTTTCCGCGGCACCAGGCACGCATGGCGGGACGGCGACACTGTCTTCTCCGAAGTCGAATTGGATCCCGACGTCGATATCGACGGTTTCGCGATGCATCCGGGCCTGATGGACACGATTGGGCACGCGATCCTCGCCGCGGTAGTCCTGCCCGATCACCCCTGCGATCCGAACCTCGGCAAGCTGGTATTCCGTTGGGAGGGAGGCCGATTCCACGGATCTCGATCCGAGGAAGGCCGATTCCACGACCTCGCACGACGCGGGCCGCTGCGGGTGATCGCCGTCGCGACGGGCGCGGACACCATCGCCATGGCCGCCACCGACGACGAGGGCAGCCCGGTCCTGTCCGTCGACGCAGTCGTTCTGCGGTCCTACGACGTCGCAGAGTTTCGCGGGTCGTTCGCTGAGGGCGACACCGCGATATACGAAATGCAGTGGGCGGCGGCCGGTGCAGAGACGCCCGCCGCCGTTTCCGGCGGCATCGCCGCGCTGGGCACGATTCCCGTTGCCGATGTCTCGCAGCGGTATCCGGACCTCGATGCTCTGATGGCCGGCGGTGACCCGCCGCCTGCGTCCGTGGTGTGGTCGCCGGTGGTCTCGACCGCCGCGCACGACGTCGCCGCGGCCGCGCACGATCGGGCGCGATCGATGCTGCTCATGCTCCGGTCGTGGTTCGACCAGGATGCCTTGGCGCAGTCGAGGCTGATCGTGGTCACCCGCAGCGCGATCGGACTGCCGGGTGAGACGCCGGACCCCGCCGAGGCCGCGGTGTGGGGTCTGGTACGCAGCGCCCAGACCGAGTATCCCGGCCGGCTCGTTTTGATCGACTGCGATGCCGCGGTGCTGTCGGCGGTGGCGGTGCGGACGGTTCTGGCGACCGACGAGCCCCAAGTCGCCGTGCGCGGCGACACGCTGCTCGTTCCGAGGCTGCAGCGTCGGGTGGCTCCCGCCGCTGCGCGGCCGTCGTTCGGTTCCGGCACCGTGCTGATCACCGGCGGCACCGGAGGCTTGGGCGCGCTGCTGGCCCGGCACCTGGTCACCGTGCACGGGGTGCGGACGTTGCTGCTGGTGTCGCGCAGTGGTGACATGGCCGCTGGCGCTTCGGAATTGACGAAGGAGCTGAAGGCGCTCGGCGCATCCCTGCGCATCGCGGCCTGCGACGTCGCGGACCGGACGGCACTGCGGGTGCTGCTTGATTCGATCCCGTCCGCCCAGCCGTTGACCGCGGTGATCCACGCGGCGGGCACGCTCGACGACGCGACCATCCGGACGCTCACCACCGACCAGCTGGATCGCGTGCTCGCACCGAAGGCGGATGCGGCGTGGCATCTGCACGAGGCGACGCGGGACATGGATCTTTCGGCATTTGTTTTGTTCTCGTCGATGGCCGGCGTTCTCGGCGGCGCGGGACAGGCCAACTATGCCGCCGCCAACAGTTTCCTGGACGCGCTGGCCGCCCGGCGGCGCTCCGAAGGGCTGCCCGCCGTGGCTCTGGCCTGGGGTCTCTGGGAGCAGACTGGAACGGGATCGGGTGGGATGGCCGGCACCTTGGACGAGGCGGATATCGCGCGCCTGGCCCGACTGGGATGGCGCCCGTTGACACGGGCCGACGGCCTGCGGCTGTTCGATTCTGTCGCGGGCATCGGATCTCGGCCCGACGCCGCCGCAACAGTCATGCCGGTGCGCCTCGACATCAACGCGCTGCGTCGTGCGGCTCGCCTCGATACCGTGCCGGTCGTCTTGCGAGAATTGCTGGGGCGTTCGCCGGAGCCGGACACCGCGCACAAGACATGGCGGCGAGGTTTCGCGCTGGACCAGGTGCCGGAAGACAAACGCAGACAGGCCGTCCTCGACCTGGTTCTCGCGCAGGTCGCCGCAGTCTTGGGCCACTCGTCGACCAACGAAGTCCAGTCTGTCGCGGGGTTCGACGAGATCGGGTTCGACTCTCTGGGCGGCGTGGAGTTGCGCAACCGGCTGGCGACGGTCACCGGTCTCCCATTGCCCTCGACGCTCGTATTCGACTATCCGACGACGGCGGAACTGGCCGGATACCTGCACGACCGGCTGGCTGCGGCCACGCCTACGACCGGCCCCGGACCAGCCGACCTTGCTCGCCTGACCGAGATGGTCGGCCGCGTCCTGGACACGGCGGAAGACGACGACGCGACCGTCGCCGCACTGCGGGCCATCGGGGAGCGGCTGCGGTCGCACCTCGGCGACCACTGGCAGACCGACGACGACCCGCTGGCCGACCATTCCGCCGGCGAGCTGTTCGACCTGATCGACGAGGAGTTCGGACGCCCATGAGTACCGAGAACGAGGAACGGCTCACCCGCTACCTGCGCAAAGTCACCGGCGACCTGCGTGCCGTGACCACACACGTTCACGAACTGGAACAACGCGCGCGGGAACCGATCGCCATCATCGGCATGAGCTGCCGCTACCCCGGCGGCGCCGATACGCCCGCACAGCTGTGGGAGTTGGTGGACGCCGGCATCGACGCCGTCGGCGATTTCCCGTCCGATCGCGGCTGGGACATGCAGCGGCTGTTCGACCCAGACCCGGGCGCGCCGGGCACAATATACACCCGGGCGGGCGGGTTCTTGCATTCGGCAGCCGATTTCGATGCCGGGTTTTTCGGGATCGGTCCGCGTGAGGCGTCGGCGATGGATCCGCAGCAGCGGTTGATGCTGGAGGCGTCGTGGGAGGCGTTGGAGGATGCGGGTATTGATCCGGTGTTGTTGCGGGGTAGTGAGACTGGTGTGTTCACCGGGGTGATCCACCAGCAGTACGGCCCGCGCATTGGCTCCCCGGCGCTGACCGCTGAGACGGAGGGGCATCTCTATTCAGGCGTGGCGAACTGTGTGGTGTCGGGCCGGACCGCCTATCTCCTGGGCCTCAAAGGGCCTGCGATCTCGGTGGACACGGCATGTTCGTCGTCACTGGTGGCAGTGCATCTGGCATGTCAGGCGCTGCGGCAGGGCGATGCGACGCTGGCTCTGGCGGGCGGGGTGACGGTGATGTCGGATCCAGCGCTGTTGATCGCGTTCGCCCGTCAGCGGGCGATGTCTCCAGACGGCCGATGCAAAGCGTTCGCCGCCGGGGCGGACGGAACGGGTTTTTCCGAGGGTCTCGGCGTACTGGTCCTCGAGCGGTTGTCGGATGCGCGGCGGCTCGGTCACCGGGTGCTGGCCGTGATCCGCGGCAGCGCAGTGAATCAGGACGGTGCGAGTAATGGGATGACGGCGCCGAATGGTCCGTCGCAGGAGCGGGTGATCGCGCAGGCGTTAGCGAATGCCGGTGTGCGGCCGGAAGACGTCGACGCGGTTGAAGCACACGGCACCGGTACCGTGCTGGGCGATCCCATCGAGGCGCAGGCCTTGATCGCCGCCTATGGGCGCGAGCGCGCCGCGCCGCTGTGGCTAGGTTCGTTGAAGTCGAATATCGGTCACACGTCGGCGGCTGCGGGGGTGGGCGGTGTGATCAAGATGGTGCAGGCCCTGCGGCACGAGACGCTGCCGAGGACGCTGCACGTGGATGCGCCCAGTCCACACGTGGACTGGCCGGCCGGTGCTGTCGAGTTGCTGACCGAGGCGCGAGCGTGGCCGGCGGGGGAGCGGGTGCGCCGGGCGGGGGTGTCGTCATTCGGTGCGACCGGCACCAATGCCCATCTTGTGCTCGAGGAGGTGTCCGCCGATACTGCCGTCACGTCCGAGGATGGCCACTCCGACGACCACGGGGAGACTGCTGCGGGCGGGGGCGCCGTCGCGTGGGTGTTATCGGCAAAGTCCGAGGATGCGTTGCGGGGGCAGGCGGTTCGGTTGGGGAAGTGGTTGGGTGCGCGGGGGGACGTGGGTGTCGCGGGGGTGGCGTCGTCGTTGTTGCGGCATCGTGCGTTGCTGGAGTGGCGGGGTGCTGTGGTCGGAACGCGTGTCGAGGCGCTGCGGGCCGGGCTGGGGGTATTGGCCGACCGTGGGGTGGAGTCGGGTGTGAGTGATCCCGTGATGGTCACGGGTCGTGCTGTCACTCGTCGGGTGGCGTTCGTGTTTCCGGGTCAGGGTGGTCAGTGGGTGGGCATGGGTAGGGAGTTGCTGGCGGAGGGTGGAGTGTTTGGCGAGGCGGTGGCCGAGTGTGAGGCGGCGTTGGCGCCCTATGTGGATTGGTCGTTGTCGGCGGTGTTGCGGGGTGAGGTGGGTGCGGTGTCGTTGGATCGGGTGGATGTGGTGCAGCCGGTGTTGTTCGCGGTGATGGTGGGGTTGGCGCGGGTGTGGCGTGTGGCGGGGGTGGAGCCTGCTGTGGTGGTGGGGCATTCGCAGGGTGAGATTGCGGCGGTGGTGGTGGCGGGTGGGTTGTCGTTGGCCGATGGTGCGCGGGTGGTGGCGGTGCGGTCGCGGATCGTGGCTGAGGAGCTGGCCGGCAGTGGGGGTATGGCGTCGGTGAACGCCCCTGTCGAGGTGGTGGAGCAGCGGCTGGCGGGGTTCGGGGGCCGGTTGTCGGTGGCGGTGGTCAACGGTCCGGGTATGACGGTGGTGTCGGGGGAGGCGGCTGCGATAGACGAGTTCATGGCCGTGTGTGTGGCCGACGGATTCTGGGTCCGCCGTATCCCGGTGGATTATGCGTCGCATTCGGCTGCGGTGGAGGCGATTCGGGTGCGGGTCCTCGCCGAGCTGGATGGTGTTGTGCCGGTGTCGGGTCCGGTGCCGTTCTGTTCGACGGTGGAGGCGGGTTATCTCGACACCGCGGCGATGGACGCGGCCTACTGGTATCGGGGACTGCGTGAGCGGGTGCGGTTCGCGGAGGTGGTCGAGTCGTTGATCGGTTCGGGTGTGAATGCTTTTGTCGAGGTGAGTCCGCATCCGGTGTTGACCGCTGCGATCGAGGCCACCGCGGAGGCCCTCGGCGAGGCTGGTCGGGTCGCGGTCCTGGACACTCTGCGGCGCGACGAGGGCGGTCTGTTGCGGGTGACCGCTGCGTTGGCGCAGGCCTATTGCGCGGGCATTGACGTGGCGTCGGAGGCCTTGGCCCCGCTCGCTGCCCGAGTGGACCTGCCCACTTATGCCTTCCAACGTCGGCGGTACTGGCTCCCGGCGAGCGGTGATGTCGGTGATGTCGGTCATGCCGGACTGCTGCCGATCGACCACCCTATTCTGGGCGCGGCGATCTCTCTTGCCGATAAGGACGAATGGGTGTTCACCGGCCGGCTTTCTACGGTGTCGCATCCGTGGCTCGGCGACCACACAGTCTTCGATGGAGTGCTGTTTCCCGGAGCCGGATTCGTGGAGCTGGCCCTGGCTGTCGGTGCTCGAGTGGGCGCCGGCATCGTGGACGAGTTGGTTCTGGAAGCGCCGATGAACCTGGACGACCGGGTCGAGATCGATGTTCAGATCGATGTCGAGGCGCCGGGTGACGACGGGCGCAGGCCGTTCGTCGTGGCGTCCAGGGCGCCCGGCGAACAAGCCGAGACTGGATCCGCGACGATACACGCGCGCGGCATTCTCGCGCCGTCGGCGGCGCACGAGGATCCGGTGCTCGCGTATTTCGGGTTGCCGCCCGACGAGGAGATGACGCCCGGCGACGCCCTCTACGACGAGTTGGCTGCGCGCGGGCTCGGTTACGGCCCTGCATTCCAAGGCGTCCGTCGAATGTGGCGCGACGGTGCCGACGTCCTGGCCGATGTCCGACTGCCCGCCGACGCGGGCGCCGACGCTTCCCGCTTCGGAATGCATCCCGCACTGCTCGACGCCGCGCTCCACGCCGCGCTGCCCGGCCGATTCACGGATCTGCCGCAGCATCAGGTGCCACTCCCGTTCTCGTTCAACGGTGTACGGCTGTCGCAGCCCGGTGTAACAGCGGTAGAGGTCCGCATCGTGCGCACCGGATTGGGCAGCATGCGAATCGAGACCGTGGACGAGACGGGCGCTCCGGTGCTGACCGTCGAATCTCTGCGGGCGCGACCGGTGAGCAGCGACGCCCTGATCGCCGGCCGTCCGGCCCGGCGGCCGTCGTTGTACGAGGTGGAGTGGATTCCGGTCGAATCTCACACCCGAACCGGCACGGCCGCACAACGGTTCGCCGCTGTCGGCTCGTCGGCGCCCGGATTCGCCGAAAACCATTCAGGAATAGCCGCATTGCTCGAAGCTCACGGAAGCGACGAGGCGCAGCCGTCCTTCGATGCGGTGGTGTGGTTCGTCGACGACGCCGATCCGCGGCCGTTCGAGACGAACGGCTCTGCGGCGGATGCGGTGCGCAGCCGGGTGCACACGGTGCTGACGGCGTCCCGCTCGTGGCTGCGCAGGCCCGAGACGGACAGCGCTCGGCTGGTCGTCGTGACGTGCAACGGGGCGGGCCTGCCGGATGAAAGTCCCGATCTGGCTGCGGCCGCGACGTGGGGCCTGCTGCGCAGCGCGCAATCGGAGCATCCCGGCCGGATTGTGTTGGTGGACAACGACATCGACGGCATCATCACTCCCGAACTGATATCGGCGGCGCTCGACGCCGAGGAGGCGCAACTGGCAGTGCGTGCAGGTGGGCTGCTGGCGCCCCGGCTGTCCCGCCGCGACGGGGCCGCAACCGGCGAGGGCCTCGCGATCGGCGCGGGCGCCGTGCTCATCACGGGTGGAACCGGCGGATTGGGAGCGCTGGTGGCGCGGCATCTGGTCGCGACGCACGGAGCCCGCGACCTGGTGTTGGTGTCCCGTCGTGGCGAGCAGGCGCACGGTGTCGCGGATCTGGTGTCCGACCTGGCCGAACTCGGGGCACGCACACGTGTGCTGGCCTGCGATGTGGGCGATCGCGGCGCGGTCCGACAACTGCTCGACGAGATCGCCGACGGCCCGGCGTTGACGGCGGTCGTGCACGCGGCAGGTGTTCTGGCCGACGGCACGGTCGACACCCTGACGCCCGACCAGGTCAACCAGGTGCTCGGGTCGAAAGCAGAAGCGGCATTGCACCTGCACGAGCTCACCCTGAACTGCGAACTGTCGTCTTTCGTCATGTTCTCCTCGATGGCGGCCGTGCTCGGATCACCGGGACAGGGTAACTACGCGGCGGCGAACTCGGTGCTCGACGCGTTGGCGCGCCGACGAGTGTGCACCGGGCTGCCCGCAGTGTCGGTGGCTTGGGGTCCGTGGGACCAGAGCGGTGGAATGACGGCCGTGCTGAGTTCGGCGGGAATGGATCGGCTCTCGCGCATGGGTGTCCGCCCGCTGACGCAGTACGACGGCCTCGCTCTCCTAGACCTCGCAGGTGCGGCCGAGACGCCGTGCACCGTTGCAGTCGACTTCGACACGACGGCGTTGTCGCTGCAGGCCCGAACGGGCCTGCTCCCCTCGTTGTTGGAGTCGTTGGCGCCCTCGCCCCGACGTGCCGGCGCCGGCGGGGATCTGGCGCGGGAGTTGGCGGGGGCGCCGCCGGAGAGGCACGACGCGATCGTACTGAACTTCGTGCGTCATCAGGTCGCCGCGGTGTTGGGTCACGCCTCGAGCGAGCTGGTCGACGCCGAGAAGCCGTTCAGCGATTTGGGTTTCGATTCTCTCGGCGCAGTCGAGTTCCGCAACCGCCTGGTCAAGGCGACGGGTTTGTCCTTGCCGTCGACCCTCGTCTTCGACTATCCGACGTCGACGGCGATCGCCCGACTCGTCCGTTCGCGGATCGGCGGTGTCGGGACTGCTGGTCGCCGGCCCCGGTACCGGGGCCGGGCGGACGAGCCGATCGCGATCGTGGGCATGGCCTGCCGGTATCCGGGCGGGGTCCGGTCAGCGGACGAATTGTGGGATCTGGTCGCCCGGGGCTCGGATGCGACCGGTGATTTCCCAGCCGATCGAGGCTGGGATCTGGCGCGGCTGTTCGACCCGGATCCGGACGCCCCCGGTACGGTCTGCACCCGTCGTGGGGGATTCCTTCATGACGCCGGCGAGTTCGACGCGGGGTTTTTCGGAATCGGCCCGCGGGAGGCGCTGGCCATGGATCCGCAGCAGCGACTGCTGCTGGAGGTGTCGTGGGAGGCGCTGGAGCATGCGGGGATCGATCCGGCGTCGCTGCGGGGCAGTGACGCTGGCGTCTACACCGGGGCGATGTATCGGGACTACGAGTGGGTGGCGCTTCAGGCCGGGGCCGAAGTAGAGGGGTATGTCGCGACAGGCACCGCCGGGAGCGTGATGTCGGGTCGGGTGGCGTACTCGCTGGGCTTGGAGGGACCCGCGCTGACGGTGGACACCGCGTGCTCCTCATCGCTGGTGGCGTTGCATCTGGCGTGTCAGGCTCTGCGTGCGGGAGAGAGCTCGCTCGCGCTGGTCGGCGGTGTGACGGTGATGGCGACCCCGACGGTGTTCGTGGAGTTCTCCCGGCAGGGCGCGTTGTCGGCGGATGGTCGCTGCAAGGCGTTCTCCGCGGCGGCCGACGGCGCGGCATGGTCGGAGGGCGCCGCTGTCGTCGTGGCAGAACGCTTGTCGGACGCGCAGCGGTTGGGACACACGGTGTTGGCCGTGGTGCGCGGTACGGCGGTGAATCAGGACGGCGCGAGCAACGGATTGACCGCGCCGAACGGCCCGTCGCAGGAGCGGGTGATCGCCGCCGCGCTGGCCTCTGCGGGCTTGCGCCCGGTGGACATCGACGCCGTGGAGGCGCATGGCACGGGCACGGCGCTGGGGGACCCGATCGAGGCGCGGGCGCTGATCGGCGCATACGGGCCGGACCGGCCGGACCGGCCGCTATGGATCGGCGCGCTGAAGTCGAACATCGGCCACACGCAAGCAGCATCCGGCGTGGGCGGTGTGATCAAAATGGTGCAGGCGTTGCGGCACGAGATATTGCCGAGGACGCTGCATGTGGATGCACCGAGCCCGTATGTGGACTGGTCGGGCAGCGGGGTGGAGTTGTTGACCGAGGCCAGGGCGTGGCCTGCGGGGGAGCGGGTGCGACGGGCGGGAGTGTCGTCGTTCGGGATCAGCGGCACCAACGCGCACGTGATTCTCGAGGAACCGCCCGCGACGCGGGACCCTGCCCGCGATGGCGGACCCGTTCCGACGGGATCGGGCGACACCGGCCTCCTAGTGCCACTGGTGGTATCGGCGCAGTCGGAGGAGTCGCTGCGCGGCCAGGCGAGCCGCTTGCGGGCCTGGTTGGCTGCCCGTCCGGAGATCGATCCGCGAGCGGCGGCGCGGTCGTTGCTGGAAACCCGGGCTCGGCTGGATCATCGCGGTGTCGTGGTCGGGCGCGACTGGGACGAGCTCCTTGCAGGATTGGCCGCACTGGCCTCGGGCACAGCCTCCCCCTCAGTGATCTCGGGAGCACCGACCGGCGGCCAGACGGCGTTTCTGTTCACGGGTCAGGGTGCGCAGCGGGTGGGGATGGGTAGTGAGTTGTACGGAGCGTTTCCGGTGTTCCGGGCCGCCTTGGACGAGGTCTGTGCGTGCATGGATCCGTTGTCGAGGCGCTCGATACAGGAGGTGATGTTCGCCGATTCGGCGGGGGTGTTGGACCGGACGGAGTTCACCCAGCCGGCGTTGTTCGCGTTCGAGGTAGCGCTGTTGCGACTGCTGGAGTCGTTCGGCGTCGTCCCGGATATGGTCCTGGGGCATTCCATCGGCGAGCTGACGGCCGCGTATGCGGCCGGCGTGTGGTCGTTGCCCGATGCGTGCGCACTGGTGGCGGCACGCGGTCGGTTGATGGGGGCCTTGCCGCCCGGTGGGGCGATGCTGTCGGTGGCGATGTCCGAGGAGGAAGTGGCGCAGTCGATTACCGCATACGACGGACGGGTGTCGGTTGCCGCGGTGAACGGTCCGGCGTCGACGGTGTTGTCGGGAGACGCCGACGCGATCGGCGAAATCGGACGGCAACTGTCTGAGACGGGGGTGAAGACGAGTCGATTACGGGTGAGCCATGCGTTCCACTCGGCGTTGATGGATCCGATGCTGCGTGAATTCCATGCGGTGGCAGCCGGATTGACCTACCGGGAGCCGACGCTGCCGATCGTGTCGAACATCTCGGGAGTCAGAGCCGGCGCGGAATTACTCGACCCGAAATACTGGGTGGATCAGGTCAGGTCGGCGGTGCGGTTCGCGCCGGGAGTCGACACCCTGGTCGAGTCTGGTGTGCGGCGATTCGTAGAGGTAGGCCCCGACGCTGTACTCACCGCGATGACCCGCGAATGCCTGGCGCAGCGCACCGAAGTCGAGACGGAGTCGACAGTGATGGCGCCGTGTCGGCGTTCGGTCGATGAACAGGTCCAGTTCGTCGCGTTCCTCGGTCGCGCATTCTCGTCCGGTATGCCAGTGGAGCCCAGCCGCTTGTTCGACAGTTCAGTTGTATGCCTGACCCCGTTGCCCACGTACGCGTTCGCGCACCGGCGCTACTGGGCTGCACCGAATGCCGCAGCCGTGATCGGTTCTTTTGGGCACCCGTTCCTGACCAACGCCGTATCGCTCGCGGGCAGAGACGAATGGGTGTTCACTGGGCTCTTCTCGGTGCGAACCCATCCCTGGATCACCGACCACGCGGTGTTCGGTTCGGTGCTGCTGCCGGGAGCGGCTTTCGTAGAATTCGCCGCGGCCGCGGGCAGGCGTGTGGGTGCAGATCGAATAGCAGAGCTGGTGCTGCAGGTTCCGCTCGTGGTCGGTGCGGAGGCGGCGACCGAACTGCAGCTGAGCCTCGGGGCGCCCGGCGATGCGGGCCGCCGCACATTCGCCGTCCACTCCCGGCCCGAAATCGCCGACGGAGACTCGGGCGATCCGGGTTCGTGGGTGCTGCACGCGAGCGGCGTGCTGACCCCCGCCGCCGGCCCGCCGCCGAGCTGGGATGAGCAGACGTGGCCTCCTGCCGGGGCGGATCTGTCGGCCGACACGTCCCTCTACGATCGCCTGGCACAGTGGGGATTGGAGTACGGTCCTGCGTTCCAGGGCGTGACTGCCGTGTGGCGGCGCGGTGAACAGGTATTCGCCGAAATCTCGCTCGACGAATCCGTGCGAGGTTCAGCCTCTTCGTTCGGGATCCATCCCGCGCTGCTCGACGCATGCTTGCATGTTGCCGTGGACGAGATGATCGGCGGCCTCTCTCCCGGACCGGTGCCGCTTCCGTTTGCGTTCACGGGAGTCAGGTTGTGGCGCACCGGCGCGGAAGCGGTGCGGGTAAGGCTGGTCCACAACGACGACGGACAGATCGGCCTCGAAGCCTGCGACGACTCCGGTTCGATCGTACTGACCATCGATGCGGTGGTTGCGCGCCCGATCGCCGCCGATGCACTGCCCGCAGTACGGACGGTTCGCCGTCTGGTTCCGCTGAGCCTGCAGTGGATCGAATCGTTACCGTCGGCCCCGGCGACGCCGACATTCGCCGGTTCGGTGGTGACGCTGGGCTGGGCGCGGGCGGCCGGGATCGACCAGCACTATTCCGACATAGCCGAACTGAATGCGGCTGAGCCGATTCCGGACGTCATCGTCTGGTCGCCCCCGCCCTTCGACAACAACAGCTCATCCGACCGGCGTGCTTCGGCGGTTCGGGAGTCGCTCCAGAAGGCATGGCAGGTGCTGCGGTCGTGGCTGGCGACCGAGGGGTTGGCGACGACTCGGCTTGTAGTGGCGACGTACCGGGCAGCGGGGCTGCCCGGCGAGTCGGTGGACCTGGCCTCTGCCGCGGTGGCGGGCATGGTGCGCTCCGCTCGATCGGAGCATCCGGGGCGGGTGACACTGCTGGACTACGAGGGTGACCTGCGTGCCGAAGTGGTGCGGCGCGTGATCGCGTCGGACCTGGAGCAGGTGGCGATACGGGGTTCGCGGATGCTTGTGCCGCGGCTGATGGACAGCGGTTCGCCCGGGCATTCAGTCGCCTTGGCCACGGGTGCTCCGTTCGGCACAGGCACAGTATTGGTCACCGGCGGAACCGGCGGGCTGGGCGCGGTCACCGCTCGGCATCTGGCTGCGGTGCACGGCATCAAACACTTGCTGCTGATTTCCCGGCGCGGCGACGCGACACCGGGAGCCGCGGACCTGGTGGCGCAGCTGGCGGCGATGGGCGCACAAGCGCGCGTGGCAGCGTGCGACGTGGCCGATCGAGCCGCCCTGGCCGCCGTGCTCGACTCGATTGAGAGCGATCATCCCTTGACGGCGGTGATCCACTGCGCGGGGGTTATCGACGACGCAACCATCGAAAACCTGACCCCGCAGCACATCGATCGGGTGTCCGCGCCCAAGATCGACGGAGCACTGCATCTGGACGAGCTCACCGGGGAGCACGAGCTGTCGGCGTTCATCGTTTTCTCCTCGATCGCCGCGATGCTCGGCGCACCCGGACAAGGTAACTACGCCGCCGCGAACTCCTTCCTCGACGGCCTCGCACGGGATCGCAGAGCCCGGGGCCTGACCGCCTTGTCGGTGGCGTGGGGACCATGGACCCAGGACACCGGTATGTTGGGTGCCCTCGACGGAACTGCGATGGCACGACTGAAACGGCTGGGTATGAAGGCTCTCGATACCGAGGACGGAACTGCGTTGCTGGACGCAACCATCGCTATGGATGAGGCCGTTGTCGCCTGTGTCGACTTCGACAGACCGACGCTGTCGCAGCAGATGCGAACAGGGCTGCTACCGTCGATGCTCGGTGCCTTGGCGCCCGGGCGAGCGCGCCGAGCCTCAGGTGGCGAAGCGGTCACTGGTGGTTTGGTGGTGCGCCTGGCCGCCGTGGCGGAGGATCAGCGCGACCCGCTGATCTTGGGCCTTGTGCGCGAACATGCCGCAGCGGTATTGGGTTATCCGTCGGCTGGCGCAATCGCGCCCGAGATGGCTTTCAACGAAATGGGATTCGACTCACTCGGCAGCGTCGAGCTCCGGAATCGGCTCGTCGAGGCGACGGGACTGACACTGCCTTCTACCCTGGTGTTCGATCACCCGAACGCTGGTGCCGTGGCGAGGTTCCTTCGCTCGCAGGCGGACGTCGTGTCGGCCGGGTCGGCGATCGACGATCAGGTCGACACGTTGCGATCGTTGTTGACGACCATGGCGACTCCCGAGGACAAGCAGCGTACGGCTGCACGTATCCGCGCTATGCTGACGCAGGTCCTGGAAGAACCAGGACTTGGGAGCCCCGGCGGCCGTGCTGTCGTTCAAGCGGCGAGTGCCGACGAACTCTTTGTGCTCATCGACCGGCAAATCCCGGCACCATGACAATGCAAGTCCGGCTCGTGAAAGTGGGCCCGAAGACAGGCGCCGAGACCACATTGCAGAGATTCAATCCGAGCCTGCCCCTGGCCTGAATTTAGTTATGCTGCAATGCATTCGGTGTACCAACTCTGATGTCATCCTCCGTCCCGCAGCAAGGCTGCGAGTGTTCACGCACCTGCCGGTAGCCTTGCTGGCGAGATATTGTTCGGCTCGCCTACGAACCGTGTCCGCCCACTTCTTCACCTGAGCGTCCAGTAACAATGGGCCGCACGCCCTCCGCGACCCACTTTGCATCGGCATTGGCGAGCCTGACCAGTCTGGTCTGTGCGCTTTTGTGCAGTCGTCTCCCCCGCGTTGTCGACCGCGACGTTGGTCTGCGCCGCAATCAGTCTCCGAAGAGCCGAGCTGAGGTGCCCGGGGGTTCGCGGACAGTGGCCCAAAGTAGGATTTGGGTGAACTGAACGGAGTTGTTTGTGGCACAGAAGAAGTCGCGGCATTTCACCCCGGAGTTCCGGGAGGCTGCGGCCAGGG
>Ga0185299_10001679_pt1 | contig 39870 bp, 30 predicted proteins | sample PaiPotPPA55metaG_FD_128002 | JGI IMG/M metagenome (GOLD analysis project Ga0185299, IMG submission 128002) | Iron sulfur acid spring bacterial and archeal communities from Banff, Canada, to study Microbial Dark Matter (Phase II) - Paint Pots PPA... ...
CGATCTGCTTGCTCACGGAATCGAAATGAACCGCTACAAGAGACAGCCGAGCCGCGTCCAGCGTTTACCAACTCCGCTTTGATCCAATCGGTACCGAAGGGCATCAGGAAGCGATGGGCCCGGCAACGCCCTGGGAACGGCTCGGCAAGCGCTGAGATCCAGTTCGCGATTTCTAAACGCGAACGCCTAACGCCTTCGCGAACCGGCCTAGGCTATTCGGGAGCCTCGCCCTACCTTTCGCGACAGCTCACCATTGTCGGGCCGGAAATCGAAGCGGCTCTCGCAGCGAGGACAAACGACCAGCCAGATCATCACCACGCGCAGTCGTAACATTTCTCCGCGCTTGTGCGCCTCAGCCATCATCTCCGCCATTCGCTTCGCCCCGGCCAGCTTGGCGGCCTCCGCGGCCTGAAGCCCAAACGCCGCCCCACAAGTAGGGCAAGTCAATGACGCAAGTCTGGCGATATTTCGTTTTCGATCACGCCGAATCGAGTAGTCCAAATAACGTAACAACAAAAAACATCCACCAGCTCCGGCCACGACAATGAGCCCAGGAATGATCCGCAAATCCAGCATTACCTAACCGAGGTTCAACCCACCGCCCAGCGCCGCGCTGGGTCTTACTGATCACTGATTACTGATTACTTTCCTCGACCTACGCCATCCAATTCCCACCATCCACCCCATAAGTCTGAGCGATGACATAGTCCGAGTCTTCAGAAGCGAGAAATACGGCACACCCGGTGACTTCTTCCGGCCGGCCCATCCGGCCAAAAGGAATTGCCTGACTGACCTGACGTTTCTTTTCGCCTATGGCCAGGTTTTCGATTCGAGCAAACTCTTGATCGACGACATCCCACATTGGCGTATCGATAATTCCCGGCGCGATTGCGTTGACGTTGATACCATGTTCGATCAAGGCCAACCCTGCGGACTGAGTCAGACTGATCACGGCAGCCTTGGTCGCGCAGTAAACCGCGCCTAACCGCTCGCCGCGACGGCCGGCTTGACTGGCTAAGTTAATGATCTTGCCGCCGCGCCCTTGTTTGATCATCTGTTTCGCCACCGCTTGTAAGGTAAAAAATGTTCCATCAACATTGATGGAAAACAGCTTCGACCATTGTTCACGCGACACTTCTGTCACTGGCGTCAAAGCATAGATCGCAGCGCAATTCACCAAAATATCGATTCCGCCGGCTCGCTGGGTAACGGTTGTCACCAGGTTATCGATCGATTCCTGTTGTACCACGTCGAGTGGTACGCTGAAGGCTCCTGCACCGAGGCCTTTCGCCAAAGCCTCCGCCGCCACGCTATCGCGGTCGGCGACCACCACGCGTGCGCCTTCGTCAAAGAAACGTCTTACAATCGCTTTTCCGATCCCACTCGCTCCCCCGGTCACGATGGCCACTTTATCGGCGAGTCTCATGTTATCAGACCAATTCCATAACCGCCCGGCAGCTGGCAAGCGCAGACCAAAACAGAAAAATCTCACGCAAAGACGCTAAAGGAAGTGGTAACGGTAGGGACGAGCTCCTGCTCGTCCGTCGGTAGGGCGAGACTCCGGAACAATCTAAACGGTTTCGCAGCGAAAAAGATTCTCGACTGGCGAAGTGCGGAGCCACGCCCAACACGCGCCGAGCCGCGGCCCACGATGAGATTAGCGGCTCGGCGGTTCTAAGGGATAGTCCGCGACCCGGAATTAATTCACAGTATTCCCTGTGGTCTTGACTAGGCCATACCGGAGCCTCGCCCTACCGAGTTCCTCGTCTTCACCTTGGCGTCTTGGCGTCTTTGCGTGAGATTTTCCTCTTTCCCACAAATGGCACAACCGGTGGCGAGAAATGGCCGATTTTTCGCATCGAGAGTGACCAATCGCCAGCATCTCCCCAGGGAAGAGCCATGGCACACAACATGCTCTACTAAAACGGCGTATTTATGAAATACGTAGAATTCCATGCGCTTTACGACGCGCTCAAGGAAAGGGTGGGATCAGTCGGAAAGCCTAGAACGCGCTAAGCTCCTCATCTGAGCAACTCTTCCGAAATCGGCGAAGGAAAGCTCTCTCCTTCTTAGTGGGAGTCTCTCTGGAACGGCCGACGGCAGCAGTCGAGCGGTTTCGCCCGCACGAACTATCAAACGGCATAAGAGTACTGCTTTTTTTGGAGGGGTCTGACTGAGTCAACGGCCAGTTCTTGGCGCGGCCAACTATCAAAAGGGGGAAACATGAAACGGATTATATTAGCAGTGATAGTTTTTATTGGGGCAGGCCTGTTCGTCAGCGCCATTTCGTTCGGCGACGAGCCTCTACATTATCGTTTAGCCAGCGATCCCACCGTCCATGGCAAAGGCAAAGATGGTGCATGCATGGACTACGCCGTCGCCTTATCGTCCAAACTCGCGGCCAACGGGATCCACGGTCATCTCATTTTTTACAAATGGCATATTCGAGACACCGACATCAGCGGCAGCCATGTGTTTGTTGTTTATAATCTACCGGATAACTCGGAGTGGATTGTGGACAACGAAAACGATCATCCACGAGAAGTGCCCGCCGACGCCAGTGCCATGCAGTTGGTGTTTCTCTTGAGCAACGAACAATCAGCTCCGGTCGATGTTCAACTGCAGGACGGACTCAACCATCTTAGCTTTTTCTGATCCGGTAAGCACAACGGCGAGCACCTGCCAACAGATGTTCAACCCGCTCCACCTGAACCTCCCGAAGAAAAATCTCACGCAAAGCCGCCAAGGGAAGAGGGTGAGACCGGTAGGGACGAGCTCCTGCTCGTCCGTCGGTAGGGCGAGGCTCCCGCACAGTCTAAACGATTTCGCACCGAAAATGATTTTTCAGCTGGCGACGTGTGCACCAATATCCAAGGCGCGCCGAGCCGTGGCCCACGATGGATTAGCGGCTCGGCGGTTCTAAGGGATCGTCCGCGGGGCGGAATTGAATCGCGGTACTCCTTGTTGTCTTGATTAAGCAGGTCGGGAGCCTCGCCCTACCGACGGACGAGCAGGAGCTCGTCCCTACCGGTCCCACCCTCTTCCCTTGGCGGCTTTGCGACTTTGCGTGAGATTTTTCTTTTCGGCTTACGAGGCTTGATAGGGAACGTACTGGGGCTTCCATTGAAATTCGGCGATACGCCGGCGAAACTCTGCCTCTTCCACAACGGGCGCAAGACCGGCTTGTTGCGCGGCCAGTCCAACGGCAGACGCGATCTGGCGGGCAACGTCCCGAATATGCTGGACGCTGGGCAGCAAAGAAGCGGTGGGATCTTTTAAAGCAGGAGAATTCTCACCCAAAGCGTTAGCGGCTGCTAACATCATCTGGTCGGTCACTCGTTTGGCTTCCGACACGGCTAACCCGAGGCCGACGGCCGGGAAGATGTAGACGTTATTACATTGCGCAATGTCGATCGTCTTCCCTCCATACTTCGCCGGTGCAAATGGCGAACCGGTGGCAACCAGCGCTCTCCCCTCGGTCCAAGCGATCAGATCTGCCGGATCCGCCTCGGAATGACTGGTAGGATTCGACAAAGGGAAAATGATTGGCCGTTCAGTCTTTTTGGCCATCTCTCGAACGATCGATTCACTAAAAATGCCGTGCACGGTTGAGAGACCAATCAGGACGGTTGCCTTGATCTTACCGATCACGTCAGCTAAGCCGATACCGCCATGAGCCGTCCGCGGCCAGTCAGCAATTTCGTTTCGATCTCTGGCGTAGGTCTTCTGTTCCTCCGTAAGATCGTTACGGTCAGAATCCAGCAAGCCGTCCTTGTCGACAATCCAAAAATGAGCGCGTGCTTCTTTCTCAGATAAGCCTTCCGATACCATGGCGAACCGGAGATAATCAGCGACGCCAATCGCGGCTGAACCTGCGCCGACGAAAACGATCTGATGTTCAGAGATCCTGATATTTGCGACTTTTGAGGCGCCGATAACAGCGCCCAAAGTGACCGCTGCGGTACCTTGAATATCGTCGTTGAAGGTAAGCAATTGGTCCTGGTACCGGGTCAAAAGCGGCCGAGCATGATGCGTCGCAAAATCTTCCCACTGAAGACAGGTGTCGGGCATCTCCGCTTTAACCACTTCAACGAAGCGGTCGATAAATTCGTAGTATTCAGATCCGCTAACTCTTTCATGTCGCCAACCGAGGTACTCGGGGTCATGTAATCGTTGCGCGTTGTTAGTGCCGACATCCAGAACGATCGGTAACGTGCGGGAAGGATGAATGCCACCAATAAGCGAATAGAGTGACAACTTTCCGATCGGAATACCGAGACCGCCAATCCCCTGGTCCCCTAGCCCCAGAATCCGTTCGCCGTCGGTTACTACGATCACGTCGACCTCATGATTCGGTCGATTACGTAACATCTGCTCCATAGAGTCCCGCCTTGAATAATGAAGGATGAGACCGCGTGGCCGTCGATAAATGTTGCTGAACCGCTGACAGGCGAGTCCCACCGTCGGCGTATAGACGATCGGCATCATCTCCTCGACGTGCTCGAGCAAGAGCCGGTAGAAGAGCGTTTCGTTGGTATCTTGAAGCTGGCGCAAGAAGATGTGTCGCTCGAGGTCGTTCGGCTTGAATTTAAAGGCTTGGTAAGCTCGTTGAACCTGCTCGGCGAGCGTCTCAACATACGGCGGCAATAATCCCAGCAGGCCGTAGAACGTGCGTTCCTGATCTGTAAACGCCGTTCCTTTGTTCCATAGTGGCGTATCCAACAAATCCATCCCTCTTAACCCGGCAGGCACTTTTACCGCATTCTCGTTTGGCATAAACAATTCTCCGGTATCGCGATACGAAAGGTCGCCAATGAGTTCGGCTTTGTCACTTAGATCTTAGTGTTATTGACCTGAATCCTGATATTATTTCGGGATTTCTAGGCCTGGTCTCGGACCGGATAGTTTGAGGCCCGATTTGACTGGAAAACACCGGGTGCGAATGGTTGGCCCAATGAAGGGGATTCTCCGTTTGGCAGCAGCCGTTTTAAGTTTGGGAGCTCTATTGTTTTTTGTAGGATGCTCAGAGGATTCAGGTTGGAGCACCGGGTTCGAGGGTACTCCCATGAATTCTAACGCAACGCCAAGCGATTCCTACCGGTAGGGCGAGCTCCCGCTCGTCGGTTGGTAGGGCGAGGCTCCGGACCAGCTTAATCAAGATAACAGGGGGCGCGGCGATTCAATTCCGGATCGCGGACGATGCCTGAGAACCGACGAGCCGCTAATCCCATCGTGGGCGACGGCTCGGCGCGCTTTGGGCGTAGCTGCGCCCTTCGTCAGCGGAAGACCCTATTTCGCTGGGAAACCGCTTAGATTCTTCGGAAGCCTCCGCCCTACCACCGCCAAGCCCAATCCAAGACCTTAAAGGTTTTTTAACGTACAGCACCCGTCCCTATTAACCCGAGAACGATCTATTTCTGTGATAGAGATTTCACGAACGGATTGGAGAAACGAAGTCATGAGCGACCTCAGAGTTAAGGGACGAACCGATCAGCCAGCAGGCGGGTTTCAGCATCTGGCTCACACCATGCAGAACAACTCGATGCGTCAGCACGAGTTCGCCATTCTTCTTCGGGCGGTGTCGTCCCGATTTGGTCCCGGATCGGTGGAACGCAGAACACTTCGGATTGCGTCGAAAACGGCTCGAAACAAGGAAACCAGGTTGAGAAGCTTACTTTCCAACCTCGGTTGGAAAGTTTGCGAAAAACCGGAGCGAACCCGGCAATTCCTGATCTGGTTTCGATTGGCCAGGTACGTGCCGGCGCCGGTAATGATTCTGTTGTTCAGCTTAACCATCGCCAAACCAATACGGGCTCACCTGCTCGACGATTTCTATCCGTGGACGTCAACCCATCGTGCCAAAGGCTGGACTCCGCTCCCTCGTCACCCATACTGAGGACCAAAACAGGACAGTTCCGATAAATCACCCTTCATTTTAACCTTAAACGCCTGTCCAACCCATGGCCTTAATTAACCTGACCTCCGCGATTATCATGATCTTGCTGGGGATGCGCCAGCTCCGGAAGGGTCTTGACCGGCTCTTCGGAAATCAATTGGTGGAGTGGCTCCAGAACATGGCTCAGAATCGCTACAAAGCGTTTCTAGCTGGGATTGTCGCCGGCCTGATTTCGCCTTCATCGAGCGCCATCGCAGTGCTCTCAGTTCAAATGCTCAACCAAACGGCTTTAACGGCCGGTCGTATGTTTGCCGTTGTTCTTGGCGCTAACATCGGCCTCACTGTGATTGTCCAACTGCTCACTTTCGATCTGCAGGATTTTGCCGGTATTTTTATCGTGTTCGGCGGAATCGGTTTTCTATTTCTCCAACGAGCCATCTTCCGGGGAACGGGCCAGATCCTCTTGGGGCTTGGTTTCATTTTCCTGGCTATGAGCATCATCGGGAACGCCGGCAAATTGGCGGCCAGCAGTCAAGACATGAAAGTGTTGTTCTCGATTATCGAGCATTACCCTTGGATGGTGTTTGCCAGCGCCGGCTTACTGGCGCTCGCCCTCCAAAGCTCGACTGCTTGCATCGGCCTGGGAATCGGCTTGGCCAAAGGAGGGCTCGTGTCTGGCATTACCCTAGTGCCCTGGGTCCTCGGCGCGAACCTCGGAATTGGTTTAACTATGATGATTGCCGGCTGGGCTAGCATTGAGGGTCGCCGGCTCGCCCTGGCCAGTATTCTCCTTAAGAGCATTGCAGCGATATTGATTTTAATCGGCGGTTCAAGTCTGGCCTCCTACCTCATGACCGCGTTGCCGGGTGGAATCGATCGGCATGCGGCCAACCTGAACACTCTATTTAACGTCGTTATCGGCGTGTTTGCCTTGCCCCTCTTGTCGCAGATCTCCCGTGGGCTCACCTACTTGATTCCTTCCCAGACATTCGAGGAACAAGACGAGCCCGGAATCTTTCTCGATCCGCTCCTTTTGCAGACCCCGTCGCTGGCCTTAAGCCAAGCTGCCAGAGAAGAATTACGGATCCTCGATCACCTTAAATTGATGCTGCGCACGGTCTGGACTGCCCGCGCCAGCCAAGCCGGAGATCCAAAAATCAAAGCCTGGCAAGATCGTATCGTTGCGATTCAAGAGGCCTTGAAAGATTACCTGGGGCAGATTGGCGATGAGAACCTCAGCGAAAGCGATATCGACTGGCGGTTCAACCTGCTCGATTACTCGCAGGAACTCGCCATCGTCTCTACGCTTATCAAGAGGGATCTGGCGGACGCAGCCGTCCAAAACACTCGCTGCACGAAAGAACGGAACCCAGGTGATTCGGTCGAGCTAGAAAGCAACCTGAACAAAACACTTGAGCGGATGCAAAAAGCGATGGTGCTGCTGATGACGCAGGATGTGAATATGGCGAACCAATTTATCCAGGAGAAAGAAGAGATCAGCAATCACTATCGCGCAAGCCGGCGGCGTCATCTCCAACATCTTGCGCCCGGACAGAATCCGGACACGAGTTTCTTTGATCTGCTCAATTGCTTTCGCCGGATCAATACCCATCTGACCGCGATCGCCTACGCCATCATCCGAAACAACAACGGCAATAGCACCGGCACCCACACGGTTGGTGTTGATCCCGATGAAGCCTGGCTCTCTGGCGAGGACACGGGCGAGCGCTTGGCCGTCCGGACCAAATAGCAAATAGACGGCGAATGGGCGAGCGGACCTGGGGTCGTGCGCAAGGCCCATCATGGTAGGGCAAAAAACTCGGCTCGCCCACCAGCTGTTTAGCGGGATCGGCTCGATCGCGCCGAGTTTTTCGCCCTGCTACCATGATGGGCCCTGTTCGCCCACTCGCCCTGTCGCCCATTCGCCCCTAGCGGCAATCTTCGTCCTGACAATCCTCTGGATCGACTTGGATGGTCGAATGAGAAATCCCGAACCGCTCTTTCAAACGTTGGTTGACGGCTGGGATGATCGAGCTTGGATCAGCGCCGGGCGCGCAACGGACATGCAACGTGACCATGGGCTGCTCGGCGGTTAGCGACCAGGCATGAACATGATGCACCTCAGCGACCGCAGGTAGTGCTGCCGCCAGATCGGCCCGCAAAACGCTGAGATCGAGTCCCGGCGGGGTACCCTCAAGCAGAATCTGGGCGGAAGATTTAACAATCTCAAACGCGCTCTTCAGGATCAGAACCGCAACCAAGACGGACAAGATCGGATCAATCGGTGACCAACCAGTCAGCAGAATCACACCCGCTGCGATGATGGCAACGACGAACCCCAGGAGATCTCCCAGCACATGCAGCCAGGCGCTCCGGACATTCAAGTTCTCTCGGTTACCGCCATTAAGAACCAGAAAAGCGACGATGTTTGCCAACAAGCCAACGATCGCTACCACTAGCATAGGGCCGCCCAGCACTTCAACCGGAGCAGCGAAACGCCGGATCGCTTCATAGACGACCCAGGCAGCGATCGCAAACAAGGTACAGCCATTAACGAACGCGACCAGCACCTCAAGCCTTCTGTAGCCGTAAGTGCGGTCGGCGTCGGCTGCCCGTTTCCCCAGGCGGAGCGCCAACCAGCTCATACCCAGAGCCGCAGCGTCCGAAACCATGTGGCCGGCATCTGCTAACAGCGCGAGCGAACCCGCCATCAGACCTCCTATGACCTCGATCACCATGAAGATGAAGATGATGATAAAGGCCCAGCCCATCCGGCGCTCATCGGTGACCCCGGCGCCGTGGCTGTGACCATGATGATGCCCCTCCCCATGGCTGTGATTGCCGGCACCATGCTCGTGCCCGGCAGATTCATTCCCGGAAGGTTTCGGTAGATCCAACTGCGTGTGATCGTGATCCGGCATGGCTTGGCGATATCCCGTACTTGCTTCTCAATTAATACACTCAAATCCAGCTCTTGAACTGATATAAAAACCACTGCTTCACGAACTGTGTCGCTAAACAGTAGGCCAGCAGAATTCCTCCCAGCCAGAAAAAGTAGCTAAGTGGGACTTGCACCAATCCGATCGCGGACCCAATCGACGAGAATGGCAGGGTTACAGCAATGATCATCACCAGCACCATGCTAATTAGGACCGGCGCGCTTGGCCAGCTTTGGAAAAACGGGATCCGCCGCGTTCTTAGCATACAAACAATGAGCGTCTGCGAAAGCAGGCCCTCCATAAACCAGCCAGATTGAAAAACGGCCTGCTTGGCAAAGACATTCGCTCCCAGAAGCCAAAAAAGCACCCCAAACGTTGCCAGATCGAACAGAGAGCTGACGGGCCCGAGAACGACCATGAACCGCCCGATGCCTTGACTCTCCCAACGACGGGGTTTGGCGATGTCTTCAGCGTCAACTGGGTCAAAAGCGAGCGTAATCTGGGAAAGATCATACAACAGGTTCTGCACCAACAGCTGAAGTGGGAGCATGGGTAGGAAGCTCAAAAAGACGCTTGCACCTAACACCGTCAGTACATTGCCAAAATTGGAACTGGCCGCCATTTTGACATACTTCACGATATTAGCGGAGTTACGGCGACCTTCCATAACCATGTCAGCCACGGCGGTCAGGCTCTTCTGTAACATCACGATATCGGCAGACTCTTTGGCAACATCAACGGCCGTATCAACCGAGATTCCGACATCGGCTTCACGCAAGGCCGCGGCATCGTTAATGCCGTCACCCAAGTATCCCACCGTATTACCTGCCGATTTCAAGGCGGAGATAACCCTGGCCTTTTGCAACGGACTTAGCTTCGTGAAGAGCGTTGTGCCCGAGACCGCTTGACGTAGTTCGACATCGCCCATCGATTCTACCTCGCTTCCCAGCAAAGCATCTTCAACGTCCAGGTCTACCCATTGGCAAATCCGCCTGGCTACTAACTCGTTGTCCCCGGTTAGAATCTTCACCGCTACTCCTCGGCGTTGCAGCGCCGCCAATGCTTCAGCCGCTGATTCTTTCGGGGGATCCAGGAAGGCAACAAACCCCGCTAACACCAAGCCGGCCTCGTCATTTAACCGATATTGATAGTTAGCGTCTTCCAAAGCGATCCGTTTATAGGCGACCGCCAGTACGCGCAGTCCTTCTTCATTCATTTCGTTACGAACCTGCGAAACCCGGCCGGCCAGCTCTGCAGAAAGCGGTAAGATCTCTCCACAGACTCTAGCGAAAGAGCAGATGGACAACATTTCTTCGACGGCACCTTTACAGATCAGCTCATGTTGTTCCTTCTGTTTTTCCAGGATCACCGACATTCGTCGGCGACTGAAGTCGAACGGTATTTCATCGACCTTGCGGTAACTCTCGCCTACCCGCAGGGTTTCGTGTAATTCGCCGTGCTCAAGAATGGCTGCGTCTAAGAGGTTCTTTAGACCGCTTTGGAAGTAGCTGTTCAAATAGGCGTATTGCAGAACCTCGTCGTTGGGATTGCCGAGTACATCCAGATGCCGCTCGAGTATAATCCGATCATGGGTCAACGTTCCGGTCTTGTCGGTGCAAAGCACGGTCATCGCGCCCAAATCTTCGATTGAGCTGAGGCGCTTCACGATCACGCGGCTGCGTGCCAGGGCAATCGCGCCCCGGGTAAGGTTTGCCGCCAGCACCACCGGCAACATTTCCGGTGTTAGACCGACGGCCACGGAAAGAGCAAACAGGAAAGAGGAGCCCCAGTCGCCCTTGGTGAATCCGTTGAGCAAAAGAACGACAGGAACCATTAGAATCATCGACCGAATCAGCAGCCAACTGATGCTATTGATTCCGCGGTCGAAGCTGGTTAGCCCGCGTTGGGCGATGATCTTTCTGGTTGATAACCCGAATAGGGTCGCATCACCCGTCGCCAGAACCACGGCCGTGGCCGTTCCACTCACCACATTGGTCCCCATGAAACCAAGATTCGAAATCTCGGTGGGATCTTCCCGGCCCGCGATACGATTCCGCCGGCTTGGTTGTTCGTGGAGGGTTTCGAACTTTTCTACCGGCAGCGCCTCCCCACTTAGGACTGATTGGCTTACAAACAGGTCGCGAGTTGATAGCATCCGAACATCAGCTGGGATCATATCGCCGGCGCTCAGCGCGACGATATCGCCGGGGACAATCTCTCTCAAAGCAATCTCCCGGCGCCGACTCTTGCCCGCATCGTCAATCCGAACAACGCTCACGGTGGTCCCAACTAAAGCTCGCAGTTTCGCCACGGTCCGGCTAGATCGAAACTCTTGAACGAAACGCATCAGCACACTGATTACTACCATCGTCAGAATTATTGATCCGCCTTGCGCGTTCCCCAGACAGAACGAGATCAGACTCAGCACGCAAAGCAGGGCGACAAAGGGGTTCCCGAAGTTCCGCAGGAACTGCCAGAGCAGCGGCACCGACCCGCTCGACGTCACTTCGTTGGACCCGTGCGCGGTCAGCCGGTATCCCGCTTGCCGCTGGGTCAGTCCCTGTTCGCCGGTTTCAAGGGCGCGTAGGACATCCTCGACCGTCGTGTAAGCAGCATCCAGCGTTTGTGGCCGGATCCGGAAGGATACCGGCGGAGTTCTCCGTTTAGCCGTCGCGGACTTTAGTGCGCTAGACATCGACTAACCGCCGGTCAACGGCCTCCGAACTACTTCGAGACTCGGGCGTACCAACTTCAAAAACGGTCAACGTTACTTTATACCAGCCTTCGTTCCGCTCGGTCTTAACCCGCATGTTCTGCTGCAATGCAGTTAGGGCCGCTACAATCCGGCGCCCCAGCCCGAGATCAAGCGTCTCGTCCGGGTCCTCAGTCTTAACGAGATTTTTGATACCGAGCGCTGTCGATCCCGCCGCCGTCTCTAACGTGGCGTAAATAGTCCCTCGCCCATGACGCAGGCTGTTAGTAAGTAAACTATATAGAATCTGCTTCAGGTACTTTGGATCGGCGCTCACCAAACTCTTTTGCGCCTTCACCTCGATTTGCCGTCCCTGATCTCTTGCCAGTAGTCGAAAGTCCTGCGCGACGTCCTCCAACAATTCGGCTAGATCAAATCGGATCGGATTAGGTCGCAGATGTCCTTGCTCAGCGCGCGCGATAAGTAGGGCCTGTTCGACATGCATGGTCAGTCGTAGGAGCTCGGTTTGGATCTCCTCCGCGAGACTCGGTTCGATTTTGTCCGCCGCTTCTTCAATCTTGAGACGGATGATCGTCAACGGCGCTCGCAGTTCATGTGCGACTTGAGCCGAGTGGCTTTGCAGTTGATGGAAACTCAAACTGATTCGAGATAGAAGCCCGTTAATGTGCTCCTGCAGTTCATGGAGCTCGTTGTCGTCCGTCTGTATCTTCACGCGGACTTGAAGGTTGTTTGGCTCAATCGAACTCAACTGATCATTCACTGAGACAATCGGGGCGAAAGTCTTGCGTATCAGTAGCCAACTTACCAGGGAGAACGCCGTCCCCATAGCAACGGCATAAAACCCCAGAATCTTGCCAAGCAAGATAACCCCCTCCTTCTGAGTGAGCGGACTCTGAGGCCCATTTAGCCTGGTGAATTCGGCACCTAAGACCAGGTAGATTGCTCCAAAAAAAATCGCGGAAACCGCAACAAACGTCAGGAAGAACCAAAAAACGAATCTAATCCAGGACGCTCTCATGAGTCCGGCATTCGCAGAGCAAATCCAACCCCGCGAACCGTTTGTACTATTGGTATTAATCCCGGCGCATCGATTTTTGATCGCAAATGGTTTACGTACACATTCACGACGTTAGTTTGCGAGTCGAAGAATTGGTTCCAGACCCGTTCGATGATCACGGCCTTGCTGACCGGCCTCGGCGCGGTCATCATTAACAGTTCGAGCAAAGCAAATTCGCGGTTAGTCAGCTCGATGGTTTTGCCAGCGCGTTTGGCTTGATGAGAGACCAGATCCAGCTCTAGGTCTTCAAATCGCAAGACATTGGAAGCCTGCGGACGTTGCCGGCGAAACAATGCGCGGAGTCGCGCCAGGAGCTCCACCACTGAAAATGGCTTAACCATGTAGTCGTCCCCCCCAACATCGAGACCGCGGACTTTATCCTCGATCTCCCCTCTAGCCGTAAGAAACAGAACCGGTATCTGAATGTTTTTCCGCCGCAACGCCCTAGCGATGGTAAAGCCGTCGCGTAACGGCATCATGACGTCCAAAATGATAGCATCATACGGATTGTTCTCAGCTAGCCAGAGCGCTTCGTCCCCATCTTCTGCGTAGTCGACGGCGTAGCCCTCGGCGACCAACGCTTGCCGCACGTGTTTACCGACTCTCACATCATCATCTGCCAGCAAGATCCGCATAAGGTGGAGCGGCCCTGCTTCCTCCGTCGTCCCGCGCCCACGGGACTATGGCGGACAAGGCACGGCAGGCTTTCCTCCGAATCTGCCAAAGCTTCGGGCTATCGCAAAGCGTGACAAGCCAGATCGAACACATGATAGAGCAGTAACAGCATCATAACGATCAAGTAAGCGCGCAAGACCAAAAGCGACCATCGTACGGTCGGAGTCATCTTCAGCGGCGGCAGGTGATCGGACTTCACTTTCGCTTCCGGGAGATCATCCAAAGGATGGACCACGTAAAAGAAATCGCCCTCTGGCTCATTGTCTATAGGAGCAGTTATTTGATGGGACAGCGTGTTCATAATTCGTTTTGTGGAGCGGCCTCGCTTGCGAGGCCGCGTTAGTTATTCGGAAAGAGTGATGGGGCTAAGACCTGAGCCGCCAAGATGAGTGACAAGAGAAACAGGACGCCGATAATGGTCCAGTTAATCACGTTGTTCCAGCGCCGGTTGACCCAGCGATCGCCCAGGAGTTGACGGTCATTCAGCAAGAGCTGCAGAAAAATTATAGCCGATGGCAAAATGATCCCGGCCAGTACTTGCACGCCCAGAATGATTAATTGGAGCGGTGCTCCCGGTATTAGCACGAGCGAGGCGGCGAGCAACGTACAGACCGCGTAGATAGAATAGAATCCGGGAGCGTCTTTGATTTTGGTTTCAAGACCGTGTTTCCAGCCGCGCACCTCGCTGAAGGCCCACGCGCTGGAGAGCGAGATCGCCGTCGTTCCCAGCACGGCCGCGTTGCAAAACATCAACAATATGCCGTTCCGCACGAAATCGTTCGAAAAAAACGGACGGATCGCATCCGCCATCTTCGCCGGATCCTCGAACTGCAGACCATGCGTAAACGAGACGTTACCGACAATCATCATGGCGCCAGCAACCAAGATGGTAAAACAGGATCCAATAAAAGTATCCAACCGGGCCCATTTCAAATCAGCGAATCGGAGTCTTTTATCCGCAACGCAGCTCTGTTGAAAAAAGAGCTGCCACGGAGCGATCGTGGTTCCGACAATCGCGATCACCAGAAACACCAGGCTGGTGGTGATCCCTCCGGGTGGAACGCTCGGAATAAAGACGTGGCGCGCGACTTCGCTCGGGGAGGCATGGGAAAAGCTCGCCATGAAAACCCACACGATATCGATCAGACAAAGCACGCAGGTGATCCGTTCCCAACGCCGGTAACTGCCCGATATTACATGGATCACCAAAGCGACTGCCGCGATCGGGACGGACATATTGGGAGAGATACCCATCTGCTGGGTCGCTAATGAGATCGCGGCGAACTCGGTGACCAGGGTCAGAAAGTTAACCAGCAACAAGTCAAACAACGAAAAGCCGCCCCACCATTTGCCGAAGCGCTCGTAGATCATGGCCGCGTGCCCCTTGCCGGTCGCAATACCGAGACGGGCGACCATCTCCTGAATAAAATAGCAGACTGGCAACAATAAGAGCAGCACCCAAAGCAAGTGCAGACCGTATTGGGCGCCAGCCTGCGTATAGGTCGATACCGCACCGGCGTCATTGTCGGCCTCCATCACAATTAACCCGGGGCCGAACACCATCAGAAAAGTCAGTAGATTCTTGACCCACGGACTTCTCACCTTATACCCGCGCCGATTCAGCCGGAGCGGATCGGGCGTGGTGGTTTGTGCATCTAGTTCCAAGGCTCCTTCTCCCTTCTGGCAGTTGATTCAAATTGAGTCACGATCGCTGCAAGAGCGGCCGCGACCATTAGCCTGCCGTCACGCGATTAAATTCGAAGGCAGCCAGATGTTAAAAATTATTTATCCTGGTGGTGTGCGTTGCTGCGGGCATGTGGAGCGGTTGCCGGGTTGAAACCGCAACGGGGTCGCCCGCCGAGTCGGCCTGTCCGCCATAGTCTGCTCATCACGGTTTCATCCTGAACAAAGAAATTGGACGACGGCGGAAGGGGCGTTGCAGTCGATGTAGCAGTTCTATCGTGCGTCGATCGCGCAACGTTTCCGGGAGCCGCGTGTTGATGCGTCTCTTGACTTTGTAAGTTTTGATCGGGTCACGCGATAGATGTTCCGAAGGCGGAATGCAGCTCCCCTCCGTATGGGCGGGTGACACCGCCGAGCTTCAGGACATCATCATCCCGTTGGCGCTGTCTTACTTACGCTCGCTATTTGCGTGTAAATCGATTACAAAACCCTCGGCGGCGTTATGGTCGAAAAGGTTTTTATCAGCTACTCCAGCAAAGACAAAGAGACCGCCGATACCATCTGCCGACACCTGGAATCCGCCGGAGTGCCCTGCTGGATCGCCCCACGCGACATCGAACCGGGAGCCGATTGGACCGAAGGCATCCTGCGTGGCATTGCTAGTTCTCGATTGTTCGTGCTCGTGTTTTCCGGCCACGCGAACGACTCAGAGCATGTCGGGCGTGAAGTACGCAGAGCTTTTTCTTTGCACTTACCGGTGATCCCGTTTCGAACCGAACCGGTCGAGGCTCGCGACATCTTAGGATACTTCTTGGAGTCCGTACATTGGTTAGATGCGACCCAGCCGCCCGTAGAACAACATCTTCCGGTCCTAACCGGAAGAGTAAGAGCCTTGCTGAATGGGGACCACGATGCGCTGCTGCGCGAAGTCGCTCCACAAAAGGGATCAAGGCCTGCACCCGTCGCTGCCGTTCACCAAGGGAAACGGTGGTTACCAGTGATCGGTCTCATTGGCGCAGCTATCGTCGCCGCTGCCGGGGTCTGGTTTTTCATGGCGAACAGCCGTAAACCGAATGAATGGACGCCAATCGCCATAGCCACCGCCCTTTCTCCAAAGAGCATTGCGGTCCTCCCTTTCGAAAGCCTCAGCGACGACAAAGCAGACGCCTATTTCGCCGACGGAGTCCAGGATGATATCCTTAACGACCTGGCCAAGATCGCGCAACTTACCGTCATCAGTCGAACTTCGGTCATGCAATATCGCGCCAAAGAGAAACGCGATTTACGCCAAATCGTCAACACCCTCGGCGTCGCCAATGTGCTAGAAGGAACCATCCGCCGCAACGCCAACCGGGTCCGAGTAAACACCGAGCTGATCGATGCTCGGCAGGGCAAGACGATTTGGGCGGATAGCTTTGATCGCGATCTCACCGATATTTTCGCCATCCAGAGTGAGGTCGCCCAAACCATTGCCACTAAACTGGCCGCGACGCTTTCGCCGGAAGAAAAGCGAAATATCGAAAAGAAACCGACCGAAAATCTTGAAGCTTATGAGCTCTATCTCCGGGCCAAAGAGTTACTCGTCAGCGTTGGCGTTGCGGCAACGTTTGCCGATGTGCAGAAACCGTTGCAAGAAGCGGTGGCTTTGCTGGACCAAGCCGTCCAGCTTGATCCAAAGTTCACGCTGGCCTATTGCCGTGCTACGGAAGCACATGATTTCCTTTATCGGTTTTACGATCCGAGCCCGGAGCAACGCGGCTTGGGTGACGCGACGATCAGCCGCGCGTTGACCCTGGAACCGGATCTAGCCGAGGTTCACCTAGCTTACGCCGCCCACCTTTACCGCGGCTATCTCGATTATGAGCAGGCACGCGCACAGATCACCATCGCCAGACTTGGCCTCCCCAACGACGCCGACGCGATCGCGCTCGAAGCCTACATCGATCGCCGGCAGGGACGATTCGAAAAAGCGATCCAGGAGTTTAAAGACGCTATCATCCGCGATCCACGCAATTCGGTTTTCGTTGAAGGCCTCGCCGTTACCCTTCAGCAGACGCGCCAGTTTCGTGCGGCCGAGCTGACCTTCGAGCGGTTGATCGAGCTCCGGCCAGACCAGCCGATACTTAAGACCCAAAAGCCATTGCTTTTGTATTACGAGACCGGGGACGACACGGCGATGCGGCAAGCATTCGCAGGATTCCCAGCTTCAACGGCCGACGATCGGGGCGCGCTCAGTCTGAGACTAGCGTTTGCCTTTATCGATCGTGATTGGGCACAAGCCAAGCAACTCATTGAAAAGATGAACGGCCGCAACGACGAAGGCGACTTTGCCAACGGAGGGGTCAATGTCCCCATCGGTTGCTATTCTATTTTGCTCGCTCGGCTCCAAGGGGAACAAGCCAGCTCGAATCCGAGCTTTGCCGAGACCCGAGAGCAACTAAGTCAAATGGTCCAAAAGGCGCCCGAAAATGCCAAGTTGCTCAGTCAGTTAGCCGTGGTGGACGCTCTTTTAGATAAGAAAGAACTCGCTATCGCCGAAGCGAAACATGCCGTCGAACTGTTGCCCATCTCGAAGGACGCGGTGGACGGCAGGTATCCGGAGCTAAATCTAGCCGCTGTCTACGCCTGGACCAACCAGTTAGACCTGGCCTTTGAAACGCTGAGTGCTTTGACCAACGTACCGAATGGTCTCTACTACGGCCCATTGAAGCGCGAACCCTATTGGGACCCTCTTCGCCCCGATCCTCGATATGAGAAGTTGTTAGCGAAATTAGCGCCGCCAGGGTGAGCGCATGCGATCCGGGAGGCTCTGAAACCCAGCGGTATCGCCGGCCGAATCGGAGGGGCGTTGCACTCGGTGTAGCAGTTGTACCGGGCAGCGGCGTCTCAAAAATAGCCCGCGCACGAACGTTCGGATAGACGCGACGCCCAGGAACCCACAACGTACTAACGCAATACGTGTAGAAAAACCCAGGGGTAACGCCACATTTACGGGAGCCGCGCATTGGTGAGTGACTTGGTGTTGGCAACCGCTGATCGAGGCCAGGCGCCACGCGTTCTGAACGCGGTATGCGGCTCCCCTCCGTCTGGGTGGGCGATACCGCTGGGTCTTGCACTCCTCGGGCACAGACCTCGTCCTTTGCGATCTTTTCTGGGTATCCGGCTCGCATCATACGACCAAAGAGAATCGATGACAACGCAGGGTGTGTTCGCAACAAGCTATCGATGAGGTCGTTGTGTCCGCACACCTCCAGCAGGCACGTAAATCGCTTTAAGCTCCGCTTCGCGATTTATCGCTAGTGCCCAATTTTAATGAAAGTGCCAGAGACTGTCTTTGCCATACCGACCTACCGGTTACGTGATGTTCCCGAAACGATCGAGGCTTACGACGAACATTTTTGGACCAACGGCCACTCGGCCAAAATGATCGTCTTTGATGATTCCAGCCTCGCTAATCACGAGAAATATTTTCCGAAACTCGAGAAGACGAAAACGGTCAACGACCTCTATTACGTCGGTCCCCGAGAGAAAGAGCAGTTCTTGAAGTTTCTGAACAAGAAGCTGCGGGACAGAAAACTCGAGTCCTTAGTCCGGACGCTGTTCCGGCCTAGTTACGGCGGCAACCGCAATTTTTCTCTTATCTATACCTTAGGCTCGTTCCTAGTCAGCGCCGACGACGATATGCGGCCCTACGCGCTCGTGGAGAGCAGCCCGGAGTCGCTCCGACCGGATGAAATCAGCCGCGGACATCTGAAAAGCAACGGCGACAACGGTTACATCGAAAAGTCATTCGATCTGCTGATGTCATTTAAGGATGTGCTGGGTAAGAAGGTCAGCGAAGTACCGGACAATTTCGAAACCGGTAACCTTCTAATTGATACTTCGATGGATCTGGAAACGAATATCAACAAAGCGTTCGCCACTGAAAATTCCCTTTTGCTGGAGCGCGGCCCGGTCTCTCGCAATGCCGTGGTTAAGATCGCGCAAAGTTTCCGGAGCGGTACCAACGACATCGATGCGCTCGACTACCTGGAGATGTATCTTCACGACGAACAGCAACAACACCGGGACCTGCATGAGCTCAACGCCGTCTATGTCCTGGAAAATTTTCGCCCGGTGGTGACCAATAAAAACTGGCGGATCGATTGCGGCGTTGCCGGTTACGATAATCGCTTGGGTTTACCTCCCTTTTTCCCCACCCGGCTACGGTTTGAAGACTACATCTACCGCCTCTGGATCCAGCAAGATGGAATCGTCACGGCGCACATCGATGCCGCTCAAACCCATGTAAAGAACAATTACATGCGAAGCCCATTGGCGATGGACGTCTTCAACGAAGAAATCTGCACCCTGCTTAAGAAAAAGATTAAATCGTCCTTAGAAAGCGTGGACGATCTCTCCATCCGATTCGATTACGAAGGGGAAGTCACGCTGCAGGATAGTGAGGAAATCCTGGAACGCATTTCCGCGGTTCATGCCCGCGTTGTCGAAGCCGCGGCCCAAACCAAAATTCCGGAACGAAAAGAAGCGCTCGTGCTCTTTGCCGAGACCTTGGCCCGGTCATTCTACGGCTTCGAACCCGATTTCTTTCAGCAGAACGTTTCCCGCATCGTTGATGATGTGATCAGCCAGATTCACGCCGCGCTCGAGATTTGGCCAACCCTGGTCGAGATCTGCTATTTTCATAAAGACAAACGCGAGTTTCCTCAGCTCAAAGTGCAGAATAAGAGGGTGAAGCGGCACAACCGATCCGCTGGTGAACGGTAGGGATGAGCTCCCGCTCATCCGAGGCGGCGGTGTGCCTCCCGATTGCGGTCCGGCGGCCCGTCGGCGGATGGGCGACACGGCGAAATGGGCGAACAAGGCCCATCATGGCAGGGCGATAAATGCGGCGCCCAAAAAAAGTGGACGGGAGTGGACTTTGTGGACAGAAGTGGACGGAGTAGACCACGATCGGTGTCCACTATGGTCCACTCCCGTCCACTTTTTTGCGCGCGGCGTTCCGCGGAAAGCTCTAGAAGCGCTTTCTATGGATCAAGGTAGCCAACATCCGGGCAATCGCGTCTACGAAGCGGCTTCGGTCGGATGGTCGCGTTCCGACTGGCTATGGGCTCTCTGTTTGGTCGTTGCCACCATTCTCACTTATCTGCCCGCACTCAACGGAACACCGATCTGGGATGATGACGCTCATATCACCCGGCCGGAATTGCGCTCTTTAGAAGGACTAGCCAAGATCTGGACTCAACCAGGCAGCACCCAACAATATTATCCGTTGGTGCACACCGTCTTTTGGGTCGAGCACCAACTTTGGGGTGACGCACCGCTTGGCTACCATTTGATGAACGTCCTGCTCCACTGCGGTTCGGCTCTGCTCCTGGTGATGCTCCTTCGCCGGCTTGAAATTCCGGGAGTATGGTTGGCTGCCGCCATCTTCACCCTGCACCCGGTTCAAGTCGAATCCGTCGCCTGGATCTCAGAACTGAAGAACACACTTTCGGGCGTCTTCTATCTCGCCTCTGCTCTGGTCTATCTGAACTTCGATCGGACCAGAAAGCTCGGTCCCTATATCGTTGCCCTGGTTCTTTTTATCTTTGGATTGCAGTCTAAGACCGTCATCGCGACCTTGCCCGCCGCGTTGCTGGTGATTTTCTGGTGGAAACGCGGGAAGCTATCTTTGAAGCATGACACGCTTCCGCTGCTGCCCTTTTTTGTGGCTGGCGCGAGCGCCGCATTGGTTACGGCTTGGATCGAGCATAGCCTGATCGGGGCCGAAGGTTCGGCTTATCACTTCTCACCGGTTGAGCGGGTTCTCATTGCCGGGCGAGTGGTCTGGTTCTACTTAAGCAAACTGGTTTGGCCGCTCGACCTCATTTTCATCTATCCCCGCTGGCTGATTAGCCAGGCCGTTTGGTGGCAATATCTGTTCCCGATAACCCTGATTCTGCTGGTAGCGCTTCTGCTGTGGATCAGCCGGCGTTACCGCGGGCCGCTGGCGGGAACGCTTTTCTTTATTGGCACCTTGTTCCCGGTGCTCGGCTTTTTAAACGTTTACCCGTTCCGTTATTCGCTGGTGGCAGACCATTTCCAGTACTTGGCCTCGCTCGGAATCATTGTGCCGGTATCAGCTGGAATTACGCTCGCGATCGAGCGTTGGCGGTTCCGGCCTCGTGCGGCGGGAAACCTGCTTTGTTTGCCGCTGATCGCAGCCTTTACATTCCTTAGCTGGCGCCAGAGCGGCATGTACACTGATGTTGAAACCGTCTGGCAGACCACCATTACAAAAAATCCGGTTGCCTGGATGGCGCACAATAATCTGGGAGCAGTTCTGCTCCAAAAGGGACAACGCGATGACGCTATCGCACATTTTCGCCAGGCGATTGAGATTAAGCAGGATGAAGCCAGCGCTCACAGTAATCTCGGCAACGCCTTTTTGCAGGAAGGCGCGTTGGAGGAGGCGATCGACCAATATCAGCGCGCCCTCGAAATAAAGCCGGGTGAAGCCGGTGTTCATTACAATTTGGCTAACGCGCTGCTCGCCAAAGGACAGGTTGACGAAGCGATTGCTCACTATCAGACGGCGTTAGCGATCAATCCGAACTATGCCGATGTCCACAATAATCTGGGAGCGGTTTTGCTGCAGAAAGGAGATTTGGAGGAAGCGATCGTGCATTACGAGAAAGCGCTCGAACTCAATCCACAAGATGCGCGGGCTCGCGGCAACTTGGCTTGGGCGCTAGCCACTTCACCGCAAACCCCGATTCGCATCGCTCTAGCCGTCAAGTTAGCCGAACAAGCCAACGACCTGACCGGCGGCGCTAACCCGATGGTACTGCATATCCTGGCGGCTGCTTATGCTCAAAATGGCGAATTCGCTGAAGCCATCGACACCGCCGAGCGAGCTCTACAGTTGGCAAACGCCCAAAATAACTACGTATTAGCTTATTCGCTCCACACCGAGCTCGAGCTTTATCAGAGTGGTCAACCTTTTCGGTATGGCAAATGATAGTCCGGTAGGGCGAGGCTCCGGCCCAACCAAAAACTGCCTGTAGTTAGGAGCTAGGAGGACAGGGGTCAGGGCCGACGCTGGGCGGTGAAAGGTGATTGGTGATTGGTGAAAGATGCGCCAGAGCCCATCTCGGTAGGGCGAAAAACTCGGCGCGCCCATGATCAGCCTGTCTCAAAGGGATCAATCGCGCCGGTTTTGAGCCGCGGCCCCTGATTTGTTTTCTACCTAATGGCGTCCGCGTACGAAGGACGTGTTCGAAGCGAATCGCCAAACGGATCGGCCAACGTTGGCTGAAAAATCAATCAAGGGGTCGCGGCTCAAAACCGACGCGGGTAAACGATAGCGATTGGGAAGCCAGCAACGCGCCGAGTTTTTCGCCCTACCGAGATGGGCTCTGGCGCATCTTTCACCAATCACCAATCACCAATCACCTTTCACCTTTCACCGCCCAGCGGCCGCCTGACCCACGTCCTCCTAGATCCTAGCTCCTAGCTCCTTCTGGCCCAAGGGTGACAGACGAGATCCACTCTGCGCGGGCCGCGCCCCCAACGCCTCCTGGCTCCTTCTCCATCCGCGCCCACTGATTGACGTTCCCAACCCCAAGCACTACGCTAAACCAACCGTGGACCCCCGCATCCTTCAAGAATTCCGCGCAGTCGTCGGTGACCGCGGTCTGATCACATCGCCCGAGCAATTGAAAACCTACGAGTGCGACGGGCTGACAATTTTTCGCGTGCTACCGGAGGCGGTCCTGTTGCCGAGTTCAACCGAAGAAGTCCAGGGTGTCGTCCAGGTTTGCTATCGTGCCGCTATCCCGTTTGTGGCACGCGGATCCGGTACTGGATTGAGCGGAGGCGCATTGCCAGTTAAGGGCGGAGTGGTAATCAGCACCGCCCGGATGGATCGGATTCTTGACGTTGATCTACCCAATGCGCGCATGGTTGTTGAACCGGGCGTGATCAACCTGGAGGTCACCGAACGCGTTGCGCCGCATGGATTCTTTTACGCGCCCGATCCTTCATCGCAGTCGGTCTGCAGCATCGGCGGAAACGTAGCGGAGAACGCCGGCGGCGCGCATTGTTTGAAATATGGTTTTACGACAACCCATGTACTGGGGCTGGAAGTCGTGCTGCCGGATGGAACGCTGGCCCATTTAGGGGGCAGAGCACTGGATGCTCCAGGTTACGACCTAAGCGGCGTATTCGTCGGTTCCGAGGGAACTCTAGGCATCGCCACCAAGATCATCCTTCGCATCGTTAAACGGCCCGAATGTATCCATACATTATTGGCCGCGTTTGGTTCCACTATGGAAGCCGGAGCAGCGGTCAGCGACATCATCGGCGCCGGCATGTTGCCTGCAGCCATCGAAATGATGGACAACCTGGCAATTCAAGCCGCTGAAGCGGCCGTCCATGCCAACTATCCTAACTGCGGCGGTCTATTATTGGTCGAACTCGATGGACCTACCGCGGAGGTCGAAGCCCTGATGCAGCAGGTGGACGCGATCTGCCGCAAATGTGGCGCCACGGAAATTCGAGTCGCTCAGACCGATGCGGAACGCGCCTTGGTATGGAAAGGTCGTAAAGCCGCATTCGCCGCGGTTGGCCGCATTTCACCGAATTATATCGTGCAGGATGGCGTGATTCCGCGCACAGCTCTACCGCGTCTGATGTCCGAAATCGAGCGCCTCGGCATCGAAGCGGGCATCAGAGTGGCTAACGTGTTTCACGCCGGCGACGGTAATCTGCATCCTTTGGTGCTTTACGATCGCCGGATTGAGGGACAAGAACACGCAGCCGAAGTGTTGGCTAACCGGATCCTTGAGCTCTGCATTGAAGCCGGCGGTTCCATCACCGGCGAACACGGCGTTGGTGAAGAAAAGAAAATGATGATGTCGAAGATGTTTGCGGAACCCGATCTTGAAACCATGCAACGGGTGCGCTGCGCTTTTGACCCGAAACAGCTCTCGAATCCAACCAAGATATTTCCACGTCCTCGGCTTTGCGGCGAAGTGCCGGGGAAATACGAGCCTCATCCTTTAGAGGTGGCCGGAATAGCAGAGCGTTTCTAAAATGATGTCTCCCCGGTCAGCTTCGGAAAAGGAGCCAGGGATCGCGAGTTCATTGGCGGATCTCAGCGCTATCGGAAACGCGGAACAATGGCGGGACGCCGGACCGGGTGACATCGTGGCCGGTATCCAGCCGCAGCTGGTCTTTGAGCCGGCAAATGAAACCGAACTGGCTGCTGTCCTGCGTAACGCCGATGCCGCCGGACTCAGTGTAATACCGCGCGGCGGCGGCTCCAAGATTAGTTGGGGCAACCCGCCAACCCGAGCGGACCTTATTCTTTCAACCGCGCGGCTCAACCGGGTGATCGAACATGCCTGGGCTGATCTAACCGTCAGTGTCGAAGCCGGGTGCACCATCGGGAAACTTCAACAGACCCTGGCTCAACATGAACAACGCGTTGCGGTGGATCCTTTGTGGCCCGAGGAAGCGACCATCGGCGGCATCCTTTCCACCAATGATAGCGGGACCTTGCGGATACGATACGGTGGGCTGCGCGATCTGGTGATCGGCATGACGATTGCCTTGCCCGACGGCACTCTGGCATCGAGTGGCGGCAAAGTCGTGAAAAACGTGGCCGGGTATGACCTTCCGAAACTGCTTACCGGAGCGCTGGGCACACTGGGCGTTATTACTCGGGCCATATTCCGGTTGCATCCCCTGCCCCGGAATATTCTATCGTTCACATTCGAGGCTCAGAACCTGGCCGATGCTAACCGCTTATTGTTAGCAATTCAGGATTCCAAGCTCGCTCACACGGGGTTGCAGATCCGAGCGGCAGCGGAAACATCGCCGGCGGTCGATATTCGTTTTGACGGAACCGAGGCAGGACTTGCCGCTCAAACCGAGACCTTACGAAAACTGGCTGGACCGGCCAAGGAAACTGAATCTAGCAATAAAGTCTGGCAAGCGCGCCAAGACCTCTTCGATGGAACGGCTTCACTAAACAGGAACGCGACGGGGCCAATACCGGCAGCAATCGCCAAGTTCAGCGTCCTGCCCACAGACATCGCTGCTATCTGCGAGCAGGTCCGCGATTTGGCAAGGTTTGCCGGGGTCGATTGGCGTGCGGTGGTGCAAGGAACGGGCCTGGGTTGGGTCCGGCTCGAAGCACACAATCCGCTGGCCATTCACCAAATGCTGCAGGCCCTGCGTTCCGAGCTCGAACGTATTGGCGGGTCACTGGTCGTGTCACATCGGCCGCCGGAAACGCCGGCCCTCGATGCGTGGGGAAATTGCGGCGATATCCTGCCCCTGATGCTGAGTATTAAGGAACAGTTCGACCCGCGAAAAACACTGAATCCCGGACGATTTGTCGGAGGAATTTGATGCCTGAATCAACGACGTTGCATCCAGCCAGAATAAGCGCTTACGACGATCATCATCCGCCGTCGGGCGAGCTCATCGACCAATGCGTTCACTGCGGTTTTTGCCTGCCGGTGTGTCCCACTTATATCCTTTGGAAAGAAGAGATGGATTCGCCCCGGGGCCGGATCTACCTGATGAAGATGGCAGCGGAAGGCGATGCTTCCATCAATGAAACCTGGGTCAGCCATTTCGACGCTTGCCTTGGTTGCATGGCCTGTATGACCGCATGCCCGTCCGGCGTCGATTACGGGAAACTGATAGAAGCGACCCGGGCGCAAATCGAACGTCGTTATGAGCGACCTGCCAAAGAGAAACGATTTCGCAGTTTCTTATTTAGTACCTTCACCCAGCCTAAACGGCTCCGGCTGATGTCGATGCCGCTCCGGCTTTACCAACAGATGGGGCTTCAGACCCTGGTGCGGCGGATCGGGATTCCGAAACTGTTACCCAAGCGCCTGCAGGCCATGGAGGCCTTGTTACCTCGGGTCCCAGCGCCGGAGAAGGTTCCTGAACTGACGCCGGCTCAAGGCGAGAAGCGACGACGTGTGGGCTTGTTACTCGGGTGCGTCCAGCGCGTCTTTTTCTCACAGGTCAACGCCGCCACCGTGCGAGTGCTGGCTGCCGAAGGATGCGAAGTGGTAGCTCCGGAAGCGCAACCTTGCTGCGGCGCGCTGCTGGTGCACACGGGCGAGGAAGAACAAGCCATACAGCTCGCCCGGCAAACCATCGACACATTCGAGAAGGCTGAGGTTGATACCGTCATTATCAATGCCGCCGGCTGCGGTTCGAACGTGAAAGAGTATGGTCATCTGCTGAGGGATGACCCGGAGTATGCGGACCGCGCGAAAGCGTTTTCCGCCAAATGCCGCGACATCTTCGAATTCCTGGCTGAGCTGGAGCCGCGCGCTACGCGCCATCCATTGCCGGTGCGGGTTGCGTATCATGACGCGTGTCACTTGCAACACGCGCAACGGATCAGGGTCCAACCACGCAGCGTTCTCAATAGCATCCCCAATCTCCAAATTCTCGAGATCCCGGAGGCCGCGGTGTGCTGTGGATCGGCTGGAATCTATAACTTGGTACAACCGGAAGCCGCAGCGGAGCTGGGAGACAGGAAGGCAGCGCACGTCGCCGGGGTAAACCCCGACCTGGTAGTGTCTGGTAACCCCGGTTGCCTGCTGCAACTTCAATCCGCACTCGCCCGAGCAGGAAAAGGCATGCCCGTTCGCCACGGTATAGAGCTACTCGATGCGTCCATCCGGGCCGCTAGTCTTTGATTGGCTTGTCGTCAATGTGCCGAAACGACGCCATTCGGACTTGGCGCAACACTCCCATACTCCAATACTCCATCACTCCGCGTGGCCGGATTCGAGGACAGCCTGCCCGACGTAGCTTGTTGTCTGTTAGGCGCACGCACTCCTGGCCAGCGAAGTCGGAAAGTGCCCTTCAGGCACTGTGCAGAATGAACTTTGTCTTCTCTGCATTTTGCACGATACCAAGGTTTGGCTGCTAAGCGTGTAAAGTTCTCTTCCCCTCGAGAATATCCTCTATAGTAGGCAAAGGCACAGAATCCGCTTGTATCGCGCTCTTTAAGGATCCAAGGAGCGCATGGCAAATTCAAATCGACCGGATGATGCGAGTAGCATAGATTGGACTCGCACTTCGCGGTCGTCTAGATCCTAACCTCGGAGACTAGACTCGATCGATGGAATGAGTGTTCAGACAACAAACCTGAAAGCCAAAGCCGCTCCACCCTCCCCTCCAAAGCGGAGTCGATTTCTGCGAGTGCTGATCTGGATTGCGGTATTGGGAGTTTTTGCGCTTGGGTTCTACTTGGTTTCCATGCCGAAGGAAGCGCCGCAAGGGCGCGTGGTTGGCGCCACCACGATCACGACCGCCACCGCCACGACGGGAAACATTGGCGACTACCTGGACGCCATCGGAACAGTGACGCCCGTCTACACGGCTTCGATTTTCAGTCAAGTGACCGGCGTGGTAACCAAAGTGAATTATCAGGAAGGGCAAATCGTTAAGCAGGGTGACCCACTTGTCGATATTGATGACCGTTTATACCAGGCGCAGCTGGTGCAGGCCGAGGGCACGCTGCAGCGCGATCAAAACGTCTTAGGCCAGGCCGACATGGACCTCCAGCGCTATCGCGATGCCTGGGCACGTAACGGTGTCGCTAAGCAACTGTTGGACGACCAGGAGAAACTGGTTTTGCAAGAGCAGGGCACAGTGAAAAACGATGAGGGAGCAGTCGCCTTTGACAAGCTGCAGGTTGAATACTGTCATATCACTGCTCCTATTGCCGGGCGGGTTGGACTACGTCCTATCGATCCTGGGAACCTGGTAACGGCGGGCCTCAGCTCGAGCAGCAGCAGCGCGACGCCGCTCGTGGTTATCACGCAGATCCAACCGATCACGGTGGTGTTTACTATCGCGGAGGACAGCCTGGGCCAGATCATGGAGCAGCTGCGCACTGGAGCTAAACTCACGGTTGATGTCTATGATCGGGCGATCCTAAAGAAACTGGCAACCGGCGAGTTAATTGCGGTCGATAACCAGATCGACACCACCACCGGAACCGTGAAAGTCCGGGCGAGTTTTGCCAATGATGATTTTGCTCTTTTCCCCAATCAGTTTGTCAACGCGCGCCTGTTAGTAAAAACGCTGCAGAATGTGACGTTGATTCCATCGTCAACGCTTCAGCAAAATGGTCAGACTTCGTTCGTTTATGTCATTCAAGACAACGTCGCGCATTTGCGGAACATCAAGCCGGGAGTTTCCGATAACGGGCTAACGCAGGTTGATGGCATTAATCCCGGCGATGTGCTGGCCGACAGCAGCTTCGACAAACTACAGGACAACAGCAAGGTGGCCATTGCTGCCGGCAAGCCTGGGCCCGGACAGAAATCAGGCGGCCAGCAAAATCAGGGCAATCAGGGGAAACCGGGCAACGAAAAGCAGGGCGGTGATCAAAAACAGCGCGGCGATCAGGGTGCATGAGTCCGTCCACCCCATTTATCCTGCGACCGGTAGCTACGTCGCTGCTAATGGTCGCCATTTTCCTGACCGGCGCTGTGGCCTATCTACAACTCCCGGTCTCGGCCTTGCCGCAGGTTGACTATCCGACGATTCAGGTGGTCACATTCTATCCGGGCGCTAGTCCGGATGTGGTCGCCACCACGGTAACCGCGCCGCTCGAACGCCAATTCGGGCAAATGCCCGGGCTGAACCAGATGACGTCGAGCAGTTCCGGCGGGACCTCGGTGGTGGTTCTGCAATTTACGCTGACCCTGAAACTCGACGTCGCCGAAGAAGAAGTTCAGGCTGCCATCAACGCCTCGCAGAGCTTGCTGCCGGCTAACCTGCCAGCACCACCAGTCTATAGTAAGACCAATCCCGCCGATGCCCCGGTGATGACGATGGCGGTCACTTCGAATGCGATGCCGCTCAATCAAGTGGAGGACCTGGTTGATACGCGGCTGGCGCCTAAGATCTCGCAGTTGAGCGGGGTCGGTCTGGTCAGCATTAGTGGTGGTCAAAAACCCGCCGTTCGCATTCAGGTTAACCCTACTGCTCTGTCATCCTACGGGATCAATTTGGAGGACGTGCGCACCGCCTTGGTGAGCACAAGCCTGAATGCGGCTAAAGGAAATTTCGACGGTCCTCGCCAGAACTTCCAGATCGATGCGAACGATCAGTTGGTCAGCAGCAATGATTATCGCAATGTGGTTGTAGCTTACCGGAACGGTGCGCCGGTCATGCTGACCGACGTGGCTCGAGTAATCGACGGCGTCGAAAACAGCCAGCTAGCAGCCTGGATGAACAATACGCCCGCCGTGATTCTGAACGTGCAGCGCCAACCCGGTGCTAACACCATCAGCGTGGTAAAAAGTATTAAAGAGCTTTTGCCGCAGCTTCAATCCAGTCTGCCGGCCAGTATCCGCATTACCATACTGACGGATCTCACCACCGCCATCAATGCGTCCGTAGCAGACGTCGAGTTTGAATTGATGCTGACCATCGGTTTGGTCGTGATGGTCATCTTTCTCTTTTTACGAAGTCTTTCGGCCACGATCATCCCCAGCGTGGCAGTGCCTTTATCGTTAGTGGGCACTTTTGCGGCAATGTATTTTCTTGGGTACAGCCTGGATAACCTGTCACTGATGGCACTAACCATCGCCACCGGATTTGTGGTCGATGACGCCATCGTGATGATCGAAAACATTACGCGCTACATCGAAGAGGGCGAACCACCGATGCAAGCCGCGCTCAAGGGCGCGGAGCAAATCGGATTCACCATTCTCTCACTAACCATATCGCTGATTGCCGTGTTGATTCCGCTGCTCTTTATGGGCGACGTGGTTGGACGTCTTTTCCGGGAATTCGCGGTTACCCTGGCGGTGACGATCGTCATCTCGGCAGTGGTCTCGTTGACTCTCACGCCAATGATGACCGCTCGCATTGTTAAGCATAAACCCGAAGCCCAACAGGGCCGGTTATACCGGATGTCCGAGCGCGCTTTTGAAGGCATGATCGCCTTTTATGGACGAACCCTGCAGGTCGTTCTCCGGCATCAGGGCCTCACGCTCATCGTCGCGGTCGTAACCCTGATCTTTACCGTTTACCTCTACATCGTCATCCCGAAGGGCTTCTTCCCAGCCCAAGATACCGGCGTGATTCAAGGGATTACGGAAGCACCGCCTACCATCGGGTCCAAGGCTATGGCGGAGAAGCAACAAGAACTAGCCAAGGTCGTGCTCCAAGACCCGGCAGTGGAAAGCCTCTCCTCTTTTATCGGTGCGGATGGAACTAACACCACCATCAACAGCGGCAGAATATCGATCAATCTCAAACCGCTGGAAGAGCGTATTAGTGCGGCCGATGTGATTCGCCGGCTGACTCCGAAACTGGAACAGGTTCAGGGAATCCACCTTTATATGACTCCGGTCCAGAACATCACGGTTGATGACCGGGTGAGCCGCGCCCAGTACCAGTTCACACTGGAAGGTCCGGACGCGACGGAATTGAACACCTGGACTAACCGTTTTGTCGATCGCCTTAAAGCACTCCCGCAACTGGAGAGTGTCGCCACGGATCAACAGCCGGGGGGACTCGCCGTCCGTTTGAAGATTGATCGAGTTACCGCGTCGCGCCTGGGCATCGCGCCGAACGCCATCGACAACACGTTGTACGATGCCTTCGGTCAGCGGCAGATCAATACGATGTATACGCAGGTCAATCAGTACCACGTCCTGCTGGAAGTTGAGCCGCCCTTCAGGATAGACCCGTCCAACCTGAATCAGATTTATATTCAGGCGAACTCTTCTGCTGGAACGAGTGGCCCGGGTGCGTCCACTTCTTTTGCGGCTTCGGGCTCATCTTCAGCCGGTTCGAATGCTCTAACTGGTACCGCTCTTTTCACTCCGGCGGCCAACACCTTGACCCCCCCAGAAAACGCACTGTCCAACAAAACCGCCACCACTGGCGTCACCTCAGCCGGCTCGACGAGTTCCGGTCTCAGCAACCTGGTTCCGCTGAGCGCATTTTGCCACTTCGAAAACACCACCGAACTGCTGGCTATCAATCATCAGGGGCAATTCCCCGCGGTTACGGTTTCATTTAACCTCTCCCCCAGCACTTCCCTTGGTGAAGCCATCTCGCTAGTCGAGAAAGCCCAGAAGGACCTGCACATGCCGACCAGCATCCAGGCTGGATTCCAAGGTACGGCCGCATCATTTCAAGCCTCACTCACTAACGAACCGCTGCTCATTCTGGCTGCCTTGATCACGGTCTACATCGTCCTCGGTGTTCTCTACGAAAACTTCATTCATCCTATCACCATTTTGTCGACGCTGCCGTCTGCGTGCGTGGGCGCGTTGTTAGCTTTGATTCTCTTTCATGAGGACCTCGGGGTGGTCGCTATCATCGGACTGGTTCTCTTACTCGGCATCGTTAAAAAGAACGGCATCATGATCGTCGACTTCGCTCTGCAAGCTGCCCGACAGCGAGGAAAAAATGCCACTGAAGCCGCTTACGAGGCCTGTTTGTTGCGGTTTCGTCCCATCATGATGACGACGATGGCCGCCCTTTTGGCCGGTGTACCCTTGGCGTTTGGCTCGGGATTCGGCTCCGAAATACGGCGTCCGCTCGGTATCGCGATGGTAGGAGGGCTGATATTCAGCCAAGTCCTAACGCTTTACACGACCCCTGTCATTTACATCTTCTTTGACAATCTTTCGCACCGCTTTTCACGCAAAAAGCCCAGTCCTGAAGGCGGAGGCGAGTTCAGCGAACCAGCGCACGGATGAACTTCTCGGAAACGTTCATTCGTCGTCCGGTGGGGACGACCTTGATCACTATCGGCATCGCGTTTGCCGGTGCGATTGCCTACTCCGTGCTGCCGGTGTCTCCCCTTCCTCAGGTGGATTTCCCCACCATTTCCGTCAGTGCCAGCTTGCCAGGAGGCAGCGCCGAGATCATGGCTTCCTCCGTTGCCACTCCTTTGGAGCGACAATTCGGTCATATCGCCGGTGTAACCGAAATGACGTCAGCCAGCTCGCTCGGCAGCACATCAATTTCGATCCAATTTGACCTCAGCCGCAACATCGACGGCGCCGCTCGAGATGTGCAGGCCGCTATTAACGCCGCCCGAACCTATCTTCCGGCTAACTTGCCGTCTAATCCGACTTATCGAAAGGTTAATCCCGCCGACGCGCCGATCATGATCCTTGCTCTTACCTCGGACAAGTACGGTGCGGCCAAGATGTATGACGAAGCGTCTACCGTCATCCAACAAAAGCTTTCGCAGGTTAAGGGTGTCGGCCAGGTTAACGTCGGAGGCGGCGCGTTACCATCCGTGCGCGTGGATGTTAACCCAACCCAACTAGCTAACTACGGCCTCGGCATGGCAAATGTACAGTCGGTGTTAAGCGTGCAGAATGCGGATATCCCAAAAGGTCAGCTCACCGACGGCAATATCACCAGGGACATCTTAGCGAACGATCAGATCTTCCTCGCTGACGAGTACAAACCGCTGATCATCGGTTATAGCAACGGTGCGGCTGTGCATTTATCGGACGTTGCCCAGGTGACCGACTCGGTTCAGAACATCCGCGCCGGCGGTTTTCTAAATGGCCAACGGGCCGTCACCCTTATTATTTTCCGGGAACCGGGAGCGAACATCATCAACACGGTAGCCCGGCTGCGAAGCGAGATACCCTGGATCAAAGCATCAATCCCGGAAGGAATCGACGTGACCGTAGTGCTCGACCGAACCACCACGATTCGCGCGTCGGTTGAGGACGTTGAGCGAACGCTCTTATTTTCCGTGGCGCTGGTGATCGTGGTCGTTTTTATCTTCCTGCGTAGTCCTCGCGCCACGCTCATCCCTGCGGTCGCGGTTCCGGTTTCACTCATCGGCACCTGTGCGGTGATGTATCTGTTCGGCTACAGTATCGATAACCTCTCGCTAATGGCGCTCACCATTTCCACCGGATTCGTGGTCGACGACGCCATCGTGGTAATGGAGAACATCACCCGTTATCTGGAAGAGGGTCTAACTCCGCTGCAAGCTGCCCTCCGAGGCACGCAGCAAATCGGTTTCACTGTCTTCTCCATCAGTATCTCCCTGATTGCCGTGTTCATCCCGCTTTTGGCGATGGGCGGAATTGTCGGCCGTCTATTTCGGGAGTTCGCCGTTACCCTCTCGACGGCCATTCTTGTCTCCATGGTCATCTCCTTGACCACGACCCCTATGATGTGCGCTTACATTCTAAAAAGTGAGCGCACCAGAAAACATGGCAGGATTTACCGGGCTAACGAACGCGCCTTCGCCTGGGTGCAATCAATTTATCGCCACAGCCTGATTTGGGTTCTGGATAATCCTAGCATCACGCTAGTGGTCCTTTTGCTAACCATCGGGCTCAATGTGGCGCTGATCATTAAAATGCCGAAGGGCTTTTTCCCGCAGCAAGACACCGGTGCAATCGTCGGTGGAGTTCAAGGTCCGCAGGATTCATCCTTTGCCACCATTAACAACGCGATTCAACAGATCGGCCGAGTGATTAAGAGCGATCCCGCCGTGGCCAATGTCATCGAGTTCACCGGTGGTCAAGGCGCGACCAATACTGCCTTTGTCTACATTTCCCTTAAGCCATTGGCCGAGCGAAAGGTTAATGCCACTGACATCATTAATCGTTTGCGTCCGCAACTGAGCCGTCTGCCGCTCGCATCCGTATTCCTGCAGCCGGCGCAGGACATACGTATCGGCGGTCGCGGCAGCAACGCTTTATATCAATACACGATTCAATCCGACAGCGCGAAAGAGCTCGCTCATTGGGGACCAATCCTGATGAACGCCATGCGGCGGATACCAGGATTTCAGGATGTTAACTCGGACCAACAGAATGGCGGACGCGACGCATATCTAACTTACGATCGAAGCACCGCTGCCAAGTTAGGATTGACCGTTCAGTCCCTGGATACCGCGCTCTACGACGCATTTGGCCAAGCGGAGGTATCCGTAATCCACACCCAATTGAACCAGTACTATGTCATTTTGGAAGTGGCTCCACCCTACTTTCAAAGCCCGGAGAACTTCAAGGATGTATACCTGGCATCGAAATCAAACAACGACCACATCCCGCTCTTTGCGTTATCTACGAACCAGGCCAATACCATTCCACTGGCCATTAATCATACGGGTCTATTCCCCTCAGTAACGGTTTCGTTTAATCTGGCGCCAAGCATGTCGCTGAGCGACGCCACTGTCCTGATCAGCAATATGCAGAGACAGCTCGGACTGCCGTCTTCCATTCAAGGTTTTTATTCCGGTACGCTGCTCGGTTACCAACAATCGCTGGGTACTATGCCGCTGCTGGTACTAACGGCGCTGCTCGCGGTTTATATCGTTCTCGGGATTCTATACGAAAATCTGGTGCATCCGATCACGATTATATCGACTTTGCCATCGGCCGGGGTAGGCGCAATGCTGGCGTTAACCATCGGGAACAGCGATCTTAACGTAATCTCTATTATCGGCATTGTGCTGCTAATCGGCATTGTAAAGAAGAACGCGATCATGATGATCGATTTCGCTCTCCAAGCCGAGCGCCAAGAAGGAAAAGGTACCGCGGACGCCATTTTTGAAGCCTGCCTGCTGCGGTTTCGCCCGATCCTGATGACGACGATGTGCGCCCTGTTCGGTGCACTACCGTTGGCGCTAGGCACCGGCACCGGATCAGAGCTGCGACGCCCGCTTGGGATCAGCATTGTCGGCGGCCTCATTGTCAGCCAACTCTTAACCCTGTATACCACCCCGGTTCTCTACCTGGCGTTTGATCGGCTCCGGCTAAAAATGAAAGGCGAAAAACCCGATGTATTTCACCATGGAGAGGCAACTGCCTAAGGGAATGTTGTCCCCAAGGGACTACAGGACAAGCGGTAGGGATGAGCTCCTGCGCATCTGGGGTCGTGCCGTTAGCCGCTTTTCCCTTGCCGCAGGGCCGGATGAGCAGGAGCTCATCCCTACCGCCCAGTCCTCAAGTCCCTTCGGGACAAAAATCGCCGCTTTCGGTTCCCGCCCGCTACCCCCGCTAGAAAGCTTTTGTTCATCCACCCGATGAGTTATCTCCGACTAACATTCAGAATCTCTCTCTGCGTCCTGCTGTACGCTCTCACCGGATGCATATTAGTGGGTCCGAAATACCGAAGGCCGGCTGCTACCCAAGAACCGCTACCATCCACCTACAAAGAGATTCCCGCTCATTACAAGAACTCCGAAGGCTGGGACATCGCTCAACCCCGCGATGCCATGCTCCGCGGAGAATGGTGGCGGGTCTTTAACGATCCGGATCTGAATGCGCTCGAAGAACAACTCAATATCAACAACCAGAACATCAAAGAGTTTTTCCAGAACTTCATGGAAGCGCGGGCCCTGATAGCGGAAGCGAACTCCCAGCTTTATCCGACTTTAACCGCTAACGCGTCGTGGACAAAGGCAAGGACTCCACCGCTTAACCCAATTACTACGATCCTATCCACTTTGGAAATTTCATGGGCTCCGGACGTTTGGGGCAAAGTTCGGAACGCAATCCGGTCGGCTCAATACAGCGCGCAGCTTAGCGCCGGCGACCTGGAGAACGAGAAATTAACTGAGCAGGCAACTTTGGCGACGCTCTACTTCCAAATTCGAGGACAAGACACGCTGCAGAAACTCTTCAATGATACGATCGTTGCTTTCGAGAAAGCGCTCGCTTACAACCAGGTCCAATTCGAGACGGGAATCACTGATAAAATTTCGGTGGTAGAGGCTCAGAACACGCTGGAAAACGCGGAGGCTTCCGCGACCAATATCGGAGTCGCTCGCGCCCAATTCCAACACGCTATCGCAGTACTGCTAGGTAGAGTTGCGTCCAACTTCTCGATTCCGGTCAGGACTTTGCATCGGGCTCCGCCCCGGATCCCGGTTGGTGTCCCCTCTCAATTAATTGAGCGCAGACCCGATATCGCTGCCGCGGAACGCGCGATGGCGTCTGCTAACGCGCAAATCGGCGAGGCTTATGCTGCCTATTTCCCAACGTTCAATTTGAGTTCCGATGCTGGGTTTGAAAGTCACAATTTCGGCACTCTGTTTCATGCGCCCAATCGCACTTGGTCGATCGGGCCGTCAGCGTCTGAAACCATCTTCGATGCCGGGCTCCGTACGGCCACGGTTCACCAATTTATCGCCACCTACAACGCCGATCTGGCCGCCTATCGTCAGACCGTGCTCGCGGGTTTCCAGCAAGTGGAAGATGGTCTCGCCCAGGTACGCCTGTTTTCCAAACAGTTGCTGGAGCAACGCGCCGCCGAGAAATCTGCCGAGGAGTTTTTGACGCTCGAGATGGGGCGTTATCAAACCGGCATTGATCCCTACGTCGACGTGGTTACCGCCCAGACCACCCTGCTCTCAGACCAACAAGCCGTAATCACAGTTCAGGTCGAACAGATGACTGGCGCCGTATCCCTGATCGAAGCCCTCGGCGGCGGGTGGGATGTCTCCGAATTGCCAACTCCGGCCCAGGTTTCTAAGTGGCCGACCCACGAGGAAAGCGCGATTCAGCAGTAACAGCAGAGGGAATAGCCGCAAAAGAGCACAAAGAACGCAAAAAAAGGGATCGCAAACCTGTTTACTGGTTACCGCGAAGCGGTTAAAGACCATGGCCCAGGGCTTTAGCCCTGGGTTAGCTGCCATTTAATAAATTTTGTTGACTCAATTTAAGTAAGCCACTACTTACGGTAAGCAATGGCTTACGTTAACGAAAAACTGGCTGCTCTGGCTGATCCTACCCGACTGGCTGTCTTTGAACGGGTAGCCAAACGTCCAGCCGCCGTTCATGAAATCGCTGACGAGTTTCCCGTCAGCCGGCCTGCTATCTCCCAACACCTGCGCGTGCTTAAGGACGCTCGCTTGGTTTTAGACGAAGCCCTTGGCAACCAACGAATCTATCGAGTCAATCCCAGTGGGATTGAAGAAATCCGCTCCTATTTCGACCGTTTCTGGGATGACGCGCTCTCCTCTTTCAAGGCTTTTATCGAAACTAATCCGTCCACAAAACCCAAAGTTCCTCATGCAACAGACCGAAGAACACCCCGTCGTTCGAAAGACGATCGTCGTAAACGCTGACATCCAGCGCGCCTTCGAAGTGTTTACTCAAAACATGGGCCAATGGTGGCCCAAAGACCATCACATCGGCGGAAGCCCGATCGTCGCAGTGGTGGTTGAGCCCAGGAATGGCGGCCGCTGGTACGAGAAAGATGAAGACGGCTCAGAATGCGATTGGGGTACGGTGTTACGCTGGGATCCTCCTAACGCAGTCACCTTCTCCTGGCATCTGAATGGCGAGTTCGAATTTGTGGCTGATCTGGCTCGTGCCAGTGAGGTTGAGATCCGGTTCATGCCGGAGATGCCGGGACGAACCAAAGTTGAGCTTCAGCACCGCCACTTCGAACGACATGGCGAAACCGGGGACCTGCTGCGCAGCAAAGTTCAGCAGCCGGGAGGTTGGGAATTTGTGTTGGGTGGATACGTCAAACTAATCGAGGGTGCGCAATCCGCACAATAAAGCTATGAGTACTCAGACCCCGTTAGCGGTGTCTCCGACAGAAGCCAAGCGACTCACGCCCGCTATGTCCTTGCGTTTCGCTTCCGTGTTAACGTTTCTCCATTGCATCGGGCATACCATCGGAGGCGTCGTTGGCGTCGATGCACCGGCGGGAACCGCCGAAGGAGCGGTGGTTGAGGTCATGAAATCGAAGCATTTCGAAGTCATGGGAGCGAGCCGATCATATTGGGATTTCTTTTTCGGTTTCGGACTAATCATCACTGTCACCCTCCTGATCCAGTCCGTCCTCTTTTGGCAGCTCGCCGGACTAGCAAAGATTGATGCCGCTCGAATCCGGCCGATCATCGCCGGCTTCTTCTTTGCCAATATTGCCTATGGTATTCTGGCGTGGAGGTTCTTTTTCGCCCCTCCTCTGATCGGATCGGTCCTGACAGCGATAGCGCTCGGGTTGGCTTATCTGAAAGCCAGACTTCGCCCCGTCGTCTGAAACGCCGGCAGGACTTCGGCGATCTCAGTGGAGCCGGTTCGTCTGGCAGGCCGCAAGGCTCAAACCGGGCGGGAAGTAGAAGTCTGTCCGACGTAGTATACGACTGATGGAGCCAAAGTTAGTGGATCCTGAAGAGGGAAGAGTTAGATGCGTCCAAAACTGCTCAGCGGAGTCGGACGCGCTCATTGTTATCTAGGCAGCCGCCGAAAGCCTCCGGGGCAGGCAGGCGGCTCCCGGGAACAACCCAGGGTGCACGATCATCCGAAACGTTCTGAGATGCGGTCTCGATTTTTTGCGTAAAGCGGCCCCGTGAAAATGGAGGCGCCGTCTTCCTGGCGACATTCAAAAGAGGTTTCCAGAAGAGAATGTGAATGCAGTTCCCTTTAAGATTCATGTTCTGCCGAGTCCTGCGAACTTGGCTTTCCAATTCTGACCCTCTCGCGGGCATCGACGTCCGAGGGTAGCCCGTCAGATTCCTCGGTCAACCGAGAAGCAAGCTGCTACGGCGATACCGAAAGCGCACGGTCGAAAGTGACTACTGGTTGAAGCAGCCCCCCCATAACACCGACCAAACTGCGGAGCAGTTGTCGGTCGCCACGCTAGGCATTTCAGAATCCCCTTCCCAGTTGATTGTGTGTGATAACGTCCTTTATCACACGCTAAATGAACACAGCAGGGGATGGCGAAAACGAGCTCATTATCGCGCCTTCACAAGAACTCCAGCCGGCGCCGTTGTTCGCGCCGACGCGAAAAGCCGCGAAGCGCTTCCTCGAGTTTTTTACAGCACAGATCAATAACGCCCATACGCGACGCGCCTATGTGAACGCCACCCGCCGCTTTGCCGACTGGTGCGCTTCCAAAGAGATTCACGAGCTCGCGCAGGTCCAGCCATTCCATGTCGCGGCTTTCGTGCACGACCTGCGGGACGAGCTTTCGCCACCCTCCGTCAAGCAACACCTGGCCGCGATCCGCATGCTCTTCGACTGGCTTGTGACCGGGCATGTTATCGACGCTAATCCGGCCCATTCCGTCCGGGGGCCGCGGTACAGCGTCAAGAAAGGCAAGACGCCGGTCCTGACGCCTGAGGAAGCCCATGCGCTGATCGAGAGCATCCCGATTACCAAGAAACCAGCCCATGATCCAGAGGCGGCCGATCAGCCTGATCTTCTCGGCCTTCGCGACCGCGCTTTGATCGCGATGATGGTCTACAGCTTCGCCCGGATCTGCGCCGTCATTCAGATGAAGATTGGCGACTATTTTGTCCAGGGGCGCCGCCGTTGGGTGCGTTTGCACGAAAAAGGTGGCAAGGAGCACGACGTTCCCTGTCATCATCGCCTCGATCAATGCCTGCACGACTATATCGAAGCGGCCGGCATCACGGATGACGTCGACGGCTATCTCTTCCGAAGCGCCCGCCGTAAGAGCGGCCAGCTCACCACCAATCCTCTTTTCCAACAGGACGCCCACCGCATCATCCGCCGGCGAGCGAAAGCGGCCGGCATCGAAACGCGGATTGGCAATCATACTTTCCGTGCCACCGGCATCACGGCGTATCTAAAGAACAGCGGCAAGTTGGAAGTGGCGCAGCAAATCGCTAACCATGAATCGCCGCGGACAACCAAGCTTTATGATCGCCGACAGGACGAGATTTCGCTCGACGAGATAGAGCGAATCACGATCTAAAAAAACGCATGATAAGCCTGCCAAAGGTCACCATTCTTATACCGCGCCTTCTTTAGTCTGGAGGACAGAAAGCTCGTCTCCGGCGCGACCGTCGCGGAAATACCTTGGCTAGAATCGAAGACCATAACATCGTTGTCCTTAGTGGCGGACGCCGTTCGTCGTATTCCGAAATGAGTATTCTTTT
>Ga0185299_10001680_pt1 | contig 39839 bp, 36 predicted proteins | sample PaiPotPPA55metaG_FD_128002 | JGI IMG/M metagenome (GOLD analysis project Ga0185299, IMG submission 128002) | Iron sulfur acid spring bacterial and archeal communities from Banff, Canada, to study Microbial Dark Matter (Phase II) - Paint Pots PPA... ...
CGCCGCGTGCTCCACCGCGCCCAGCGCAAGCAACGCCGGCAACACCCTCGGCACCAACAGCGCCTACTGGGACTCGTGGACCTTCGATAACGAAGGCAACCGCACCAGCCAAACCCAGCACGGCATCGGCATGACCACGGACACCACCACCAGTTACACCTACTCCAGCACCCAGCCCAACACCCTGACCGGCACCAGTTCCACCGGTGGGAGCACGGCGAGCAGCAGCTACCAGTACGACAGCAACGGCAATACCGACCAGCGCACCACCCCGACTGACGGCGTCCAGACCCTGTCCTGGGACAACGCCGGCCAACTCTCCTCCGTCAACACCACCACCGCCGGCAGCGCAAACACCACCGGCACGAGCAGCTACGTCTACGACTCCTCCGGGAACCTGCTCCTGCAAACCACCCCCACCGGCAGCACCGTCTACTTCGAAAACGAGCAGGCCACCCACGCCACGAGCAACGGCGCCGTCACCGGCATCCGCTACCTCAACCTGCCCGGCGGCGGCATCGTCGCGCGCACCGGAAACAACACCAGCTACACCTTCGAACTCACCGACCAACACGGCACCGCCGAACTCGACCTCGACTACACCTGCCAGAACCCCACCTGGCGCCAATTCGACCCCTACGGCAACCCCCGCGGCACCACCGTCACCTGGACCGACAACCGCGCCTACCTCGACAAGGTCGCTGATCCCGAAACCGGCCTCACCGACATCGGCGCACGCTGGTACGACGCGAGCCTCGGCCGCTTTATCAGCCTCGACCCCGTCTTCGAAGCAACCGACAACCTCGCCCTCGGCGGATACGCCTACACCGACGGCAACCCCGTCAGCCAAGAAGACCCCACCGGCCGAACCCATGGCGATGTCAACGGCCAAGAGGCGAAGTACGAAAGCAGCGGCGACACATGCTCGAGCGCAGCTGACTGCGCGAAGGAACAGCAGAGGCTGCTCAACAACGCCGCCCTAGAGGCGAGGCAAGAACAGCAAGACCGCCAGGAAGCGCTGAAGGCAGAGATCCAGTACCGGTGCCACGGGATGAGCACCGACTCGAACTGCGGTTCAGCGGAATGGATGCAAATCCACGAGATCAACTACCAATACGACCAGGCCTTGCAGCAAATCGCAGGCGACCTCAAGACTCTCGACGATCACCTCTGGCCCGGCCTCGCAGGCTGCATGACGGGTAACCAAAACGGTGACTGCGTTCCCGCAATAGCGAACGGCCTCGCGATCGGCGCCGGTGGCGGGGAAGGCGACGGCTTAGACGCACCGCTATGCGGAGGAGACAGCTTCACAGCGGACACGCAGGTCCTGACCTCTTCGGGTAAGGCGGTACCGATCGCCTCGCTCAAGGCTGGCGACAAGGTGATGTCCGCCGACACCGCGACCGGAAAGAACCATGTCGAAACGGTGGATGCGGTACTAGTCCACTACGACACGAACCTCTACAACCTCACCGTTGACACTGGCCACGGTGCGGAAGTCATCCACGCGACTGCTAACCATCTCATCTGGGACCTCACACGCCACGCCTGGATCCAAGCGAGCAAGATTCACAAGGGCGACCGCCTCCTGACAGAGAACGGCGCCGCAGCAACTGCAGACGGCGGCAGCACCCCGACGGACCACACCAGCTGGATGTGGGACCTCACCGTCCACGACCTGCACGCGTTCTACGTCGAGGCAGGCGACACGCCCGTCCTCGTGCACAACTCCAACTGCTGGGCAGCACAGATGGGCGGACCGGGCACGTGGACGTCGGTCAATGAAAGCATGTCGGATCGGGCTGCGGCTTATCAGGCGGCCGTCACCGGAACTCCCAGCGGCATGGGGTACGTTGTCAATGGCGTCAAGTTTGATGGCTACCAGAATGGTGTGCTCCTCGATGCGAAGGGGCCGGGGTATGCTACCTTCGCTAAGAATGGTAAATTTGTTGACTGGTATAATGGTGCCGATAGCCTCGTCGGACAGGCACAGAGGCAACTCGCGGCCGCTGGGGGTGTTCCAATTGAGTGGCGTGTCGCTGAGCCTGCGGCAGCTACGGCAATCCAAAATCTCTTCGCAGACAACGGAATCACCGGAATTAATGTAGTCAACGTACCGTAAGCTATGGGCAAGGGGCGATCATGGGTAACTTCTATGCTGGCGCGTACTGGGATGCGCGCAAGGAATCAAGCATTGAGTGCGCTGATCGACTCCTTGCATGCCTTAGTGCACTAGCGGAGATCGATCAAAGTCTCTCGACGTGGTACAAGAAGGGATCCTCTCGAGCTGCCGCATCGCGGGAGGCCGTGGACAGCTCATCTCGCGAGGCATTGGCCGAACTGCTGGTTGCTGGCCAGAACCGACGAGACGTCGGCGGTGCCGTGATCAGAGAGCTTGGCTTCAACGCGGCTCTCTGGAACCGCGCCGATGAGCCTGCGTCATTCCGTGTGACGTGCGGAAGTTATATCGATAATCCGGCAATTAAGAACGTGTTTCTTCTTCAGCTGCCGGAATTTAGCGGGCATTTGGAATCTCTTGGATCTCGATCTTCCGCGATCGCTACAGTGAAAGCCTTTGTTGACGCTTGGAAGCCGGACTGGGTGACTTGGGCAAGCCGTGACTGGCGGGCGGTGCAGAGCGTAAGCGCCGACTGTCCAGTTTACGGATTGGCGACTTACGTTGCTGGCAAAAGCGCCGCTGGATTCACTTTCTCCGAAGTAAGTGTTGAGCAATATGGGGATGGCTCCCTACTCGCCTTCAATGGTGAGCGTGATGACGTTACCTCCGAGGCTGTCGCCGCTCTGCAAGAGGCCTTCCAAGCGCACAGCGCGGAGAGCTGAGGCCAGACGGTATGTAGGTGCCGGGTTTGTGGGGCAGGGCCTCGATGGCTTGGTCGCGTGAGGACTATCAAGATTTTCGTAAGGCCGAGCCCTCGTTGCGTGAGCAGTGGCTTCGGGTTAAGTTTCCGGCCGGGGTTCCGGCGCATTGGTGGTTCTTTGTAATTGAGTCGGCTGAAGCCGATCTGGGAAGGTTTCAGCATGTCGACCCTCTTGGTCGACGTGCGTCGCTCAACTATGTGCTTGAAATGATTGATCTCGCATTATCGATGGGCGGCATAAAGCATTATCTGGCAATTTCAATCAAAGCGAGGCTCGTGCGGCGGGCGCTACAAACGATTTCGCTTGAGGATATGCCAGTTGATGCGCAGCCTGTTCGAGTCATTGATGAGGCGATGTCTTCCATGCCGCTTTCGATTGGCGATGCACTTAATGCGGCTGAACGGAGGCGTAGTGAGGCCGCTGGCGATAGCGGAGCCTTCTATGCTTCTATTCGGCAGGCTGCGCAGCAATCGCTGCCTGCAGATGAAGATATTATCAAACTTGGTGAGATTGAATACATGCTTGCAGAACTGGAGCCCCTCGTCGTATTTGCGCCTGGCGAGGGAGCCCCTGCTTTATTAAGCCAGTGGCTCTCGATGAAAGCCCAGTTCGAGGTCGGCAGCGCCGATCGATAACTCGGCCGCGCTGACTGAAGACGTCGGGGATCAGGCGACGTAATCCGCGGACAGCTGGAATGGCACAGCTCACGGCTGCAGATCCTGACACCGAAACGCGGATCCTATAGGTATATTGTGGGATCCGGGGCGGGTAGATGAACTGGCGGATTCTGCGGCGTTCGCTCGGCTCTGGGGGGTAGTCAGGTGTGCGGATTTCGCTATGGGGAGGTCTTTGATGAGGTCGCCAGAGGAGTTGGAGGGCGTCGATTGGGCGGCCTATAAGGGTGGCTTGTCGGTTCCGCCACTGATCAAGATGCTCTACGAGGACCACGGCGGTTTCGACGGCAATGAATTCTACGAGCTTGAAAGCCACATCTACAACCTGGGGACCGTCTATCCGGCCACGGCCCTCGCTGTCCCGTTCCTTGCCTACGCGGCACTGTACGCAGAGTATTTCCCAGGCCAGGCTCTATCGTTGTTGTCCCGGTTCACCGATCAGCCGGGCGAGGCGTGCGGGCTCGCGTTGGAAGTGCGAGACGCAGTCGTTGCTGAGGCGGCGAACCTGCTGCCATGCCTGGATCTGGCGGACCCGGATCTGAGACGGCAGGCTCTGCACGTGTTCGCAGGCTGCGCGAGGTTCCTCGGCGCCGAGCGAACCCGGGTGGCCGCTGCGGTCAGCGAGGTGTTCGACGACGACCTGGATCGAGATGTCGCCGCGGACGCTCTGACCGCTCTCGAGCTGCTTGGAGACGAAGCCACGTTCATGGGAAGAGTCGAGCAGGCACTCTCGGAGAGCGATCCTGTGATCAAGCTGACGGGAATACTGTGCGCACTTGAGGTTGGGTACTTCCGCGACATTGGCGAAAGGGCTGAACTCGTCGACGAAGCCGGGAGGCTCGCGGTAACGTTCAATGAGCGCGACCCTTCACTGTTTTTTCCGATCCTCGGCAGCAGACAGGAGCGTGCTGGCAACGCATTCAGAGCTTTGCAGGCCGCCTCTCGGGACGGCATGTAGCCGCGCCGGCCTCGAACGATGGGTGCCTGGTCGGTCTGACGGCGCTATGGGCCGCGTGCTCGTAGAAATTGGGGGTGGCGCGTGGTGATGGGATGGATGCTGAGTGGACGCTAATTTAGCCGATTATGCCGGTCGGGACGCTGCCGAGGCGGCTTCGGGATCAGTTCGACGTGGTGCTTTGGGCTTCGGACCGGCAGCCCGCGGCGCGATCTTCCGCAGCGACACGGGCCATAGCAGACGGTGACGGCAGGTTTCTGGGCGCTGGTCGGCGTCTTCCAGGATCTGATGGACGGGCTGATAGCGGAGGCGGCGTCGCGCGGTCAGGCCGACCTGTCGCTGGCAAGTGTGGATTCGGCGGTCGGGCGCGCACATCAGGATACTGCCGGGTTGGCTTTGTTCGGTGAGGTTCTCGATGCCCTGGAGGTCGCCTTGCCGAGGGAAAAAACGGGTTCCGCCGGAGCAATAAGAGATTTTCGCTACAGGGTGGTGAGAACGGCGCGGGCGAGTCTGATCTAGTCAGCATACGATGATGCGGATCGCTTTACGACGTTGAGCATCTGACATCAAGTCATGACTGTCATCAGAACTCGTAGCTCCAGCCATAACTCCCATGCGCCTCATGCGGCCAGCAGTTCTGTCCGAACAGCGTTCGAGCCCGCGAGCCCGAGTCGTGTGGCATCCGCTGCGAGTGGTTCGAACAGTAGACAGCCTGCAGTTTGGCGGCCTTGTAGCGTGCCGCAGGGCGATCAGTGTTGCCTCAAAGGGACTTCGTTGCAGCAGGAATTGAGCTGCAATCAATGGTCAGGATGCTGACTGACGGCCCATCAATAGTGCCGCTGACCTGCAGCTTTACTGTGGGCGCTACTGGGTTCGAACCAGTGACATCTGCCTTGTAAGAAATTCTGATCATGTCTTCCGACTCCTCGTCTACCAGCATCTTAACATGTTAAAGTGCAGGTCAGGGGCAGTTTTGAGGTTCCGTTGAGGTTCGCGAAAGTTCGTGAGTTTCCGCGGAGGTCTGCTGTAACTGAACTGCGAACGAGGTGGAAGGAGCAGGACATGGGCTGGCCTAGGACATGGACGACGAAGGACGGGCGGACTCGATACCAGGCGCTCTACCGCGACGCGAAGGGCCACGAGCAGACGGCCGGCGTGTTCGACTCGGAGGACAAGGCGAAGAAGGCGTGGGAGCGGCAGGAGGCCCTGGTCGCCCTCGGCCGCGCCGTGGACGTCAGGCGGGGCAGGAAAAAGTTCAAGGCGTACGTCCTGAACGACTGGTTCCCGAACCACCGGCTCGAGTTGTCCTCGCGCGAGAGCTACCACTACGCGCTGAATGCCTTGATCGTGCCGGAGTTCGGCAAGATGCGGATGATGGACATCATGCCCTCGGACGTCCGGGAGTGGATCACGCGGATGGAGGCGGAGAACGTCCCAGTACACTCGATCCGGAAGGCGAAGGTCGTGATCGACGCGATCTTCAAGACCGCGCTGAACGAACTGGTGGTCGGCATCCACCCCGGACATGGCGTCGAGGCCCCTGCTGCCGCGGTCAAGACGAAGCTGATCGTCACCCCGGAGCAGTTCGACGCCGTCTACCTGGCGATCGAGGACGAGATGTACCGGCTGCTGGTGGAAACCGACATCGAGACCGGGCTCCGGTGGGGCGAGCTGACCGAACTGCGCCCGCGAGACATCAACCTCACCACCGGGATGCTGACCGTCATCCGGGCCGTGGTGCACCTCAGCCCGAAGATCCATCCCGAGGGCAAGCGGTTCTACATCAAGCAGTACCCGAAGGACCGCAAGCACCGCTCGCTCAAGCTCCCCGAGCACCTGGTCAAGAAGATCGAGTGCTACGTGACCGAGAACAACATCGGCAAGGACGACCTGCTGTTCCGCTTCGTGCAGCCGCCCCGAAGGATCGGGCTGCTGCCGACGGACTTGCCGGATCCCGAGACCCTGGGCTGGACGGAGTCGAACGGCCGCGGCAACACCTACCGGCATGGAACGCCTTCGGCGTACAGCAAGGGTAGGTGCCGCTGCCAGCACTGCCGCGACGCGGTGACCGCCTACCGCAACCAGCGCAGGGCCGAGGGCAAGGACCGGCCGGCCAAGGGGCGCCCGGTCGACACCGACGGGCACGTCTCCTCGGACTGGTTCCGCGCGAACATCTGGTACAACGCGATCGAACACTCCGGCATAGGCCTGCACGTAACCCCACACGGCATGCGCCACGCCCACGCCTCCTGGCTCCTCGCAGGCGGCGCCGACATCCAGGTCGTCAAGACCAGGCTCGGCCACGGCAGCATCATCACCACCCAGGGCTACCTGCACACCCTCCCCAACGCCGACGAGACCGCACTCAAGGCCCTGGACACCATCCGCGGCACCCGAACCGTCGCCCCGACGGCCACGAGCGGCGACACGATCACGGTGTCCGCGCGGGATTGGGCAGCGCTCCAGGAGGCGCAGCAGAAGCTCGCCGAGATGAAGAAGCTCTTCGCGTAGCTGCGCTGAAGCACGGGGCGGGAACTCCGCTCGTTCCCGCCCCGTAGCAGTACCTGGGATTGCGTCCCGATGGCCGCTGCCTCGAGCGTGTGGCGATATCCGGTGCGACCAGTCAGGCGTCTCGGCGTGCAGCGCTTGGCCATGGTTCAGAGGCCGATGAGGGCCGCTCGTCCAGACGCCCCGTATCTGGTCAAGGCAATCGCAGCAGCGGTCGTCTCGGCGCAGAACCGCGACCGCAGCGATGGTCTGGTCGTCGCCGTGCATTGGCTCGAGATCACTCAGGCACGTCACCTCGGCTCAAGCCGTTAGACGCCTGCCGAGGTACGCAGTGAGCTACGCGGGTTCACCGAGTTCTGCACGCAGTGTGCTGATGAGAACCGTCATGTGTCGCGCCATCGCTGTGGAGAGGCTATCGAAGCTTGATTCAGTCCGGGGCGGGCGTCCGCTCAGATGCGCCATGAAGTCCTCGGTGAGTCGTGCCGCCTCGTCGAGCACGGACTGAGTCTCGGATCGGCACAGCAGTTGAAGACTCGTGCGCGTGGCCATGAGGCGATGCCGGAGGTCTTCGGCGACCGCCGCGTTCCGCTCGTTGTCTCGATACTCGGCTCTCGCGGCGGCGCCGCGTGCGGCGAGCCGCGATACTTCGTCGAAGGCGAGGATGAACTGCGCGGCTTCCGCCCGCCGCAGTTCGAGGTTCCGGGCGAACGCGGCCTGTCGATCGAGTTGTCGATCGCGCTTGCTGGCTGCGTACAGCGTCACCCCTGATCCGCCGAGTGAACCGGCGAGTGTGAAGAACCCGGTGACCAGGAGGTCGCTCACGCCGGACATGGCGGCCTCCATGAGCGGTTTCGCCCGGATTTCTGAGGTTTGTCAATAACCTGTGAAGTGCGTTGCATCGCAGTGCGGCTTCGTGCTCTCGTTGAAGTACGACTCGGACTCTGTTTCGCCGATCCGGCCCCGGACGCGAGCATCCTCATGCGTGGGTCGGCGCTGAACTGTCGATCAGGTCGTCGAATTCGCCGCTTGCCATTCCCGCGGCGAACGCGGCCCATTCGTCCCGGCTGAATTCGAGGCGTGGACCGTCTGGGTTCTTGCTGTCTCGGACCGCCACGCCGCCGTCAGGAATCGCCGAGAGTTCAACACAGTTGCCCCCGCTGTCGCTGGCCCGGGCCTTGCGCCACGTCGGCTCGTCGGCTCGTCGGCTCGTCGGCTCGTCGGCTCGTCGGCTCGTCGGCTCGTCCTGGCTGAATTATATTGTCTGGTTGCGGAAAGTCACGCATGCTCATCGGAGCGTCGCCTCGATTCACTCGAACGTGTAGGTGGGCGAAACTCTAGCCGTCTCGTCGCGCTCTGCGCTGCGTCGTTGCGTAGCTGGAGCAGTGCACTGCGAGAGGGGTTCGGATAACCTCGGTCACGATGGTGGTCCGGCTGGGAGGGGATTCGCTGTGAGCGTGAGGGGACGAAGGCGCGCACGGTCGCGAACGCGCGGGAGGCGCGTGTCGCTGCTAGGCGCCGGTGGCTATGATGCCTGTTCGCTCATGCGGACGGAGGAGGCGTGACGGGCGATGTGGTGCCGCGGAACCTTCCCCGGGCGGTCAGGGGTTTCGTCAACCGGAGCCTGCAGTTGCGGCAGCTCGATGAGTTGACCGGCGCGGAAGCTACACAGGGCACTTGCCCGATTGCGGTGGTGAGCGGTACGGCAGGGGTCGGGAAGACGGCGTTCGCTGTGCAGTGGGGCCACAGCGCGGCAGCCCGGTATCCCGACGGCCAACTGTATTTCGACATGCGTGGGTTCGGCGACCGCGATCCGGTAAGTGCGGCGTATGCGTTGGGTGCGCTGTTGGGAAGACTGGGCGTGAACGCTTCGGACATTCCGGTGGAACTAGAGGACCGGGCCGCGCTGTATCAGTCCCTGATGTCCGGGACGCGGCGGATCCTGTGCCTCGACAACGTGCACGCAATCAAGCAGATCAGACCTCTGCTTCCGGCGGCCGGTGGATGCGTCGTCCTAGTGACGACGCGGGGCGAACTCTCCGGGCTGAGCCTGTTGGAAGGAGCGTACAAAGTGAGGCTCGACGTGCTGCCCGAGGCCGAGGCGGTGGACCTGCTTCGCAGAGCAGCCGACGACCGCGAAGTGGCTGACGCGCCAGAGGACTGGATCCGCCTTGCCCGTCTGTGCGGCTACCTGCCGTTGGCACTGCGGATCGCAGGCCAGCGCCTCGCCGATCGCCCCCACACACCCGTGAGCGAAGTCGTCGAGGCCCTGCGAGACGAATCAGAGCGCTTGGACGCTCTGCGGGACGTGGACGGCGATGTCTCGGTGCGTGCCGTCTTCGACTGGTCGTATCGCGAATTGCCGGAGACGGCCGCCACGCTCTTTCGTCGTCTTGGAGCCCATCCGGGCGAGCACTTCACAGCCGAGGCGGGGGCCGTTCTCAGCGGAACGCCGCACGCACAGGTGCTCGCCTCGTTCGAGACCCTGGTCCGCGCGCATCTGCTGGAGCGCCTGGATCGCAACCGCTTCGCTGTTCACGACCTGCTGCGTGCCTACGCCGTCGATCTCATCCGCTCCACCGAAGAAGATGCATGGTCGCACGATGCGACGGCGCGACTCGCGACTTGGTATCAAAGGTCGATCGCCGCCGCGAGCGCAGCGATGGGATGTGACAGTCTTGGCATGGCCGAAGGGCACGCGGCCGATGCGGGAGGCGAGCACATGCGGTTCGCGGGTCATGGGCAAGCGCGAACGTGGTTCGAATCCGAGCAGTCCAACGCGCCCGCCGTCGTGCTCACCGCGGCCAGGCTCGGCGAGCATGAGACGACTTGGCGACTTGCGGCCTCGCTGCTGGGAATCTACGAGGTCGATAACAGCTTTGATGACTGGTTCGCCACGTCCGAGTCCGGGCTCGCATCGGCCCGGGAATGCTCGAACGCCTACGGCGAAGCCGTGATGCACGAAAGCCTAGGCAAAGCGTATCGGCAATCTCATCAATTCGTTGCGGCCGAGCGCCATCAACTGGAAGCACTGCGGATCAGGGAGACGATCCGCGACGCCGCCGGCGTAATCCGCTCGGTCAACGCGCTCGGCCTGATCTACCGCCGCACCGGTCGATATGACCAGGCACGCAAGAGCTTCCAACGCGTCGCCGACGCCTCGCGAGCAGATTATGACCGCATCTGGCTGGCGCTCGCGCTGCTCAACCTGGGTGGCCTCGATGCGGAGACCGGAGCTTACGAAACGGCGCGGAGTTCGCTCCTCGAGGCGATTCCCCTGCTCGATGAGACGGGCCAGCATGTTTATTCTGTCAACGCGCTTAAAGATCTGGGGGCCGCGTATCGCGGTCTTGGGGAGGCATACGCGGCGCTCGAGGCCGTAAGTCGAGCCATCGAGCTCGCCAGAAGTCTCGGCAATGAGGTTTTCCTCGCCGAAGCGTTGCTGGAACGGGCGCGCGTCCATCACTCTGCGGCAGCGCTGGACAAGGCGGTCGCCGACTACGACGAGGTCGTCTCCACCCAACGGCGACTCGGCGACAAAGGTCGTGAGGCGATCGCGCTCGACGAACTGGGCAGCATCCACCTCGAACTCGGGCGGCCGGATCAGGCGGTTGCATACCACGAGGCCGCAGAGCGGATTCATCGAGAGTTCGGTGATGCGCGACGCGAAGCGATAGCTGCAGAGCACCGCGCTGCGGCCGAGCGAGCCCTTCGGCAGCCAGGGCAAGAGGGGCACGCGGTATAGGGGCGGCGATGCGGCGCTCTCGATACCGCGTCGACCGGCACACCGAATTCCCCGGCCAGATCTTGCAGATCGAGTAACGCCTGTCCGCGGTGGGTGAAACGATCAGTGCCCGACGAGGACACGACAGACGCAGTGCGTTCGGCTGCGCCGATGCCGGCCCCCGCGCTGCGGATCGGTCAACACCGCCGCGGAACCTTCACCTTGAGGGACGCCTCGGTGGGGATATTGCAGAGGGGGAGGCTACCGTCTAAGCGCGTCGAGCGTGAATTCGCCCTTGGCCACACCGTCAAGGAACGCGACCCATTCCTCAAGGGTGTATGCGAGGGTCGGGCCTTGAGGGTATTTGCTGTGGCGCACGAGAACTTCGTCTGCTGACAGGGCGATCTCGACGCAGTTGCCTCCGCCCCCGCTCGCCGTCGCCTTACGGAAGCGCGGCCCCTCGTCCGTCGCGTCGCGCGTGCTCACGAGTCGGCACCGCCTTCGCGCCGCACGTCCGCACGTCCGCACGTCCGCACGTCCGCACGTCCGCACGTTTCCATTATACGACCGGCGGCCTCGCCGGCCGAACTCTTCGCACGTGTTTCGCCGCATTTCACCCCTTCGAAGTACGTTCGACTGGTTCGACATCCAGTCGCCTCCCGTCATTTTCAGCATTCCATTGATCTCGGACATCCCATCAGTAGCCGAATAGGCGCCGATCCGCAAGGCTCGCTGCTAGACTCCTGGTCGCACGTCTACCGGGAGCTGTGGAAGTAGGGGGCTGAGATGGCTGGTTCGCCCGAATCCGGCGAGACCCGTTCGACCGACTCAGGTGGCGCGGATCAGGTCGTGCGGGCCCGCAACAGCCCGCAGGCGGTCACGCTACCGCGGGAACTGCCCGGCGTGGTGCGGAAGTTCGTAAACAACCTCATGCCGCTCGCCCGGCTGGACGAGATTGCTCTGCAGAGCGACCAGGCCGCGTACAGCCCGGTTATCGTCCTCCACGGGACCGCGGGCGTCGGCAAGACCACGACGGCCCTGGAGTGGGCGCACCGGCCAACGCAGGGCGAGCGCTTCGACGGCGGCCAGCTCTACGTCAACCTACGCGGCTACGACCCAGGGCAGCCCGTCTCGGCTCTGATGGCCCTGGACGGATTCCTGCGTTCGCTGGGGGTGCCGCCGGCCGAGATTCCGGCCGACTTGGAGTCCAGGGCCACCCTTTATCGTTCACGCATCGCCGGGCGTCGTCTGCTGATTGTGTTGGACAACGCTGCGACCGTCGCTCAGGTCAGGGCGTTGCTTCCGGGCGCTCCCGGCTGCCTTGTGCTGGTGACGAGTCGGAGCGAGCTGCCGGGCCTGGGCACCCGCGAGGCCGCGCACCGGGTCGGCCTTGATGTGCTGGACGAGTCGGACGCGATCTTGCTTCTCGAGTCGGTGATGGAGGAGTTCCGGGATCTCGGTGACCGCAGGGCTCTGGTTGAGGTCGTCAGGCTCTGCGCGCGGCTGCCCTTGGCCCTGCGTATCGCGGCCGAGCGCGCTGTGCTCGACCCTTACGCACCGCTGGCCGGCATCGTTGCGGAACTGCGCGACGAATCGAGGCTCTGGGATGCGCTCACGGTCGAGGACGAGGGGGATGCCGCCGACGTACGGGCGGTGTTCTCCTGGTCTTATCGCGCGTTGCCGGCACCGACCGCCCGCCTGTTCAGGCTGTTGGGGAAGGCTTTCGGGCCTTCATTCTCAGTCTCGGCCGCCGCGGCTCTCAGCGGCCTGTCGAGTGTGCAGGCCCGGGGCCGTCTCGGTGAGCTGGCGAAGGTGCACATGATCGAGCGCCGAGGCGCCGACCGGTTCGAGTTCCACGATCTGCTGCGCGCGTTCGCGGCAGACCAGGCGGAGCGGGAGGAAACCGCCGGTGAACTGGATCAAAGCACCGAGCGGCTTCTGCGGTGGTACCTGCATTCGGCGAAGGCACTGTCGGTAGCGCTCGATGGCGACAGCCTTGCGTTGGACGCGGGCGAGCTGCCGGATTCGGTGGAGCCCCAGAGATTCGACGGTGAGCTCGCCGCGCGGTCGTGGTTCTACACTGAGCGGGCGAATCTCACGGCGGCTGTCGCGCGCGCAGCAGTATGCGGCAAGAGCGACATCGGCTGGCGGCTTCCCGGCGTCCTGCTCGGTGTCTACGAGACGGAGTCCGCCATCGACGACTGGATCTCGACCGCGCTGACGGGCCTCGCCGCGGCCGAGAGTGGTGGAGACCGCGCCGGCCAAGCGGTCATGCTCGAGAGCCTCGGCAAGGCGTACGCTCAAAGCGATCGGCTCGTCGAGGCGGTGGAGAAGCAGAGCGCTGCGCTCGCGCTGCGCGTCGAGCTCGATGACATGCGTGGACAGGCCAGGTCGTCAAATGCTTTGGGCCTAGTGCACTGGCGTGCCGAACGCTATGACGAAGCGAAGGCGTGCTTCGAGCGCACCCGATCTCTGGCCGAGTCGACCGGCGACCGTGCTTTCATCGCCTTCGCCCTTGCGAACCTGGGCGAGCTTGCCGTCGATGCCGATGACCCGGCTGATGCCGTGGGCAAGCTCGAGTTGGCGATCGCCCTGCACCGCGAACTCGGTCACGAGTTCTACCTCGCGGACGCGTTGGCGCCGCTCAGCCGCGCGAAGCTGAAGCTCGGCCTGATCGACGATGCACTGGCTGCGGCCCGCGAAGGCCTCGAGATCAGCGAGCATCGAGAGAACGACATCACCAGCGCGAGGACGCTCATCGAACTCGGGCGCGCACTGCGTGCGTCGGGCGATCCGAATGCTGCTGTCGAAGTATTCAAGCGGGCGCTGGATCACCAGCAGCGTCTAGGTTCACAACGCCGCGAGGCTGAGATCCTCGAGGAAACCGCCGCTGCTCTCGAAGACTGCGGTCGAACTGACCAGGCCGCCCAGCTGTATCGCTCAGCGCAACGTCTCTACGTCGCGCTGGCGGATGAAGCGCGAGCCGAGTCCGCCGGCGCGGCTGCCCGCCTCCTTTCAGGCTGATCTGGCAGCTTCGCAATCGTGGCTACGTCTGGCGTCCTCAGCATCTGATGGAGCAACATCATCATGTCCGCGGACGTGGATCATCCCAACGGCATTGCCCGCTCGGCATACGTGGCTATTTATGGCGTGGTCTGCTCGGCTTGGCGGTGCCTGGAGCCGTGGCAGCTGCGGCGAGTCGGCGACTGTCATACCCGTTGGCCTGTAGGTGCTCTGCGGCTTCGAGGAGGTGCGGGGGTGTGGGTTCGGCGGGTTGGATCAGTCCGGAGTGGGCGTAGGAGTCCAACCGCACGATCTCGCCGGCGAGCATCGAGATGATCTTCGGTACGGGGATCTCACCGGCGCAGTACTCTTCGAAGCTGGTCTGCTCGGAGGTGACGCGGACGTTCTTGTCGGGCCAGCGGCGTCGGGCGGTGGCTAGGATGCGGCGCTCGGTGTAGGGCTTCTGGACGATCAGGAAGCGGTGCGGGTCCAGGCCGCGGTCGCGCAGCAGTTCGGCGGAGAACCAGAAGTTCTCGCTTGTGTTGCTGGCCAGCCGTTCGAGGGCGACCGCCTCTTTGGGGACGTCGTTCTTGAGGAGGATGTCTAAGATGGCGTCGGCCTCGGTGGCGTGGCCGCTGCCTTCCGGCACGGCGCGCGAGCCGCCGGAGGCGAGGATCATCGGCGCCACGCCCTGGTGGTAGAGCTCTGCTGCGTGATCTGCCACGGCCAGGTCGTGGCTGCCGAAGACCAGGATCCATTCGGCCGGTTCGACCTTCTGACCCACGCGCAGATAGTCCCAGAGGGACTGGGCCTGCTGCATCTCGGATCTGGACGGGGTCATCGGGTCCCCTCGGGCCGTCGGGCGATCAGTTTGATGTAGCTGTGGGCGTGCGGCTCGAATCCCGGGTGGGAGTGCTCGGCCTGGTCCCGATCGTAGGCTAGCAGCAGGATGTCCCAATTGCGGTAGTACTGCTCGACCGTGCCACCCTCCGGTTCCGGGAAGACGGGCACGGCCGTGTGTTCGGCGGACAGCGGCGTCGCGGTGCTGAACAACGCGAGCGCGTGTACCGCACCGGGCGCGCTGGCGGCAGTCGCGCGCGCCAAGACGGCGTTCTTTTCCCTCGTGTAGTGGAGAGACCCGTTGAACAGCACCAGATCGTAGCTGGCGTGCGGAAGCGCTACGTCCAGGATCGAGTCGTTGTGTACGTGCACCTTCACGTTTTCCGCCCGCGCGAAGCGCTCGATCTTCCGGCAGGCCACCGGGCTGATCTCGACCGCGTCGACCTGGTAGCCAAGCTTGGCCAGCCGGATGGCGTCGGCGCCCTCGCCCGCCCCCAGGTCCAGTGCCCGTCCGGGGCGCCTGCGGGCTGCGATCTGTAGGACCAGGGCGTTGAAGGGGGTGTGCTGGGAGGGTTCGAGGCTGTAGCGGTTGTCCCCCTGCCACCAGTACCGCGGGTGGGTGGCGTACTGGTGGTCGAAGAAGTTGCGCACGGCATTGACATACGGTGGGGGTGTTCCGGGCAGGGAGGTGGCGGTGTTCACCACGGCCGCGCTCCTCTCAAGCAGGCTTCGCACTGGGCCAGGTAGCGGTCGAACCACGGTTGGTCGAGGTCTCGGTGCAGCTCGAGCAGCGGGGCCTGCTCGGCTGCGGTGGCGGCGAGGTAGTGCTGGACGACCAGCGTGCCGCTCTTCGTCCCTGTGTCCAGGCCGACGACACCGATGGGCAGAGCGAGGTCTGCGATCTGGAGGCTGACGCGCCGCTGCTGCGCGACGGTCAGCTCCGCGGCGAATCGGTCACGCAGGAGGTTGAGATTCTGGATGATCTTCTGGGCGCGCAGGTCGGGATCGACTCCCGCGCTGCTCGCGGCGGGGCCGATGGCGTCGCCGTGCGGATCCATCGCCAGTAGCCGCACGGTGCCGCCCGCCTGGATCAGCGCGAGCAGCGAGCTCCACGCCGCGACGGCCCCCTCCAGATTGATGCCGATGATCAGGACACTGCGCGAGGCCCGGCCCGTCAGGACATCCATGCGTTCGAACGAGCTGCGTGCGCGCAACACACGGTCGGCCGGGGTCCGGCCTGTGATCCGACTGGAGAGTTCCTTGAGATCGTGCTCAATCCGGTAAAGGCGGCCGGTCCGCTCGACAAGCGCGTCGATGCCGAGGAACCCGAAGAACGCCAGGATGATCTGCCGGTCGGTGATCGCCACGCCGAACACGGTCGGGTCCAGCGTCATGACGATGGCGGCTACGACGAGGACGAGTGGAACGATCGTGTCGGTCTGAAGCAGTCCGCGGATTCGCAGCATCAACGTCCCTCCCGACACCGATGGCCACAGTGCGCAACCTTGCACGGCGGAGCCCGCCATATCAGCATTCTACGTAGGTGGCACGCGGCCCGATACCGATTTGTGCCGAGGCCTGAGGCGATGCCTGCACCTACTGGGCTGGCTGGAGCGGCCCATGACGTTCCACGACCGGTCAATTGCAGCGTCTATGCACGACCCCACCGTGGCTGGGCAGTGGCGGCGGACTGGCGGGTAAAGCCCGCGGCGATTTCATCGTGGCGGGCGCGCACGGTTGAAGCTCCGCGGCGGACGTAGAACTCCGGCGCTGTGTTCGGGTTGAGCGCGAACCAGCGCCCGCCCGCCGCTACTTCTAGCAGCAGCAGCGTTTTGCCGTCGCGCTCGACTGGGCGCAACGAGGCGGGGGGCTCAGGCCCGATTGAGTCGCGGATCATGCTCGTGAGTGCGAGCTGATGGCGGTCGAGGTCGGCTGGATTGATTCCGATGGCCTGGGCCTCGTCGTCTACTCCGAACAGGATCGTGCCTCCCTCGCCTGATGCGAAGGCCGCGACCGTCTTGAGGACGTTCTTTCTCGGACCGTTCTGGTGCGGGACTTCCTGCTTGAACTCGACGTGCGGCCCCTCACCGCTGGCGATCATGACTTCAACGTCCGTGCCCTGCTGGACCCACACCACGGACTCGTCATTGGTGTTCAACGGGCTGGCGGACAGGAAATGCCGCAGATCAAGCCAGTCGTTCTCGCGGCGTAGGACCAAGAGGGTGTGGCTCATCAGTCCCGCTGGCAGACGGAATTTGACCTTGCGACCGGTGCCGACCGGACGGGCAAAGTGGGTCGTCGGAGTCGTCAGGTCGATCACCGCGCCAGCCAGGTCGGTGCCCCGGACGACGACGGTCAGCGAGTCGGAGTCGATGGTGATCCGGTGGAACCACCCTCGTCGGTCGAAACGGATGACGCGCCATAGCGCCCGCTGGGAGGCGTTATTGCTCGGAAGGGTGCGGAGGAAGAAGGAGCTGTAGGCTGCCTCGAAGCTGACGAAGGTGGGGCCCTCGCCGACCATCACGGCGGAGTGCCATGGCTCCGAGGAGTCGGTACCGCTCGCACGGAGCTCCCACTCCGTGCGCGGCACGGGCGTGATGAGGCGGCCCCACTCGCGCTGGCCCTCGAGGCGCTGGAGGCGCCCGCCGGAATGAGCAGGCGGCACCTGGACTTTCAGCCCGGCGATCTCCTGCGGTTCGCCGCAAATCAGGGCAGCGGCCAGCGGGCCGGAGACTCGTTGCTCGGAGAAGATCGCTGGGGAGTAGCGCCATGTCCGTTCTGAAGGAGCGGCATCGCCGCCAACGATCACGGTCGCATGGGAGAGTTGCCAGTTGTCCCCGTCGCGAATCACTAACGCCCGCAGATCCACTGATTCTGTCTGCTCAACCATCGAGGCGATCGTCTCGATGTCTGCTGTTCCGCTGTCGGACAACCTGTGCTCCTGATCCGTGCCTCCGCAGCGGCAGCCCTCTGTCTGCCGCGCGGCGTCGCGTCCGCGTGTATGGGTGAGACTACGGGGTGTGGCCGCACGTATCGATTCGTTTACCAGCTCAAAGAGCCGATTCTCCGACGTGCGATAGCAGCGGCCTCCGTGGGGCCAGCCATCGCCGCGTTGGACGACGAACGAGACCTCTGATCTACCCCGGTCCGATGGAAATAGTGAACTCCGGGTAGCTCAGGCCGCCTTCAAGGCGGGCGACTGGGTGTCGGTGCGCTAACGCTGCGGGCGCTGAGTTCACCTCACCCCTGCTAGCCAGGGATATTCACCGGCTGGACGGGTGATCTGACGCGCTGTCGACGGAAGGCGCGGGCCACACGGCTGGAAGCCGGTCCGCCTCGCGCCAGCGGGCCTCCGCAGCCTGGAGCGCTTCGGCGAGTTCCTGGGGAACGAGGTGAGCGGAGTCGGAGCCGTCACTCTGACAATGGGCGCCGATCGCCGAGAGTAAATACGACCACGTACTGAGACCGTGATTCGCGGTCTCGTACAGGATGATCTCGGCTGACGGATGTGCGCCTGGCCCGAACACGGTGCGCATGCCTACGGGCGTTGGGTGCCCGCCCACCTCACAGTGCTCCTGATAGTCCCGGCCTCGAAAGCGCCCTTGGGAGCGGCCGTACAGGTGCCGGGGTTGCCAGTGCTGGAGTCGCTCCGACTTCGTCGCCCGCAGCCAAGATGAGGCTTCTTCCTGGTCTTCGGCGAAGGCCCAGGTCAGGTACTCCACCTCGACCAACTGGCGGTTCAGTGCCGCAACGGCGTACGGGTTCTCGCGCTCGATCAGCTCGACTCCGCCGGCGATGAGCGCTGCGGCCGTTTCGCCGAGGTATCCCAGGGCGACGAGCCGATCATCGCCATTGCCGAATGGCGAGGTACCGTCCACCCGCTGCGGTCCGGACAAGTGCCCGGAAGTGCGCAGGAGTTGCCCCGTGCGCTCGAACGCTGCGGCCAAGGCACGACACATCGCCCGTCGGCTCTTGCGGGCCGTCTCCTCCATCGCGGCGGAGTTCAGCGCTTCGCGCGATTCGGCGTCGGTCATATGTCGATTGTGCCAATCCGTTCAAGCGGTTTCCGCGCGGCTCGCACACACCTCAATGTGGCGTGTGCGAGCATCGTAGAGTGAGGTTCGCCGAGATCATCGCACGCGTGAACGGCGTCAGCACGCCCATCTTCGGCATGTCTTGGACGCCCCCGACCGTCGATGTGACCGTGGCTAGGAAAGTTGTGTCCTACGTCGAGGCCCGCCGCGTGCTGTTTTCGACTTATACCAACGAGGTGCCTGAGCAGTGCGTCGCCTCAGTCCTTGAGATCCGCGACTTCCTGACCACCGTGATCGGTGACGGCGGCATCGCCGCCGAACTGCGCGAGCCGCTACGGCTCATGCGTCGCTACTGCACGCGCTTCCTCGAACGGGTCGGCGCTACCGAAGACCATCGCGACACGTCCGCGGCCGGTCGCCAGCTGTTCCGCGAAAAGCGGTGGCAGATGCACGACTACTGGTTCGGCGAGGCCCTGGGCGAGTTGCGCGCCGGAGTCGGCCTCCAGGTGGCCAACATCGCGGCCTCTTTCGGGCTTGACGTTGAAGACGACCTGGCGCGGACGCTACCGGAACCGGACCCGAGCTGATCGCCTCCCGCTGACTACACTCCGATCATCGGCCCGCCGAAGCAGGGGCCCTGAACGGCCCGGTTCCAGCAATGCAGAGGATGCGCCCGGTACGCGGTAACCTCACGCAGTGTCGTCGCTCGCTCGCAGGATCTCGTCAGCCCGGCAGCGTCTTCGTGCCGAGCACACGCAGTCTGGTCAGGTTCCGGACCCGGTTCCCGTCGCGCACGAGAGGCTGCTGCTGCCGGGGGATCCGGGTTTCGACGAGAAGCACAAGGACTCCCTGGAACTGCTGAACGCCGAGTTCGCGGAGCGTCTCAAGCGCCAGAGCGACTCGGGCGCGAGGGTTGACGCCAAGGCGGGGGTGCTTGGCGGCTTTTCGGTCACGGCGATGACGTTTCAGGCGCGTCAGACGGTCGCACATCCCGTGCTGGGCTGGATGTCGGTCGGCGCGTTCGGGCTGGCGTTCCTGTCCGCCGTCGGCTCGCTGATGCTGGTCGCCTACAAGGACACCTCGCCCAAAGCCATGATCGGCGAGTACGTGATGTTGGACCGTCCCACGGCGCTTGCGCGCCTTGTGCAGCTTCGCCTGGGCATCTTCGAGCACAACGCGGTCCTGCACGACCGGAAGGTGAAGGCCTGGGTGGTGAGCCTGGTCTTCCTGGTCGTCGGATTCGCCCTGACTGTCGGCTCGGTGGTGCACACTGGTAGTCATGGTGCCCCAGAACAGCGAACCCAGCCAATCCCAACCGTCTCAGTCCCAGCCGAGCCAGTCCGGACAGGAAGCTCAGCCAGCCCCTGACCCGACCACGGTCGCGGCGCTGTTCGCCCAGGCCAACGACCGGCCACAGCATATGGCCACCGAGTACAAAGCCGATGATCGGCCGACCCTGAACACAGCGGTGGACTCCGAGCCTCGCGAGACCCGCTGAGCCTGTGGAGCGGATCTGGGAGACCCGGGACCTGCCCGTCCTTCGGGCGCTGGCGGAGCACTTCGACGCGATCGACGCACCCAGGCTGGGCGTCGATCAGCTCGTGAAGCTGACCGGCATGACCGAGGACAGTGTCCAGCGTGCGCTGCGTGATCTTTGGCAGGCCGACCCCCGCCTGATCGACGGATCCAAGGCTGATGAGCTTCCCTACCCGGTCTCGGTTACCGAGGTGACCGAGCGGGGCCTGCGCATGATCGGGGCGTGGCCCGACCCGCAGCAGTTGGCGGAGCGGCTGCTGACCGGCCTGGAGCGCGCGATCGAGGCTGAGCCGGACGAAGAGCGGCGCGGACGTCTGCATCAGGCTTTCGAGGCGTTGCGCGGCGTTGGCAAGGATGTGTTCGTGCAGGTGGCCGCTAACGTCATCACCGGCGCCATGTAAAAGGGGTGAACCCGCGAAGGTTGGTTCCGGCGTCCAGGTAGATCGAGGTCACGTGGTCTCCTTACTGCGTAGAGCCAACCGGCATGCTGCGGGGGCCGGCGAACGGTCCGCGTAGGTCGGGAGGAGTGATCGGTTCGAGGTCGAGGGTGGCGACGGTCTCGGCAAAGGTTCCGATGGCCACCGTCTCGGCGTGGCAGGTGCGGCAGGGCCCGTCCGTCGCGCATCCCGGGGCGCCGGATTCGAGGTTGCGCGCGTGGGTGAAGGCGTCGCTCGGGAAGTCGGCGCGCACTAGGTACCACCGACCACGCTGCTCGCCGGCCGAGAGCCCGGCGGCGACCTCGAGGCGCATCGGCATGGACAGCTGCCCGCCGTCGGCGCGCAGGGCGACGAGCCGGTCGAGGTAGTCGAACTCGTCCGGCCCGGGCCGGTTGGCCTTCAGCCACGCCACGGCCTGGGTTCGAGTGCCGGGGCCCCACAGCAGGTCGACCGGATAGGAGGTCGTCTCGAAGAGGGAGTCGAACTGCGGTAGGTGCGGGTCGCTGTGCGGACCGGCGGCAACGGCCAGCACGATCGCGTACTGATAGCCCTCGTCCAGGTCGGTTGCGTGCTGGACGCTCTTGGCGAGCATCGAGAAGAAGTCCCCTTCCCGCCAGGCGAACGCGGCGACGTCGCGGTGCACCGGGGCGGGGTAGAGGCGGCCGCCCGGTGTGCGCTGTCCCCACAGTTGGTTGATGATCTCGGCGAGGTCGGAGAGCATCGAGAGCGCGTCGACCGGGGTGCCGAGGTTGTAGCCGCCGGGGTGGGCGACGTAGTTGCGGAGCTTGGTGAAGGTGCCCTCGATGCTGCGGTTGCGTTGCCCGCGCAGCAGCCCGAGTCGACGCGCCCATTCGCGCAGCGAGGCGAGCATCCCTTCGAAGCGCATGGACCCGCCGGCGACGCGCAGTTCCCACAGCGAGGGGATCGGCGTGCCGGCCTTCTTGGCCGCGGCGATCGCCTTACTGTTCGCCTTCCCCTTCTTCTGCGCGAGGCGGTACACGTCGTCGTAGCTGGTCACCGGGAATTCCTTGTCGGCCCCGGTGGGGTCGACGAACACGACCGTCCCGTGGTGGTAATCGAGAAAGCGGTCGCGTAGCGCCTGCTCGATGGTCAGCAGCGCGAGGTCATCGACTGCGGTGAAGATTTCGTAGTTCAAGATGCCGTACGGCACCATGCCGCGTAGCCGGTCGAACGAGCGCTGCGTGCCCTCGGCGACCTGCGGCGCCAGGTCGAGCGTGGCGAGAACCTTCTGTAGGTACTCTGCGTTAGCCACCGGCTGCATCGGTGCCCCGAGGCCCCAGGGCGTGAAGTGAAGCGCCCGCTGGTCGGGCTCGCGCAGCTGATCCCACGACTTGAACTCCACGACCGTCTCCCATGTTGTGCCGAGCGTTCAAGGATACGGCGGTCACGACAGGGCACGCAGCGGATTAGCTCTCCGACGGCAGCGGCCAGAAATACGATCGTCTGGTCACGCAACCGGTGATGTCGGGCGTCGAAGGTAAGTTCGCGAGTGTGACATTGCTGAGCGAGTTCCCTGAAGTAGCTGCCCAGTGGCATCCGAACCTGAACGGTGCCCTGGTCCCTTCGCAGGTCCCTGCCCGGTCGAACAAGAGGGCGTGGTGGCGGTGCCAGAAGCTTCATGACTGGGATGCCAAGATCAGCAATCGTACGGCCCTGGGGCGCGGGTGCCCGTACTGCACGAACAAGCGTGTCGGGTACGGCAATGATCTGGCGAATCAGCATCCGGAGATCTCGGCTGAGTGGCATTCGCAGCTCAACGGTGAAGTCACTGCTGACCAAGTCGTCCCCGGCTCCGGCATGCCGGTGTGGTGGCAGTGCCCCAAGAACGAGGACCACACCTATCAGGCAACGGTGACCAGGCGCGTTGGTCAGCGCACGGGCTGTCCGTACTGCGCCAATAGGAAGATCGGTTTTGGCAACGATCTGGCGTCCCGCCATCCGGAGATCGCTGCCGAGTGGGATTCGCAGCTCAATGGCGACGTCACCTCCGATCAGGTCGTCCCCGGTTCACCGAGGAAGGCATGGTGGCGGTGTTCGAAAGGCCACTCCTACCAAGCGGGCGTCGAGAAACGTGTCTCAGGATCCGGCTGCCCGGTATGCGCTAACCGGCGCAGCCCGCATCTGACCCATCGGGATCTCGCCAGCGAGCGACCCGACCTCGCCGCGCTCTGGCATTCCAAGCTCAACGGGACGCTGACCCCACGCGATGTCACCTGCCTGTCGAACCGGAAGGTCTGGTGGATTTGCCCTCAGCGGCACGAGTTCGACGCTCAGGTCAGCAACCTCGTGAAAGCGAAAACGCCCTGCCCCTACTGCTCCGGACACCGGGTCGGCTACGGCAACGACTTCGCAACCCTCTACCCAGAAGTTGCCGCGCAACTTCATCCAGACCGCAACGCAGAGCTCGACGCCAGCGCAATTCACCCTTTTTCGCACGTCAAGGCGTGGTGGGTGTGCCCGAGATGTGAGCATGTGTGGGAAGCGATGGTCGCCAGTCGGACTCATGGACGCCGTGGGTGCTCGAAGTGCGGAACACAGAAGATGGCAGCGGCGCGCCGACGGCCGGCCGAGGGCGAGTCGCTCGCCGACGAGTTTCCGGGCATCGTGGCCGAGTGGCATCCGGAGCGTAACGGCGAATCCCGCCCGGCCCAGTTCAAACGTGGCTCGAAGACCGTCGTCTGGTGGAGATGCCGGGACGACAGCGAGCACGAATGGCGCGCAACTATCAGCGTCCGAACGAGATCCAAGGACCCGAGCGGCTGCCCATACTGTGCCGGGCAGCGCGCGACCAGCCTCAACAACCTCGCGGTACGCGAGTCCGAACTCGCTCGACAGTGGGACTTGGACCAAAACGGTGAACTCACCCCCGAATTGGTGACGCCCAACTCGCACCTGAGCGCTTGGTGGATCTGTACGGCTAACAAAGACCACAGTTGGAAGGCTGTGATCGCGAGCCGAACAGCGGGACGAGGCTGTCCGTACTGCGCACACCAGAAGATCGGCTACGGTAACGACCTCGCCGCCACCTACCCAGCCATCGCCGCAGAATGGCACCCCACGCGAAACGGAACACTCACCCCCGACCAGGTAGCCCCCAAGACCGACCGCAAAGTGTGGTGGCAGTGCGCACGCGCGCACGAGTGGGAGACCACCGTCGACAGCCGGACGGGCCGCGGGACAGGCTGCTCAGAGTGCTACCTCAAGGCGACTTCCAAGATCGAAATCAGGGTCTTCGCCGAACTGGCTCACGTCCTTGCGCGCCACACCGACACAATCGAGCACAACCCGTATATCGCGGCACCGCCAGGGCGAAAGATCTCCGTCGACATGCTCTTCGACGACATTGTCGTGGAGTACGACGGGTCCTACTGGCACGCAGACAGCCACGCCGCAGATACGGCCAAGACTGCACGGCTCACCGGTGCGGGCTACCGCGTATTGCGTATCCGGGAACTTCCGCTCGATGCGATCTCTGATGCCGATGTCCGCGTGCCAAAAGATCACGCGCCACATCTGATTGCGGCCGCAGCGCTCACCAGTTTGGCCGAGCGTTCGTGGATCGCCGAAGCAGGTCGGCTTGACGCGACTGCCTATGTCGCGGCTGGAGTCGCTCAGGCCGGGAATGCCGCAGACGCGCTCATCGCCGAGCGCGGAAGAGTCCCGCATGAGAACTCCCCGGCAGTCAACCTGCTGGCGCCCGCGGCTCTGCGCGATCTTGACTGAGCTTCATACCCTGATGCACCCAAGCATGGGTACATCCCGCTGATCGCGTTGATGCCTGCCACAGCGAGAACTGACGGCGCGCCGGTGGTGCTCGAAACTGTCAACACCGCCTAGCACGGGCGGCCAGTCACTTGCCGAAGTCGATCCGACGGGTCTGAGAAGGGGCTCAGCGAATTTGCTCCGGCTCTACTTTCGCCGACGGATGCCAGGCGTGCCTGCCTGTGGGCGCCGGGGTCCCCGTGGCTTAACGGCTGTCGCAGCAGCATGCATCTTGACCATCTCCGTATCCGCCTGGTGCTGTCGGATCCAACGGTCGACCGTCGCGATCCTCTGGCGAGACTCGAGTATGTAGGGCGCGGGTTCGAGGCCGTAGTAGCGGGCGTATGTCTGGACGATCAGTTCCGACGATGCGATTCCCGCTTTGGCGGCGGTCGCGAGCTGTGTCTGGTCCAGGTTGAGTTGCAGTTCGGGCCCGTGGTCCTCTCGGAACTCGTTGAGCATCCAGGCCGTGCTGTGGGCGATGGCCGAGCCCGTGGTGTAGAGCGTCGGGAGGCCTGGGAGTAGTTTGCGCATCTGTGTTCCGGCCTCGAATTTCATCGGCACCCATTCGGTGCCGAGAACCAAGCGCACCGGCTTGGATTTGTTGGTCTCGACGCCGATCCCCGCTAGGGCGATGACCTTCTTCAGGCGCCTGATCGTCCCCTCGCCGTCCGCGAGCAACGCAGGGCGTCGGCTACTGAGTCTGTGGCCATGCTCGGGGATCTCCCGGAATCCCTTGGCTCTGTTGAGTGCCCCATCGTAGGCAAAGGTTGTAGCGCGCAGAAGCCGCTGCTCATAGGTGGTATCCGGGGCCAGCAGCCACGCGATGCGCACTGCTGCCTCGGCGACGCTACGCGCGAGCGTGGTGTGAGCGAACAGTGCCGCCTGGCCGTCGCCCCCAAGGATCCGGCCTAGCGTGACCAGGTGGTCATAGCCGTTGCCGTAGATCAGCCGCGCCTGATCGATACCACAGTTGATCAGCTTGCGCCGTGAGTACTTGAGGTCCTTGTGCGCGGCCCGCCACGCGACCCGGTCCTCAGCCCCGGGTCCCGTCGTTGCGCGCGCGGTGAATATATCCCCGAGGCGTGGACTGAGCGACGCCGCTTCCTGCTCGACAGCGAAACGAGACTGGTTGATGAGTTCCGGCATCTGGTCGCCGGTCACAGGGCGCACGGTCACTTGCTCATGGTCTCGACTCTGGAGTCAGCCGGTCAAAGCAGTATTCCAGGCGGCCGCCGCGGTTGGTCATCAGGTGCGCCTGGCACGGCGTAGCCGTAGGCGTAGTGACCCGGCGCACGTCGTAGGACTCGTGCGGCGTGGACGCCAGGGCATGGCGGCTAGGCCTTCGCGGCCTGCGCCAGAGCGGCCGCCTAAGAGTCACTGAGCCCCAGCCTCGGAAGCTGTGCCCTGGCGTATGCGCCGCCCATGTCCGGGACTGCTCGACCCAGCTGTAACGGGACCAATCCGAACGGAGGCAGAGTGCTTATTGGTACACGCAACAAACAGCCCTTGAGCTGCATGTATATGGTGGGCGCTACTGGGTTCGAACCAGTGACAACTGCGTTGTAAGCGCAGTGCTCTACCGCTGAGCTAAGCGCCCGGAGCAGCCTTCATTGTAGCGGCAATCGACGCACATGCTGGCCACTGCAGTGCTCTTCCCGGCAAGGGGCCTGGGCAAGCCCGTTTGTAGAGCCGATCATCTTGCGGTGGCAAGCAATAGTGGCAAGTTGGTCACGGCCTTCCTGGATGGGCCGGTCGTTGGCCAAATCGGCGTATTACGGAGTGGGCCCCTCCTGCCGGAGGGGCCCAGCTGCTCTTGGTACAGGTTAGGCTCGCGCAGGCACGCCTCGGTCGGTGGGCTCCCAGCTGTCGGGCCAGTGCAGGCACTGGGACCATTGGACGCGAACGGCGCCGGGCTTGAGCGCGGTGATGATGCCAGTCAGCTGGCAGCCGCAGGCGAGCCGGCGGGTGGACTGCCAGCGGCGCCCGAGCCAGCTCTCGGGCGGGGTCTCGGCGTATCGGTCGTGGATATGGATGTGGCGCATCGTGTGCACTCCTGAGGGTTGAGAGGAACGGTTCGGGTGACGGCGTGTGGCGCTCGCTTGGGTCTGTTCACCAAGGGAACGGGGCTGCCTCGGACTTCCCGATAGCTGGGGCGCGCCTATTCGGTGTCGTCGCTAGGAAGGCCGCTGTAGAAGATGGTGCAACGCTCGTCGAGCTGGTGGTAAAGCTGAGCGATCTCGCGCCACTCGGCGCGGTAGCGCTCGGGGATGTCCCCGGGATCGAGGCCCCATTCGAGGGCGCCGATCACGCCGCCCTCCCAGTCGATCTTGTCTCGCAGGTCGCATCCGTTGTCTAGGGGAAAGGCCGGCAAAGGCGCTCCTTGCTGTCGGTCGAGCTGTTCGGTACGTCGGGCGTCTCGGGTCAGGTGGCGGCTGCGGTCTGAGCGGCGATGTAGTCGAGTAGTTCGGACTCTGGCACGCGCCGGCTGCGCCCGATCTTGAACGACTTGAGGTCGCCGTCACTGAGGAGCTTGTAGAAGCTCGTCTTGCCGATCTTCAACGTCTTCATGACTTCGGCGGGTGTCAGATAGGTGCTCATCGCTTGTCCCTCTCGCGGTGTCCGCGCCGGCGCTCGCTCTTGTAGCGGGGGCGGGTGCGCCTGGTGGTGTAGGTGAACAGGTCCTCGTCGTCGAACGAGAGAAAGTCGTCGTAGTCCAGCGATATCCGCTGGGCCCGGCCCCAGCGCAGGAGCTGGGTGACTTCGTCGAATGTCGGCTCAGGGCCGCTGGTCGCCCACATCAGCGCTCCTTAGTGACGGAGTAGACGGCGGGGCGGTCCATCGTGGCCACGGCGGGGGCGCCGATCAGCACGGTGATCAGTAGCGCGGTAGCCAGGGCCCGGGTGAGACGGTGCTTGGGTCGGCGGTGCCGACCTCGGAAGTTCTTTACTGTCATCTACACTCTCCTTGCTCCATGTACTGGCGTAAACGCCTTGGTCTGAGCATAGGCGGGCGTCACCCGTAACTGTCAACCCACATCTTCGAATTTCTTGGATCATTTACAGGAGTACATGGCTTCGGGAAATCGGCGGTCTGACCGAGGCCAGCGCCGTAGCCTGGAGGTCACGACTGCACAGGCTGGTGGGGAGATGGACATCAAGTCGCTCGAGGAGCTGCAACGGCCCGACGATCGAGCCCGGTACTTCACGCCGTTCGGCCTGGGCCAGAAGACGGACGCTGAAGCAGTGGCCGAATACCACCAGCAGGTCATCGGGCGCCTGGAGTTCGCTGACGTCGTCCCCGAACAGGTGCGAGCTACCTTCGATCAGCTGCGCGAGATCTACGGCTACGGCGTGCTCTGGTACGACCTGTACACCGTCGCGCACGACCGCGCCCGGCTCATCCTCGAATACGCCCTGCGCGAGCGATTCCTCAGCTACTACGGCGGCGTGATCACGTTCCTGGACTTGGACGGCACCGCGCACGTTTTACGCCCCGTGGACTTCGAAGGGCTTTTCGAGGAGATCCACGCGGACCGCCGGCTGAGGTCCCCGAAAAACTGGAAGCTACAAGTCGACGTGACTGGGCGGCAGGTCCGCTTCGACGGCATGCTGGACCCGCTGCTGCGTTGGGCTCGCCTGGTCGGGCTGCTGCACGGCCGGCGCAACCGCAACCACGAGACGCTGCTCAAGACGCTCCGCAACCGCGCGGCGCACGGCGCGGGGTACCACCTGCTCGATCCCGGCTTCGCCTCGATGGCGATCGGCGACCTCGCCGAGATCATAAACCGGTTGTGGGAGGTGACGACGCCGGGCGGACGGCTCTACCCGGCGCCGATCCGCCGCGAGGTGGCGGCGATTGCTTGGAACACCAGCGGCACGATCACCTGGGGTCAGCTGACGGCTTCCGCAGTGACGTGGAGCCCGGCACGTGGACATGCGTCCTCGTGCGTGCCGCGCTCGATGATGAGCTTGCACACTTCGACGCCCAGTACGAGGCCACCCGTACGCCCTGCGAACTGCTGTGGGGCCCCGGCACGCCGCAGGACGCTGCGGCGTGGCGCGACCAGCACCACCCGGCCGGGGACGAGGTCAGCATCCTGGACCGCTTGTTCATGGTCCGCCACCATGACGGCCGCCTCTACCTGCCCCGCAGCCCCGAGATCGCGGCCGGGCTGACTTCCGCTGAACAGGTCGGCACGTGGTACCTGATGCGGGCGGACTCCCGTTCGAGGTCTTCAACCATCTGCGCCAACTGCTCGCCGGAGGCTTCGGCTGCACTAGCGCCGACCATTGCCAGCGGCCCGGCGCTCCGTGCCCGGTCCAGACCGTTGCCTCCGGCACATGGACAGAAGCCCTCGAGGCAGCGGCGGCCGAGGGGCATCGGCCCGTGCCCCGGGTGGTCCCGGACGTGCGAGCGCCCTTCGGCTGGCCGAGGTGGAACGAAGAATTCGCCAACGGCTCGTGGTCTGTTCCAGCACGCTAGACGCCGGTCCGCTCCTGCCGATCCGGACAGCGGACCGGCAGACGGCCGAGGTCACTGGTCGGCTGAGTGGCCTTCGCGCGCCTCGCGTTCGATCGTGTGGAGCGATTGGACGAGGGAGTGAACTGCGTCGAGGCTGGTGTCCGACAGGCCGACGGCGGCACGGACCATGGCATGCACCTTCGGGTCCTTGAGGATGCGATCGAGCTCGATCTGATCAACGCTGAGATCGTATTCGCCCTCGAAGAAGAAGATCGGGCTGACGCCGAAGAACGCCGCGAGCAGCGCGATGTGGCGCCGGGTGGGATTCTCCTTGAGGCCGGAGCGCAGATGCCAGATGTAGCTGGAAGAGATGGGCGCCTTCCCGTCTGGATCCGGGCCGGCTTCTTCCAGGATCGCATCGGCGACTTCCTGGTACGAGTACGGCCCGCGGTTTTTCGGGTGGACGGTCTCGAACAGGTAGTCAAGCCGCTGGGTGAGGAACGTGACGTTCTGGTGCTTGGGCTTGCTGCCGCGCCTGCGGCCCGCGGCCGGCGCCGCGCGGTCCGCGGAAGCGCCATCACTCGTAGACATGGGTACATGTTACATCACAATTATGGACTATAGAAAGTGGTTCGCGTATTCTTCCTGGTCAAGGCCACTATTGAAGCGGCCACTCTCGAGTTTGTCGATGAGGCAGAGCAACAAACGCGCTGTCGCCACGGCGCGCTCGGCCGTCGCGCCAAGGCCGGTTTCGGCGTTGGGACGGGCCGCCAGGCTGAAGGTGTCCTGACGGCGGTCTGCGGCCATAGTCGCGTGCTCTGTGAGGGGCAGCGTGTTGAGCACGACCGCCGGTCGCCACCCCGGAAAGATCCGCCGGAGCAGTGCCAAGGTGGAGTCAGGTCGGTGAACGAGGACGGTTCCGGTCGGAAGGTGGGCGCCGATATCGTCGGCGACCGCTCGGAACGGAGCCGCCCCGCGCGCGGAAGCGCCGCCAGCTCCGCCGACGCCGTCCGGCTCGTCGACCCATGTGACCGGATCGCCGATCTCGCCGTCGAGAATCGAGACGATGGACAGCTCGGCGCCGCGCGCTCGGCCGAGCTCCGACGAGGCGAGGGCCGCGATCGGACCCGGGATGGGAAACGCGCAGTTCATAGCTTTAGCCTCCAGCCTTCTGTGCGCTACGCTTACAGTGTCGGTTCGGATGCGGCGCGCCCGCTTCACGGTAAATCAGCTAACTGACAATTCGGCGGAAGTCGACCGCTTCCACGTTCCAGTAGCCTCCGTCGAACTTGCTGAGCTCGATGTAAGTGCCCGTATGTGGGGCGTCGACTACAAGATCGTCGCCGATATACATGCCGACGTGGCCGGGGGAGGCGGCGGTCCCATCGGAGCCCGCAGTGAAGATCAGGTCGCCGGGTTTGAGCTGGGACGGGTTGTAGACCGGCGTGCCTGAGTAGACCTGCTGGTAGGTGGTGCGCGGCAGGCTGATCCCGGCGGCGAGGTAGGCCTCCATGATCAGGCCGGAGCAGTCGTAGCCGCTGGGACCGGTCCCGCCGTACACGTACGGCAGGCCGAGCCGCGCGAGGGCGTATTCGATGGCTGTGACGACCTGGGTGGGCGTGCCGGCGGGGAGGCTGAAGCCAGTGGGAAGCTGTGTCGGGCTCGTGGTGGTCTGCCCGTCCCCGTCGCTGGTGGCGCAGTCGGTTGACGCGCCGCTCAGGGTATTGACGATCTCTGTAGCAATAGATTGCCACTGGGCGTAAGCGTCAGGGAAGCCTGACTCCTGCACGTCCTGGGCGGCGACCGTCAACGGCAGGCTCTGCCAGTTCGGGACCTTGAGCAGCGCGTTGTAGAACTGGGTGGAGGCGTAGACCGGATCCATGATCTGGGCGGCCGTGCCCCAGCCTTGGGAAGGGCGCTGCTGGAACAGTCCGAGCGAGTCGCGATCGCCGTAATCCAGGTTGGCGAGCTTCGATTCCTGGACGGCGGTGGCGATCGCGATGATCTCGCCGTACTGCGGGACGCCGAGCCCTACCCCGACCTGGTAGATGATCGAAGCGTTGTTCATCATGTCCTGGGTCAGCTTCTCCCCGTCACCGAGGTCCGCGCCGACCTCGGCGGAGCCGGTGGCGCAGGAGGTGACCGAGGCGACTGCGGCGAACGCCGAGCCGGCGTCGGCGCTGGTGCCCGAGACGACCAGGACGACGCCGAGGATGATCCCGAGTGGGCTGAGTGCGAACGCGATCCCGCCGAGCTTGACCGACGCCTTCATATGCCGAACCCCGCTGTCCGGGGCCGGTTCGACGGCGGGGAGGCAGCGGGGCGCGACTGAGTTTTTTGCATGTGCGACTGCCTGTCTCTGTGTTCATTCGCAAATGAGAAAAGCGAACGTCTGCAGCTTACAAGACAGCCATGCATCTATGTCAACTATTGAGAACCATCTAACGGATGTTTTTTCTCAATCGAGGATCAGTGCAGCGGGAGGTACGTGGCGGCGGCGACGAGACCGCCGACGATGGCTCCGGCGATGACCTGGTTGCGGGTGTGGTCGTGCAGGGCGATGCGGGACCAGCCGACGAGCACGACGAGGGGGTAGAGGGCCAGCGCCCACCAGCCGCAGGCCAGGGCGATCAGCAGGACGGAGCCGGAGGAGACCGCGGAGTGCACGGATATCTTCCACATCGGGGTCACGGCCATGAGCGCGGCGAGGGTGGTCAGCATGGAGACGATGAGGGCCGTGATCGGCCGGGGTGCGCCGAGGCTCGCCAGGAGGGCGATGCCGACGGTGACCGAGGCGATGATGAAGGCCATCACGATCAGTCGGTGCTGCTTGGCTCCGACGTGTCGGTCCGCCCAGCGTCCAAGGCGTATGCCTCGCTTGATGAACAGGATGGGCAGGACGGCGGCGAACAGGGCGCCGAGCAGTCCCCAGCCCAGGCCGGCCCAGCCGTCGACGACCAGCCCGACGAGGACGACGTCGAGCAGGATCCAGTTCTTCGGCTCCAGCCAGTCGGTGACCTTGCGGGCGGCGCCGGTGCGGGCGGTGGGCTGGCCGTGCGGGGTGGTGGTGGTGCTCATGCTGTTCCCATCAGGTCGTTGCGTGCTGCCAGGACGGGGACCATGGCGGTCTGCATCCGGAGGTGGTTGTCGAGTGCGCGGGTGATCGCACGCATCCACTCGACTTCGGCGCGCAGATCTGTGCCGCCTCGTCGGGCCTCGACGATCGCGTGGCCGGCTGTGCCGGTTCGGGCGCGCATCATGGCGTAGCGGATGGTGACGGCTTCCACGAGGGCTTCGTGGTCGATGCCGGTCAGGTCGATGCTGGTGGCGAACGCCTCGACGTGGGGGGCGGGGTCCAGGTCGCAGTACTCGTAGAGGATGCCGAGCGCGTCGCGGATCTCGATGGTGCGGTGGATCAGTCGGAAGCGCAGCAGCCGTCGCTCGCGCAGGTCGCCCTCGGCCTTCGGCCCGTCGTCGATGACGGTGGCGGGCCGGTACGGGATGACCAGCTCCCACAGCGGGCGCAGTGCGATCAGGTCGCGGCGGTCCTGGTAGAACCAGATGCCCTTCATGACGCCGGGTACGCAGGTGCCGACCAGGATGAGCACGATCGCCGAGTCTTGGATCAGGTTGGAGATGCCGAAGCCCGTATCGCTTTGCGCCGTGGTGACGGAGCCGGAGAGGGACGCGGCTAGGACGACGACGCGCCAGGTGGCGTAGATCACTCCGAGGGCGGTGCCTATCGTCAGCAGAGCGAAGCTGGTCTGCATCACCCGGCCGTTGCCGGCGGAGCGGTGCCAGGCGACGGCGAACATCGTCGAGGCGCACAGCATCGCCACGCCCAGGTAGCCGAGCCAGACCATCTCGTAGGCGATAGTCACCGGGTGCCCCGGCGCCGTGTCGATGAAGTCGCTGCTCTCGATCCGCGGCACGAACGCGAACAGGGCGGCGAGGGCGGCCATCGCCGTGCCGGTCATCAGGTGGCGCCAGGCCAGGATCTGGCCGAGCCGCCTGGTGGGCTTGGTCGAGCCGATCACCCACTCGAGCACGGACGCCGCGGCGAGCATCCCCGCCAGATGCTTGATAAGCGTGGAGATGTTCGTGATGTGCAGCGCGGCGTCCAGGTGCGGGCCGATCTGGGGCAGTTCGATGGTCAGGGACACCGCGAGCGCCGCGAACGCGGACCACATCGGCCGTTTGGCCGGGTTCTTCAGCGCTGCGGGCGCCCGCCAGAGGGTGACGGTCCACAGGATGGCGAGGACGGCGAGCTTAGCCACGGCCGAACCCCCGTTCGGTCGGCGCCAGCGCCGCGTGCAGGCGGTTGACCAGCGGATCTCCGTCGCTCGGCGCGTGGGCGACGGCGTATTCCAGCATCAGGCTCGCGAGGATTTCTGCTTCGAGCTCCTGCTCGTCGTCGTAGTTGTCGTGCCGGGCGAACATGTGCCCGAACGCCTCCGGCTCGATCTGGTCGAGCAGGCCGGTCGCCACGAGGGCTTTCGGAAGCCCCGCGTCGTGGGACACGTGGTCGCACACCAAGTGGGATATCTCGTGGAGAACGATCTGCGTGCGGTGCAGCCCGGTCGCCCACGGCTGGTGGTAGATGACGTCCCGGTCGCCGTAGGGAATGCACGAGCCGGTGATGCTGGACGGCATGTACCCGCGCTGCCAGGGCAGGATCGAGAGGGGCCGGCCGCGCTCGTCGGCTATGCGGCGGCAGAACTCATCGAGGTCAAAGGGCTCAGGCATGGGCAGGCGCCGCAGACGGGCCAAGCAGTCAGCATGAAGCCGTTGAATAGTGTTCATCCGGAACCCCACCGTGGTGCTCGAATCGCCGCTGGGCTCCTCTCGACCAGGCGCCCTAGCGTGCGAGGGCGACCCCATGATCGGGCCGCCGTAAGATCACGTTACGTGTTGAACCGGACAATTCCCAAAACGCGGAAGACTTTGTTGTCAACCCGTGACAATAGGCTAGTTTCACCAAAAACGGGCAGGTCGCACGACGCAATATGTCGTGCGACCTGCCTCGCGAACGGCTAGGACTCGGAGTCCTCGGGGATGCCTTCGAGGGTGTAGGCCGCGTCGATCATCGCCTTGATGCCCTTGAGCGAGCCCGGCGAGAGCTTCGCAGAACGCATCGCGATGTCGCGCACGTCCTTGTCGCGCATGGCCGCGAGCACTTCGAGCTGGTCGTCGGTGCGCTGGGCGATGTCGTCGTCGTAGAAGTACTCGGGCTTGACTCCGAAGAAATTGGCGATCGCTACCAGGCGTTGGAATCCCGGCTCGGTGCGTGCGCCCTTGCGCAGCTGCCAGATGCCCGTGGTGGAGGTCGCCTTCCACCCGGCCTTGCTGTTGACCCCCTCGGCGATCTCCTCGTTCGTGTACGGCCCCCGGTTGCGTGGGTGGACCGTCGCGATCAAGTGCTCAAGGCGCGTTGCGAGCACGCCGAGCTCCGGCGACCCGCTCTCGGGCGCCGGGGACTCCTGGGGATTCTTCGCGCTCATGACACCCCCAGTGTCGCATATCCGCGATCGAGAATCCAACCTTCGAAAAAATTTCTCGACTGGGGTTGACAGCTGTGAATCTCGATAGCGTAGGTTTCGGTTGATCGATTTTCTCGGTTGAGAAAATCCGGTCGGCGCACCGCCGGCTCTCGGCGTAGTCGCGCCCAACCTCCCTCTTGAACGGAAGGCGGCTGACGTGTCGCTGCTTGTGCACACCCTCACCGTGCTGGCCGACCCGGTGAACAATCCCGCACCGGTCGATCCGACCGGCGGATCGAACGGTGTCAACCTTCTGCTTTCGTACACGAAATGGGGCGTGCTGATCGCGTGTGCGGTCGTTGCCGTGGCCAGCGGCGGGTTCATGGCGGTCGGTGCGCTGTCTCACCGTCCTGACAACGTGGACAAAGGCAAGCGCGCGCTGATCTGGTCGATCATAGGCGTGGTCGCCAGCGCGTGTGCGATCCCGCTGATCAACACGGTTTTCGGGGCAGCGGGCTGACGATGTCCCTGACCGAATCCAACGAGTTCATGGCTAAGTCCAAGGGCCCCAAGCGCGCGGTGATCGCCGCAGTCGTGGTGGGTGTAGTGGCGACCGCCGTGGGCTATGTGCTCGGGTCGGGAGGCAGCGCGGCGGTCCAGGCGTCCGCGTCCGCCAACCCGAACGCCCTGGCCCCGCACCAGACGGGCTCGGCGCGCCCCGCTGCGCCGACCCCGGCCGCGAGCCTCGGCCAGATCCGACTGGTTCAAGGCGCGCTGCTGGTCAACGGCCTGTACACCGAGTTCCCCCACTCGACCGTCGGCGGAATCTCCGCGGCCGACGAGTACATCACGGCCCTGGGATCGACCCTCGACCCGGACCGCGCGGCCACTGTCGCACGCCTGGCGGCGGACCCCTCCTACACCAGCGCGCAGAACGACGCGGCCACCGGAACCCAGAACACCCGCACCTCGCTGGGCCTCCCCGCGACCGGCGCGGTCCCGCAGGGCTACTCCGTCGAGGTCGACGCGGTGGCCTACCAGCTCAAGTCCGAATCGGCGGACAACGCCCAGGTTCTATTGCTGGCCTACTTCACCGAGGAAACCCCCTCGCAGGGCACGGTCGCGCACACGGCCGTCTTCCCCATGGTCATGCACTGGGCGGCCGGGGACTGGAAGTTCCTGCCGATGGACACCGCCGACTACTCCTCCCTTGCCGCACAGCCGAGCTCCGCCCAGGCCGCAAGCGACGGCTGGACCAACTTCACCCAGTAACCGGCACGCCCGGCCGCTCCTAGCACCACAATCTCAAGGAACTTGCTCATGGCCTGTGGAATCACTGACCTGACAGGCTGCGTCGGCGACGTCGTCGGCTCGGCGGTCTCCTCCGTCTGGGACAACATCTGCCAGTCCTTCGGCAATGCTGCCACCTCGATGCTCCAGAGCTTCGGCAACGCCTTCGCAAGCCCGAACACCGACGCCGTGAATCTGGGCAGCGACGGGGTGCACGGCGTCTACACGATCTCCCTGGCCATCGCCGGTACGGTCGCCGCGCTGCTGCTGCTGTTCCAGGTGCTGCGCACCGTGTGGACCCACGAAGGCAGCGCCCTGGCACAAGGCCTGACCGGCGTGGGCAAGGCGGCCCTGGCCTTCCTGCTGACCATCGGCGTGACGACCGCGGGAGTCCAAGCGGCCGACTACATCTCCGAATACATCGTCAAGCAGGGCTTCGGGACGGACGCCGGGCTCGGGCAGAAGCTCGGAGCGCTGTTCGCTGGCGACCTAAGCTCCGCCCCAACCCTGCTGATGCTCATGGCCCTGCTCGGCATCATCATCACGGTCGTGCTGTGGTTCGAACTGCTGATGCGCGCCGCAGCGATCACCATCCTGGTGGCGACCAGCCCGATCGCCGCCGCGGGCCAGGTGAACGACTCGACCAAGTCGTGGTGGAGCAAGCTAGTCTCGACCACCACCCAGCTGATCATCCTCAAGCCGATCATCGCCTTGGTCTTCATGCTGGGCTTCCAGGTCTCCACCCAGTCCACGGGCATCCAGGAGACGCTTGCAGGTCTGCTGATCCTGCTGTTGGCGGTGTTCGCGTGGCCAAGTGTGGCTCGCTTCTTCGCATTCGCGTCGATCGCTGTCGGCGGCGCCGCAGGGCTCGGCGGGCTGCTCGGCTTCGCCTCCGGCCGGGCCGCCGCCATGGCCGGGTCCTCGTCCGGTGGCGGAGGCGGATCAACCGCTGACTTCTCGCAGGCGGCCGAAGCCCGAACCGCCGCGGCGAAGTCCGCCCTCGGCATGGGGCCGGGCGCCGGTGGCTCGGGAGCGGACGCGGCGAAGCAGGGCGCGATGAAGGCCGCGATGGGCAAGGCGAGCACCGCGATGGCCGCCGCCGGACCGCTCGGTGTGGCGGTCGCCGGTGCGAAGGCGGCCCAGGGCGCGGTCAACGCGGTGTCCGGGCGGATGGAGCAGATGGCCGGGCACGCCGGCCTATCCAACGCCAACCCCTACCACCAGGCGGCCGGCGCCATCCCCCAGCAAGGCGGACGGCAAAACCAGCAGGCGAGCAACGGTGCGCAGCGCACCAACCAGACCATCGCCGAACAGCAGAACGCGCCGAATCCGCCAGGCAATGCGCCGGGATCCGCGGGACAGACGCAGGCGGAGCGAGACCGCCCCGAGCCGACACCGCCCGGCACGGGCTACGAGGCCGAGGAGATCCCGCAGCGAGCAGAGCCAGCTCCTGAGCCCAGCGAACAGATGGCCCCCGCGCATCACGAGACGGACGGCACGGCGTACTACCCCGGCGAACAGGCACCAGCCGACCCGGCTGAGCCTCAGCGCGCCGTCCCGCGCAGCGCTCAGCCGCCGTCTGCCGCGGACGGGAAGCCGCAGGCGAGCCCGAGCACGACGAGCTCGCCGCCACAAGAGACAAACGTGAACCCTCAGAGCAAGGAGAAGGACCGATGAGCCAGGCCACCACCTCGAACGGAGGGCAGAGCACCACCAGCGCCCGCGCCTATCAGGGCTGGCAGCCAGAGAAGATCAACTTCATGTTCGGCCTGTCCACCCAGCGGGCCCTGATGCTGGGCTCCTCCGTGCTGATCGCCGCACTGCCGATCGCCATTTCGCACGTGTCCGGAGCCGTGGTCGCCTGGCCGATCGCCCTCGTGCTCGCACTGCTGGTGTTCATCCGCATCGCCGGGCGCACGACCGACGAATGGGCCACGGCCGCGGTCTCCTACGCCAGCTTGCGCACCCGCAACCGGCACAAGTTCCTTGGCGCCGCCTTCACACCGCTGCGCAAGGGCGAGAAGCCCATCGTCGTGCCCGACCTGCCCGGTTTCCTGGCTCCGATCCGCATCCTGGTCGCCGACATGGGCAACGGCCGGGAACTTGCTGTCGCCCACAATCGGCACGAGCAGACCTACACCGCCGTCGCCCGCGTCCGATTCCCCGGCATCGGGCTGGTTGACAGCGGACGCCGTGACCAGCGGGTGGCCGGATGGGGCTCGCTGATCTCGGGCTTGTGCACCGAAGGCAACCCCATCACTAGGGTTCAGGCGCTCCAGCGACTCGTACCGGAGAGCGGGGCGGAACTGCGCCGCTGGCACGAGGACCACATCAGCGACGACGCGCCGATCCTCGCCCTGGAGGTCTCCCAACAGCTGCTGCGCGCCGCCACCGTGGCGACCTCGACACGGGAGGCCTACCTGGCGTTCACACTCGATGCCCGCCGCGCTGCTCACGCGATAAAGACGGCGGGAGGCGGGCCGGCCGCGGCGGCGAGCGTGCTGGCGCGGCACATGCGGGCGGTGGCCGGGTCGGTCACCAGCGCGGACCTGGTGATCGACGAATGGCTGACCCCGCGCGATCTGGCCGAGGTCATCCGCACCGCCTACGATCCGGACTCGGTGCGTCACCTCTCCGAGCGGCGGGCCGCGGCCGACTCCTCCAATGCCACCGGACGGCAGGTCGACGGGCTGGCCTCCGGAGTCGACCCGGGTCTCGCGGGACCGGCCGCCGCGCAGGCCAACGTCGGCAGCTACGCACATGACGGGGCGACCTCGGTGACGTACTGGGTCTACAACTGGCCCAAGCACCAGGTGCCCGCCACCTGCCTGGCTCCGCTGCTGGGCGAGGGGGCTCACCGGCGCAGCTTCTCGATGCACATCGAACCGCTCTCCCCGCGCATTGCCGAGCGCGACGTGATGCGCGAGCGAACGGCTCGCAGTGTCGCGGTACGGATGCGTGAGCGCACCGGGCAGATCGTGCCGGAGCACGAGAAGGACGCGCTGATCCGCGCGAACGTGCAGGACGCCGAACGCGCCGCCGGACACGGCCTCGCGCGGTTCACCGGGTACGTCACGGTCACCGTCACCGACCCCGAGCAGTTGCCCGATGCCTGCGCTGCGCTCGAGGCCGATGCCGCCGCCGCGCGGATCGAGTTGCGGCGCATGTGGTTCGCCCAGGACATCGGCTTCGCCCTCAGCTGCCTGCCGCTGGGGTTCGGCCTGCCCCGGAAGCGCTGGTAACGGCCATGGGACGACGCAACAGCCTGCCCGAATTCGATCTCGGCGCCGCCCTCGGCGGGGCGGTGGCCACCCGGCCCGCCAAGACGCCGAAAAGCAAGCCGACCAAGCAGCGCCCGGCGGTCGAACCGCTGCCGCCCCGGCTCGGCCGCGCCAAGCCCTTCCACGGGCGCAGTCCCCGATTCCCCGCGGTGCCGACGTTCCGCGGCTCGACCGCGCAGGTCCAGGGGTTGTATCCGTGGCTGTACGGCGGTGGGATGCCCGCGGCCGGGGCGTACATCGGTTACGACTGCCTGACCGGCGGATCGTTCACCTGCCACCCGTTGGTGTGGCTGGCCAAGGGGGTGACTACGAACCCGAACATCGCCCTGACGGGGATGCCGGGGGTCGGAAAAAGCGGGACTGCCAAGGCGCTCTCGTTGCGCCTGATGCCGTACGGGGTCAAGACTTTCGTCCTCGGGGACATCAAGAACGAGTACGCGGCGCTCGCCAAGGCGCTCGGCGTGGACCCCGTCGAGCTGGGGCCGGGGCTGGGCAACAGGTTGAACCCGCTGGATGCGGGCCCGCTGGGCAGGAACCTGCCTGCGGACTCGGAGCTGCTGCGCGAGCGCCTGGACGAGGTGCATCGCCGCCGCGTCACGCTGCTTTCGACGCTGCTGGTCATGCGGCTGGAGCGGTCGCTGACACCGACCGAGGAGGCGGCGATCTCGCTCGCCATCCGCCACGCCTCCGGGCAGGCCTCCGGGGCGACGGTGCTCAAGGACCCGACTATTCCCGAAGTGTGGGCGCTGCTGCGCGACCCGGATCCGTCCATGGCCGTGGACCTTCGGGTGCGCGAGGAGTCGGTGGCGGAGCTGCGCGAGCTGATCCGCCCGGTGACCGACGCGCTCGGCAACATGATCCACGGCTCGCTCTCAGGGCTTTTCGACGGCCCGACCACCGTGCGGCTCGACTTCGACGCGCCGATCCAGACCGTGGACCTGTCCTACATCGAC